>Ga0164295_10000019_pt1 | contig 184863 bp, 160 predicted proteins | sample GEODES006metaG_FD_111798 | JGI IMG/M metagenome (GOLD analysis project Ga0164295, IMG submission 111798) | Oligotrophic lake water microbial communities from Sparkling Lake, Wisconsin, USA - GEODES006 metaG | ecosystem: Environmental > Aquatic > Freshwater > Lake | place: USA: Sparkling Lake...
ACAGAAAGCAAAGGCGTAAAGGCCTCGTGCGTAAGTGGCACCTCAATCACGTGATCTGCCAAAGCCTTCACCTGCGTATCTCCCTCGGTAACTACCGCTACAATCTTTCCCTTGCGGGCCTTCACTTCTTGGATATTGCTCACCACTTTTTCATAGGAACTGTCCTGCGTCGCAATAAAGATCACCGGCATCTCCTCGTCAATCAAGGCAATCGGGCCGTGCTTCATCTCTGCTGCAGGATAGCCTTCGGCATGGATGTAGGAGATTTCCTTCAACTTCAAGGCGCCTTCCAAAGCCACAGGGAAATTGTAGCCCCTGCCCAAATACAGCATGTTGCGTGCGTCCTTGTACTCCTTGGCAATCTGCTCTACCAAAGCATTGGTTTGCAGTGCCTTTTCTACCTTGGCAGGGATGGCAGCTAGCTCGTGGAGCAATTGGATGTAAGTGCTTTCTGGAAGTGTACCGCGCTGGTAGCCCAACTTCAAGGCCATCATCGCCAAGACGGATATTTGAGCGGTAAAGGCCTTCGTAGAAGCCACCCCAATCTCTGGGCCAGCGTGGGTATAGGAACCAGCATGAGTGGTACGCGGAATGGAAGATCCCACCACATTACACACCCCAAAAATGGTGGCTCCTCGGGACTTGGCCAGTTCAATGGCAGCAAGCGTATCTGCAGTCTCGCCAGATTGGGAGATGGCAATTACAAAATCTTTTTCGTTGACGACTGGGTTGCGGTATCGAAACTCAGAGGCATATTCCACCTCCACCGGGATACGCGCAAACTCTTCAAACAAATACTCCGCTACCAAGCCGGCATGCCAAGAGGTGCCACAGGCGGTGATGATGATACGCTCAGCATTCTGAAACTTGTTCATGTACTCCCGCAAACCGCCCAGCACAAGTCTACCTGACTTGGCGTCTAATCTTCCTCTCAAGCAATCCGAAATGGACTTGGGCTGCTCGAAAATTTCTTTGAGCATGAAATGCTCGTAGCCTCCCTTTTCAATCGCCTCCAACTCCATCTCCAACTGGTTGATGTAGGGGTTGGTCGCGACGTTTTCAATGGACTTAATTTGTAGCTCCCCATTCCGTACCACGGCGATTTCGTAATCGTCCAGGTACACCACCTTGTTGGTGTACTCAATGATTGGCGTAGCATCGGAAGCAAAGAAATATTCCCCTTCCCCTACACCAATCACCAGTGGAGATCCTTTTCTCGCCGCAATGAGCGTGTTCGGCTCCTCTAAGTTGATCAACACGATCGCATAGGCTCCGACCACTTTGTGGAGGGCCAAGCGAAGGGCTTCTTCTAAGGAACAACCGTTGTGCTGGTAGATGTCTTCGATAAACTTGACAAAGACCTCTGTGTCGGTCTCGCTTTGAAAGGTGTATCCCTTTTGAAGTAGGTCTTTTTTGAGCACTTCGTAGTTTTCAATGATGCCGTTATGGATCATCGCAAAGCGCTCGGAAGAGGAATAGTGCGGGTGGGCGTTGACATCATTAGGCTCTCCGTGGGTGGCCCAACGTGTATGTCCGATGCCTACTTTGGCGTGAATTTCACCCGTTTCTTCGAGAAACTTTTCTAGCTCGGCTACCTTGCCTTTCTTTTTATAAATGCTCAGCCCCCGTTGATCCAGCAATGCCACACCAGCCGAGTCATAGCCTCTATATTCTAATCTTTTTAAACCCTTAAGGATGATGGGAAGGGCATCCTGCTGCCCTACATACGCGACAATTCCGCACATAAATAAAAATAATTACCTGTTAAACTTACTTCCACAAAGAAACAGCAATCGTGCCAAATAAAATAATCCACTTTTATAAAATACAAAAGTGGATTATCGGCAATACACAAAAATTTATTACTTGGTCTTGGAGTAGATGACCGTGATTTTGAGTTGATTTCGATTGACCTTAAACTGCCTCAACGAGCGTTTGAAATCATCCCCAGTGGATGGGGTAATCGCATACAGCAACCAGTCGGTTCGCTTCAGCTGATCCTTATATAGCGCATTGAAATAGGAGCTGATGCCTACTCGCTGTGTTTTGGTTGTTGCATCGTACCCAATAATCGCCGAGGAGGGAAAGAAGTTGTTGGGGACCACATTACCCTTTTCGTCCGCAACTACCTGCGCCTGACCATCCCCTTGGACGTGAAGCTCAGCTTTGTTGATTGAGCTGAGCAGCACCCGGTTTTGAGAATCCACCATTTTCATGACCATCCCCGAAATGGGCTTGTTGCCATCGCTTTGAGTTTCAATAGGGCCCAACTGCAGGTTAACCTGATTAAATACGATGCCCGAGAGGGTATCCAAGAAGGCGTCGATGGGACGGGTATCTACGCGGAGTGCGAGTCCCAGACCAGACTTCATCCCCACCACATTGCCTGTGGAAAAGGACTTTTTGTATTGGTTGACTACCTCCGTAGGTGTGCCACTACGATCGGATTCAATGCCGTTGAAGCTACGGGAAGAAAAAGTAGAAATGGTGTACTTCAGCTTGGTAGTATCCCCCGTGTTGTGGTAATAAAATGTAATACCCGTATTTCCCCCCAAAGAAAACCCGGCCGTGGTATTGTCACCTGCTCTAGGTACGATGGCTACTCCCGGAATGTACTTTCTAAAGTTGAAGAGGTTATCAAACTCGTTTCCTTTCTTGAGCTTGCCAAATACCTCCCCTGCAAAAACAGGATTGATGGGGGCCTTCAACAAGGTATCCTTTGTGGTTTTAAACGCCAATTCAATGGTTGCAATGGGGCTAGCCTCGTACGGAAGTTTACTGAAATTGTAGTATAAGGTATCTTCTAATGGCTTAGTAAGCAGGTGGACCGAATACTTCTTCTTTTTATCCAGGTCGGAGCCATTGACACTCACCGTAGACAAGTTGAAAAAAACAGAGTCTAAAACAGCTACCGCAGTGGGTCTTTGCGATCCCTGCTCAATATGCAAACGGGTATAGGCGGTACTTCTGGTTTTTCCAAAGTACGGATCCTCCTCATCGCCCACTACGAGGATCCCCGCGTTGGTGGTATTGAAAGAATCCAGCAAAACCACTTGGGCGTCCAAGGTGATTTCTTTGTAATAAACCCCTATCTGGTTGTTTTGGGGGGCCAACTCTATCCCTACCGTAGCGGGGTCACTGCAGGCTCCCAACAACAGGAGGGCAAAAAACGCGTAACTTAAAACGGAAAACTTAGCCCGCAAGGCTGGTATACATTCCATACAATTCTTCGTGAGCTTGCTGCTCTTCTTCAAAACTGATTTCAAACTTCTGGCTTTTGGAAAAATCCTCAATTAGTTTACTTAATTCGGCAGACAATTCTGAGCCTTGCACCACACGGTCGGCATATTCCATGCCTATTTTGATGAAGCCTGAGAAGTCTTTGCTGCTCAAAGGTGCTAAAATAGTATCGTCGATATCTACCATCTTAACCTTGTTTAACAAATCGTCTCCGAACGTATGGGAAAATCCATCGGTATAGATTCCAAAAACAGACTTGGTCTCCTTGAAGAGCGGCTCGTTTTTGTAGGTAGTCTTTAGGTACATTGGGATGAGGGAGGTCATCCAATCGTTGCAATGCACGATGTCTGGTGCCCAGCCCAACTTTTTCACAGTTTCGATAACGCCCTTGCAAAAGAAGATGGCACGCTCGTCGTTGTCGTCATAAAAGCGCTGCTGTTTGTCATGAAAGACATACTTGCGCTGAAAGTAATCCTCGTTGTCGATGAAATACACCTGCAACTTGGCATTGGGAATGGAAGCTACCTTAATGATCAAGGGCTTTTCCTCTTCCCCTACCGTGATGTTGATGCCCGAAAGCCTCACCACCTCGTGTAGCCTGTTCTTTCGCTCGTTGATCAACCCAAAACGAGGCACCAAAATACGAATCTCCATGCCGCGCTCCTGCATGGCTTGCGGAAGTGCTCGTAAGAAGTTGGCTACTTTGGAAGTTTCTAAGAAGGGGTTGATTTCACTAGCAACGTAGAGAATACGTAGTTTTGACATGCTGTGGGGATATTTAGGATCGTGATAAACAACGGGCACAAAGGTAAATAAAAAAAGCCTAAATGCATTGGATTTGTGGATATTAATCTAGTTTTGCCCCTATTTAGCCGTAATACTCCCCTGTCATGAAGGTTATCCACACCAAGGCCGAATGGATGCCCTACTGGCACCAACTGCAGCAAAAAAACCAGCACTTGGGCTTCGTCCCCACCATGGGTGCCCTCCACCAAGGGCACCTGGATTTGGTAGCAAAAAGTAAGGCCTCCATGGACCTTACGCTAGTATCTATCTTTGTCAACCCCACCCAGTTCAACCGCGCAGAGGATTTTCAAAACTACCCGATTACCCTCGATGCCGACTTAGCTGCCTTGGAGGCAAGCGCAGTAGATTTTGTTTTTGTTCCGACTGTAGAAACACTCTATCCTCAGCCCAGCAGCCTTTCTTTTGATTTTGGCGACCTAGAACATGTGCTTGAAGGCGAATTTCGCCCTGGACATTTCAATGGGGTAGGCCTGGTCGTCTCCAAACTCTTTCACCTAATCAAACCCCACCGCGCCTTCTTTGGCCAGAAAGACCTGCAGCAGGTAGCCGTCATCAAGCGCCTCGTGCAAGACCTATCTTTTGACCTGGAGATAGAAGTAGTTCCCACCCGACGGGAAAAAGATGGACTAGCCATGTCGTCACGAAACATGCGTCTCAACCCGGAAGAACGACAGCAAGCACTCCTCTTGTACACCCAGCTCCAACTGGCCAAAACCAGCCTATTGGCGGGAACCCATTGGCAAGTGGTAAAATCCGGTCTAGAAACCGCCTTTGCTGGAGCACAAAACTGTGAGCTCGAGTACCTGGCCTTGGTGGATCCCGAAACATTTGAAATTTTTGACACGTTTACCCAGAATGGCCCTCGGTCCCTCTGCATCGCTGCCTATGTCGGTAAGGTGAGATTGATCGATAACCTGCCCCTTATTGCCTAATTTCGTATCGAGAAAACTAACCCATGCAACTCCAACTCTTAAAATCTAAAATCCACCGGGTAAAAATCACCCAAGCCGAACTGCATTATGTAGGTTCCATCACCCTAGATGAAAACCTCATGGATGCCGCCCATCTCCTCGAAAACGAGAAAGTACAAGTGGTCAACGTTAACAACGGCGAGCGCCTAGAAACCTACGTGATAAAGGGAGAGCGCGGAACAGGCACGGTCTGCCTCAATGGTCCTGCCGCCAGAAAAGCAGCCGTAGGGGATGTGGTCATCATCATTTCCTATGCGGGCATGACCCCCGAGGAAGCAAAACAACACCAGCCGGTGCTCGTTTTCCCCGACGATAAGAACCAAGTCATCTGATGGCCAGCACAAAAACCAAACAATCCCTTCAAGTAGGCCTATCGCTAGCGGTTGCCTTGTGGATATTCTGGTTTTTGTACCGAGACATCGAGTTGGTCCGCCTCCAAGAACAGCTGGCCTCCAGCCACTGGGGCTGGATCCTTTGCTCCTTGTCCGTCGCCTGGATTGGCTATTGGATCCGCGGCTGGCGCTGGGCACTGCTCATCAGCAGCGAAGAAGGGGAACTACCCGTTTCGGCCACCCGCGCCTACCATGCGGTCATGGTGGGCTATTTAGTCAACTTGCTCGTTCCTAGGGCCGGGGAAGTGGCCCGCTGCGGGGTATTGGTTCGCAGCAACGGTACCCCATTGGGCCAAGGCTTCGGCACCGTGATTGTAGAACGCAGCGTGGACTTACTTTTTCTCTGCGGCACCATCCTACTCGCCTTCCTCTTAGAAAACGAGCTATTCCTACGTCTGATTGGTGAACTTATAGACCTCTCTGCCTTAGGAAACAAACTCCTCCGTCACCTGCCTCTCTTAGTCGGTGGCGCTGCAGCTGTAGGGCTTTTTCTCTACCTGCTGAGCAGAAAGTATCGAAATCATGGTCTAGTGAATAAAATACAGCTCTTCTTCAGGCAATTGATCACGGGCATCCGCTCCATTGGCAGCCTACGCAACCCGGCAGGATTCTGGCTTAGCTCGGTACTCATCTGGGTCATTTATTTTGTCACCATGTACACCGTTTCTCTCGGCATCGAGACCGCTGCCAATTTGTCCGGAAGCCAAGTACTGCTCGTGATGGTCATGGGAAGTATTGGCATGATTGCCCCTGTTCAAGGAGGAATCGGCACCTTTCACGCGCTGGTGGCCTATATTTTGATTCAATTTGGGGTACCCGAAGCCGATGGCAAAATATTTGCAGCGATCATTCACGGTACCCAGGTGCTTTTGGTCCTACTCGTTGGTATTTCTAGCTGGGTATTCATGCTAAAAATTCCAAGTTGGAAAAAACCTTTATCTTCTTAATTTCGTATTTCACCCAGTTAACCAATAAAAACAGATGATTATTCTTATCGTTATTGTATTTGCCATTCTTGGATTTGTGGTGAATAGCAAGCTGAAAAGCAAGTTTAAGTTGTACTCCCAAACGCCACTTCAGGCCAACCTTTCTGGGGAAGAGATTGCCAAGCTCATGCTTGCCGATCACAACATCCACGACGTCCGTGTCACATGCGTAGAAGGCCAGTTGACGGACCACTACAATCCCATGGACAAGACGGTCAACCTTTCTCCAGACGTGTTTTATGGTAGAAATGCTGCGGCAACGGCCGTCTCCGCCCACGAATGCGGCCATGCCGTGCAACATGCAACCGCCTATTCTTGGTTGAAAATGCGCTCTGCAATGGTTCCGATTCAAAATATTTCGAGCAAAGTTTTGAATTTCGTCTTGATTGCTTCTTTGTTCGGTGGATTTGCGTTGGGACTACCTTACGAATTCATTGGCTACATCGTGGTAGGCTCCTATTCCGTCATGACGCTGTTTACGTTGATTACTTTGCCGGTAGAATTTGACGCCTCCAACCGCGCCTTGGCTTGGGTACAAACTCGTAATGTGGTGACGCCATCTGAATATGCAATGTCTAAAGACGCACTCAATTGGGCGGCAAGAACTTACTTGGTGGCGGCCATGGCTTCTTTGGTGACACTTGCTTACTATATTTTTGTTTTCTTCGGAAACAGAGACTAATTTAGAGCCTAACGTGGGTAAAAGGGACTTTTGTCCCTTTTCTTTTTTCCCTTCGTTTCGACATAAATAAACCGTACCGCACCATGAATTTTCAATTGACTGAAGAACACCTCGCCGTTCAAGAAGCCGCACGAGACTTTGCACAAAATGACCTTTTGCCTGGTGTAATCGAGCGGGACACGGAAGCTAAATTCCCAACGGAGCAAATTAAAAAAATGGGAGACCTCGGCTTCATGGGCATGATGGTGGATCCCGCCTACGGGGGAGGAGGAATGGATACCCTCTCTTACGTGATTGCCATGGAAGAGCTTTCCAAGATCGACGCCTCGGCATCGGTATCCATGTCCGTCAACAATTCCTTAATTTGCTGGGGGTTAGAGAAATACGGTTCGGAAGCCCAAAAAGACAAGTACCTCAGCCAGTTGGCTACCGGAGCGAAGCTTGGTGCCTTTTGCCTATCAGAACCCGAAGCTGGCTCGGATGCTACCTCCCAACAAACTACAGCCACGCTCGAAGGTGACCATTACCTCCTCAATGGGACCAAAAACTGGATCACCAACGGTTCTTCCGCCTCTTTTTACCTCGTCATCGCACAGACTGACGCCAGCAAAGGCCACAAAGGCATCTCTGTCTTTATCGTTGAAAAAGGCTGGGAAGGATTTTTGATTGGCAAAAAAGAGGACAAGCTGGGCATTCGAGGATCAGATACCCATTCCTTGCTATTTACAGACGTCAAGGTTCCTGTAGAAAACCGTATCGGTACTGAAGGCTTTGGCTTTACCTTTGCCATGGAAACCCTCAACGGGGGCCGAATCGGTATTGCTGCACAGGCCTTGGGCATCGCCTCTGGCGCATACGAACTAGCGCTGGCCTATTCTAAAGAAAGAAAAGCCTTCGGCAAACCCATCAGCCAGCACCAGGCCATTCAGTTTAAATTGGCCGATATGGCTACACAAATAGAGGCCGCCCGCCTCTTGGTATACAAAGCCGCTTGGCTGAAAGACGAAGGGAAAGACTATGCACATGCCTCGGCCATGGCTAAACTCTATGCCTCGGAAGTAGCCATGAGCGTGACTGTCGAAGCGGTTCAGGTACATGGTGGCTATGGCTACGTCAAAGAATACCACGTTGAGCGCATGATGCGGGACGCCAAAATCACGCAGATCTACGAGGGCACATCAGAAATCCAGCGCATCGTGATTTCTCGAGGTATCTTAAAATAATACACGAGTAGAAGTCAGAAAAGCGGTAAATAGCCAAAATTTACTTTATTTTTAGTAATGAATTAATTTTTTTAGGTAAAAATGCAGTTTCGTAATTGGAAAAATCATATTTTTAAACTTAAATTATTACTAGGCGATGGAGTATTACAACAAAGTCATCGAATCGGTACAGGTTCGGTTTTTGAAAGGAAGCAATTATAAGGTAGAAAAGCCCATCACGGTGCTCAACTACCAGGAAAGTGAAAACGCACTTATCCTCCTCCACCACGGTAGCCTAAAGTTTGGGGAAGAGCAGGAGCTTGTCAACGAAGGCGAGGTCATCTTTTTGCCAAAAGACCGAAAAACTTCCCTGACCTTTGGTGCCAAAAGCACCAAGCAGGAGGTAGGCATGGACCAATTTGCCGATACCAAAAAGAAACATTTACAGAGCATCTCTTACAAAGACATCAAGTCCAGTGAAGAAGACTGCATCTCCCTCCTCCACTTTGAGTCCAAGGTCTTTGATGTGGTCAACTTTTTTAACTCGCTTGACATCCCCCCCTTCATTATCCGCTTCAATGATCGCATCGCCACGCTGGTTGAGGACGTGATGAAGGAAGTGGAAACTACTGGCGTAGGCAGGGAACGAAGCCTCAAGGCAATGACCGAAGTGTTGGTGATTGAACTTTTGAGACACATCCTCAAAAACCGCCTCTTCACTGAGGAGCTGTCCACCAACTCCACCTATTTCAAAGATCCGCGCCTAATAGACCTGTTTAACTTCATCAAGAGCAATATCGGAGGAGACCTATCCAACAAGGTGCTTGCAAAAATCGCCAATGTCTCTGAGGATTATGTAGGGCAGTACTTCAAAATGCTCACGGGCATCAACCCACAAGACTATATCGAATACCAGCGTCTTGAAGCTGCTGTGGACTTGCTCCGCACCACCAAAAAATCTATCCGCACAATCGGTAAGGAAGTGGGCTACAAAGATACCGCGTACTTCTGCCGACGCTTTAAAATGATGTATGGCGTGCCTGCAGGAAAAATGCGCAGAAGAGAATCCCTCATCAATGTCTAACCTTTGAGGTCTCCAAGACCTCGAAGGTTTTATCCCTTAAAAATCATTTTCTTTTTAAATTAAAACAGTCGAGGTTTCTTAAACCTCAACTGTTGGGAAAATTTCAAAAGTTACGCCTTCTCCGAAGTCTTTGCTTTTTCTGCAAAAAATTGCTCGTAAAGTTTGTCTTTTGCGAGGGCAATCCCAAGAAAAAGCAACTTCTGCGCCAAGCTACTCCAGAGCGCAGAGCTTTTCTGTCTGGTAAGCCGTTCTTTGAGGTCGTCGTTCAGTAGGCCTTCTTTCTCCAAAACCTCCAAGGCTTTGTCTGTATTCTTCTCTTTTTTCCTACCGGCAAGCTTCACTACGCCATAGACCACCAAGGCGCCTACTGCGACCGCCGCTCCCACTTTAATCCAGTCTTCCGATCCTTTTTTAAGTTCGTCCAACTGCTTGGCCAAGGATTCCTCCAGAGCTGCTGTTTTTTTTTCTAAGTCCTTATTCATGTGGATTTTTTTCGCTAGTTGATTTAAAAATAAAACGCTTCAAAGAAACATTGATGCGCTGCTGCAGGCCATTGGCATCTTTGGTTAAATACAGCACGACTACCACCACAAAATACACAAACCCCACCACTAAAAATCCGAGGGAGGGATTCTGCGTCACCTGACTAATGTAGAACGCCGCCGACAGCGAGAAAAAGAGCCCGCCAAACAGGAAAAAAGAGCCAATCAAAACGAGCAAAACGAGCCGAGAAAGCACCCCCGACAATTGATCCTCGATGTCCGACCTGATAAGCGCAATCCGGGACTCAACGATCGTTTTGATCGTCTGTACAATTTCAGCAAAATTCAGCATATCCGTAACGATTTAGGGGCAAGCGCCACCTGTTAATTGTTCACCGAATATACACTTAAAGCTACGATCTAAAAAATCAATTCCCCTCCCCCTTTTCAAGCCCTTGGTAATAGGCATCGCGCAACACGAGTTCTAGCGCCATCAAAATCGCTTCGTTGATGGGGTGCAAGACAGAAAGGGCTTCGTCTACATCCTTGAGCCGGGTGTAGTAGGCAGGAGCCAAGGGAATCTCCAAGTCATCATTGATGCGCTCCGACACCTCCCGGAAGTTTTCGGGCCGCTCGGCTTTGAGGAGCTTGCAGGTGATGAGTTCTTTCTGGTTGGTCTTGTTGTTTTTGCGTGCTGACGCCCCAAAAACCCGACAAATCAGGCCTCTTTTGGCATAATTTCCGCAAAATCCCTTCGTCAGATCTTCCGACTGGGCTCGATACACCACGCAAAGCCCCTTGGACTTATCCTCGGCAAGTTGTGCGGCAATGTCTTCTGCGAGGCCTTTCTCCTGCAAATCAAACGCCAAGGGCAAAAACTCCAAGGCCGTGGCCGGTACTTCTGGGTTGGCACAACAAAAGCCACAGCCCGAAAGGCAGCCCATGCCTGCTTCCTCATGGAAGCGCTTTGACTCTGCCTCCAATTCAACAAAAAGGGCTTCTACGGCCTGAGACTTTTCTAAAAGATGCATGAGTTGAAAGATGGTACACAAAAGTAGCAGGGCAATTGGGTTATTCCTCCACGGCTAGGCTCGATTTTTTCACCCTTTTTATCAGTTATTTAGGTAGATTTCCCTGAGTTTATCGGCCATTGCCCCGATAGAATCGTTTTCATGACCAGCACAATTAATCAAGATGAGTGAACTAGACGACAAAAATTCAGAAGACCGCATCCGCCAGGCCTTCAAAGAGCGGGACTGGAATGAAATAAAAAGCGCCGACTCCTGGGCCATTTTTAAAGTCATGTCGGAGTTTGTGGAAGGATTTGAAAAACTTGCCAAAATAGGCCCTTGTGTCACCATCTTCGGTTCGGCACGCACCCCAAGGGACCATGCCTACTACAAAATTGCCGAGGAAATAGCTGCCAAGCTCGTACGGCATGGCTACGGAGTGATCACGGGAGGGGGCCCAGGCATCATGGAGGCAGGTAATAAAGGGGCTTTCTCCGAAGGAGGAAAGTCGGTTGGTCTTAATATCCAATTGCCCTTTGAACAGTTTAATAACCTGTATATCGACCGAGACAAGCTCCTCAACTTTGACTACTTCTTTGTTCGGAAAGTCATGTTTGTTCGCTATTCCCAAGGCTTTGTCGTCCTGCCAGGCGGCTTTGGCACCTTAGATGAGTTTTTTGAGGCACTCACGCTCATCCAAACCAATAAAATCGGGCGATTTCCCATCGTGCTGGTAGGAAAAGACTATTGGGCAGGGCTGGTAGACTGGATCAAAACACGCTTGTTGCAAGAAGACTTGCCCTACATCAGCGCCTCGGATTTGGACCTGTTCTGTGTGGTGGATGATGCCACGGAAGCCGTGAAGGTGATCGATGAGTTTTACAGCAAATACCTATTGAGCCCCAACTTTTAAGCTTGGTTGTCCGGGCAACCACATCAACTGGTTGTTGGGATTAGGAAACTTTCAAGAGAAGTTCGCCCTGTCGCTTAATGACTTTCAGGTCAAAAAATTGATTAATAAAGGCCTTGCAGTGGTTTTCTGCCCACTCAGCACGGGATTCTGTATCAAAAAGCAGGGTCATGCGGAGCATGGTCTTTACGTAGGGCTCGTGCTGCCCAAGTTGCTGGACATAGGACACTAGCGCCTGGGACCAGTCCTGCTGAAACTTTTCAACATGCGTGCGTCCATCAAACAACAGCTCCAGCTGGTTGTCCCCATGTCGAAAGCGGTAGATGCCGCACAGCTGTCTGTAAATTACCCGTACCCGCTCGCGCGGAAACGCCGCTCCCTCCAAAATCGACAGGTAGGTAGGATCCATCAACTGCAGGGGATTGTAAACCTGCGTGTAGGAGGCTTTGAGTTCCGCTACCATCCGGTCGAGCATCTCCTCTTCCACGACCGATTGGGCCTGCCGGAGGATGTAGTTTTTGTCGAGCGGAAATAATTTTTGAATCATTGCAGGGCCTAATGCTTGCAAAAATAGCAATCTTGTGTGAATTGGCAGCTTTTTGAGGCGTTAAGTCTCAATTTTCGCACTTTTTCCTGAAAAATATCCTCAAAAAAGTCCGCTTCGACGACAAAATTAGCCCTTGCTAACAAACATTTCCTCAATTAGCTGTGTGTAAAAAGCCTGCACCTCCATGCCCATGGAGCGCACCTGCTGCGAGATCAGGCTGGTTTCGGTTTGCCCCGGTACAGTATTGATTTCAATAAAGTAAAATGCGCCCGTCTCCTGCTGTAGAAAATAGTCGATGCGCACCGCCCCCTTGCAGTTCAGCACCGCATACACTTTGCGCGCAATGCGCTCTACCCGAGCAACTTCCTCTGCCGACATGCGGCCAGGGGTGATCTCTTCGCAAACACCCGGCACGTACTTCGCTTCGTAATCGAAAAATTCGGTGCTGCTGACAATTTCCGTTGCTGGAAGTACCGTCACTACCCCTTGACTTTTAAAAATACCTACTGAAAACTCCCTACCTGACACAAATTCTTCCACCAACACCTGGTTATCCTCAGCAAAAGCCTTGGCGAGTGCTTCTGGAAGTTCGCCCCAGGTTTTTACCTTGCTCATGCCGATGGAGCTTCCCCCATTGTTGGGTTTGATAAAAAGCGGCAAAGTCAGGGAGGCTTCGATCTGGGCTGCCTGCTCGGGCTCCTGCCCAAACAGCTGCAGGGAGCGGGCTACGTAGAGCTCGGGGATCTCCTGTACGATGGCTTTGGTGTAGCCCTTATTCATGGTAATCGCTGAGGTGAGCTGGTCGCTAGTAGTGTAGGGGATGCCGAGCAGGTCAAAATAGCCCGCGAGCTTGCCATCCTCTCCTGGAGAGCCGTGGAGGATGTTGAAAACTCCGTCAAAGGAAATTTTTTCTTCCCCAAGCTGCAGGCTAAAGTCGTTTAGATCAACGGAAATTTTTTCTCCCGAGGAGGACAAAAAATACCAGTCACCTGGGTAAATAAAAATCTTGTATACGTCATAAAGCGCTCGGTCAATGGTTTTTTCGACGACGGCAGCACTTTTTAAGGAGATGACAGACTCACCCGTAAAGCCTCCGGTGACCAAGGCGATTTTCTTCTTCATGACAGCAAAAATTTACCCTACGAAATAGCTTAATTTCCGATTACCCTCCAAGGATTTCGAATCCCTACTCGATTTTATATCTTTAGCACTCACTTTACGTAAGAACCACACCCAAACATAAAAAAATATGAGGAATACCTGGAGCCTTTTCCCCTTGATTTGGATTGCTTGTCTCGTCTTGACCGAACCCCTTGCCGCACAGGGCCTAAAAAAAGTCGAGCTAGAGGACGTATTCAAAAAAGGAAGCTTCTCCCAGAAATCCGTCTACGGCATCAACTGGATGAAAGATGGGCAGTATTACAGTTCCCAAGTGGAACGAGCTGGGTCCCCTCTTGTGGTGAAAATCAACGTCGCTACGGGAGAAGAAGTGGGTGTGCTACTTGACGGAGAAGCGTTAGGCATTGATTTTTCCTCCTACAGCTTCAATGCTGACGAATCAAAAGCACTTGTGGCTACCGATGTAGAATCCATCTACCGCCGCTCCTCCAAGGGAATTTTTTACGTAGTGGACATGGCCACTGGCCAAAAGCAGCAGTTGATGAAGGGAGAGAAAATCTCCTATGCCACCCTTTCTCCAGACAACAATCAAGTAGCCTTTGTCAAAGACAATAACCTGTATGTAACCGATCTATCCTCCACTACAATAACCCAACTCACGTTTGATGGAGAGACAAACCGGATTATAAACGGAGCCGCTGACTGGGTGTATGAAGAAGAATTTTCCATGGCCCAAGCCTTCAAATGGTCCCCTGACGGCAAAAAAATTGCGTTCATTCGATTTGACGAAAGCAATGTTCCTGAATTCAACATGCAAACATGGGGACCATTGTACCCGCAGGACTACACGTTTAAGTACCCCAAAGCGGGAGAAAAAAATGCGCTTGTGAGCATTCATGTGGTAGACCTCGCCTCTAAAAAGATCCAGAAACTAGATGCTGGAACCGAAACAGACCAGTACCTACCCAGAATTTACTGGACACAGGATGCCAACCAGTTGGCTTTTATCCGACTCAATCGGCTTCAAAATCAGCTAGACCTCCTTCATGCCAATGCGAGCACTGGGGAGAGCAAGCTGATCCTATCCGAGACCTCCGCCACCTACGTGGACCTTGACTACAACGACGACCTGCAATACCTAAGCGACGGCAGCTCCTTTATCCGAACTTCGGAGCAGGACGGCTTTAAGCACATTTATCACCATAAACTGGATGGTACCTTGATTCGACAGCTGACCACCGGTCCATGGGAAGTGAGTTCCTTGGTAGGAGTAGACGAGAAGGGTAAAAAACTATATTACCAATCCACAGAGGCCTCACCGCTAGAGCGAAACCTATACGTGATCCAGTTGGATGGCAAGGGTAAAAAGCTGCTCAGCCCAGCAAAAGGCACCCACAGCATCAACATGAGCCCCGATCACCGCTTTTTCATTGACTACCATACCACAGCCGACAACCCGGTGACCGTCACGCTAAACGAGGCTAGCGGCAAGACCCTGAAAGTGCTGGAAGATAATAAGGCCTTGAAAGATCGCTTAACCACCTATGCACTTGGCAAAAAAGAGTTTTTCACCTTCCCTACCGTGGACGGTACCGTTCTCAATGGGTACTTGATCAAACCTGCAGACTTTGATCCAAACAAAAGATATCCTGTGCTGATGTACGTTTACGGAGGCCCAGGGTCGCAAAACGTACTCAATGCTTGGGGCGGAACGCGGGACTTTTGGCATCAGCACTTGGCTGCCGAAGGCTATTTGGTGGCAAGTATCGACAACCGTGGTACAGGCGCTCGCGGCCGGGACTTCAAACATGCTACCTATGCGAATTTGGGCAAGCTTGAGACCATCGATCAGATCGAGGGCGCCAAGTACTTGGCGAAAATGCCTTTCGTAGATCCTTCTAGAATTGGCATTTGGGGCTGGTCCTACGGAGGTTATATGTCCTCACTATCCTTGATGGTTGGAAATGAGGTATTCAAGACCGCCATTGCCGTTGCACCAGTGACTACTTGGAGGTACTACGATACCGTCTACACCGAGCGCTACTTGCAGACGCCGCAGTTGAATCCTGCAGGCTACGACGATAATAGTCCCATCACGCATGTGAACAAGCTGAAAGGCAATTTCTTGCTAATTCATGGCACAGGAGATGACAATGTGCATTTCCAAAATGCCGTGGACCTCGTCAATGCGCTGATTGCTGCGGACAAGCAGTTTGAATCTTTCTACTACCCCAACCGCAATCATGGGATTTCTGGAGGCAATACCACCTGGCACCTGTACACGCAGATGACCGACTTCTTAAAGAGAAAGTTGTAAATTGTGATGATCCTCAATTTTATTGTGAATCAGAATAAACTTTGAAGATAGCGGATCATCCCGTCAACAGCTGACAGACCACGGTCCACAGCTCACCTAATCGAACTTCAAATAGGATTTTCTTTGGCGCCATGTGAAAAAGTGGATAATCACAAAATGAAAAAATCCTAAAGGGTCTCTTTCGGATTTTTTCATTTTCCCAATTTCAATGCTAGCAAAGAAAAATAGACCTTAAAAAAAAATTGAATTTTTTAAAAATGGGGTAAATCAAAAAAATCTTGTTTGACGTATTTTTTCAAATAATTCCAAAAGTGGAATAATACTACACATAAATCAAAAGCCATGAAAATTCTGATTATTTTCCTTACTAGTGCATTTATTGCAACCTGTTCCTTTGGCCAAACCACATTTAAACGAAATGACCTTTATTTTGAAGCAGGCGGAAATGGGCTGTTTAGCTCTATTAATTACGAGCGACAACTGACAAGCCAACCCGGACTTGGATTCCGTGTAGGTCTTGGATTTTATTCAGAAAATGCATTTTACTTGACCATCCCAACCGGTGTGAATTACCTGTTCAAATTGAAAAATGAGAACTCCTTTATTGATGCTGGACTAGGGGCAACTTGGACGCGTAACAATGGGGAATTGTTTATTGTTGAAGACCCTTCCATTGGAGACCATTTTGTAAGTTTTGTTCCCAGTATCGGTTACCGGAAGCACACCGCGAACAATTTAATGTGGCGAATCAGCGTCACCCCTGTCGCCAACAAGTACGGACTAGTTCCTTGGCTTGGATTTTCGTTAGGAAAACGATTTTGAGAAAAAAAGATCTTTGAATTAACCTAAATTCATCGGATCAAAGATTTTTAAGAAATCAACTTTTTCAAAGTCCTTCAAATTATTTGTCAGTAGTGGTACAGCTTGAGTTAGTGCTGTAGCTGCAATAACCGCATCTGGGATTTTTAAACCTGTAGATTTTCTTAATTGAATCGATACAATTTTTATTTCCTCAGTCAAACCAATGCTTTCAAAATTTGAAAGAAATTCGGAGATACTGCCGATTTCTACTCTGGAAATTTTTGGCCAGGACAAAAGCTCTATTTCCGTGATTATCGAAATTTGCGGTTTTCTTAGGTTTAATTCTTTCAACAAAAAAGCTTTTGAGGAACTTGGTAGCAAGTCTTGAAGGAAAAAAATAATTGAATTGGTATCCCAGACCATTATCCCCAGTTTCTAAAAGATGCAAGCTCCTTTTCAATTTCTGGGAGTGTCATTTTTGGCAGTGACCCAATGTATTTTTCCCAATCCACAGGAGTTGATCCTTCTTCATGATTGATCTCAATCATTTTTTTATTTGCCAACTCTTGCAGTTTTTTGACTGCCTTTTTGTCCAATATCCTAATAACCAGCTTTTCCATAGTTCAATTTACAATTTTATCTGATCCAAGTAGAACTTCATGCGGCTATGCTTTCGGGCCAAAAATTCAATCTTCTCAATTTGGTCGAGCTTGTGGTTGTAGAAGACCTCCACGTACTCGTCCCCCAATAAATAAAGATTCACCTTGTGCCGGTAGTAGCGAATGGCCACCACAAAGCTGCCCTCCAGGTAGAGGGTTTTAATTTTTTGTGGAATGGACAACTCGCTAAACTCTTCTTTACGCATCGTAACCGGATAAACTAGACTTAAATCTACGCAAAACAGGCAGGAATTTGGCTTAGAAACTGCAAATACTCCACAAAAAAGCCCTCTTTCGGAGGGCCTTTTGATTCTTTTTTTTGTGAGGATCCACTTTTTACCAATCGCCAAAGAAAACAAGGTTTGAAGTTCAAGTAGGTGAACCGTGGACTGCCTGTAGACCGCGGCCTGTGGTCAATACGTCAACGGTTGACAGTCCACAGACGACAGCAGATTGGATTTGTAGAGACAAAGTGTACTATAACCACGATTGACGGTGGACAGTGGACCGTTAGCTGTTGACAAAGTGACCTTGCCTTAGTGGCCCGCAGTTTGAAAGTCTTTAATCGCTTCGCTAAAGTCATACACCGGAACTTGCTTCACCTCATTCGCAACAATGCTGACCCCTGCTGCAGAACGATACCCTCCTGCACAATGGATTAGAATAGGCTTGGATATAGGAATCTCTCCTGCTCGTTCACGCAACTCCGGCAGCGGAATATTGATTGCTTCGGCAAAAATTGGGGTGTTGGCATGCTCGTCTCGGCTGCGAATGTCAACCAGGGTGAATTGATCCGGGTGGGCTTGGAAAGCTGTCAAGTCAAAGGATGTTCCTGTGGCTGTCATCCCAGCCGGGTTAACCACAGCGCCTAGGATACGCGTTTCGTAGCCAATCTTCGCCGTCTTTTGAATCAGCACTTCCAATTCGGCCGCAGTACTTGCCACGAGGAAGAAGCGTTCTTCAGGGCTTAGAATAGAGCCCAGCCAGGTTTCAAACTTCCCTCCGTTTTGGAGGTTGATGGCTCCAGGAAAATGTCCTGCGACAAAGAGTTCCTGTTTTCGGGTATCCACTACCAGCGCACCCGTAGGAAGGGTGGCGCCTTCAGGCAAGCGGCTTACCTCAGCTAGGGAACTTTGGTACGCGGGAGCGCCCGTTTTATTCAAATCCACGGCATAGCCAAAGTACTTGGGAATATAGGGTTGCCCTTGAAGCAGCATGTCTACGAAGGTCTTCTCGTCTTGATCGGTAAAAGCCCAGTTGGTTGCCCGCTGTTCCCCAATGGTCGATTGGCGGGCATCACTGAGGTTTTTACCACAAAGGGAGCCTGCCCCATGCGCAGGAAGCACGAGGACGGCATCGGAGAGTGGCTTAAGTTTGGTTTGAACCGTTTGGTACATCTTACCCGCAAGGTCTTCACGCTGTGCGGTCAGGTTGCCCACCTTTTCCCGAAGATCGGGGCGTCCTACATCCCCAATAAAGAGGGTGTCTCCAGAAAACAGGGCATGGTCCTGACCCTGCTCGTCTCGGAGTAGGATGCTGATGGAGTCTGGGGAGTGGCCGGGCGTGTGCAAGGCATGGAGGCTGATTTCGCCGAGGGTAAAGACATCGCCCTCATCAAAAGATTGGTGTGGGTAGGCGGCACCCAACTTTGGAGACGCATAGATAACGGCGCCATCGTTTTGGTGAAACTCCAGGTGGGAGCTCACAAAGTCTGCATGGGGGTGTGTTTCGATGACTGCAACAATCTTCGCTCCTTGGGAATTGGCATAATCGGTATATGGCTGTGGATTTCTGCCTGGATCGACTAGAGCTATTTTTCCTTGACTCAAAATTGCGTAGCTGGCATGGGCCAGGCCTTCGTCGTAAAAAGAGTGAATATGCATGGATGCTATAGGTTTGAACGTGATAGGTAACAAAGATAGTCTTTTCAACACCCACGGACACACGTGAAACAGGGTAAGGAGGAAGGAATCGGAAGATTTTTTTGAAATTCTCCTTTCGAAGGGGTAAACTTGGATCGAATTAACCCAATTCGTTTGAAACGCCCACTCTTTACTGCTTCCGTCTATTTTTTTATGCTGGTCCTTGCACTCACCCTGTTAGGGAGTTGTAAGAGCAAAAAGAGGGTAGCGAAAGACAGCCCTGCATTTACGGTGATTGAAACGGCTAAATCCTACCGAGGCACTCCTTACCGCTATGGGGGCACTACCCGATCCGGGTTGGACTGCTCTGCCTTGGTATACCATTCTTTTTCGGCGGTGGGGCTTAAACTCCCAAGAAGGTCTGAGGACCAAAGTGAATTGGGCAAGAAGGTGCCAGAAACAAAAATTCGCCCCGGCGATATCTTGTTTTTTGCCACCGGCAAAAAGAAAAAAGAAGTCACCCACACCGGCATTGTCACTGAAGTACAGAAAGAAAAGGTACGCTTTATCCATGCCTCCACCTCCTTGGGCGTCACAGAGGACGACTTGAGCAGTAGGTATTGGGCCAAGGCCTTTTTGTTTGCTAAGCGCCTTTTGGAGGACTAGGGCTGAGGGCGGGGACAAAAATCCCATCTAACTAAAATTTCCTACTCACATTTAGGATTAATTTTCCAAATATCCTTTGGTTTCAGCCTTTTCTGTCTAATTTTGCACTCAAATTAGAAACGAGCTTTTTAACTTTCATCAACTCAAATGGCAAATATTGGCAAGATAACTCAGGTAATCGGCCCTGTGGTGGACGTATCCTTTGAAGGCGGAAATCTCCCCAACATCCTTGACGCGCTAGAACTTACCAAAGACAATGGCCAAAAGGTCGTGTTGGAAGTGCAGCAGCACCTTGGAGAGGACCGAGTAAGAACCATCGCGATGGATTCCTCAGAAGGCATGGTGCGTGGCATGGAGGTTAGGGATTTGGGTCAGCCCATTTCTGTTCCTACAGGCGAAGGCATCAAAGGCCGTCTTTTCAATGTTGTAGGTGAGGCCATTGATGGCCTTCCTCAAGTGCCCGCCGGCAAACGACTACCTATTCACCGTTCAGCGCCCCGTTTTGAAGACCTTTCTACAGCAACTGAGGTCCTTTTTACCGGTATTAAAGTTATTGACTTGATCGAGCCTTACGCCAAGGGTGGTAAGATTGGACTATTTGGTGGCGCAGGTGTAGGCAAGACAGTATTGATCCAAGAGTTAATCAACAACATCGCGAAAGCATACTCTGGTTTGTCTGTATTTGCAGGTGTAGGAGAAAGAACCCGTGAGGGAAATGACCTTTTAAGAGAAATGATCGAGTCAGGCATCGTAACTTACGGTGATGACTTTATCCATAGCTTAGAAACAGAAGGTGGATGGGATCTATCCAAAGTAGACCTCAAGAAACTAGAGGATTCCAAAGCAACTTTCGTATTTGGACAAATGAACGAGCCTCCAGGAGCACGTGCTCGTGTAGCCCTTACAGGTCTTACCCTCGCGGAATACTACCGTGATGGTGACGGATCAGGCCAAGGAAAAGACATCTTGTTCTTTATTGACAACATTTTCCGATTCACACAGGCAGGTTCCGAAGTGTCCGCACTTCTTGGCCGTATGCCTTCTGCCGTAGGTTACCAGCCTACCTTGGCTACCGAAATGGGCGCCATGCAGGAACGAATCACGTCTACTAAAAACGGATCCATCACCTCCGTACAGGCTGTATACGTGCCTGCCGATGACTTAACTGACCCGGCTCCTGCGACCACTTTTGCACACTTGGACGCTACCACGGTATTGTCTCGTAAGATTGCCGAATTGGGTATTTATCCTGCGGTAGATCCTTTGGACTCTACTTCACGAATCCTCTCTCCAGATATCTTGGGTGACGATCACTACAATTGTGCGCAGCGCGTGAAGGAAACCCTTCAGCGCTACAAGGAACTTCAGGACATCATTGCCATCTTGGGTATGGAAGAACTTTCTGAAGAGGATAAGCAGATTGTACACCGTGCACGTCGAGTGCAGCGTTTCTTGTCTCAGCCGTTCCACGTAGCTGAGCAGTTCACCGGTCTAAAGGGAGTGCTTGTAGACATCAAAGACACCATCAAAGGATTCAACATGATCATGGATGGTGAGCTTGATCATTTGCCAGAAGCAGCGTTTAACTTGGTAGGTAGCATCGAAGATGCCATCGTCAAAGGAGAGAAGTTGCTCGCAGAAGTGAAATAAAACGTAGAAAAACAAAGCATGCACCTAGAAATCGTCACCCCAGACAAAAAGGTATTCCAAGGAGAAGTGAGCGAAGCTACCTTCCCAGGTGCTTTGGGCGCCTTTCAGGTACTGAACAATCACGCACCGATTGTTTCTGCCTTGGCCAAGGGGGCGATCTCCTTTACCAGCACTGAAGGAAAGCAGTCCATTCAGGTCGCCGGAGGTGTGGTGGAGGTAAAGCAAAATACAATCATCGTGCTCGCAGAAAAAGTCTTTGATATTTAGTCCACGGTCGACAGTCCACGGTCAACAGCAGATTGAAGTGAAATGTTGACAGTTTTTAGTCAACGGTCAACAGACGACGGTCCACAGCAGATTGTAGCGAACTTCAAGACTTGTTTTTGATACACACAAAATAATTTAAGGAAATACAAGTAATTGAAAGAGGCTAGTCCCGAAAGGAGACAGCCTCTTTTTTTTGATTACCATACCATAGAAAACAGGAGTTGAGGTCCAGTTTCATGAGCTGTGGACCGCGGACTGTCAGCCGTTGACAAATAGCAATCTGCTGTCGTCTGTGGACTGTGGACTGTTGACAATCTGTCTCTTTTTTGATTTTGCCTTGCAATTAAAAAGATAAGCTGTACATTTGCAAACCGAAAGGAGGTGTACAGATATGATCATAATCAACATTAAAGAGAACGAATCCATCGATAAGGCGCTTAAGCGTTTTAAGAAGAAGTTTGACAAAACCGGAGCAGTTCGCGAACTCAGAGCTCGTCAGGCGTTCACCAAGCCTTCCGTAAAAAGAAGAGAGCAGGTCATCAAGGCTGCGTATAAGCAAAAACTTCAGGAAGAATTCATGAAGTAAGCGCGTTACGCCTACCCATATAAAGCACCAACTTGAAGTTGGTGCTTTTTTTTGTTTATTTTTTCTTGACAACTTCCCAGCAGCTGCAACTTTTTTCTAGCCCACAACAAGATTTTTTGCAGGAGAGAATTAGAAATTTTCAGCTAACTTATGTAGCAAATTAATCCCATGATTGATTCCTTTATCAACTACCTGGAATACGAAAAGAGAAGCAGCCCGCATACCGTGCTTGCCTACCGCAAGGACTTGGAGCAGGCTCAGAACTTCGTTAGCCTCTCATTCGAGCTCACTGACCTCTCCCAGTGTAGCCACCCCGACTTGCGTGCCTGGATCATCGACTTGGTGGAGCAAGGCCTCAGTCAAACCACCGTTAACCGCAAGCTAGCCACCCTGCGTTCCTTCTATAAATTTTTGATGCGCTCTCGACTCATCACCAAAGACCCTACCTACAAGTTAAAGTCCCTTAAAACCCCAAAAAAACTTCCGGAATTCATACACGAAGGCACCATCGCTTCCGTTTTAGAAGAAGAAGTCTATGCACCTACTTTTGAAGGACAACGGGATCGCATGGTGCTCGAGTTTCTCTATCTCACGGGCGTGCGTCTTTCGGAACTCACCTCCCTAAAATGGAAAGACATTCACCTCTTTGACGAACAAGTAAAAGTGCTTGGAAAAAGACAAAAAGAACGGATTATCCCCCTCACCAAATCCCTGCAACGGCATATCCTTGGGTACAAAAAGGTGGTGGAGGAAACCTTCCCCCCCTTGGAGGACGATGACTACTTTATTCGTAGCAATAAAGGAGAAAAAGCCTATTCCATGCTCATCTACCGCATCGTGCGGCAGTACTTGGACCTCTTCGCACAGAATTCGAAACGGAGCCCTCACCTGCTCCGCCACACCTTTGCCACGCACTTGCTCAACAAGGGTGCCGACCTAAACGCCGTGAAAGATTTGCTCGGCCATTCCACTCTCGCGGCAACACAAGTGTATACCCATAACTCCATGGAAAAACTCAAAGCAGTGTTTGAACAAGCACACCCCAAGGCCTAAGTTCTTATTTCTTCCACCTTTAACCCCCCTTGACATGAAACTACAGATGCACTCCATCCACTTCGACGCAGATCAAAAGTTGATCGATTTCATTCAGAAGAAGGCAGACAAATTGGACACCTTTTACGACAGTATCTTGGACGGTGAGGTGTTTTTGAGGCTAGATAAAAATGAGAAAAATCAAAATAAACTCGTGGAGATCAAATTGAATGTTCCTGGAAAACAGTTTTTCGCCAAACACCAGGGTGATTCCTTTGAGGCAGCTGCAGATGAGGCAGTAGAAGGTCTACGGCGGCAGCTAGAAAAGTACAAAGAGAAAAATAGCTAATCGTACCTCAAACCAGTAAGCTTCTTTTAAAAAAACAGCCGCCATAATATGTTAGGCGGCTGTTTTTTTTTCGGTCCTTCATGCCGAACCCACTTTATTCGAAAGCAATGAAGCCTTATTTAAAAAAGAGCGTGTTTAAGTAACGCCCTTCGGCAAAAATTGCAAATCCCCCTGCAACGAGTAGACCCCCAATATAAAGAAGAATCATCGCTCGCTTGTGCCTGCTCACGTCCCCTCTTTTGATTGCAAACCAAGCGCGTGGCACCGACCATAAGGTCAGTAAACTGAGTAGGTGAAGCAGTCCAAAATGATTTAACACCCGTTCGCCCACTTGGGCTGGGATAAATAAGGTCAACCCGCCGGTGAAAAACATTAAAATCATGTACACCTTTCCTCCAAGTAAATGAAATGTGCTCCCTTTTTTGGCGAAGATTAAATAGGTGCCAAGAAAAAAACAGGGTAGCACTAACAACAAATGAAGTAAGACTATAGAAGATGGTGTATTCATAAAAGAAAAATACGTGGTTCAAAAAAATTGTGCACTACTTCCACTGTTTAAATTTCAAAAACCCGGAGGTAGAATTATTTTTTTTAGCAAAAAATAGCGTACCCCTTGCTTTACCCGAAGGTCCTCACGCGCAGAGGTGCTGCTTGCTCCCAGAAAATCAGGAATGGCTTTGGAATCCAAATGGGTACTCGCTACGCGCACTTCATAGCCTACCGTATCCCATTCGGACAGTAGCCGGTCTTCCAAGATCAAATAAGTGTAGCTTTTAGCTTCCTCCTTCCATCCTTCTCTCGACAAGTCAACCAAATCGTAAGCGGTCCCCAAACTCATCCGAATCTTTGATCCCTCATGCAAGTTGCCCGCAAAGCCAATGGGTCCAGCTACCCCCATCTCCTCCACGACTGCTGCCGCCTGAACACCCTGATGAGGCAAGGATATCAATCTCGTAACACCTGTCACCTGAAAGAATAGAAACAAGATGGAAAGCGCAAGTAGCTTTGGAGGCAGGACAGAAAACCGAAGAAATGCCCAAATGCCATACCCAAGAAATAGCACTCCCAATCCAACATAGGCAAACGACACCCCTCCATTTGACCCAGTAACCAAGATCCATGTGTTCACCCCGACCACAAATGTCACCAAAGAAAGGAGGAGCACAGCGGCCACCTTCAGGGCCTTTGCACGTTCCAAGCCACCTCCACGAACGAGTATCCACGCAAGCCAAAGGGCCAACACGGGTGCCACGGGCAGCAAGTAGCGCTCGTAAAATTTACTGGTCAATGCCCCCATACCCAGGATGGCCAGTCCCCAGAGGAGTGCAAAAGCAAAAAATTGGGGATTTTCCTTCCAGGCAGTTGCCAAAGTACTCTTCACTTTTGGGATCGCCAAAGCCACCCAAGGGACAAACATGCCAACCAAAAGCAGCGAGGCTACCGTTCCGTTTTGAAATACCAACAATAGGCGGGAGGTCACCCGCGTACCCACCTGATCCTCCAAAAAACTATCCAAAAACGCAGGTCCATGCAGCTGCCACATGGCCAAAAACCAGAATACGGCAATTCCTAAGGCCACAAGCAGGGCGGGGAGGAAGAGCAGTTTTTTCCAGGAAATCCGCTGCCAGGGATTAAATCGCAGATATAAAATGCCAATGCCTCCCAAGGCCACGGCTGGAAGCCCCTTCACTTCAAAGGCTAGGGCCAAGCCCAAGTACAGCAGCCACAGAAACTTTTTCTTCGCCTGCTCCCCATCTCGGAGAAGTCCAGCAAAACCCAGTGCACTGACCGTAATCGTCAACACTAATAGCACATCTGGAATGGAGCGCGTAGAAGCAAAAATTAAAATGGGATTGGAGGCAGCGATTAAGGCTGCGGTTCCTGCGATTTTCCGATCCCCAAATACTATTTTGCCAAGGAGGTAGGTTAGGCCTACTGTAGCTGCCCCTGCCAGCAAAAATAATACCCGTGAACCAAAGGCATGTACTCCAAAGAGTTTGAATCCTGCAAGCACCGCCCAGTAGGTCAAGATCGGTTTCTTGAAACGCAGCTCCCCCGAACCCAAGTAAGTCGTCAGGTAATCCCCTGTTTGCAGCATCTTGACTGCCGCATCCCGGTAATAGATTTCGTCGGGGTAATGCAGGTGAAAGTCTAGGGCAAAAGGCCCCACCAACCCACAAAAAAGGAGAAGCAGCACCCAAGGATTGGATATCACAGGAGAGGGTTGAGCAGTGCGCATCACCAAAGATACTTCAGGAAGGTGGGATTTTTGGAGGGATTTGATGCAAAAACAAGAAGCGTTTTGACCAACTGCAGTTAAAAAGGTACTTTTGAGGAATCTTACCCTGCCATGAACAAACCACTTTTATCCGTCGTCATCACCGTTTACAACGAAGAAGATAATATCCAGCCCCTCCTGAAAGCAACTTATGCCGCACTCTCGGGAATGGACTACGAAGTAATTCTGGTAGAGGATGGCAGCACGGATCGCACAGTGGCGGAGGTAAAAAAATACGCGAATACCCGTACCAAGCTCGTGATCTTCAACCGCAACTACGGGCAAACCACCGCGCTGGCAGCAGGCATTGATCAGGCCTCAGGGGAATACATTGCCACCATGGATGGGGATTTACAAAATGATCCTACCGATTTGCCTGGGATGCTCCAAAAAGCAATGGACGAGGAATGGGATGTGGTGGCAGGGCGCAGAGCCAATCGAAAAGATGGATTTATACTTCGAAAAATCCCTTCAAAAATTGCCAACTGGATCATTCGAAATTCCACAAACGTCCACCTCAAGGACTATGGCTGCACGCTACGGGTTTACAAGGCCGAAATCGCCCAAAACATGGGGCTTTATGGGGAGCTGCACCGCTTTATCCCGGTACTTGCCAAGCAAGAGGGCGCCAAGATGACCGAAGTGGATGTCAAGCACCACCCTCGAATTCACGGTACCTCCAAGTACGGACTCAGTCGAACCTTCAAGGTGATGGCCGACTTGATCCTTATGCTATTCTTTCAAAAATACTTTCAGCGCCCCATCCACCTGTTTGGTGGGTTAGGGCTTTTTGCCTTTCTCTTGGGAGGCATCATCAATGTGTACCTCTTGGTTCTAAAAATTCTAGGGGAGGACATCTGGGGACGTCCCATCTTGATCCTTGGATTCATGTTGATCCTGGGAGGCATCCAACTGATCACCACTGGAATAATTGCGGAGATCATCGTCCGCACCTATTTCGAATCTCAGGACAAGAAAACCTACCGCGTCAAGGCCCTCTACATCGGGGAGAAGGAAGTGCAAACGTCCAACTAAGGATTCCATGTCCAACCTCAAAAACCAGTTAAAAACTGCCCTTAAAATTCTCCTTACTGGAGGGGCCCTGTACCTGGTTTTTCAGAAAATCGATACGGATAACCTGCTGCAGCTCTCCAAAACCCTCTCGTGGGGCTGGTTGATTCCTGCCATTGCGCTATTCGTAGGGAGTAAGGTGGCCACCGCCATTCGTCTCAATGCGTACTTTGCCAACATCCACATTTCTCTCAGCTTCTGGGAAAACTGGCGCCTTTACCTAATCGGCATGTTCTACAACCTATTTTTACCAGGAGGAATAGGGGGTGATGGATACAAGGTTTACCTCCTAAATAACCAATTTAAAACACCTGTCAAGGAGCTGCTTAAAGCGAGTCTGCTGGACCGGTTAGGAGGACTGATTGCCATCCTTGCCTTGCTTTTTGGAATCCTACTCCTGATCGACCTTCCATTGCCGTTTGGAGAACCTTGGGTAAGCGATGCGGTATTTAATATTGGAATGATTGGGGTTGTACCTGGATTTTGGCTGCTTCAAAAATTCCTCTTTTCGAACTTCCTGCCTTCCTTTTGGCAGGGAATCATCTGGTCCTTAGTTGGCCAGCTTGCCCAAATGGCGGCGGTAGTCTGTTTGTTGCTCGCGTTGGGAGTACAGGATAACTACTTGGCCTACCAAGCCGTATTTTTACTTTCCTCGATCGTGGCGGTATTGCCACTGACGATAGGGGGAGTAGGAGCCCGAGAGCTTGTCGTGGTCTATGCCCACACCTATGCAGGAATCCAAGAGACGGAGGCAGTCGCATTTAGCTTGCTCTTTTTCCTGATTTCGGCAGCCGTTTCCCTCACAGGGGCATGGGTAAAGTGGAAAAGAGAATAAATTTCTACCTTTACCCAGATTCTTCTAGCCCATGACCCGAGCCGAACTTTTTGCCCAGATCCAACAAAAATCCTCCTTTCTCTGTGTAGGATTGGATCCAGACCTTGACAAAATTCCTACCCACCTAAAAAATGAGGCAGACCCAATTTTCTCTTTTTGTCAGCAAATCATCGAAGAGACGGCAGACTTTGCGGTAGCCTACAAACCCAATACTGCTTTTTTTGAAGCCCATGGAGCGAAAGGCTGGGAAACACTCGCCAAGGTAGAAGCGCTGATCCCCAAGCACATCTTTTCCATCGCAGATGCCAAGCGGGGAGACATTGGCAATACGGCTACCCGCTATGCGGAAGCATTTTTTAAGCACATGAACTTCGACTCCATCACGGTGGCCCCTTATATGGGCAAAGACTCCGTGACTCCCTTTTTGGAATTTGAGGGCAAGTGGGCGATTGTTCTTGCCTTGACCTCTAACCCAGGCTCCCTGGACTTTCAGCTTCTGGAAGACGCCACTGGCAAGCCACTTTACCAAACTGTACTTGAAAAAAGCCAAACCTGGGGAAGCACAGAAAATCTCATGTATGTGGTGGGTGCTACGCGCGGGGAACTTATTGGAGAGGCGCGGAAAACAGTGCCCGAGCACTTCCTGCTTGTACCAGGCGTAGGAGCGCAAGGAGGAAGCCTGGCAGACGTGGCCCAGTACGGCATGAATAGCAGCTGTGGTCTGCTTGTCAACTCCAGCCGAGGGATCATCTATGCCTCCAAAGAAAAAGATTTTGCAAAGGTTGCTCGGGCGGAAGCTCAAAAGCTTCAACTCGAGATGCGCGAACTATTGGACCGCTACTTGAAGTAATAAGGCAGCACCTTTTCGCTTGGCATATAGTTGACTTTTTCAGCGGAATTCGTTATATTTCTCTTACTTTTTAGACTTATTTTTTATGGAATTCAAAGAAGACTTTTTACAGTTGGTATGGAAATACCAGTATTTCGATCGCAAAGACCTACGCACCAGCAGCGGCGAAGAACTACAGGTGCTTCAAGTGGGACATCACAACAGTGGCGAAGGACCCGACTTTCACCACGCCTCCTTGGTCATCGGAGGCATCACGCTGCACGGACATGTGGAAGTTCACCGGAAAGCTTCCGATTGGAAGCAGCATGCGCACACGGCCGATCCTGCGTACAACTCTGTCGTGCTACACCTTGTCTGGGAAGACGATGCCAAGGTCTATCGCAACGATGGCACCGAAATGCCTACCCTAGTACTGCAAGGCAAAATCTACCTGGAAGTATGGCGCAACTACCAAAACCTCCTCGACTTTAAATCTGACCTTCCCTGTGCCCATGCACTCGCCAAGGTACCAGAGATTGTACGCTTTTCGGCGCTGGAAAAAGCCCTTGTTGAGCGTCTCTACCACAAATCCTTGCGTGTGTTGGAACTACTCAAGGAAAGCCGAGGGGACTGGGAAGAGACGGCTTACCGCCAACTTTTTGGCTGCTTTGGTTTTCACAGCAACCGGCAGCCTATGGAGGAGCTTGCCAACCTCGTACCCTACACTCTCCTAAAAAGACACCGGGAACAGCCCCAGGTGCTGGAGGCAATGCTCTTGGGCCAGGCAGGACTCCTTCCTGAAAAGACTGAGGAAGCATACGTGTTGCAGTTGAAAAAAGACTACGTTTTCTACGCCAACAAATACGGGTGGAAGGACCCCCTCTCTCGACAGCAATGGACTTTTCTAGGTGCGCGCCCTGCCAATTTTCCCACGCTGCGCATCGTGCAACTGGCAGCTGTACTTTCCCAAGCGCCCCACCTGCTATCCACTATTCTAGAAGACAACTTAACCTTTGCCTCGTTTAAACAGCTCCTCACTGCGCACCCAACTCCCTACTGGCAGCACCACTATTGCTTTGGAAAGGCCACCGAAAAAACAACCTCGCGCGGCTTGTCGGAACAAGGAGTGGCACTGCTGTTGATCAATTTTGTGCTGCCGCTTTGGTTTGCTCACGGGCATCACCAGGATCAGGAGGAATGGAAGGAGCGCTGCTTTGCCGTGCTACAAACCCTGCCTGCGGAGCAGAACTTTATCTTGAGAAAGTTTGCGGGGCATGCCTGGACGGCGGAGAATGCCTATGATTCGCAGGGGATGATTGAGCTTTACCACCGTTATTGCAGGCAGCAGAAGTGCCTCAACTGCAAGATTGGCCAAAACCTGCTCCGCAGCTCCGCCAAATGAATCGTTGTGCAAACCCCACATTTCCTGTATTTTTGCAGTTCACAAGCTTTCTTTTTTCATGGACAAACCTGTAATCATCCTCGGCGCAAAAGGTATCGCCCATCCGGCGATAGAAATCTTCACGAGCAATCAGGTGATTGTCTATGGGCTGTTGGACGAAGATGCTACGCTCCATGGCACCGAAATTAATAATGTGCCCATACTTGGGGGAACCGAAGACGAGGGGTTTTTGAAATTGATTGGAAAAAAAACGGAGGCTTTTGTAGCGGTTGACGACACCAAATACCGGAAGTTTCTGGTGGAGCTCCTCCAGGAAAACCGAAAGATGCAGCCCATCAATGCCATTCACCAGAGTGCTTATATCGCTACAGATGCGGCCATGGGACATGGTAATTTCATCAACGCTCAGGTGTCTGTAGGGGCAGGAGCAAGCATTGGTAGCCACTGCATTTTCCATACGGGCGTGATCCTTGACCATAAGGCTGTTGTGGAGGATTATGTGCAAATCGGCGCGGGCAGCATTATTAACTCCGAAGTCGTTTTAGAGGAAGGGGTTTTTATCGGTTCGGGCGTCACCATCGTCTCTGGGGTGCGCATTGGCAAAGGAGCACGTGTGGGCGCTGGCTCCGTGGTCATCTCCTCGGTCGAAAAAAACGAGACGGTATTTGGCAATCCGGCGGTGAAAATAAAATGATTGTACGAGGTACAAAGTACAAAGTAGGAAGTACGAGATACGAAATACGAGATGGAATCTAATGTCGAATGCTGAACGCTGATTGAAGAATGAAGAAGTGGGACAACTAGTCTTTGGTCAGAGGCAGGCTTTTTTGCCCAGCAGCATCTAGTCTCGCTTCTTGCCTCTCGGCTCTTGCTTCTCAAAGCGTCTTGCTACTTGATACTAACTACTTGATAATCCCTTAGTCTAATCTCTTGGTTCTTGCATCTTGCTTCTCGAAACGTCTTGATACTTGATACCAGCTACTTGATACTCAAAAAACACCCTGCCGAAACAGGGCATACGTTATGGAAAATACAAACGACAAACCTTACCGGATTCTGCTGTACTACTGCTACGCCAGTATCAGTGACCCACAAACTTACCGAGTACAACACCACAGGTTTTGCGCTGAAAACAACATTCGTGGCAGAATCATCGTCTCTGACGAAGGACTCAACGGAACCGTCTCTGGCTTGGCAGAGGACTGCGATGCTTACATGGCCTACGTCAATGCCGACCCCCGATTTGCGAAGACGGAATTTAAAATTGACCGTCACGAACAACATGCCTTTGCCAAGATCCACGTGCGCTATAAGCCAGAGATTGTGCATTCTTCTCTTCGGCACCTAGACCCCAACGTACGAACAGGTAAGCACTTGGAGCCGGCGGCCTTCAAACAGCTAAAAGACCAGGAAGACGTGGTCATCCTCGACGTGCGATCCAAGTATGAGCACGACCTAGGCCACTTCAAAAATGCGCTCACTGTAGATATCGACAACTTCCGGGAGTTTCCGGAGCGCGTCAAAGAACTTGCCCATCTCAAAAATAAAAAAGTGCTCACCTACTGCACCGGAGGAATCAAATGCGAAAAAGCCTCGGCATACCTGCTAGAACAAGGATTTGAAGATGTCTACCAGCTACATGGAGGCATCATCAAATACGGCATGGAGGTAGGTGGGGAAGATTTTGAGGGCAAATGCTATGTCTTTGACAACCGCATTGCCGTGGCCGTCAACCAGATCAACCCTACCGTTGTGTCGGCCTGCCACGTTTGCAACAGTCCAAGTGACCGCATGGTCAATTGTGCCAATCCAAGTTGCAATGACCACTTGGCCATCTGTGAAGCCTGCGGATGGGCGCTGGATGGCGCGTGCTCCCCAGCCTGTCAAGCACATCCCGACAAGCGGCACTACGACGGCACTGGTGCCTACCAGAAAACTTCCAACGGCTATAATCCCTTTCTAAGCCTACACCGCGACGCTGCCAAAGATCGCTCCAAGCCCTCCCATGATCCCGCGGCAAATTCCTGAGTCGGAGCTACTGCTCCACGCAGATGGTAGCGTCTATCACCTGCGCTTGACTCCAGAGCACCTAGCCCCCACGGTGTTTACCGTAGGTGATCCAGACCGCGTTGCCACCGTGTCGCGGCACTTTGATCAAATCGACTTCAAAGGCCAAAACCGAGAATTCATCACCCACACGGGTTGGAAAAATGGATATCCCGTAACGGTCATCAGCACGGGCATGGGCACGGACAATATTGAGATTTTGATGACTGAATTGGATGCCTTGGTCAATGTAGACCTGCAGACACGCCAAGTCAAGGAGGAAAAAAAGAGCCTTAAAATCATTCGTATTGGCACTTCAGGAAGCCTGCAAGAAGACATCCCAACAGGCACCTTGCTTGCCTCAGAGACGGCCATCGGCATGGACACCTTGATGGCCTACTACCCCGAGCTCGCCGGAAGCCAAGACTTCGCTCAGGCCATACAGCAGGAACTATGCCTTTCCTTTAGACCTTACCAAGCTTCTGCATCACCCAAGTTATTGGCCTTGTTGGACTCTTCCATCCAAAGGGGTATTACGCTCACCTGCCCGGGATTTTATGCCCCCCAGGGCAGGGAGGTTCGACTCAAACCCCGCTTTGAGCTAATGATTGAGCGCTTGGCGGGCCTAAAGGTGCGAGGTCGCTCCCTCACCAATTTTGAGATGGAAACTGCGGGATATTATGCCATGAGTGAACTGCTGGGTCACCACTGCATCAGCTTGAATGCCATCCTGGTCAATCGACCATTGAAAAAATTCGATTCGGCTGGAGAAAAAACAGTTGAAAGAGCCATTCAAACTGCATTGGCCACCTTTACAAAATGAGTACTTTTTGTGAACAGATTCTTTTAAGCCTAGAGCAAAAGGCCTAAGTTCAAGAAGTTTATATTTTTTTAATAATCATTTTTTAACCTATGGAAAATTCCCTTTCTAAAATCGTCGTAGACACCTGTTATCAGGTACATGTTGGGCTTGGCCCAGGCTTGTTTGAATCCGTATATGAAGAGGTATTACATTATGAATTGTGTCTCCAGGGCTTACACGTAAAGCGCCAATCTCCTGTGCCAATTATGTGGCATGGGATGGAGATGAAGCTAGGCTTCCGCGCAGATTTGATTGTGGAAGATTTGGTTTTAATCGAGATCAAATCGGTAAAGTCGCTTGAGCTTGTCCACAAAAAACAACTTATGACCTATTTGAAACTTACTGGGTTCAAATTAGGGCTTCTCATTAATTTTAACGAAGCGTTAATCAAAAATGGAATAGTTCGGATTGTAAATAACCTATAAGGCTTTCTTTTGGGCGCGCAAGAGAAAAAAATAGCGCGCAAAGACGCGAAGGCGCAAAGAAATAAGGGTTAGACGTGAAGCATGCCTACGCTAGCCAAAGAAAAAACTCTTTGCGGCTTGGCGCCTTTGCGCGCAAAAAATAAAATGTCTCGAAGAAGAAAAGGGCAAACTTGCTTTTACGCCCTAATTATCCGCCTCGGCGGACAGGCTCGGCGCACGAGGGATAAAAAAAAATGGCGCGCAAAGGCGCAGAGACGCAAAGAAAAATAGCCTGCGGTAGGCAGGCTTGTTGCCTTCGCGAGATCCCTTTAATTAATCCGTGATTCCGTCGAGTTCGCTGAGTTCGAGCCAAGCCAATTCCAACTCTTCCAGTTCACCATCAATAGCCTGAAGCCTGGTTGTCCAAGTGAGTAGCTGACTTACATCAGTAGTGCCCACCGTGATCTGCTCCGTGATTTTTGACTTTTCGGCTTCTAGTTTGGCGATTTTTTCATTGATCTCCTTGAACTCCTGCTTTTGCTTGTAGCTCGCCTTCACCTTTGCGGGAGAATTGCTGCTGGCAGGGGCTGAGGTAGCGCTAGGAAGTTCCTTCTCCTGCTTTTTTTCTGGTTCGGCAAGCTTTCTATCTTCATCCCACTCACGGAAGTCCGTATAGTTTCCTGGGAAATCACGAATCACGCCTTCTCCTTCAAACACAAACAAGTGCTCGACCAAGCGATCCATAAAGTAGCGGTCGTGAGACACGATGATCAAGCACCCCGGGAAGGTATCCAAGAATTCCTCCAGGATATTCAAGGTCATCAAATCCAGGTCGTTTGTTGGTTCATCAAGAATGAGGAAGTTTGGATTTTTGATCAGCACCAGGAGCAATTGTAAGCGTCGACGCTCGCCCCCGCTCATCTTTCCGATGGGAGTGAATTGCTGCTTGGGAGGAAAACCAAACTGGGTTAAAAACTGGCTTACGGATATAGTCTGTCCCTTGTCTAGCACCACTACCTCAGCAATATCCTTCACCACATCGATCAGACGCTTTTCTTCGTCGAATCGATCTTCTTCTTGTCGGTAGTAGCCAAAGGCGGTAGTTTGTCCAGCGGTAACCTTGCCTTGATCGGGATCAAGTAAGCCCGTAATCATCTTTAGAAAAGTAGTTTTCCCTGCTCCATTGGGACCGATGATCCCGATACGGTCCTTCTTTTTGAAGATATAAGAGAAGTCCTTGACCAGCGTTTTGTCGTCAAAGGACTTTGAGATTTTTTCGATTTCAAGGATTTTATTCCCAAGGCGCTGCGTGGAAACCGTCAGCTCAATGTCTCGCTCTTCCCGCTTGGTAAAGGCCTTCTCTTTGGTTTCTTCAAAGGCATCCACACGGTACTTGGCTTTGGTGCCTCGAGCTTTGGGCTGCCGACGGATCCAGTCGAGCTCCTTTTTGTAGAGGCTTTTTGCTTTCTCGATTTCGATGTCCTCGATCTGCATGCGCTCGGCTTTTTTGTCGAGAAAATAGCCGTAGTTGCCTTGGTAGCGATGGATCTTCCCTTGGTCCAGTTCCAAGATCTCGTTGGTTACTTTTTCGAGGAAGTAGCGGTCGTGGGTAACCATGAATAGGGCAAGGTTGGCCTTAGAAAGGTAGTCCTCTAGCCACTCAATGGTCTCCAAATCCAGGTGGTTGGTAGGCTCATCCAGTAGCAGAAGGTCGGGCTTCTCCAAGATCGCTTTGGCAAGGGCTACTCGCTTGCGTTGTCCTCCGGAAAGATTGCCTACGGGCAATTCGGTATCGTGAAGACCAAGTTTGCCCAACACCTCTTTGACTTGGTATTCAAAGTCCCAGGCTTGGAGGGCATCCATTTTTTCAAAGAGCTTGGACATCTGATCCGAGTTATCCACACCTCGCTCGGCGTCGAGTATGGCCTTATGGTAGGATTCGATGACTTGGAGGATTTCTGAATTACTTTGGTCGAAGATGGTTTGGTAGATGCTCAGGTTGCTTTCGAACACCGGGTTTTGGTGCACGTAGGCAATTTTCACCGACTGGTTGAGGGCCACCTGACCCGTATCGGCGATTTCTTGTCCCATGATGATCTTCATCAAGGTAGACTTGCCTGCACCGTTGATGCCCACGAGGGCTATTTTTTGGCCTTGAGCAATGCCAAAAGAGATGTTGGAAAAAAGTTTGCGCTCCCCAAAGGCCTTGCTGAGATTCTCAACGGATAAGTAATTCATTGGGCAAAAGTAAGGGAAAAAAGGGGCTTAGGGAAATACAGTAGAAATACGATAGAAATAGGGTAGAAATAAACAGAGCCTACCTACCTACTATAGGCAGACAGGCTCGGAAAAAAAGAGACTAAAGTGGTAGCTAATCAAACGGAACCCCGATTTTTTTCGCTGTGAATTTCCTGCTTGCGTTAATCCTTAATGCAGCGAACAGAGCGTCCGGTCACACGTTCGTTGGAGACCATGACAGCAGCGAATCCGTCGAAGCCTAGGCCGATAGAAAAAGTATCACTAACCGAACTGCTCCAATAGAAGCCGATGCTATCGACTAAAGCGAGCAAACCAGTGCTGGTGCGGCGGCCCGCCACAGGCAATTTAAGGGGAGATGCGAATGCGCCAGCGCTTGTGTTAGAACTCCAACTTTGGCGTTCAGCATCCCATTCTGTCTCTGTTGGGATCCTATACCCAGTCGGGCAAGGGTTGTTTACCCCAGCCACACCTTGCCATAAATTTGTATTTTGAGGGCTGCGCCAGTTAAAAACCCCTGAGGTTATAGATATAAAGTCACCATGCCCAGGTTGGTCTGTACTACTTAATGTGGCCGTTGTGGCAGAGGTTCTTATCTGATGTCCATCAGTACCTCTCCCCCACTGGTATAAATCACCATAAGAAGCGGCATCTGTGCTGCTGGTAGCTACTTGACTGGCACCTAAGTTACGGTCCATCCAGATTTTCCCAGTGGTGGAGACTACTGTATTTGCATAAGAGATAGTTCCTCCTGTCCATACCGGAGCTCCATTGTAAAAAGTAAGGGTTTGCCCATTGGAACCCGCAGCTACTTTAACCCAGGCTGAGCCGTTCCAATACAGCATATCTCCTGCAGTGTTACCTGAAGAAGGTAGCCCAGGCGCCCAACTAAGTGACCCTGAACCATTCGTTGTTAATACTTGCCCATTGGTACCGTCGGTTCTTGGATAGGTAACCGCACCAGCGGTTACCGTTCCGCTTGTTTTTACATTGGTAACCGAAGCGTTTCCAAGTTGGATGGTGTTGCTAGCCGCCACAATTGCACCATTTCCTAGGGCTGTAGCATTGGTTAAGGCACCAGATCCAACATCTGCCCCATTTCCAATAGCGGTATTATTAGAACCTGTGGTGTTTGCAAAAAGTGCTCTTGCTCCAGTTGCTGTGTTAGAAGAACCTGTAGTGTTTGACCAAAGTGCTTCACTCCCAGTTGCCATGTTAGTAGAACCTGTGGTGTTTGACTTAAGTGCTTCAGTCCCAGATGCCGTGTTATTACCCCCTGTAGTGTTATTATAAAGTGCGCTATTGCCGTTTGCTGTATTACCTCCACCTGTGGTGTTAGCTATGAGTGCAGAATTCCCGCTTGCTGTGTTCCCAGAACCTGTCGTGTTTAATAAAAGTGCAGATCGCCCGAAGGATGTGTTATCAGAACCTGTAGTGTTAGCTGAAAGTGCTTCACTCCCTGATGCCGTGTTATTTCCACCTGTGGTTGTATTAACAAGTGCACGGTGTCCACTTGCTGTGTTCCCAGAACCTGTCGTATTGCTATTTAGGGCACTTATTCCAATGGCTGTATTAGAGAGTTCTCCCCCTCTTCCCTTCCCTACTGTTAATCCATTTACCTTCAAATCGTACGCCCCTAAGTCCACTCCTTGAGTAGCTCCAGTATAGGGAACACCTGATGAAGAAGGCGTCGTCCAAGTCAATGTCCCGCTACCAGTAGTGGTCAAGACTTGATTGGCTGATCCATGCGCGTTTGGATAGGTGACAGTACCAGCAGTTACTGTGCCACTAGCTTTCACCTTGCCTGTGATATCAAGTTTTTCAGTTGGTATGGCTGTTCCAATTCCAATATTTCCTCCATTATTAAATAGGTTGCTACTATTGGTCACCCAGCTACTGCCGTTCCAGTAAGGCGTGTTTCCCGCTGCAGATCCGCTGGTCAAAAGCCCTGCCAAACCTTGGGGGCCTGTTGCTCCTGCTGGGCCTGCCGCACCTGGGAGGCCTGTTGCACCGGTGTCCCCCTTATCTCCCTTTGGACCTGGGGTACCGTTGGCAGCATACAGCGCATAGGGAACGCTATTCAAGGGAGCTATTCCAGGTATGCTATAATTGGTCCCTCCTGTGGGATCTGTCTCCGTTTTTATTAGATAGGGCCCATTGGCCCAGTTAATGCTCGCAAAACTTCCTGAAAGCACTGTTCCTGTTCCAATTTCTAAGCTCACCAGTCCATTCGCATTGGTGTTTTTGAGATGGGTCTCCACGTACACTGCAGAACCTGTAGCAGAACCCTGAAGCAATGAGATTTTAATTCCTATAGGCGAAGCGGCTATCACCTTATTGTTTCCATCACGGATGACAGATTGGTAGCTTATTTGTTGCGGCACTTGAGCCCACACCGCTATAGTAGCAATTAGGAAAAGGAAAGAGAAAATGAACTTTTTCATATTTTTAGTATCAAATAATTAGTATTAAGTAGCAAGACTTATTTCGTGGCGATCCGAGATCCGTATGATTCACGAATTTCCACTTCTTCATTCAAGTAGTTTCAAGTAGTTAGTATCAAGTATCAAGACTTTATTCGTGGCGATCCGAGATCCGTATAATTCACGAATTTCTACTTCTTCATTCAACATTCATCAATCGGCGTTCGACATTAGTTTAAATCTCGTATTTCGTATCTCGTACTTCTTATTTCCTACCCTACTTTCGTATTAAATTCAACATTCCTCGTCTCATCTCTCCTGTTTCCAGGATTTCGATCACCCAATAGTAGGTTCCCACTGGCATTTGCTTGCCTTCATAGGTTCCATCCCATCGGATATCAGGGTTCTCGGTATAGAACAGACGCGATCCGCCGCTATTGAAGATTTGGATACGCACCCCTTCGTAGAAGCGCAACTCTGGAACTCCCCAAGCATCGTTTGCTCCATCTCCATTTGGACTGTAAGCATTCGTTATGGTCAAGGAATTGAAGTCCTTTCGAGTTCTGGTAATCGTTAAGAACTTCTCGATCGTATTGCTATCTCGGTCCGTTACTCTGATTACGATGCTGAAGCTCGTCTTTCCCGCAGCACGGGCTGCACTGTTCCAGTACAAGATGTTGTTCTTGATTTCAAAGTACTTGTTGTCATACCCATCTCCAAAGAAACTTACCACATGAATGTTGTCCACCGGATCATTCACCACAAAGGCGCCCACAGGGATAAAGAAGATAGTTGTACTACCCACAAAGGTGCTTTTATCAATCGTCACATCGCGAGGCGCAGGTTTAGGAAGTACGATGACACGAACTTTTCCCTTGATGGAATATGCATTGAAATAGCCTTTGGGAACTGTAATCGTTCCTGTTAATTCATACGTTCCTCGCTTGAGAATATTCAAGGTCCCAGTGTTGTTCCAAACCACATCTAGGGATTTATTCTCTCCTGAATGAATCTTCACTTCTACTTTAGCGGGCAGCTTCGAAAGATGATTAGCCATACCCCATATAAATACTACTTCTTCTAAAGTACTGGACTTAATGGACCGCACTTGAACATAATCTGGAACCCCATCAAGATCAGTATCCTTAAATGCTTTGGAATTTTTTACATTGGTACCATCTCTAGATTCAAGGTAATCTGGAACCAAATCTCCATCGGTATCCAAATATTTTCCTGGATCCTTCAAATCGGTGTTTTCTCTTACTTCAATGTAATCTGGCACCTCGTCTCCATCAGTATCTAAGGTTAGATCTTCTGCTACAATGGCTGCAAGATTAATGGAAATAGGCTTACCATCCTCATCTATTCCTCTGGCCTGCAAGGTGAATCCTCCTGAATAGGGCACACTTCGTGAATATGGATCTTTTGGTATTTCCAAGTTGGATGTAATATCCCCATTAGCCTTTACATCAGAATTCCCCAAGTAGTACGCTGTTCCAGCTTTTGCTCCCATTACTTTAGAGCTAAATTGATACTCGTTATCTTCTTCAATTAATCTGGATTGTAGGTATGGGTTGAAATTACCCAATCTTCCACCTATGGTTTCAGGTGAATTCTGAATCAACCAAACTACAACACTAGTATTTCTTTTAAAACCTCTTCCTTTTAATCCAATCGTCCCTTTCGGCGCCAATAAAAGTACTCCATCAACTAATGGCAACTTAGCTCCTGACTCAGAAGAACCTCCTAAATCCATGACAATATCACCAACCTTTAAACTCACCGAATTTTCGCTTGTCAGAATAGTTGGTTCTACCTCTACTCCATTAACAACTACTAACGGTTCTCCAAATTCTTGAGTTCCTGCCAATACAACATCCTCAATGGAAGGAGCAATGGGAATCAAAGGACCTATGACTTTCACTTCACCTGATGAGTATGCTGTATAGGCACTAACCCTAACCCAATATTTCTGGCTATTCGTAAGCTTTTCAATTTTATAGGTAAGCTCTATAGTTTTTGAAACCAAAACATAACTCAAAGAATCCTCCGAAATCTCTAGGTTGTAGCCCAGTATTTCTGTTGCATTTTCTGTAGGCTTTTCCCAGCTAATTTCAATCGTTTGATTATCAACAATGGCCTTAAGATTAGAGACAGCAGCTACGTCGAAGCGTTGCTGCACTCCTTGTGCCTCGCTTCCTAACAAAGTACCATGTGTCATGTATATGACCTGACCAACACTAAAGGCCACCGAGCCTATGCTGGATGATCCATCGCCTCCAGCTGAATGAGCAGATTCTTGTGCTTGCACGGAATAGGTAAAGAATAATACTAATACGGCAAATACTACTATTCTTAGTTGACTCAAATTCCCTTTGTAACTCATTCGCAAATCCCTTAAAAATTATATTCATGTGAAATTTATAAATAATTTTAGCATCTTAAAGATACCTATATAAATTTTTTAAGAATACTGCGGGGACTAGTGAGATAAATTGAATTCTAAGAAGTTACACAATTGAAATCTTGGGGTAAATGAGCAATTACCCTTGGTGAATTTTGAGAAGCCTGCCTGCGGTAGTTAGGCAAGAGCCGAGATACCAGCCTGCGGCAGGCAGTCAAGAAACAAGACTTTATTCGTGGCGACACGAGTTTCGTAAATTCACAAATTTCTACTTGGTACTTGGTACACTATCTTCACCATTCAAAAATCAGCATTCAGCCTTCGACATTAGTTTTCAATCCGTATCTCGTACCTCGTATTTCTACTTGGTACTTTGTACAATTTCGTATTTCCATTATATTCCTAATTCATTTAAAAATAATGAAAACCATCCACGACATCCTCAAATTAGGGGATCCTAGACTCTACGAGGTGTGTACTCCTGTGCTCAGGGAGGAACTGGCAGAAGTGCCTGCTTGGATCGAGCAGCTCCACGAGGCCATGGAAGACGTGCGTCGTGTGTATGGCTTTGGAAGAGGAATAGCGGCGCCTCAGCTAGGAATCATGAAGCGCCTGTTCTACCTGCAACTCGACCGCCCATATATAGTGATCAACCCCGAGTTGAAAGGATTGAGTGAAGAGGAGTTTGAGTTGTGGGACGACTGCATGAGCTTTCCCAACCTGCTTGTACGGATCAAGCGCCACCAGTCCCTTAGCCTCCACTACTTGGACGCCCACTGGCAACCGCAAGTATGGAAAGTAGAAGGGGCCATTGCCGAACTCATCCAGCACGAGTACGATCACCTCGACGGAGTGCTCTGCACGATGCGGGCTTTGGATGAGAAATCGTTTAAGTGGAAAGAGTGAGAAGTTGTACGATGTACCAAGTACGAAGTACAAAGTAGGCTCAGAGGCAAGAGCCGAGAAGCAAGAAACGAGACTTTATTCGTGTTGAAACGAGATTCTTATGATTCACGAATTTCCACTTCGAAATTCTTCATTCCGCATTCGGTGTTCGACATTAGTTTTCATCTCGTATTTCGTAGCTCGTACTTCCAATTTCCATCCTTCCTCTATCTTTACCCCATGATCATTCCCAGCCTCTCCGATATCTCTGCGGCACATGCACGCATCCAGCCATTTATCCACCGTACGCCTATCCTAACCTCGGAAGCCATCGATGCGATCGCAGGATGCAGCATCTACTTTAAGTGTGAAAACTTTCAAAAAGTAGGAGCCTTCAAAGCTCGAGGCGCAGCTAATGCGGTCATGAAACTAACCGACGCACAGCGGGCCAAAGGCGTGGCAACGCACAGTTCGGGCAACCATGCCGCTGCATTAGCTCGAGCAGCCACGGTAGCTGGAATCCCATCCTACATTGTCATGCCCTCCAATGCCCCAGAAATCAAAAAGAAAGCGGTCAAAGGCTATGGCGGAGAAATCATCGAATGCGAACCCAACCTCAAAGCCCGTGAAACCAGCTTGGAGGCGGTAGTAGCCCGTACCGGAGCGGCATTTATCCCTCCTTACGATCACCTAGACGTCATCGAAGGGCAGGCAACTTGCGCCCTAGAGTTTATAGAAGACCAACCCAACTTGGATATCCTAATGGCGCCTGTCGGGGGAGGAGGACTCCTAGGCGGTACAGCACTGGTTGCCCATTACTTGAATCCCAACATCGAGATCATCGCCGGAGAACCTGCAGGCGCAGACGATGCCTATCGCTCCTTTCACGCGGGCTACATCATCCCACAAACGGGCCCAATGACCATTGCAGATGGCCTATTGACCTCCCTGGGAACCCTCAATTTTGCTTTGATTCAGGCCCATGTGCGTGATATTTTACTCGCCACTGATCCCCAAATCATCGAGGCGATGCGCCTGGTGTACGAACGCATGAAAATCATCATCGAGCCCTCCTGCTCTGTTCCGCTAGCAGCCTTACTAGCCAACAAGGAGCGCTTTGCCGGAAAAAAAGTAGGGATCATCCTCTCCGGGGGAAATGTGGATTTGGGAAAACTGCCTTTTTAAGCTGCAGAAAAAACAAAAAACCCGAATCAGTACTGATTCGGGTTTTTTTGTTTGTGGTTCTGCTTTACTTCTTCTTGCTTTCCGCTACCGCATGGTGCGCCGCGCGGGCGGCAAAGGCCATGTAGGTCAAGGAAGGGTTTTGGGTAGACGTAGAGGTCATGGATGAGCCGTCGGTCACGTACACATTCGGCACGGCGTGCAACTGGTGGTTAGCATTCAACATGGAGGTTTTTGGATCTTTACCCATGCGCACCCCACCCATCTCGTGGATATCCAAGCCAGGAGCCTGCTTGCTGTCGGAAGATTGGATGTTGATAAAGCCCGCCTTTGTAAACATCTCTGTCATCTGCTCGAGGTAGTCTTTCACCATTTTCTCGTCGTTGTCATCGTAGTCCATGCTGACCTTGAGCTGGGGAATGCCCCACTCGTCCTTCAGGCTCCCATCAAGCGCGACGTAATTGCTTTCCTTCGGCAAGGTTTCGCCCATCATGTGGGAACCTACATGCCAAGGCCCATAGTTCGCTGGATTGAGCAAGTTATTCTTCAAGTCCATTCCGATGCCATCCGTATTGGGCCCTACGCCCCGGCCGGCTGAGAAGCCCGCCGCATAGCCCCGAAGGAAATCAGTTTCTTGTTTGTACACATTTCGGAATCGTGGAAAATACCCACTCGTAGGTCGTCCCCCCGAGGTGGTGTACTCGGCATGACCCTCATGCTCTCCAGATACGCGAGCCCGGTAGTTGTGGAAGGCTACGTACTTGCCCAATACCCCACTGTCATTCCCTAATCCATTCGGGAAACGGCTGGAGGTGGAATTCAACAAAATTGCGTTCGTATTGAGTGCTGCTGCATTGATAAAGATCACATCTGCGTAAAATTCTTCCACTTCTTTGGTCAAGCGGTCGATGATGCGCACACCTGTAGCTTTGCCTTTGGCCTCGTCGTAGATCACCGAATGCACTACCGCATCTGGTCGCATGGTCAGGTTGCCCGTCTTGAGCGCCCAAGGGATGGTGGAAGAGTTGGAACTGAAGTAGCCACCAAACGGGCAACCTCGCTGGCATAAGTTGCGGTTTTGGCAAGAACCTCTGCCTTGTGCGGCAAAAGCCTCTGCGCTACCATGGATGTGCGCACAGCGAGCTGAAATCACGTGTCGCTCCCCGCCATATTGCTTCTTCATGGTCTCCGCAAAATACTTCTCAACTACATTCAGGTCGTAGCCGGGAAGAAATTCTCCATCCGGCAGGTGGGCGATGCCGTCCTTAAATCCGGATACCCCAGCAAATTTCTCGACATGGCTGTACCATTTTTCGATGTCCTTGTAGCGAATCGGCCAGTCTACTGCGAAGCCATCTCGTGCAGGGCCTTCAAAGTCAAAGTCAGACCAGCGCTGCACCTGTCGCGCCCACATAAGGGACTTTCCCCCTACCTGGTAGCCTCGGATCCAATCAAAGGGCTTTTCTTGCACATAGGGATGCTCCGCGTCCTTCACAAAGAAGTGCATGGCATCTTCTCGAAATGCATAGCATTTGCTGATTACCGGATTTTCCTCCTTAATCTTCTCTGTGAGCTGTCCCCGATGGGGAAATTCATGCGGGAGCATGTTGGTGGTCGGGTAGTCCTTGAGGTGTTTGACATCAGGACCACGCTCGATCATCAAGGTTTTTACACCAAGGTCACAGAGTTCCTTCGCTGCCCAGGCACCACTGATGCCGGAGCCAACCACGATGGCCTGATACGTACGCTCCTGCGTACTGCGTAAGTTGAGATTAGCCATTGACTCTTGTATTTTGAATATCAGCGATTAGGACTGCCCCATTGTATTCACCTGGAATCAAGGAGTAAGGAATAATTTCGGTTTGGATGTATTCAGAAGCCATGTAGCCCTGAATGGTAAAGCGCTTGGTGCTGCTTAAAAAATAACCCACTTGTGCGAGTAGCTTGCCTTCAGAGGTAGTTTCATCACCCGTAAGTGCCAGGCCTTGAAGCAAAAAGGTTTCCTTTTCTTTGGCGCTCAAATCAGCAAATTTCTTTCCGGCAGTTTTCTCTGCATACTCCGGAAATGCCTGTAATCCGGCCGTGAACTTCTCTTGGTTTTCTTTGGTAAAGCAATCGTTGACCATCACGAGGATAAAATCAGGCACGGCTAGGTCCAAGGCACCTTTGATCTCTCCTGCAGGAATAATGCTGTCAGAAATAGATGCTAGTAAGGCTTTCTGAGTGGCCGTCACCCGAAGGTTTTCGTAAGCCGCGAGGATATCATCCTTGCTGAAATCGCAAGAGGGAATCAGTGCGAGCCCTCCAGAAATCAAGGCAATATGCCGCAAAGCATGGCGTCTGTTCATACGGAAATAGGTTAGGTAGTTGGGTGGTGGTTACAGCAGGTTAAAGTAGGAATTAAATTCTAAATCCGCTACTTGGATTCTATAAATGGCCTGCCCACTTGGTGAGAGTAGTACTCAGCTCGCCAAAAGTAACCGCATTGCCTGCGTCCGTACAAGGGGCCCTCAAGTAAATATACTCCGAGAGCTGAGGAACGTTCACACGAGCATATTTTTTGAAACCCAAGCCATTTTTACACAGTTCTAAAAGTAAAATAGGAGCAATCTTCCCGAAAGAAAACCTTTGAACTAAATTACTGCTTGTATCATTACCAACTGCCGTATGTTTATCCCATGAAAACGCTACTTTCCCTTTTGCTTTTTTTGTTTGCCCTGAGCCTCCAGGCTCAAGTCCAAGTTACAATCATCGACCAAAGCACAAGGCTACCCCTAGACCAGGTACGCGTGACTGCGCCCAGCACGGTACAAACGAGCACGGCTACGGGCATCCTTGTTTTTGCAGGTGACAACCTGCGCCTAGTGTTTGAACGGGAAGGCTACGAAACGCTTGAAAAAACTTTCCCCGCAGGAGAGTTTACCGTGTCGCTGGTGCCTGCAGTGCTTAACTTATCCCTAGTGACGGTCACGGCCTTTGACTCAGAACGCCCCTTGTTGCAGCAAGCTGCTGCAGTGTCTCGAGTTTCAGAAAGTGATTTGTTCCGCTTCAATGAAAGTTCACCGGTGCAGGCCTTCAATCAAAAAGCCGGTGTCCGCATCGAAGAGCGCGCTCCTGCCAGCTACCGCATTTCCATCCGAGGCAGCTCCCTACGTTCGCCCTTTGGGGTCCGCAACGTGAAGGTGTACTGGAACGACGTCCCCTTCACCTCCCCAGACGGGACCACTTCCCTCAACCTGCTTGATCTAAGCAATATCAAAACAGCTGAAGTCATCAAAGGGCCCTCAGGATCGGTATATGGCGCAGGAAATGGGGGCGCCATCTCCCTTTTTAGCCAGGCCCAAGTGGATGAAAATCGAATTTCCGCGGATTACCTATTCGGTGATTTTGGGCTTTCTCGCTACCGGTTGGGCATTTCCCAACAATTGGGAGACGGGGGAATCGAAGCCTCTTATGTTCGTCAAGAATCGGATGGCTACCGGGATCATTCGGGAGTAAAGCGTCAAGTGGTGCAGTTGAGTGGCTATTTCCCTGTTTCCGAAAAGCAGGAATTGCGAACCCAGCTCTTAGTATCCGACCTGCAGTACCAAATTCCGGGAGCCTTGACAGCTGCCCAACTTGCTACTAACCCCAAACAAGCACGGCCTGGATCCGTTGGGCAAAATAGTTCGATCGACCAACAAGCGCTACTTCTTTCCTTAGGTCATACCTATCGGCATTCGGATCAATTGACGAGCACCACTACGGTGTACCTGAACACAAATGCCTTCGAAAATCCCTTTATTCTGGACTACAAAAAGGAATTGGGATTCGGATACGGAACCCGCACCAAAATCAGCTACGACACCCACCTCGGAGGCAAATCTCTCCGCCTGCTTGCGGGTGGAGAATGGCAAAAAAGCATCACCCAAGCTCAGAATTTTGGCAACCGGGCAGGCAAGGCAGATACGGTCCGCTTTGCGGACCAGTTAACCGCCTCCCAGGGCTTCCTATTTCAGCAAGCAGAGTTGCAGTGGAACTCAAAACTCCTATTCACTTTGGGGCTCAGCGAAAATTTCTCCGGATTTGAAATCGACCGACAAATCGATGCTTCAGGTGGAAAAACAGGCCTTCAAACCCGCAAATTTGATCCCATCCTAGTTCCTCGACTGGCGGTAAACTACCAGTTTAACCCCTTCAGCTCGGTATATGGGTCGATCAGCTCAGGCTTTTCCCCACCCACCATTGACGAGGTTCGCACCAACGAGGGCAGTGTCAACCTTTCCTTAGAAGCTGAAAAAGGGCTAAACTACGAGGTTGGCTACCGATTGGGTAAGGAGCGCTTTAACCTAGAGCTGATTGCCTACTACTTTAAACTTCAGGAGACCATCACCACCTACACGAATCCAAACGGGGTCGTGCTCTTCCAAAATGCTGGAGCTACTGATCAAAAAGGTATTGAGGCCAGCTTAGATTATGCTTTTCTCCGAAACGGAAAGGGTTTTGTTCGGGATTTCTTGGTGGGCACGGCCTATACCGGGCAGTTTTTCACCTTTGACAACTACCAAAAGCGGGGGCAAGATTTCTCAGGCAATGCCTTGACGGGTGTTCCTAAGCACAATGTGGTGAGCCGATTGGATGTTCGAACTAGGGTTGGCCTTTACCTCAATTTCACGCATCAGTTTACCGAAGAAATCCCACTCAACGATGCAAATACCATCTACCAAGACGCTTATTCCCTGGTCAATCTTCGGGTAGGCTGGTTGAAGTCCCTGGGCAACTGGGAATTGGAGATTTTTGCGGGGGTAGACAACCTCTTAGATGAGCAGTATTCTTTAGGCAATGATTTGAATGCCTTTGCCGGAAGGTTCTACCAACCTGCGCCTACGCGAAATGGATATGGGGGAGTGAAGGTGGGGTTGAGATATTAATGGAAATACGGTGGAAATAGGGAAAAGAAATACAGTGGAAATAGGATAGAAACAGACTCCGCTACGCTTCGTGAAATAGGTTGAATTATTCGCGAAGCCATTATTTCCCCGAGCCTGCTCGGGCTATTTCTATTGTATTTCAATTGTGTTTCCGATGGGTTTTCGAGTCATTTCCATAAATTACATTTCCAAATGACCCTTCCATGAAAAATTTGTGCCTTCTTTTCTTCGCTTTTTTTATTACATTTTTTGGCTTTTCCCAAGAGGAAGTAGCTGAGTCCAAATGGGTGCCTCGCGAACCCAAAAAATTCGAGTCTACACATTCGGGCACCTTCAATGGACAAAAAATTAGCTATAAGGCCGTTGTTGGAGAAACCTTTCTCAAAAATTCAGACGGTGAGGTCACAGGAGCACTTTGGTCCACCGCCTACCTTCGCGATGGAGTCTTGGATCCATCCAAGAGGCCCGTACTTTTTATCTTCAATGGAGGACCTGGATCAGCAAGCGTTTGGCTGCATGTGGGCTTCTTCGGCCCAAAAGTGGTGAAAACAGACTCGGGAGCACGCATCGATGACGGAGCTGCTCCTTACCGATTTGAGGAAAATAAGCAGGCTTTGCTAGACATCACCGATTTGGTATTTATTGACCCCATTGGCACTGGTTTCAGCCAGGTGGAAGGGGTAGGCGAAACAGCTGATTTCTGGGGGCTCAACGAAGACGCTTCCTCCATAGCCCAGTTTATCCGTACCTGGGTGACGCAGCATGGCAGATGGCAAGCGCCTAAATTTATTGCTGGCGAGAGCTTTGGCACGACACGCGCTGCCAAGATCGCCGAGGTATTGGAAGAAGGAGGTCAAAGCATGGCTTTGAACGGACTCGTCCTGATTTCTCAGGCCTTGGACTATGCTGGTTCGTCCAGCTGGGCGGACAACCTCACCTCCTTTTTCACTTACCTCCCTTCTCAAGCGGCTACCGCCTGGTACCATGGAAAGGCCGGACAAGGGAAAACCTTAGCCGCCTTTACCCAGGAAGCGAGAGAATTTGCCTACGGGGACTATTTGAAGTCCTTGTTTATGGGTGAAAAACAAACTGAAGCCCAGAAAGAAGCCATTGCTGCAAAGCTGGCCTATTTTACTGGCTTGGATAAGGCCTATATTTTGCGTTCCGACAACCAGATCTTGATGGACCGCTTCAAGAAAGAATTGCTCCGTGCCGAAGGCAAGGCCATTGGCACCTTGGATGGGCGCTATTTGGCTCGAGAGACCGACAAGTCTGCTGAAGGGCCTGTTCTTGGTGACCCAGCAAGTTATATGACGGGATCTGCCTACACAGCCGTTTTCAACGACTACCTGATGCGGGACTTAAAGGTGACCCTAGACCGCCCCTACTTCACCTCCGCTAGCGGGATGGGTGGTAGTTGGAACTGGAAACCCGTATCCGAAGGGGCCTACTACGAGCCGAGTTACGTGAGTACAGCACGTGCTTTGAGCGAGGTCATGCACCGAAATACGCACATGCAGGTGATGGTAGCCAACGGCTACTACGACCTGATCACCCCCTTCTTTGATGCGGAGTATACCTTCGCCCGACACAATTTTCCACAAGATCGTGTGGCCATGACCTATTACGAGGCCGGGCACATGATGTACAACCGACAGGAAGATTTTGATGCCTTGGCAAAAGATGTTCGGAAGTTTTTGGAGGGTATTTTGAAAAAGTAAAGTTCTGAAAAATGGTTTGAATTAAAATCAAAAAATTTCTGTAAATTATTGGCTATGAACTACAAAGAATATATTGGCATCGATCCAAACATACGATTTGGTAAGCCCTATCTTAAAAACACACGAATCACCGTGGCGGATGTTTTGGGGTGGATGGCTTCAGGCATGAGCCCAAATGAAATTATTGCTGATTATCCTGAATTGACTTTGGAACAAGTGGCCGCATGTTTGGCATTTGCCGCAGATCGAGAACAAAAATTGTCTTATGCCTAGGAAAAAATGATTCGCCCCTTACTTTTTGATCAGAACATTTCCTTTCGAATAATCAAAGAAATTAGCCCTCTTTTTCCTGGTTCAAAGCAAGTTCGTGAAGTAGGCTTGGAAGGTAAGCAAGACCGTGAAGTTTGGAATTATGCAAAATCCAATGGATTCACTCTGGTTTCCTTTGATTCTGATTTTGCAGATCTGTCGCTGATATTTGGCTTCCCGCCAAAGGTAATTTGGCTTCGACTAGGAAATTCTTCTACAAACAGAATCATTGCAGTTATGACTCAAAAAAAGGAGGAGATTCAAATTTTTCTAAAAAATAACATCGAAGGAATTTTAAAAGTTGAAACTGCATTATAGCAATACATTTAAACTAGTTGAACCACACGCATTCAAGCAACATTATCCATGCAAACACCCAAATTCAATCCAGAAGCAGTAACTCAAATTATTCGTGAACGCAGGTCCATGTTTCCTGCGCAGTTTAAAGAAAATGACCCAGTAGACGAGTCCATCATCGAGGAGATCCTTGAAAATGCGAACTGGGCACCTACGCACAAGATCACCCAACCTTGGCGCTTTATTGTGTACACTGGCACGGGCTTGAAGACTTTTGGCGACTACCAGGCGGAGATGTACAAAATGCGCGCTGAAAAAAATGGAACTCCCTTCCTAGAAGGTACTTACCAAAAATTTAAGGATACCCCAAGCAAGGCCTCTCATGTGATTGCCCTGCTAATGAAGCGTACCGAAGGATCAGGTATTCCGGTGATGGAAGAGATTTCAGCCGTTGCGATGGCGGTTCAGAACATGTACTTAACGGCCTGTGCGCATGGACTCGCATGCTACTGGGGAACCGGCGGACCTACCTTCTGGGCTGAAGCTAGAGAAGACTTTGGTCTCGAAGGCGAGGACATGCTGATGGGCTTTTTCTATGTAGCCAAGCCTGCTACCGATACTTGGCCAGCTGGTAAGCGTGAGCCGATTGGGGAAAAGGTGAGTTGGGTACGTTCTTAAATTAAGATTGAGAAAGGCGCAGAAAGCGCCTTTCTTTTTTTATTACCAATCCGCGGGCCTTCTGGCCTGATATGCGGCCATCTGATCCAAAAGATCTGCAGGATCATCAGAGATAATCAGCATCTCTTCTTGCTCGGGATAGAGAAACCCCTCCTCCATAGCGTGATTGAGGAAGTCAATCAACTTGTCGAAGTAGCCGTGTACGTTGTACAAGGCCAAAGGCTTTTGGATATAATGCAGCTGGTTGAGCGTCATGATTTCAAAAAGCTCCTCCAGCGTACCAATCCCTCCTGGCATAGCTATAAATCCATCACCCTGCTCGGCCATCAGCCACTTACGATCCCGCATGGTTTCTACAATGATCAACTCTGTGCATCCTTTATGCGCCACTTCCCGGTCTACCAATTTCTGCGGAATAATACCAATCACTTCTTTGCCTGCGCCAAGCAGCTCATCGGCAATCACTCCCATCAAGCCTACATGGCCCGCACCATAAACAAGGCTATAATCACGCAAAATCATCTCCTGAGCCAAGGCCCTCACCCCTGCTTCGTAGATCGGCTGGTTTCCTTTTTTGGAACCACAGTAGACGGTTATCTTTTTCATGTCTGAAAAATAATTATTTCACCCGATTCCAAAGCAAGAATTTGAAAGAAGGTTTGCAACGGCAAGTCCTAGCCCCCATTTTTGTTTCCTACTCGCCCTATCCATGACCATTTGCTTTGCTACCAACAATCCCAAAAAAATCGAAGAGGTAAAAGCCGCCCTCGCAGGAAAAGTAACCATCCTCTCCCTGCAAGACATTGGCTGCACAGACGAGCTGCCTGAAACCGGGGACACCTTGGATGACAACGCCTTTGAAAAGGCGCGCTACGTCCACGAGCACTTTGGGGTGGATTGTTTTGCAGACGACACGGGCCTAGAAGTGGATGCCTTGGGCGGTGCGCCAGGGGTGTATTCAGGAAGATTTGCCGGAGAGCCAAGGAGCGATGCACGCAACCTGAACCTCCTTTTGGAGAAAATGCAGGGCCAAACGAATCGAACAGCCAGATTCCGAACGGTCATTGCGCTCATTTTGGGCGGAAAGGAATACCAGTTTGACGGTGTAGCGGAAGGAGAAATCACCCCTTCACCAAGCGGCGAGGGAGGATTTGGCTACGATCCCATCTTCCAACCCCTTGGATTTGATCGCACCTTTGCCTCGCTCAGCTTGGCCGAAAAGAACGAAATCTCCCACCGTGGAAAAGCGGTTCAGGCACTCATCCAATTTCTGCGCGAGGAGAAATTCTGAGATGCGGCCAAAATTCCCTTAATTTGCCCTCCATGACCAAGCCTTTCATCGTCGGAATCACAGGAGGATCTGCCTCTGGCAAAACTTTGTTCCTCGAGCACTTGCTACGCAGCTTTGCCCCAGAGGAGGTTTGCTTGATTTCCCAAGACAACTATTACAAGCCGCGTCACCTCCAACCGGTGGACGGCATGGGCATTGCCAATTTTGACACGCCTCACAGCATTGACTTTGAAGAATATGCCCAAGATATCCGCATCATTCAAGGGGGAGGAACAGTAATTCGGGAAGAGTACACCTTCAACAATGTCGCCAAAACACCCAAGATGCTCACCTTCTCCCCAGCCCCCGTGGTGGTCGTGGAAGGGATTTTTGTGCTCTACTACCCCGAGCTTGCCGAGCTGCTGGACTTGAAGATTTTTATCGATGCCAAAGACCACATCAAGCTGAAGCGTCGAATCATCCGAGACAAGGTAGAACGGGGTTACGACCTGGACGATGTGCTCTACCGCTACGAGAACCACGTGATGCCCACCTACGAGAAGTACATCAAGCCATTCAAAAACGAAGCGGACCTCATCGTACCCAACAACCAGAATTTTGACCGGGCCATGGACGTGATTCGTACCTACCTGCGTTCAAAATCTGCCAAGTAGGTAGAAATGCATCCCCCGCAGGAGGTGAATTTCAAATATTTTCTATCTTTGTCGTCCATGAAAAACAAGTCCCACAACCGCACCTCCTTCAAGCAACGCTTTTCGTTGATGCTGGCGTTGCTATTGTGCCTCTTTGTTTCTAGTGTAGCATACCTGCCGGAAGCGAAAGCCGAAGTTCGTAGCGAGCAGGGTGCCGAGCAGCCGGGACAGCATTTTTTGGACGTAGCCGTTGATGCGGTCGTTCCTTTTGTCGTACAAGTTGCTGACACCGTATTTTACCTCATTTCCTTCGTTTTTAGATTTGACGTGGACTTGCCCCTTCCTCCGTCAAGCTCCGCATCCTTCGTCAATGCATTGGCAGAAATCCTATTTGAACGGATCATCTCCACAAAGGGCCCTTAAGCTTTTGATTTCTTTCCTCACCTACACTTCCGACGCCAATTGACGTCGAATCCAATCTTATTTATTTCTATTTCTTAAACTTTACACTTATGCAAAATAAAGGTGCAATTGTGTTTTTGACAGTCATCATTACAGCGCTATGCCTGTATTACCTGTCGTTCACATTTATATCCAATGGCATTCAGGACAAAGCGACAACCTTTGCCACCGATGCCTCCGGCAACATTGACTTTGCCAAAAAGAGAGCTTACATAGATTCTATCTGGAGACAGCCCGTGTACAACTTTCTTGGCGCAAACTACACGTACCAAGAAGTAAAAGAAACCGAGCTTGGACTTGGCCTTGACCTTCAAGGCGGTATGCACGTGACCTTGGAGGTTTCTCCTGTAGAAATCGTAAAAGGCATTGCTGGCAATCCAAAAAACGAGCTGTTTAACGCCTCGGTAGACCAAGCACGTGAAGCTGCAAAAACTTCCGACACTAAGTTTGCTGACTTGTTTTACACCGCATGGAAGAAAAATAACCCTGGTAAGACGCTTAGCTCTGTATTTGCCACTGCCGCAAACAGAGGAAAAATCTCTTTAGAGTCTACCGATGCTGACATCCTAAAAATCATCGATACGGAAGTTGAAAACGCAATCGACCGATCCTTCAACATCCTAAGAACGCGTATCGACCGCTTTGGTACATCACAGCCTAACATCCAGCGAATTGCTGGTTCAGGAAGAATCCAGATCGAACTTCCAGGTGCTGACAACCAGGAGCGTGTGCGCAACTTGCTTCAAGGCGTTGCCAAGCTTCAGTTTTGGGAAGTTCTTGAGCTGAACGAGTACGGTGGATCCATCGAAGAAATCAACAAAACTTGGGTTGCTGACCAAAAGAACGGAGGCATTAGCTCCGTTGCCGCTGATAGCACCGCGTCGGATTCTACCGGCACCACGGCAACCGCCGCTACCGATTCCTTATCCTTGGAAGACTCCTTGAGAAATGTGTTGGAAAAGCAGTTGGAGCAAATCGATCCTTCCGGCCAAGCGGCTGGCATATCGCCTCTGATTGCCTTGAGAAAAGCAGATTACGGCTTGCTTTACGACGTGCTTGACACGGCGATCATCAACCGAATCTTGAAAAACGAACGTTACAAGTCCTTCCTTCCAAAAGAGGCCAAACTCCTTTGGGGCGTAAAACCTACCAAATCCGAAGACGGTGTCGAGGTTTTAGAACTATACGCTATCAAGCTAAAGAAAGGATCTGACCAAGCACCATTGGAAGGTGACGTGGTTACGGATGCGCGCCAGGTATTGGACCAAACTTCCCAACCAGCAGTATCCATGCAAATGAATGCAGACGGTGCCAGAAAATGGCGGAAATTAACCTCTGAAAGCGTTGGCAGAAGAATCGCCGTAGTACTTGACGACTATGTGTACACTGCCCCAGTGGTAAATGGAGAGATTCCAAACGGCCAATCGGAGATTTCTGGCAACTTTACCTTGCTTGAAGCACAGGATTTGGCAAACATCTTGAAGTCTGGTTCCCTACCTGCTCCTACACAAATCGTAGAAGAAAGCATCATCGGTCCTACCCTAGGAAAAGAAGCACAAAGCCAAGGTATCATTTCCATGATTGCTGGTCTTGCATTGGTGGTCTTGTTTATGATTGCCTACTACGCAAAAGGTGGTTTGGTAGCTGTTATCGCCTTGGTGTTCAACATCTTCTTCATCTTGGGTATCCTAGCGCAGCTTAGCACCGCCTTGACCTTGCCAGGTATCGCAGGTATTGTATTGACCATGGGTATGTCTATTGATGCGAACGTGTTGATTTTCGAGCGAATCAAGGATGAGCTCCGCAACGGGGTCAATTTGCTATCGGCAATCAACATTGGATACGAAAAGGCATTCTCCGCCATCTTGGATGGTAACGTAACGACCTTCTTGACCGGCGCTATCTTATTCGCCCTGGGCCAAGGTCCTGTTAAAGGATTTGCCATTGTATTGATGATTGGTATTGCTTGTTCGTTCTTCACTTCCGTATTTATTACACGGGTTTTGGTCTCTTGGATGACCAAAAAAGGCGACAAGAGCAGCATCTCTTTCTCGACTCCATTTGCAAAAAACTCACTTTCTGCCTTGAACATCGACTTCATGAGCAAAAGAAAGATCGCCTACATTGCTTCTTCCTCCATCATCGTGATTGGATTGGGACTTGCGGCAGTCAATGGCTTGAAGTTGGGCGTAGACTTTACCGGTGGACGTTCCTATGTCGTTGCCTTCAACCAACCCATGGTCCCTTCCGACTTGAAGGTTGGACTAGATGGGGAGTTTGATGGATCTGTGGAAGTGAAAACCTACGGGTCAAACAACGTCTTGAAAGTTACTACCTCCTACTTGATCAACGAAGACGACGACGCTTCCAACATCGAAGTAGAAAGCAAAGTGAAAGAAGGCATTGCACAAGTGACCGGATTTACTTTCGTAGAAAATTCTACTAAACTAGGAGACAAGCAGTTTTCAATCACTGGCTCATCTAAAGTGGGTGCAACAGTAGCGAATGATATCAAATCCTCTTCCGTACAGGCGATCGTATTGGCGCTACTTGCAATCTTCCTCTATATCCTGCTTCGCTTCCGTAAGTGGCAGTTCTCCTTGGGTGCGATTGTTGCGTTGGCGCACGACGCCCTCTTTGTGATCGCTGCATTTTCGATTGCTGGTACCTTTGGTGCCTCCTTCGAGATTGACCAAGTGTTCATTGCGGCTATCTTGACCGTCATCGGATACTCGATCAACGATACGGTAATTATCTATGACCGTATCCGTGAGAATATGGAAGAAAGAGGTTCACGTAAGCTGGTTAAGGTATTCAACGACTCCATCAACGAAACCTTGAGCAGAACCTTGATTACCTCTTTTACTACACTTATCGTGGTAATTGTCCTCCTTTTCTTTGGAGGTGAGGTATTGGCCGGATTCTCCTTTGCGCTCTTTGTCGGGATTACCGTAGGTACTTTCTCATCCATCTACATTGCAACCCCGATTGTTGTAGACTTGATGAAAAAGGAGATCGAAGAAGAAGGTTCTCAAAAAGAAGCCAAAAAAGCCTAAGCATCGCTTTTGCAAACGAAGAAGGGCAGGAATTTTTCCTGCCCTTTTTTTTGTCCTAGTTGGGTTGATTACCTTAGTCAACGCTACGCCAACAATAAACGTACTATCCTAACACCATGTCTACTCTCCTTCGTGCCGCATTGGTCGGCTATGGTTCCGTTGCCGAAAAAATGCACGCTCCCCTACTGGAGGTGTGCCCAACCCTGGATTTCGTCGCTGTAGTGGAGCGAAATGGCAACCGTTGTCAGCAAAAATATCCCAAGGTGCAAACGTTCACGAGTTTGGATGCCTTGTTGGCGGCAGATGCTGCCGACCTGATCTGCATCACTACGCCGAACGAACTCCATTTCTCCATGGCCAAGCAATGTCTCCTTGCAGGCAAGCATGTGGTGGTGGACAAGCCCGTTACACTAGTGGCCGAAGAGGCAGAAGAGCTAATGGCCCTTGCAGCTTTTAAAGGATTGGTGTGCAGCATTTTTCACAACCGCCGCTACGATGGAGATTTCAAAACCCTCCAAGAAATTGTAGCCAAAAACCTCCTTGGACGTCTCGTCTACCTAGAGTCTCACTTTGATCGCTTCCGCCCGCAAGTATCCGAAAACTGGAGAGAAAAAGAATGCCCTGGAAACGGCATCACCTACGACTTGGGCTCCCACCTGATCGATCAGGTGGTCCAACTCTTTGGCAAACCAATTGCCATCTGGGCCGACATTCGCTTGCAGCGTACCCATGCGGTCGCAGACGATAATTTCGACATTATCATGGAGTACCCAGGGGTCAAAGCACGCGTTACTGCTGGGGCTTTGGTCAATGTGCCCACGCCCAAATTCATGCTCTTGGGTGAAAAAGGCACCTACCAAAAATTTCACCTCGATGTGCAGGAACAGGCTTTTAAAGAAGGAAGGATCCCTGAAGGAGAGACGTGGGGAGTTGAGCCTGCGGAACGCTGGGGCAGCATCCATTACGAAGGCGAGATGCAAGCATACCCCACGCTCCGAGGAGATTACCGCGTGTTTTACGAAAACGTGGTCGATGCGATTTTGGGTAAAGCTCCGCTCTTGGTGACGCTAGAACAAGCAATTCCAGTGCTCCGTATGATTCAGGCAGCCTTTACCTCCTCGAAAGAGGGGAGAAAAATCCCCCAAGCGGAGGGAAAGTGGTGATCGCAATTTTGGATTAGAAATATGCCCGTCTCCCTTCCTCGCCAAATCAATTAGATTCCTTAATTTTGAGCCCTATGGCAAAAACTGAAACTCCAGGCGAAAACGCCCAATTGAAAGATATCATCTCCCACGCCAAAGAGTATGGCTTTGTGTACCCGAGTTCCGAAATCTACGACGGCCTACAGGCAGTGTATGACTACGGCGCCTATGGGGTCGAGTTGAAAAACAACCTCAAGCGCCTCTGGTGGGAAAGCATGACCCGCGTGCAAGACAATATTGTCGGCATCGATGCGGCCATCTTTATGCACCCCACCACCTGGAAGGCTTCTGGCCACGTCGACTCCTTCAACGATCCCATGATCGATAACAAGGACAGCAAAAAGCGCTACCGTGCTGACGTGCTTGTTGAAGAACATGCAGCTGCCCTTGAAAAAGCTGGCCAAGTCGAAAAAGGCAAGTCCCTGACCGCCGCTTTGGCAAGAATGCTTGAAGCAGAAGACCTGGCAGGCGTACGCGACCTAATCACCAACGAGGGCATCAAATGCCCCATCTCTGGCACCTCCAACTGGACCGATGTGCGTCAGTTCAACCTGATGTTTTCAACCCAAGTAGGCTCTGTAGCAGAAGACTCCTCCACCATCTACCTTCGTCCGGAGACGGCGCAAGGAATTTTTGTCAACTTCCTAAACGTGCAAAAGACCGCCCGCATGAAGGTGCCTTTTGGCATTGCCCAAATCGGCAAAGCCTTCCGCAACGAGATTGTGGCGCGGCAGTTTATCTTCCGTATGCGCGAGTTTGAACAGATGGAAATGCAGTTTTTTGTACGCCCTGGCACAGAACTCGAGTGGTACGAAAAGTGGGCCGCCTCCCGAATGGCATGGCACCTGGCCTTGGGAACTCCTGCCGCCAAACTCCGCAAGCACCCCCATGAAAAACTGGCGCACTATGCGAATGCGGCCATGGACATCGAATATGAATTTTCATTTGGATTCAAAGAGGTGGAAGGCATCCACTCGCGAACCGACTTTGACCTCAAATCCCACCAGGAGTTTTCCAAAAAGAAGCAGCAGTACTTTGACCCAGAAATCAACCAGAACTACATCCCTTACGTGATCGAAACCTCCATCGGGGCGGATCGCTTGTTCTTGTTGACGCTGTGCAATGCCTACACGGAGGAAGTCTCTGAAGAAAAGAGCAGAACCTACCTCAAGCTACACCCGGCGATTGCTCCGGTAAAAGCGGCGATCCTTCCCATCATCAAAAAGGATGGCTTGCCCGAAAAAGGGCAGGAGATCTTGGAGCTACTTAGGTACGATTTCAACATCATCTACGAAGACTCTGGCTCCATCGGCAAGCGTTATACGCGCCAGGACCTGATCGGAACGCCTTTCTGTATCGCGGTAGATCACCAGACCTTGGAAGACAATACCGTCACCATCCGTCATCGCGACAGCACCGAGCAAGAGCGCGTGGCGATTTCCGAGCTCCATGGCCGAATCACCGAGGCCACGAGCTTTAGAAGGATATTTGAGAAACTTTAAATTGGAATATTTGAATAAACAAAAAGCCGTCAGAATGAATATTCAGACGGCTTTTTGATTTTCAGTCATTTTTGTATTTGTATCAAAAAGAGCCTCAACAGTTAAAAAATCTTTCAACCATTGCTTTATTGAATAGATGAATTTTTTTATATTTAATAGACCTCCAAAGAACGCATAGATGAAAAATTTAATCCTTTTTGCATTGACCCTACTTTTTTTCAGTTGTGAAATGCACCTGCTCGAAAACTTGGAGGAAATGCCAGAAACAATCGAAAATACTCAAGGAAACTATCAAATTACACCAGTTAGTGTTGCCACTATTCAATCCTTGGGTAAACGGCTTGCAAAAAAATCAGGATACAATGTAATCCAATCTGCACAATTGAGACAGCTTTCGGATTTTACTTTTGATTTAGGTGCCTCACAACTTACCACGGATACCTTAAAGAGAAGAACCTATTCAATCCCTTTTCTGGAAAAAGGAGATAATTATAGTACTTTCAATCTGGTCATAGTTGCTGACAGTTTGGATAATATTAAGGAACAATATGTACTTCAATATGATTTTGATCAAATAAGCTTTCAAATTTTTGAAGAAACAAGCGACTTGGTGGCTTCAGGGGTAACCATTAAGCGATTTCCTTTTTCCAGCTTTTTCAATGATTCTAACCAAAGATTCTTAGAGAGATGTGATGGTATTTTTGATACTAATGGAGATCCTGTCTCTTGTGACCAGGTAACCCTTTCATATGGCTCCGGGTATGGAGGTGGCGCTTCAGGGGGAAATACGATTTGGATTACTCCGGGAGGCGGGGGAACACCTGCGGCAACCTCCGGCGGGGGATCATCTGGGAGCGGCCTGAATGACCAAGGAAGCCCATGTACATGGTCTGTGGTAACAGTTGCGGTCCCCAACTGTGGAGGAGATTATTGTCAAGGTTCCAATAGTTTTGATATCATTGAGATTGTTTGTTTCAATCCATTTGCTCGGAAAGGTACAACCGCTAATCAAAGCGCATCGACTTGCTTGGATTGTTCAATTACAGACTTCGGAGCTCCTACTTTCACCCTCACCAGAGATGCCACTCAAATCGATCACTTACTCACTAACTATTCACTTAGCCAGTGGCACATGGCCTATTTGAGTAATAACACAAGCTTCACTAATGAGCTAAGATCAAGCATGCTTTACGACCCCAACTTGGATCAAAAAGCCGCAATTTTTACAATTAACGCCGGAATGAACGGAGCATTATCAGGAAATTTCAATCGCGCATTTATGCGATCGGTAGAAGAATTATTAACCGAATCTGATGCTGATTACACCCAAGACCCCATTCAAATCCTATTTCAAAGTTATTTTTTACCGCGATATTTAATGCTTAAGAACCTGAATCCGACTTGGTCTTCTACAAAACTCTTTTACGAGACTAGCAAGGATGCCCTCCACCTAAGTTTGGATGGGATCGGGCTCATTGAAGGAATAGGTACTCCCGCTGATCTCATAAATGCCGGCTTATACTATCTGGAAGGGGATAATTTAAGTGGAAACCTAAGTCTCGTCGCGGCTACTCCAGTCATTGGATTATTTTCTACCACCATAAAAGGAGCGATCAAACTAAAAGGAATCATTCCCGGAACAAGTATTAGGATAACTCATGTATGGGCTAAAAACGGGAATACGATTCTTTTTGGAGGAACGAATCTGAGAAAGGTCATGGGATTAACTGACCCTACCAAACATGCCCACCATATCTTACCCCTAGAACACGCCGGCCATCCGGTGATTCAGAAGGCAGCTAAAGCCAAAAACAACCCTTTCCATTTACAGGAAATTGATAACGGTGTAGCAGTACCGGCATGGCAGAATACAACCCATCCGGCATACAACACAAAAATAAGGGGTGTTTTGGATAGGTGGAATTCTAGAAATCCAAACGCTACACCAGAACAAGCAATGGTATTTCTTCAAGAAAAAATGCAAGAACTATCCCAATTAATAGCAAATAACCCGTCAGTAAAAATCAATGATCTGATATTCGAATGAGGTACTACGAGTTTATAATCATGGAAAATGTGGCAAAAATTAATTATGCCATTGAATTTAAGGACGGAGATTTAATCATGGGTATCCAGGAACGAGTTGTTAAGGATTTGTCCCTATTTAAAATACATACACAACAAATTAACGCAACTAAAAAACTCTGCGATTTCTACCTGCCTTCTGCCAACCTATCAATGCGAGAGCTTGTATCCACTAAGGCAAAAACTTTCTTTGATGCCTACAGAAATGATAATATCCGATATTATCCCTGCCCTGTAATTAGAGGAAAAGTTCACATTGATGGGTATTGGATTACGGATAAGCTGATTTTCGACGATGGGTGGGTGGATTTCAGCAAATCTGACTTTATCTATGTAAATCGACAATTGATCAAGGCAGAAGGTGAACAAAGGGATAGATATGAAAAAAAAGTGAAAACCGTTTCTTTCAAAGATTTAGCCCACTTGAAAGAATTTAAAGAAAAGGAAATGTGGTTTATGGACGAGTTGCATCCTCACAAGATTTTTATCAAGGAAGGGTGCCCTTATCAAATTTTAAGTATTCCATCCACAGGAATTTTTCATTTAATCGTAACAGAAGAGGTAAAAACTCAACTTCAACAGCAGAAAATGGACAAAGGCATCGAATTCAAACCTCTTGAAATTTCTGAGGAAGAATGGGGTGGACCAAATGGCCTACGAAAGCAGTTTTATAACTAATCCATCATCCAGCTCAGTGCATCTTAAAGCTTAATGCCAATTTCATCTCAAACTAACTCACAATGGAAGAAAAATCTTGGCCCAGTTTGGAGGAATGGGTTGCTGCTGACACGGAGCTGACCAGAAAAATTAACGAAGGGTATGACTCCGTTCTTTCTCCTGAGGAGCAAGCTCGGAAATTACTTGCCTATCTAGTAACGCAGTACTCCTTGCCTTTAAGCCCCATGGATGTAGTGGAACGAGAATGGGAAGATGCTGGAGATTCTTGGTACTTGCCTATTTCTATGTTGGAACAAATCGCCCAACTCAGGTTCGCAGAACCAGAAAACAACGATCCCCTCTACCTCGTGCTGAATGCGGCCTACTTGATTCATCACAAACTGGTGATTGACTTATCCCAAGAGCTCGAGGATTTTTTAGGTGATGAGGAGCTACAAGGTTTGGGCTACCGAGGAGAAGATGTCTTAGAGGCGGAATTAATCCCGGTCAAAAAGAGTGAAAGCTGGTTTGACAAAGGCTGTGCCTTTTTTACGAAAGATGTGCTCTAGCTAATAGATTTTTACATTCACAGGAAATATCAATTGAAAACTAATGTCGAATGTCTAACGCCGATCAAAGAATGTCGAAGTGAGGAAAACTAGTTTCTAGTGTCAGCAGGCTGCCTAGTCTAATCTCTTGGCTCTTGTTTCTTGCTTCTCAAAGCATCTCGCTTCTAAAACTCAATCTTGCCCTTCTCCTTCCCTTCCCCTAACAATAGGCTCTTGGGAGACTTGGAGTTGACATACACGTGCACGATGTTTTGCTGCCCATCAAAATCCCGCAAGAGCAAGGTACTTTGCACCTCCACCGTTTTAGGTACTGCCGTGGCAGTTGATTCAAGGTAAAACCAGGCGGCATCTTCCTCTACTTCGTAGCCTAGGTAATTCAAAGGAACAAGCTTCCCATTGACCCAGACCTGGGTATGCTTGAGCAGGTAGGCCTTTACTTGGCTTTCTAACTTGGCCTTGTCTTTTGGTTTGAGGAAATCCACCGTCACTCCAGCCTCCTTACTCAAAGCCACTTCCAGGTCATCCCAGAAAATTTTCTGGGCAACCTCCATCTTTTTGGAGCTGGGGTTGAACCTTACCTCCGTCAGTGTGATATAAAAGGGATGCAGAAAAGTCATCCAGGTCCAGAGGGTCAGTGAAAGTACGCCAAGGTGCATTTGCTACGCGGTTTGTGCTGTTTGTGGTTATTATCCCGTAATATTGGGGGTTATTTCTTTCTTTTCGAAGCTTTTCCTTTGAATATGACTTCATTTGAACTCTATTTTAAGCTTGGATTACACCATATTTTAGACCTCCAGGGGTTTGATCATATCTTGTTTATCCTCGCACTTTGCGCGGTCTATGTGGCTCGAGATTGGGTGAAAATCCTCCTACTCGTGACCGCATTTACCCTCGGGCATTCACTAACCTTGGCCCTAGCCACTTTTGAGGTGGTAGATATTCAATCCGAAGTGATCGAGTTTTTGATCCCAGTTACCATTGCATTAACGGCCCTTATTACCCTCATCAAACCCAAGCCAAATTCCGGCAAGGGAATCCAGCTCAACTACCTCTTGGCCCTTATATTTGGATTAATCCACGGATTGGGCTTTGCGAATTACCTTCGCTCTCTTTTGGGCAAAGAAGCCTCCATTTGGCAGCCGCTACTTGCCTTTAATGTGGGTTTGGAAGTAGGGCAAATCGTCATTGTAGCTGCGTTTCTCCTGATCACCTCTTTAGTTCACCTGGTAGGCATGAACCGCAAGGAGTGGACATTGATCGTTTCTGCATTCGTGTTGGGCGTCGCCTGCATGCTGATGCTTCAAACCAAATTTTGGTAACCCGACACATTTCCTTTCTTTTTAGAAAGCAGTACCTTTCCTTTCTGAATTTAGAATTTCCCCGCAGATGAAAAAAATACTTGCCCTTACCCTTCTCGCTTGCGCTGCGGCTTTTCCAGCGCTTGCACAGCATACCGAACAAAACCATGCCGTCCGATTTGAACAATTGGGCCCCCTACTCCGAACACCCAACGTGTACCGCACCGCCTCAGGCGCTCCAGGGCACCTGTACTGGCAGCAGCAAGCCAACTATGTCATTGACGTAGAACTGGATGATTCCAACCAGTCCATCAAAGGCAAGGAGACGGTGACCTACATCAACAACTCCCCAGATGCGCTCACCTACCTCTGGCTTCAGCTAGATCAGAACAATAGAAGTAAAGATTCAGATACGCCCAAGGTCACCGAGTCGAGCATCGGGCAGGGTATGAACTTACTCGAGTTGGAGGGTATCCTTTGGCATTCGGACGATTACGATGTCAAGATCCTCTCCATCAAAGATGCCTCAGGAAAGCCACTCAACGTGGCAATCAACAAGACCATGATGCGCATCGACCTACCCAAGCCCTTGAAAGCAGGAGAAACGATTCAATTCAGCATCGACTGGAGCTTCAACATCACTGATCGCGTAGGATTTATTAATGGACGACCAGGCTACGAGTATTTTCCCAAAGATGGCAACTACCTCTACACCATGGCCGAGTGGTTTCCTCGCATGGCGGTCTACTCGGACTTCCAGGGCTGGCAAAACAAGCAGTTTCTAGGTCGAGGGGAATTTGCACTCACCTTTGGTGACTATGAAGTGCGCATCACCGTACCTGCAGACCACATGGTCGGCGCGACAGGTGTCCTCCAGAATCCAGAGGAGGTACTTTCCGCTACCGAATTACAGCGTTGGAACAAGGCCAAGCAAACCTACGATGCCCCAGTGATCATCCGTACCCAGGCAGAAGCTACCGCCTTAGAAAAGAAAAAAGCCCCTGGAAAGAAAACCTGGTTATTCAAAGCCGAAAACGTCCGTGACTTTGCCTGGACCTCTTCCCGTAAATTCATCTGGGATGCCATGGCTGTAAAGCAAGGCGGAAAAGATGTCATGGCCATGTCTTACTATGGCAAGGAAGGCAACCCCCTTTGGGAGCAATATTCTACCCGCGTGGTGGCACACACGCTGAAGTCATACTCCTCCCATACCTTTGACTATCCTTACCCAACTGCCATTTCTGTAGAAGGCAGCAACGGCATGGAATATCCAATGATCTGCTTCAACTACGGAAGACCAGATGCGGACGGTACCTATTCAGATGCCATCAAATACGGCATGATCTCCGTAATTATCCACGAGGTGGGGCACAACTATTTCCCTATGATTGTCAATTCAGACGAGCGACAGTGGACTTGGATGGACGAGGGATTGAATACCTTCATGCAGTTTATGGCTGAGCAGGAATGGGATCGGAACTATCCATCCCGTCGTGGCCCTGCGCACAAAATCGTACCTTACATGAAAAGCGAAAAGCACTTGCTCGAGCCAATCATGACCAACTCGGAAAACATCATCCAGTTTGGCCCCAATGCCTATGCCAAGCCAGCTACCGCACTGAACATCCTTCGCGAGACGGTGATGGGCAGGGACTTGTTTGACTTTGCGTTTCAAGAGTACTCCAAACGATGGATGTTTAAGCACCCTACTCCGGATGACTTGTTCCGCACCTTGGAAGATGCCTCTGCGGTGGACTTGGATTGGTTCTGGAGAGGCTGGTTCTACGGAACCGAGCCGGTCGACATTTCCATTGAAAATGTGGCTTGGTACAAGTTGGACAACCGAACTCCAGCTCAGAAAAAGGCAGATGCGAAAGTTAGTTTCGACCGCGAAGAGGCTTCGCTTTCCAAGGAAGCCAATGTGAAGGGCGTACCCACTACCGTAGTGGAAGCAGATCCTGCTACACGCGATTTCTACAATAGCTACAATCCATTTTCAGTAACGCCTGAAGACGAAGCTGCCTACAAAGCTTTCCTCGCAGGCCTGTCCGACAAGGAGAAAAGCTTGTTGAACAGCAACATGAACTTCTATGAAATGACTTTCAGCAACGTAGGTGGCCTGGTGATGCCGCTAATCATTGAGTTTCACTATGCCGATGGCAGCAGCGAAATTGAGCATATTCCAGCTGAAATCTGGCGGAAAAATGAGTCACAGGTAACCAAGGTCTTCCCTAAGGAAAAAGAAGTGGTACGTTTTGTCCTCGATCCGAAGCGGGAAACAGCCGACATCGACGAAAGCAGCAACTACTGGCCTAGACAATACCAGCCTACCCGATTTGACTTGTTCAAGGGTGGTTCCAACGTTCGAGGAGTGTCTGAAGGGGACAATCCGATGAAGAAGGGGAATAAGAAGTAAAAGGAATGAAATACAATGGAAATAAGTGGAAAAAGACTTCGCTTCGCTCCGTGAAATAGTTTGAAGTACGGATTCAAGTTGTCGACAGCAAATTGTTTTGGACTTCAAGCCTTGTTCTTATTTAGAACAAAATCCTTTAGAAAATATAAGTAAAAAAAGAGGCTGTCTCCTTTCGGGACAGCCTCTTTTATGTTTTTAAAAACGGATTACTTACCTGAACCGAACTGGTAGCCTAGCCATGCTCCGCCAGCCATTAGCACCAGAGTGAGGGCCAGTAGAAGCACTAGAGTAGACAAAGGCATTTCCCAGTCTACGTCTCCAATTTTAAATTTGACAGGCTTATTCCAGTTCATTTGATTGGGATAGCAATTAATGAGGATTACCGCTTTTTTACCAATAACTAAACAAAATAAGGCTTGAGGTTCAATTAAGTGAGCAGTGGACCGTGGACTGTCGTCTGTTGGCCAATTTTATTTCTTCAAGGCCTCTTTCCAACCTAGTTTTTCAAGTTTAACAGCAGATTCCTCCACCTTCTCCCGAAGACCTTTTTTAAAGGCATCTATCTTTTGTCCTACCTCGGCATCGTAAGCCCCCAGGATAGAGGCAGCGAGGATTCCCGCATTTTTACCTCCGTTAAGGGCTACCGTAGCCACAGGAATTCCACTTGGCATCTGTAAAATCGAAAGGATGCTATCCCAGCCATCAATCGAGTTGGAGCTGTGCACGGGTACGCCAATCACCGGGAGGCTAGTCAGCGAAGCCACCATCCCTGGCAAATGAGCCGCTCCGCCAGCGCCTGCTACAATTACTTTGATGCCGCGCTCACGAGCAGATTCTGCGTAGTCAATCATCCGCTTGGGAGTACGGTGTGCACTCACCACGGTGAGTTCAAAGGCAATGCCCATGTCTTCCAGAAACTGGGCCGCTTCGGCCATGACAGGAAGATCCGATTGACTTCCCATGATTATTCCTACCTGTGGATTCATAGCTGCGATTTGATTTTGATGAGTTCTTTGATTCGGTTGGCTTTGGCTTTTACTTCCTGAATATCCTCGCCCAAAAGGGTCACATGACCCATCTTCCGGAAAGGTTTGGTGTATTTTTTTCCATAGAGATGCAGGTAAACGCCCGACTCGGATAGGGCCTCAGCCAATCCCTCCACCACTGCTGTTCCTTCGTGGCCTGGTTCACCCAGCAAGTTGATCATGGCAGCTGGGCAGCGTAAGCCGGGATTACCCAAGGGCCAATTCATCACGGCACGGAGGTGCTGCTCAAACTGGGAAGTAAAATTGGCTTCGATGGTATGGTGCCCACTATTGTGTGGACGGGGGGCGATTTCATTCACGAGCACTTCGCCGGTGCGGGTCACAAAAAGTTCGACGGCTAGGATGCCTACCAAGTCCAACTTTAGGATAAGGTCCTTGGCGATGGCTTGCGCCTTTTGTTCTATTGCTGGAGAAATGGCCGCTGGCGCAAAAAGAAACTCAACCAGGTTGGCCGTAGGATGAAAAGCGCATTCTACCGCCGGATAGGCGATGACCTCTCCTCGCGCATTGCGAGCTACGGTAACGGCAATTTCTTTGTCAAAGTCAATCAGCTTTTCCAATAGCCCTGGGGCATCAAAAGCAAGATCCAAATCAGCGGCCGTATGCAGTACCTGCACCCCACGTCCATCGTAGCCTTCCTTGCCCAGCTTGTTGACTGCGGGTAAAAAGGAAGCATTCTCGAGGACATCGGCCTTGTTTTCGGTGAGGATAAAGTCGGCTGTAGGAATGCCATTTTCAAGGTAAAACTGCTTCTGGGTGCGCTTGTCTTGAATCAAGGCAAGCAAATGGGGCTGTGGATAAACTTTTTTTCCCTCATCAGCGAGCTTTTGCAGCGCTTCGGTATTGACTGCTTCAATCTCCACGGTGATGACATCGCAGTCTTTGCCGAAGGCGTAGACGTCATCAAAATCTTTTAAAGACCCAACCACGAATTTTTGAGCAAGATCCTTGCACGGCGCATTGGGATCGGGATCGAGAATATGAATGTCCTGATTGTAACTGATGGCGGACTGAATCAGCATGCGGCCAAGCTGACCTCCTCCGAGTACGCCTAAAATGGGATGAGAATGGGTGGGCTCCATAGATGGGTCAAAATTAACAGATTAAACCCGAAATCGGAGCAGCCTCTTAGAGAAAGCCGCACAATCCTGCACGAGAAGGCGCAGCGGGTAAAAGATAGTCCTTACGTGCGATGCAACTCGGACTATTCCTTGGAGACAAACTTGATTCCCATCAGCTCCATTAGCTTGTGGGCATTGAAGCTCGGGCAAGCCCCTTCCTTCAAGCGGTAATCAAAAAGGATCTCCTGATCCAGGATTTCAGAGTGAAAAGAATAATTCTGTACGCGCGCTTCTTTTTCCCCCAACGCAGCCAATTCAATGTCGTGGGTGCTAATTACCCCCAGTCCTTGGGAAGGTAGAAGCTGCGCAACCAAAGCTTCCGAACCGGAAATTCGGTCTTGGGTATTGGTGCCTTTCAAAATTTCATCTAGGAGAAAAAAGATGGCTTCTCCCTGTTCCAGACGCTGCAAAAGGGTACGAATGCGAAAAAGTTCGGCATAAAAAGAACTCACACTTTCCCCGAGGTTGTCGGTATTTCGCATGCTCGTATATAGCTGCAGGGACCCTAAAGTCATGCGATCCGCAAAGGGCCGTAGCCCCAAGTTGATCAAAACTGCATTGATCCCAAGCGTGCGCATGAAGGTCGTCTTGCCACTCATATTGGATCCGGTGAGCAGCACGAGCTTGCGGTCTGCATTCAAAGCAATCGAATTGGCAACGGCCTTGGTGGGGAGCAGGAGAGGGTGGAAAACATTGTCGGCATCAAGGATGGGGGCATCCATCCATGCTGGAATACCATCATGACCAACCTCCACTTCAAAGCTTCCTAGGGAAACCCACACCTCCCAACTTTCGAGGGTTTCTGGTAGCTGGTGGAGGGTGCTGCTCACACGTTTCTTCCAGGTGGCAAGCCAAATAAATAAAATGAAATCCGTCCAAAACAGGAGGTTGATGGGGAGGTAGAGTAGGTTGAGTCGGTTTTGTACCCAAAGGCCTAGCCTATCCAACTCTTGCAGCTGCTTGGAGGCCGGGCTGCTCCCTGCCTGAAGTCGGGCCTGCTCCTCTTGGAGGAGATCCCCCTTGAAAGAAGTGGCTTCAATCTGTGCTGCCCGTAGGCGTAAGGAATTGAGATGGGACGCAACAGGGATTGCTTCTCCTGCACGTTTGAGGGAAGCAAATACCAGCGATAGCAGCAAGACTCCTAGCAAAAACCAACCCCCCAGAATTGCTTGCGGAATAATCCCTTGCGTAGTGAGGAATAGGACGAGAACACCACCCAAAGGCCCCAAAATGGCCAAGAGCCAGTGTATTGGGTTAGGAATTTCCTGTTTCTCCAGCCACCCCTTCCATGGACCCACTTTCCCTTGGGGAAAGGCTATGCCAATCGCCTCCATTGCTCTGAGAAACTCAGGCATCCCTTGAAGTTCCGCTACCGCTTCCCGGCGGCGCTGAGCAGCTTTGGAATTCACTGCCGACTTCATCAGCGCGGCCAGTTGCTGCTTACCTCCAATTGAGGTGCTATGATTGAGAAGTTGAAAAAGGGAATGGGGACCAAATAAATCCAGATCCCCTGCAAAGGGGTGTCCCTTGTCGGCAAATTCAGTTCCTGCATCCAAGTTGCCCAGCTTGCGTTCCTGACGTGCATGCTTTCGGCTTTCAAGCTCTTTTACGGCAAGATAAATGCGTTCTTGATCCTTTAGGTGGTTAAATCGTTTGATCAGGCGGACAAAAAGAAGAATACAAATTAAGCTAGGAAGCGCCCACCATGTATTCTCCGCGAAGGTCAAGATTAGGGAGATTGCCAAAGCAAAAAACGAAAAAAGACGGAAGATGCTTTGTAGGGCTATGCTTCGCTTACTATTCTTTTGCTTGAGTTCCAGCTGCTCAGGAGAAAAATCAAATTGAACCATAAACAAAGATAAGAATTGCGAGAAGTAGATCCCTAGGATTTCTTTCTACCTCAGTTTTTGTAACTTTAGTACACACAAGCATTGAATTGAGGCTGCCCTGAATTTTTGAACTGAGCCAATGAAACCCAAATCACCCAAACAAACTCCACCCGAGCCCGTAGAATGGGATCTAAGCGAATCGTTTGGGGTTTTGCCAGAAGGGCTCTCACTTACCCATAACCTTGGCTGTGCACGAACGCCTAAGTCAAAAAAAGATATCAACCCCAGTCAGTTGGAGGATTCGAGTCCTAAAAAGTAAAGCCTCAGACATACACACAGATCTGCCAGCGAAAGGCCCATCGCCAGCGAATACTGTATTCGGTCAACCCCGCCTGCTGAAAAATCGACTCCCAATCGTTTCGTCTAAAACTCCGTAACACAGACAAGGCCGCATCGTTTTTTACCATGGGAGACTTGCTAAACCAGCCGGTCAACCATTTGATGGAGTAGTAGGCAAGTGGGTGTCGGTGTAGGTCATTGATCACAATGGCAAGACGTACCTTTTGCTTCAAGCCTTGAAAAAGCTGCACGAGCTCCTCGTCCGTAAAATGGTGCGTAAACAAGGTGCAGGTAGCAATATCCACTTGCTCGTCCAAAAAGCCCGGATCAAAAACGTTGGCTACTTGCCAGCGGATTCCCTTTAGGTTAGCCTGCCGCTCCTTGGCGAGGTCAATGGTATGCACGTTTGCATCTGTGCCCGTGAGCTGCAGGTTCACCCCCTTTTTCTGTGCCCAAGCAGACATCACGGCAAGCATGTCTCCACCTCCACAACCCAGGTCAACCAGGCTGTAGGCCGATTGAGGAAAGCGGGACACCACGGCATTCAAACCCTGGTTGGTGACTTCGTTGCCACCCAACCAGCGGTTGATGGTCTTCAATTCCCGGAGGGTTTGCTCCAACACAGGACCTGAGAAATCCAGGTCGTCCATGATCTCTTTTTCTCGGGAACGTTGTGAAAATAGGCTCATCGCTTTTCGTAGTGGGTAGTTTCTAGGGTCAAGCCGGGGCCAAAGCCCAAGGCAAGCACATCTCCTTGGATGCTGGGATCTTGTAGCATGCGCTCAAGGACAAATAAAATAGTGGCCGATGACATATTGCCACAGGTACGCAGCACCTCCAGCGCGTGTGTGTTGACTTCTGGGGCAAGTTCAAATGCCTCCTGCACCTTAAGTAAAATCTGCTTCCCTCCGGGATGGATGGCCACGTGCTGCACTTGAGAGAAGTTAAACTTCGCTTCAAACACCTCCCGTAACCTCCGAATGCCCTGATCCAACAGTGTAGGAATGTACTGGCTGAGGCGCATTTCAAAGCCGAAATCACCAATTTTCCAGGCCATGTCATTTTCTCCTTCCCAGAGCACTTGGCTGAGGTAATTTTTGATTATAAGCCCTTTTTCAGACTGCATCACCAGAGCCGCCGCCGCCCCATCGCCGAAAAGTGAGTTGGCGAGGAGGTTGTCCTCGGTGTATTCCTTTTGAAAATGAAGCGTGCACAGTTCCACCGAAACTACGAGCACCCTGGCGTCGGGGGAGGCTTTCACCAGCTTGTCGGCAAGCCTCAGTCCGGTGAAGGCCGCGTAACACCCCATGAAGTGGATGCAGTAGCGCTCTACGGAACTGTCCATTCCCAGCTCCTTCATCAGCTCCAGCTCCACGCCAGGCGCTACCATACCAGTACACGACACGAGTACCAGATGTGTGATCGACGTCGCCTCAATGCCTGCCTTGGCTAGGGCTACGCGCGTGGCCGCAATAGCCAGGCCGGGAGCCTGCTCTTGAAACACCTCCATGCGCGCTGCGGTGCCTGGAAAGGGATCAAGGGCTTCATTAGTCGGAAAAAAGGTAAAGTCCGCTACCTCTGCCTTTTCAAAGTCCTGTAGGACGCTGTGGCGAAAATCGATCCCGGACTTCCGGTATAAAAAATTTAGCTTTCTGCTTTCCACTGCGTCTAGCAGGTGTGCCATCTGCATAAAACGGGAAATTTCAGCTTGTGGAATTGGCGCTCCCGGATTGGCAAGGCCGATGCTGACGATACTGGAATTCATGGATTCAAGTTACGAAAATAGTTCTAATTTAGCCGTTGCACAGCTGCTTTCCCACGAACAGGGACTGTAGCCCTCTAGACCAACTTATCCATGCTCTCACGCTCCACACTGCTGCACCTTCGCATCCCCTTTTCATTTTTTTTGATGCCTGTTTTTCTCTTCGCGTTGGCCCTTACCCCAAACCATAACGAAGTCCGCATGCTGCTAGTGTTTTTGAGCCTTCACCTGTTTCTTTACCCCAGCAGCAACGGGTACAACAGCTATTTTGACAAAGATGAAGAAAGCATTGGCGGCCTCAAACATCCACCTAAGGTCACCAAAGACCTCTATGGCTGGTCTTTAGTCTTCTTTTTTATCGCCTTGGCCCTGGCCGCCGGAATCAACTGGTCCTATGCCAGCATGCTCGGCGTCTACGGCTTAATCAGTATGGCGTATAGCCATCCTTCCATCCGCCTAAAAAAATACCCTTGGCTAAGCTGGGTGATTGCCGGCCTCTTCCAAGGCTACTTCACCTTTGCCATGGCCTATGCCGGCTTAAGTGACTTGGGCTGGTCGGTGCTGCTCAAGCCCCACGTCCTCCTTCCTGGCCTACTTACCAGCTTAATGCTTTGGGGCAACTACCCGCTAACGCAAGTATACCAACACCGCGAGGATGCCCGCAGAGGAGACCGAACCTTAAGCCTAGTTTTGGGTATCAAGGGCACCTTTGCCTTTTCGGCTGCCTTCTTTGCCTTGACCGTAGCAGCATTCATTTGGTATTTCTTGGATCGCAACCAGGGCCCCATTGTAGGCTATTACCTGAGCGCAATGGCGCCCATCGCACTATTTTTTCTAATTTGGGTAGCCATGATACTCCGTCAACCCGAAAAATATGCCACCTATAGCTGGGCCATGGGCATGAACCTGCTTTCAGGAGGGGCACTCAACGCCTTTTTCATCTACTACTTTCTGGAAAATACGCAGATACTGCAGGTATTTGGCTAATCCTAAAAGGGCTGACCGTGCGTATTTTTGAGGAGTAAACGGGCTACTGGAGGGACATGCTGAATTAGATTTCTAGCAACCCTCGATCCTCTGCCTGAACCAAAAAGCCCTTGTATAGCCCTTCCTATGCCCAAACGCTGGTAAAACTGTGCGTTCCAATGCCTCGCATAGTACTGCTCTACTTCCAAGCGAATATTGCCCTGCCGCAAGGCTTCCGTGACCAGTTTGGCCGAATGGATGGCCATCGCCATGCCGTTGCCACAAAGCGGTGTAATCAGCCCCGCCGAATCTCCGAGCATTAAAAGGTGATTTTCAACGGGCAACTTGCGCTCAAAATTGATTTCATTGATAACCTCAGGCTTGTCCCAAAGAAACTCGCTTTCCTGGAAAAGACGCTTCAAGACTGGGTTTTTCCAAAGGACCTGCTGCTCCATGTCGGCAATTGAACCGTACTGCCGCAGCTGTTCCCTGCTTCCGAGATAGCATAAGTTGAAGGTGTCTGCTTCGATGGCATTAAAGCCGCAGTAGCCTCCCTGAAAATTATGTAGGGCCACGGTCTTACGGGAACCCTCCGCTTTGACGTGGTACTTGACCCCAATATAGGGACTGCGCTGCGAAATGAAAGGCCTGTTGAGCACCTTATCCAGCTTGCTACGTTTGCCAAAGGCGCCCAATACATACGATGACTTCAGCACCTGGAAATCGGAAAGCGTCACGGAAAAGCGGTCTTCTTGCGCATCAAACTGCAGATCGGTCACCTGCGTGCCGGTGAGGACAGTGACCCCGCGCTCCAGCGCCTGGCGGTATAGCCAGTCATCTAGCACATAACGGCTAATGCCAAAACCCCCCAAATCTAGGGGAAGGCGAACAGAGGCCCCTTGCGTATCTGAAAACTCAAACTCGGAAATGCGCGGTAACTCCAAAAAATCGGGATAAAGCGCATTGCGCTTTAAAAAATCAAGCACCTCATTGGACATGTACTCCCCGCAAACCCGATGAAAAGGGTATACTTTCTTTTCTATTAGAGTGACTTTATGGTCTTCTTTAATTAAAAGCAAAGCAGCCACCAAGCCAGCTAGCCCTCCACCTACAATGAGTATTTCTTTTTTATTTGCAGTCACCACCTTTAAATTAACCATGCAACCTCCTGTAAAAAAATAAGTTTTAATTACCGGCCTATCATCTTCTTTGGAAGTTAGTATATTTTCGAAAAATTATAAACAAACTATGAATACACCCTTCCTAACCTTGTTAAGGAAAACTGCCTTTGTGCTAGGCCTTTTGGCCGCACTATTTCAGGCAGAAGACTCCTTCGCACAGAGAAAAAAGAAAAAAGGTGCTGAGCCCCCCCCTCCTGCTGCACCCGCACCGGCAAGACCTGGTGCTCCAGGTGCTCCTGCCACTGGCCCAAAACCTTATAAAGAAGTCATTACCAACAAGGCAATAACCAAAGCTGGCCTCTTTAAAGTACACCAAGTAGAAGAAAAGTATTTTTACGAGATACCCGATTCACTACTAGGCAGAGACATGCTTATGGTCGTGCGTATTGCCAAGACAGCCGACGGCATTGGCTACGGAGGAGAAGAGACGACCAGCATGATGGTCCGTTGGGAAAAAAATCTAGAAGACATCTTGCTCAAGGTTGTTTCCTTGGACAATTATGCTGCAGATTCCTTACCTATTGCCACAGCAGTAAGGGCCTCCAACTTAGAGCCGATCCTTCAAAAATTTCCTATCAAATCTATAAGAACGGATTCCACAGGTACGGTGATTGATGCAACGGACCTCTTTATAAAAGACAACCAGGCCCTTGGCCTTGATCGCGGTAGGAGAACACAGTACCGCGTCACCCGTCTTGACAACGAGCGCTCCTACATTCAGCACATTCATAGCTACCCAATCAATGTGGAGGCTCGCTATGTGCTCACCTATGCCGCTGCGGAGCCCCCTTCAAACAGTGTCACTGGTTTGATCACCTTGGAAATGAATACTTCCATGATTCTACTTCCAAAAGTCCCAATGCAACAGCGTCTTGCCGACCAACGTGTGGGCTGGATAGATAGATCCTACGTCGATTATGGCGCAGATGCGCAGCGTTCCGCGTCAAGAAGGTTTTTGGACCGTTGGCGTTTGGAAGTGAAGCCGGAGGACCGCGAGAAATTTGCCCGTGGAGAATTGGTGGAGCCTGTCAAACCAATTGTGTACTACATCGATCCCGCAACGCCTAAGCAGTGGGTTCCTTACTTAAAGCAAGGCATTGAAGATTGGCAGAAAGGATTTGAAGCCGCAGGCTTTAAAAATGCGATTCTTGCCAAAGAAGCGCCTACCGCTGCCGAAGATCCTACTTGGAGCACTGAGGATGCCCGTTTTTCGGTGATCCGCTACTTCGCTTCGGAAATTCCAAATGCCTATGGACCCCACATTTCCGATCCTCGCTCTGGAGAAATCTTGGAGTCTCATATCGGATGGTACCACAACGTGATGAACTTGCTAAGAAACTGGTTCTTTATCCAAACTGCAGCCATCAACCCAGAGGCAAGGTCCGTCAAATTTGACGACGAGGTAATGGGTCGGTTGATCCGCTTTGTATCTGCCCACGAAGTAGGTCACACCTTGGGTTTACCACACAACTTTGCTTCTTCTGTTGCTTACCCAGTAGAAAAACTACGTGATGCCGCCTTTACTAAGGAATTTGGAACGGCTCCATCCATCATGGACTACGCTCGATTCAACTACATCGCCCAGCCTGAAGACAAAGGCGTGAGCTTGATGCCAGACGTAGGGCCCTACGACAAGTATGCAATCATGTGGGGATACAAGCCTATCCTGGAAGCCAACAGCCCAGAAGAGGAAGTTGCTACCTTGAACCAGTGGATCCTTGACAAAAAAGGTGATCCTGTGTACCGCTACGGACGTCAGGGAAACAATTACGACCCTACGACCCAGTCGGAAGATTTGGGTGACAACTCTGTCACTGCATCCGAGTACGGTATTAAAAACCTAAAGCGCATCCTCCCTAATTTAAAAGAATGGACCACTGAAAAAGATAAGCCCTCCAAAAATTACGACGACCTAGAAGAAATGTATGGTCAGGTAATTGGGCAGTTTAACCGCTACATGGGCCACGTACGCAACCATGTGGGTGGCGTAACTGAGGTATACCGCTCTTCTGGTCAAGGGGAGGCAGTGTACACGCACCAGACCAAAGAAATGCAAAAGGCGGCGGTTGCATTTGTCAACCAGCAGCTATTCACCACCCCAACTTGGTTGATGGACGAAACAATCATTGCCAGAACAGAAGACTTCGGTGCACTAGAGCGCATCCGAGGCATCCAAGTAGGTACCCTCAACGGAATATTGGAGTGGGGTAGACTAGGAAGAGTGATTGAAAACGAAGCCCTCAACGGTGCAACTGCCTACAAAATGACCGAACTATTCGATGACCTAAGAAAAGGCATCTGGACAGAATTGGCGGCTGGTAAAACAATCGATGTACACCGCAGAGCCTTGCAACGTGCGCACATCGAGCGCCTGGAGTTGCTATTGACTGGTTCCGTTGCTCCTCTTCCTGCACAGTTTAGAGGTTTTGCTGGTCCACAGATCAACGCTTCTCAATCTGACATCCGTCCGATGGCGCGTGGAGAACTGAAAACGCTGCAGAGCCAGATCAAATCGGCTATCGGCAGAACAAGCGACCGCATGAGTAAGCTTCACTTGGAAGATGCCGCAGAGCGAATCAACAAAATCTTGAAGGAATCCTCCGGAGAGTAAGCGTAACTTTTAAAAGGGGGCCAAATTGGCCCCCTTTTTTTGCCCTCCATTTTTTTACTTACTTTGTTTACGTCATTTCCCGCTATGCTCACACCGCTCCACATCTTACACAGCCACAAGCTTCGCATCACCGACTGCCGACTGGAAATCATCAAGGAGTTTTTGGAAAAAAACATCGCACTATCCCATGCGGACTTGGAGGAAACCCTCAACCAGCAATTTGACCGGGTCACTATTTACAGGACACTGAAAACTTTTTTAGAAAAGGACCTTATCCACAAAGTGCTGGATGATAGTGGGGCTACAAAGTATGCTTTTTGTACCCACGGTGAGGAAGCACATGCGCACAATCACGAGCATGTCCATTTCAAATGCGAAAAATGTGAAGAAACCATCTGCTTGGAAGATATCTTCCTACCTGCAATCCCTCTTCCAAAAGGCTTTGTGAAAAAAGAGATGAACTTACTCGTGCAGGGCATTTGCGAAAAATGTCATTAAGGAGCCACAAGCTCAGAAGGCAGTAGCCTAGCGTCATTCTCTGTCGGCCAACTGACCCCAGGAGGCAAATCAAGTAGCGGTGGCGTCTCTTCTTCTATTCTTCCATCCCCTCCATCCTGAAGTCCAGCGCTCACCGGCTTGCACCAGCGACCGATAAGGTAACTCAGCAAGACGTAGGCTAGCCCACAAAGTAGTAGCTGAAGGAGGGAAGGACTCATCTAGAAAATTTTTGAGAAGTTACGGCAATCGACTAAAAAATCAAGGCCATCGCCAGAGTTCAAGAGATTATGCTTTTTGCTTGTCTTCTTTATTGCCAGAAAAGTTTAATTCCATGAGCCGTGGACCTCATCTGTGGACTTTCGCTAAGCACCTCTTTTTTTACGCAGATCTAAAAGGAAAAGACGCGCAGATCTTGGCCAAAGGAATAGCTACCCTTTTTGCCGTATCCACAGGAAGGTAAGGTTTGAGGTTCAATTCCATGAGCTGTGGACTATGGACCGTGATCTGAGGACTTTCGCTGAGTTAATCATATTATGCATTCCTTCCATTTGCTTAATCAACGGGATAGGTGGATATTTGCGGCTGTAACGTTTGAAAACATGATCATCAAAACCAAAAAATACCAACTACCTACCACCACTTACATCAAAATGGGCCTCGTATCCATCCTCAAAGAGCAGTGGTGGGTGATTTTGATTGCCTTGGCTATCTGCTGTGGCTATTTTTGGATTGCTTCTATCTGGTGGATTGTTGGAGCATTGATTGCCTATGCGTTATACGTACTGTTTTGGGCTATACAGTTTACTGGCGTTACCCAAATGGAACAAAATAAGCCCATCTTCCAAAAGATGGCTTACGAAATTGATAGTCGCCAAATCCTGATGAAAATAAATACGAAAGAAGGCATGCCAGTTCAGTGGAACATGATCAAGCGCGTCGTCATCACGAAAGACGCCTTTGTGCTTTACTTGTCCAAAGCGCAGTTTATTCACCTGCCCTTCCGCATCTTCAATTCAGAAAACGATAAGAAATTCCTAGAAACCATTTTAAAGCGAAAAGAGCTAATCAACTAAGCTAAGGCTGGCCAGGAGAGCCAGCCTTTTTTATTTTTACTACCTGACCCCTCCATACACCCGCAAAGGCCCATGCAGATCAAACTTTTAGCACTAGGAAAGACGGATAATAAAGCCATCCAAGAATTGATCGACGAGTACACCACTCGCTTGGGTCATTACATTCGCTTTGAGCTGGAGGTAATCCCAGACCTGAAGCACAGCAAATCACTTTCCGAGACAGTTCAAAAGGAAAAAGAAGGAGAACTTATTCTCAAGAAGCTCCTTCCTACTGATGATCTCCTCCTGCTGGACGAGCGCGGAAAAAGCTATACTTCCCTAGAATTTTCAGACTTTTTACAAAAGAAGATGAATTCCGGCCTTCGGCAGCTGGTACTGGTGATTGGGGGCCCCTATGGATTTTCTGAGGAAGTGTATACCCGTGCAAATGGAAAGATTTCCCTTTCCAAAATGACTTTTTCCCACCAGATGATACGCCCCTTCGTCGTAGAGCAACTTTACCGCGCCATGACCATTCAACGAAACGAACCATACCACCACGAGTAAGGTTTTTAAATTTCCTGATTATACGCTTTTTCACCACTAACCCGAGAAAAAAAGGTTTGAGGTCCAATTCGGTGAGCGGTGGACCGTGGACTGTTGGCCGTCAACTATTACCTCAATGTTAATTTTTTGGTATTTTGTTTGTTTAATGTTACTAAATTGTTAATTTTATAACAATTAGTTAACATTAACTTGATGAACTATGAAGACACTACTTTCCTTCTTCCTCTTTTATCTACCCCTCATCTCTCTTGGCATTTGCCAAGAAAATGCGGTTGAAGCGTCTATTTCTAACTTTTCCGAATCAGAAAAGGCTTCCTTTTCCCTTTTTTTAGAACAATCCGAACACCTAAATTCCCCCGCTACCTGGGAGGAACTTCTGGAGGAACTGGATGCAAAAGCAGCCAAAAACAAGGATTCCCTTGCTCTACTCCGTGTCATTTTTCAAAAGACACACCAGCGCCTGTTAAAAAATTACAGCCAACACTCAACCTTCAGCGCTATGTTGGATAAGGGCTCGTATGACTGCGTGAGTGGGTCTGCTGCTCTTGGGCTGTTGCTTGACCGCTATGGCTATGCCTTTGATGTCATTGAAACAGATTACCACGTGTTTATTCAAGTGTACCTTGGCGGAAAAACCCTAATCTTAGAAAGCACACTTCCTGTGGGCGGGATGATCACCTCCGCTACAGCCGTCAATACCTACCTCTCTAACTACCTTGACCAAGGAATACCGACACCAAGAAACGTCAATGAAGGTTTGGCTGGTGCTAAAATCGATGCTGCTGAAAATTCAACCTTTAGAAAAGTTACCCTCACCGAACTAGCAGGCTTGCAGCACTACAACGAGGCAATTGTGCAGTTCAACAAACAAGAATATAAGATCGCCATTGACCTTCTTACCAAGGCCTTGACGCTATATCCTACGGAACGAATAGAAGGATTAAAAGACCTCAGCATAAACCTAGCCTACCATAGCTACGGCTATAATATCCGGAAATAAATCGAGCCATTTAAAAATTAGGAAAGCTTAGTGATGCTGGTGTCCATCGGGCCCGTGCGCATGACCATGTTCCAATTCTACTGGTAAGGCTTCTCGTATCAGCTCAATTTTTCCGTCAAACTGCAGGTCCAAGCCCGCCAACGGAGAGTTGAAGTCCAAGTGCACCCCCATGTAGTCAACTTTGAGCACTTCCCCACGGAGTTGATTCCCTTTATCGTCCTGCATCGGAATCACTTTACCTACCCGAAGTAGGTCTCTATTTTTTTTGCCTTCCTCTTTAAAATTGGCCTTGGGAATAATCACTCGCTTCGCATCGTCGTAGTCCCCATACCCATTTTCAAAGTCAATAAAGACAGAAAAAGTGTCCCCTGCAGATTTACCGGCTAGAGCCTGCTCCAAAACTGGAAGCAGGTTGTGATGCCCAAAAAGAAAGTAAAAAGGCTCTTGCTCAGTCACCGTCTCGTACCAGCGCATGCCTGTTTCCCCATCGTCAACCTTCAAGGTGTAGGAAACCGCGACGACCTTATCTTGTATTGCAATCATGAATAAAACGGTTAAGAATTAGCGAAACAGGTAGGTAACTGCAAGTTGCCCAACAAAATTGGTGCGGTCATAGCCGGGGATAAACCATTTTTCGGGCTTATTTTCCAGGTACCACTTGTAATTCAGCGTATTGACGTATTGAAATTTACCAGAAACTAGCAAATTCCCGAATTTCCATTCTGGGGCAAGCGAGAAGACCAGATCCACGTATTTATTCCGGAAATCCTTCACCTCCTCGTAGCGGTAATAGTAAAAATCGTTGTTGTATTCGATACGCTCAAGTTCAATCCCTATTTTTTTCATACCCTCAATCCAGGCGACACCGGCAAAAATTTGATTACTTGCTGGCCCATTCCCTAAGCCTAGCATTTGGCCCCGATGCGTGTAGCCATGCCGCACATGGTCATGGATATACCACGTTTTGAGTTGTCGGATATCTTCCCGGATGGTTTGTCCGGAAAAGGTCATCTCGGAGCTCAGTTCCAAAAATCGATTTTCCTTTTTCAAGTCCATCAAGTGAGAAAAGCCGAATGTAAAAGCCCTTCCTGACTCTGGGGTAGTGATAAAATCTATAAAAGGCCGGTCGTTATCTCGCGTTCCAAATTCGCCATAAAACTCAAAATTCCCTTTGGGATCGATCCATCGGAAGAAGCCAGCACTAAATTGCTGTCGCTTGGATTGAATGGTATCCTGCACCTGTTGATTTTTCTTCCTTCCATTAAATACGGGCAGCACATCCTCTAAATCGGATACTTCGGAGCGGTATACGTTGTTGGTCGATCCGTAACCAAAAAACAAGCCTGGCACCCACTTGGGCTGGTAGGTAAAGATCAGTCCAGAAAGCTGACGAGCCCCATCCGCCTTTTTTGGAAAATAGGCATAGCTTTGCTGAACTGTGTAATCGGCATGTGGGGGAAGAAAATTTGAGGCCTCTAACCTTCCCGTCATCACTTGCCCTTCAAATGAACCGATCGCAGACTTGATCGGGCGTCGCGTATTCATCGTGTAATGCAAAAACCCTGGAGCAGAATTACCTAGAAGTAAGGAATTTCGTCTTCCTGGTCCCCACCAGAGGTTTTCAGTGGATATACCCAAAGAAACAGCATCCAAATTCAGGCGAAAGCTGGATTGTCCTGGCACCAACTTTTGGTAAGAACGCTCACCAAAGCGCTCCGGCAAGTCAATGCGGTTGAGGTACTCGTAGTAAAAAAGGATCGTCGCCTGCTGTTCAATAGGGAACCCTTTAAATTCCTTGTTTTGAGCCAATACCAGTTCTGGCTGCACCTGCAAACTGAATTTCCACCACTCCACAAAAGCACCCAAGCTAAATACTTGTTGCAAACCACGATTTGGAATCATGGCGCCATCGTTGGTGGCAAAGGGATAGTTTGACGTGTACTGACTTTTATACAGGGCTGGAAGCAATAAAAATTTGCCCTTCTTGCCAAGGCGCTGGTGGTAACTAGAAGAATCCAAATCCACCAAGTTCCCATCAAAGTCAAATCCATGTGCTAGACCAAAAGCAGCAGTAGGAATTAGCGGCCGAATCATAAATGAAGAAGCAGAATCAATCTTACCTGTCAACTGTAATCTACGCAAATAGTCTTCCAAGGAAGGAGCGCCAACTGCGATGCTCTGTCCAAAGCCAAGCTGCGGAAGTGCAAGCATCCCTAAAAAACCAAGTACCACGAGTAGTTGACGAAGGCGCATCAAGAGTTGGTTTGGATGGATAAAATAGAAACTTTAGCAATCGACCAAGACTCATCACAAAGGGGCCAGGAACTATTGGTCTGCTTCAGTTCATCCCGCATATGGAATCGAATGGAGTCGGTTTTCGTATGCTCAATTAACTTCTCTACGCGGTACCGAGATGTGTAATTATTTGTCCTTCCAAAAAGACACAATCCCGGCATATTGGTTTCAATAGCTCCTGCCTTAGGATAGTTTTGTCTAAAAAAATCATTGGGAAAAGACTGGTACAAACAGTAAAGAGACTCACAAGGACTGTTTGAAAAAGTGGTACGAACCACGTCTACGCTATCTATTCCCATAAACCAAAAGTCCGGCCCAGATACCCCATCGTCCCGGTTACCATCCCAGCTATCGTGTATCAGCAGCTCTACAGATAGTTTTAAGTAATTGTGTTTGGGCAAGTCATAGAGCGTCACAGCAACCTCCTCATTATTATACCAACCGGCTATGGTATCGTTTCTCCAAATTAGTAATCTCCCGTTTTCAAAGTTGGCTAGGTCCAATTTTGAAAAATTGTTATCGTAAACTTGAACTTGATTTTCTACAGATTCTACGCAGGAGATCGTTCCCAAAAGCAGAAAAAAAGCAAAAAGGCGAAGACTCGGCAGCAACTTTCCCATACAATAAGGGGTGATTAAAAATAGTAGTGGACAAAGAAACAAAAAACAAGGCACTTCTTCCAATTTAAGGAAGACATTGTCCTGAAACCCATTCAGAAAGGTGGTTGATTTCTACTCACAAAGCACGTAGCCGAACCCATTTCCTTAAAGCTCGGGCTAAGAACTTTTGAAAACAGAAAATAGGGGAGAAACCCTTACTTTTACTACCTGATCCCTTTCCGCTATGCCTCTTTTTACACTGGTGGCCGGTGCCCGGCCTAACTTTATGAAAATCGCTCCTCTTGTGCATGCGATACAAAAAAAACAGGCAGAGGGAGTTGACGTAGCCTTTCGACTGGTGCACACTGGGCAGCATTACGACAAGAACATGTCGGGAGACTTTTTTGAGCAGCTACATATTCCTGCTCCAGATGCCAATCTCGGCGGCGGCGGCGGTACGCAAGCGGAGCAGACTGCAGCTATTATGGTGGCTTTCGAGCAAGAATTACTAGCCCATCGCCCTGACCTAGTGCTAGTCGTAGGTGACGTGACGAGCACATTGGCTTGCTCCATTACGGCAAAGAAACTTCAAATAGACGTGGCTCATGTGGAAGCTGGCATTCGCTCCGGAGACCTAAGCATGCCCGAAGAAATCAACCGCATGGTGACTGACTCGATCACAGACCACTTTTTTACGACCTCAGAAATCGCAAATACCAACCTGCGCAGCGCAGGCGTGCCTGAAGACAAGATTCACTTCGTCGGCAACACCATGATTGACACCCTCCTAGCTCAGATGCCACATTTCAGAAAGCCAGCGGGTATACCTTTCGATCAGCTACAAGCAGGCGAATACTTTGTGATGACACTGCATCGGCCAGCGAATGTGGACCAAGAAGAATCTTTACGAGAGTTGATGGAGGCTATTCTAAAAGGGACTGCAGGATTGCCTGTGGTATTTCCAGTACACCCCCGAACCGCCAAAAATTTGGAGCAGCTGGGCATCTCTGCGCCGAATCTTCATTTGATCGGACCCTTGGGCTACCTGGAGTTTAACTACCTCGTGCAGCACGCAAAAGGCATTATTACCGATTCTGGAGGAGTGACGGAGGAAGCATCCGTATTGAATGTGCCTTGTCTTACGCTACGGGACAACACTGAACGCGCAGAAACGATCCACTTAGGCACCAACGAATTGGTCGGAACCGATCCCAAAAATCTAAAGCCTTACCTGGATAAAATCCTACGCGGACAATGGAAGCAGTACCAAGGCATCCCCCTCTGGGACGGCAAGACCGCCGAGCGCATTGTCGATGTGCTCCTCGAGCGATACTGTTAAGAAAAATCAGCGCGCAAAGACGCGAAGGCGCAAAGAAATTAGATAAGCCCTTAGCGCTTTGGTGTGAGTTTATTAATCTTTTTTGCCGCGCAAAGGCACCGAGGCGCAAAGAAAAAACTCTTTGCGTCTTGGCGGCTTTGCGAGAGTCCATTTTTTTTTCACGCAAAGCAGAAAAAAAACCTTGGCAAGAGACTAAGCCATCAATCTACCCAGCCCCAGGGAGAAGGTGGCGTATCGATGGGTTTAGTCAAATCAAATCGTACAGAGAATAGTGTAGCAGCACCCAGTCTTCTCAGGTTGTAGGTAAAAGAGGTTTCGTCAACGGTAATAAACCATACATTACCTACAGCTGCAGGAAGCATTGCCGCAGTAAAGGAATCAGCTGGAAAAAACTGCGTGCTAGACGAGCCGGTATTAGTCGCTTTACCACCGTATTGGGTGACTACATCCTCCGAACCGTCAGCATGCCGGTGGTCGTGCTTCAACTGAATCAACTGCTGATCATCCATCGTCAATACCCAGGTACGAGAAAGATCTTCTCCTACAAAAAAAGGAATGCGTAGGCGCACATCCTCGCAACTTCTCACATGCATCACTAGTCTACCAGCAAAGCGTGGATCCGATTCGGGAGAGACCAACTTGCCTTCGTAGGATTTACCACAATGGGTAGAGAGCAAATCCCAAAACAGCAGGGAAGGAGCCTTCTCTTGTGCAAAAGAGAGGGAAGAGGCAATCAACGACAGAACAAAAAGAAAACCGAGTTTTTTCATAGCGAGACAAAGTAAATGATTTAGCAAAAAGCATAACCATCCCTAGGTCTTGGCATAAAAAAAGCCACCCCGAAGGATGGCTTAATTTAAAACAAAAGGTGGTGGATTAGAACGAGAATCCTAAGCTAAAGTTAGCTCGAACACCAGGACTTAGCTGGGTGAAGAACTGATCTTGTGCCCCGTAAGAACTGAAGATGAATTCACGCTTATCGTTCAACAAGTTTTGAACGCCAAAGCTTGCACGAATGCGCTCATCAGCACCAAAGGTTTTGTTGATGTTCACGTTCAAGGAATTGAAAGGAACTGCATAGGTGTCGGTACGGTTTCCAAAACCAACCATGTTGAGTGTTGGACCCTGAACATTGTAATAAACACCTGCTTCCCAACCTGTAGTATAGTCAGAGTAAGCAATACCGGTATTAATGATGTACGGGGCTTGACCGGCCATGTCTCGGGTAGTACCAATCGTTTGACCTTCACGAGCAGTAAGCTGTCTAGACCGCTTTTCGGTAGCAGACATCGTGATTTGAGATTGCGTAAGCGTCAAGTTGGTGTTCCACTGGAATTTTTCAAGGCTAGGACTGATGAACTTCAAAGACTTTCTGAATTCCAATTCCACACCCAATACAGTACCGTTACCTACGTTTCTTGGCTGAAAGGCTCCAGCATCGGAAAGGAACTGTACAATTTCGATAGGATTTTCGAAGGTCTTGTAAAATGCTCCCAAAGACCACATTTCACCTTTAGGTTGGAACATTTCCCAACGCACATCAAAATTGTTGATGTTAGTTGACACCAAGTTACCATCCCAAAGTACTTCAGTACCTCCATTGGTGGTTTCTTTAAAAAGACCCCCTACAAAGGTTCGTCCAGAGATCGGATCGATGATTTCAGCAAAAGAAAGTTCCTTGAACGAAGGTCTTGCGATTGTTCTCGCAACAGAAAAACGAAGATTCTGTGCTTCCTTAAGGTTCATGACAAGGTTGAGCGTAGGGAAGAAGTCTAGGTCATCCAATACCTTCTCTTCATTGAAAATGATGGTTGAATTCTGGTTTGTACCCGTGTAAAACTGGGTGTATTTCTCTACTCGTAAACCCATGATTGCTTTCACCTTTGGCAAAGGATTGGCTTCTACACTAGCATAACCGCCCATGTTAGTTAGAGAGGACTGGAAACTATTTGGGTTGTTAGGAATAAAATCTGGGTTAAAACGAACCCCATTTCTATTGGTTGAAGAGAATAGGTTGCTTTCCTGCAAAATCGTGTTGGGATTTCCGTTTAACACGGTGTTTCCGGTAGCGAATTGGAACGATTGGATTTCAAAATCACGTTCCTTGAAGGTGTAAGATCCTCCGAATTTAAACTTCGCATCTTGGTTCCAAAGGCTCATATTTTTGGTTAGATCCAACTTGCCTACCAAGTTGTTTTCTTGCAAATTCCTCCAAATACGTGCAGGCAAACCTACTTCTGGACCAATTGAATTGTTTGGAAGTCTAAATCGAGTAAAGCGAATGTCTGGATCTTCGATGGAAGAGCGCGTAGGTGCCAACTTCCAGTTGATTTCCCAAGCATTTCCATTAATAAAGTGATTTCCCGAGAGTAGGATACTTGTTAGCGCACGCTGGCTATATTCTAGGTTGTACTGCTTGGCCTGAAAATTGGCTCCCAAATTGGAGCTTTCGTAGTTAAAGATACCCGATTTGGACTCTCCATTTTGTAGGTGAAGGAAGTTGAGCTTGAATTTGGAGCTCTTTGTTTTCATGGCAATACCAGCTAAGCCTCCAAGAAGGACGCTGTTTACGCCATAATTACCAGACTGAACCTGAAGTGCTTCCAACTCATTTTTATTGGCATCGATAGGTTTTGCAAACAAGTTGAACTGTGCGTCCTGGTAAAACTCCGTGTCGTTTTTGTAGGTAAGTGCTGCATTGTATCCCCAGGTGGCCTTTGGTCTTGCTACTTGGTTACCAAATGAGAGACTCAATCCATAATCCATGAAAGAAGGCTGTGTGGTCGCTCCCAAGGTCTTATTGAATGATTTAAGGAGAGATTGATATTCCTGTCCTTTTGTTCCGTTTGGATTTCCAATGACATCTGCATACTGCGGAATATCGGTTCTTCCACCTGTTGGATTGGCACGGGAGCCGTCGTCATAACCTAACCAGTCGGTTTTTCCACCCTGGTAAGTCAAGTAATTTTTGTTGAAGTGCATGGAAGGATTCACCCCTCCAGAAAGACTCACTCGGAAGGTTTTCTCTTCAGGAAAGTCTTTGGTCTCAATGTCTACTACTCCTCCAGTAAAATCTGCGGGTAGCTCAGCTGTAAAAGATTTGGATACAACAATGTTGTCAATCACATTGGTTGGAAAAATATCCATTTGAATAGTATTTCGATCTGGATCCAATCCAGGAATATCTACTCCGTTCAAAACTGTTTTGGTGTAGCGATCGCCAAGGCCACGTACATAGACGTATTTACCCCCTTCGATAGAGACACCGGTAACGCGCTTAACTGCAGAGGCAGCATCACCATCACCAATTTGTCGGAAGGTGCTCGCAGATATTCCGTCAAGCAAGTTGGGTGCATTTCGCTTCACAGACATCAAAGCCGATTCTGTGGTACGAATGGCGGTGGCAGAGACCGTAACTGTCTCTAGCTCAGATTCCTCTTCCTTTAGCAAGATGTCTGGAAAAACCGTCACCTTGTCTGCTTCAACGATAACGTCCGTGAGGTTGATTGTTCCGAAGGAAATGTAGGAAACTTGTAGGGTGTAGGAGCCAGGGGCAACCTGAATTTCAAATTTGCCATCAAAGTCGGTTATTGCTCCAGTAGAGGTTTCTTTCACCAGAACAGACACTCCGTAGAGAGGCTCACCTGTTTTTTCATCAAAAATGGCTCCACGAAGGGTGCCATTTTGGGCAAATACAAAACTTGTAACTAGTTGAAAAGCGATAATTAAGAATAGAATCCCAAATGGCTTGGTTGGCAATTCTTGCATTTTCTGGTTCATACAGCAGGTAATAAAATTCATAAAAACAAATAAAGAGGAAAGGAGGGTTCTTACGAATCCTACCTTTCCTCTTAAGAAATTAGTTAATTATTTAAAGTCAGCTAGTTGACCTCTTTTGTCAGCCCAAGTCCATCCTACGAAAGCTGCTTTGTCTGCACCAACAGTATTTGCCTTAAGCGCTGCTTCAGCTGCAAAAAGATCAGTGCCATTGCGGAAAGCAATTGGCAGGGTCACACCCGTTTTCAATGTAGCCTCCATTTTTTTGAACACTAAGATTTGTGGAGAAGCGGTAAAGTTAGCAATTGAACCAGCGTCAGCTAGAGATAAGTCACCACGTCCGGCTGCTGCTACACCAAGGTAGGTATCAGCTGGAGCAGGGAAGTTGTAGAAGTACAAGTTTTCGAAAGTACCTCTTGCTGCAGCTCTAAAGTCACCATATTCAGAAGCTGGGTGACCTTTTACTGAACCATTTTTTACGTTATTGGAAGCATTATATGCACCTTCAGGACCGTCGATCTCAAGACCGTGGTCTGTATTTATTCCACAGATGACAATAAAGTTGTCAACAGTACCAGCCCATGCCTGGTCGGTATCGACTCCATCATCGCCAGAGTTCCATACCAAAGCGTTCTTTACAGAAACTGTTCCACCGAACAATTCGATTCCGTCGTCCTGGTTGGCTACCACTTCTACGTTTTCGATTACAGTACCAGAACCTACACCACCAAGAGTAAGGCCGTTGATCTCGTTACTTGCACCGATCAAAGAACCTCCGTGACGGATAGAGATATACTTGATGATACCAGAGTTGTCAGTATCGACTGTTCCACCATAAAGTCCGTTGGTATCAGTTGCAGGAATTCCTTCGATTGCAAATTCAGCTACGTCACCAGGTAAAGAAGCCTTCGCTTTTCCAAGGACAATCAACCCTCCCCAAAGACCTTCTACCGTTGGATCCATGTTTGGAGAATCAATTTGACCTGGAGCGATTTCGTCCGCAACAGAGGTGAAAATGATTGGCTCAGTAACAGTACCCTGTGCGTCAATTTGTGCGCCTCTAGCGACAACCAATGCAGTAGCGTTAGCTCCAGAACCAGCTTCACCTTTGATGATAACACCTTTTTGGATGGTCAATTTAGCTGGAGCAACTACGAAAATTCTAGCTCCTAGAACGTAAGTTTTTCCAGTTACCCAAGTAGTATTTGCAGTGATGTTTGAACTAACACGGATGATAGTTGGCTCAGCACCTACAGTCAATACGTGTGTAGCTTTTGCTGTGTCACCGTCTTTGTCGGTTACAGTAAATACAAAAACCAAGTTCTTTCCAGCATCAGCAGCAACTGCTGTGTACTCGAAAGGAAAAGTTGCGGTTGTACCAGTCAATGTAGTTGTAGATAGCGCAGCGCCATCTTTCGTTACTGAAAGAGATACAAGACCGTCAAGACCTTCAGCAGAACCAGTTACTGGACCTAATTTAGCACCAGCAGCAATTGTTGCAGTTGCAGGAATACCAGAAATGGTCACACCATTGTCAGGCTCCTCTTCTGTACAGCTGGAGAATACCAGTGTAAAGGCAGTTAATAGAGTGAGGATGAACGAAAAATTTTTCATTTTTTTGTCTGTAATTAAAGTTTTCGAGTTGATTACGACACAAAAGTGACTCCATATTATGGCTAAGACGAAAAATTACAATTATGCTTACTTTAAAAAATTGATAGTTCAGTTAACCTGAATTTAACAAGCGGGATACAAAAAAAGGCTTTTCTTCCGAAAAGCCTTTTAAATGAAGCTTTTATGTTATTTTAATGTTACCGATTTGTTGATTGGCACTTTTTCAAGCAGCGTTCGCACCAAACTTCGGGTGCTCACATTGTCTGCTTCCGCCTCGTAATTGAGTAAGATTCGGTGATTGAGCACGTCCTCAGCAATTTCTTTGATGTCTTCGGGCAGTACATAATCTCGACCATCCATAAAGGCCACTGCCTTCGCCGCCAAGTTTAAGTTGATGCTGGCTCGTGGAGAAACCCCAAAGAGGATGTATTTGGCCTCCTCTTTGAGCCCGTAAGCTTCTGGAAAACGCGTTGCAAATACCAGCTCGATGATGTAGTGCTCCAGTGGCTCGGCAATCTTCACGGCATTGATCTGGTCACGAATAGCAAAAATGTCTTCTTTGGAAAGGATAGGCTTCACTTCTGCGGCATACTGCATGTTGGACATTCGGCGCATGACCTCCATCTCGTCTGACTTACTAGGGTAGTCTATATGTACCTTCATCATGAATCGATCCACCTGCGCTTCCGGAAGTGGATAGGTTCCTTCTTGATCAACCGGGTTTTGCGTAGCCAACACCAAGAAAGGGCGATCCAAAGCATAGGTGGTCTCCCCGATGGTCACTTGTTTTTCTTGCATCGCCTCCAAAAGCGCCGACTGTACCTTGGCTGGAGAGCGGTTGACTTCATCTGCCAAGATAACATTGGAAAAAATCGGCCCTTTTTTCACCTCAAAGCTACCCGCTTGCTGGTTGTAGATCATCGTCCCAATCAAGTCGGAGGGGAGCAAATCGGGCGTAAACTGGATACGGCTAAAGCCCAGGTGCAATACCTTGGCAAGTGTGTTGACCGTCAAGGTCTTGGCTAGTCCCGGCACCCCTTCCAAAAGAATGTGCCCGTTGGTAAACAAGCCAATCAAGAGCCTGTTGACCATCTTGTCCTGGCCTACTACTACTTTTTTAACTTCCTGAATGACTTCAGCTATTTTTTCCTGATGCATGAATCGCGTCGTTAGGTGTTGCCCGAATTGGTTGGGCTAAATTAATCGAAATTGTACCAATCCCCAATCTTAGTTGTTCCAGAGCGAAATGCCGAACGTTGGGTAAGTTTTTAGGAATTTTTAAGACCTTTTAGAGGACTACCGCTTCTTTTTGGCGGCAAAACGTCCCTGGGCAAAGCCTGTCAATCCCAAGGCGCGGTACACGGCCTCCTGGTTCAGCTCCTGCACTTCGCCTACCTGCATACCGGCGAGCGTAATTTTTTCGATGGAAAAGCGCACCAAGCGAAGCGTGGGAAATCCAACCGCTGCGGTCATTTTTCTCACCTGCCGATTTTTGCCTTCAATAAGCGTCAATTGCAGCCAGCGATCGGGGATGCTAGCTCGGTACCGAATGGGAGGATCGCGATCGGGCAAAGTAGGGGCCTCCTCCAGGAGCTTGGCCAAGGCCGGTCTGGTAGTGTAGGCACGCCCATCCACCTGAATGGAAACACCGGCTCGGAGCTGGGCTAAGGCTTCTGGGCTGGGAATACCCTCCACCTGCACATAGTAACTACGTTGGTGTCCAAACTTGGGGTTGAGCAAGTGGTGATTGAGTGAGTTGTCGTCGGTGAGCAGCAGCAGACCTTCACTATCCTTGTCTAGGCGACCTACAGGATACACTTCTTTGGGGAAATCTCCCAAAGACGCGAGTGTAGGGCCTTCTCCGCTAAATTGCGTGAGTACACCAAAGGGCTTGTAGGTAATGAAATAGCTGGGCACCGGAAAAGTGAGGGATTAGCTCCCGCAGCCAACGCAATCAAAATGGGAGTCTAGGGGTTTTACGCCTTTGCGCTGCATTTCAAGGTTGTGGATCTCGTCACGGGTTTCCATGTCGGCAAACATGTCTCCGGTAAGTTTTGCTTTCAATGCCAAGATGGCTTCGTCTAGGGCGAGTAATTGTTGTTCGGTCATTGGTTAATGAGTTAAAGGGTGGGGATAAACCTAAGAAATTCTCTAAAATCTGATTAAATACTCGTTCAATTTTAGGTTATCAAAAATAAAGCCAATTCATCGCCTACCTAAAATGAGTTTCACTTCGCGCCGGAAAAAGGATAAAAGGGGCAATCTTAATTCCCAAAAAGCTGCAGAAGATCCATGCTTCTATCCCAGAGGCCCGAGAAAATCAAGTCTTTTACCCTCGGTAATCCTGCCCTCATTTTCTTTCCGGTAACCCCATTTCTTCTATCTTTGTGGCTTGTTTTGAGCAAGATGCCCTGTAAGTAGGACTTCTTTAGTCTCCCTCAACCCGGTCCCTTTTGGCCGAGATAGGCCCAAAAACAACCCTTTTATCAAGTTCACCAGAATAGACGCAGTGAAAACGTACCAAGAATTTAAGCAGGTAGACTACCCACACATCGGGGAGTCGGTCCTTCAGTATTGGAAAGAAAATAAGATTTTCGAAAAGTCCATCTCCAACCGCGAGGGAGCGGAAACCTTCACCTTTTTTGAGGGTCCTCCTTCCGCCAACGGGACGCCGGGGATTCACCACGTGATGGCACGAACGCTGAAGGACATCTTTTGCCGGTACAAAACGCTGCGCGGCTTTCAGGTCAAAAGAAAAGGAGGATGGGATACACACGGACTCCCCGTTGAACTGCAAGTAGAAAAGGAGCTTGGCATCACCAAGGAAGATATTGGAAAGAAAATCTCCGTGGCCGAGTACAACAAAAAGTGCCGCGAAACGGTCATGCGCTTCAAAGACGAATGGGATGAACTGACCGAAAAAATCGGCTACTGGGTAGACCTCGAGGACCCTTACATTACCTTTGATTCCAACTATATTGAGTCGCTTTGGCACCTACTCAAGCGCCTATACGACAAAGGCCTGCTTTACAAGGGCTATACGATACAGCCCTATTCCCCCGCTGCAGGTACGGGCTTGAGTTCACACGAACTCAACCAGCCCGGCACTTACAAGGACGTGAAGGACACCTCCATCACGGGGCAGTTTGCCCTCAAAGGTCAGCCCAATACTTATATCCTGGCTTGGACGACTACGCCTTGGACGCTACCTTCCAACTCCGCCTTGGCCATCGGTGAGAACCTAGACTATGTCAAAGTAAGAAGTTTCAACCCTTACACCTTTGCCCCTGTAGACGTAATCTTGGCTAAGGCCCGAATATCAGCCTACTTTTCGCCGAAAGCGGCCGAACTGGCACTCAGCGACTACCAACCCGGTGACAAGCTGATCCCCTACCAAATACTAGAAGAGTTTAAGGGCAAGACCATGCTCGGTTGGGAGTACGAGCAACTCCTTCCCATCCCAGGATTAACGCTGCCCCATCCAGCTTTTACCGTGGTGGCAGGTGATTACGTCACCACCGAAGACGGAACGGGCATCGTGCACTTGGCCAAGGCCTTTGGTGCGGATGACTTTAGAACCCTCGTGCAACAAAAAATCCCAGGCATCTTTGTCCAAGACGAGCTCGGCAACGAGGTTCCGGTAGTGGATCGACAAGGAAAGTTCTTGCCCATCGTCGGCGACTACCTAGTTGCCAAGATGCAGGAGCACGGCATCAGCGCCCATAAGACCTTTGGGCCGAACGACTTCTATGTGAAGAATTACACGCAGGACGACGAGTCTGCTCAGGATTATAAAAACACGGATGTGATCTTGTCGATCCTCCTGAAAAACGAAAACAAGGCCTTCAAAGTCGAAAAATACGAGCACAGCTACCCCCACTGTTGGAGAACTGACAAGCCCATCCTTTACTATCCCCTAGAAAGCTGGTTTATCAAAACTACTGCCTACAAGGACCGCATGGTGGAACTCAACAAAACCATCCACTGGAAGCCCGAGGCAACCGGCACGGGCAGGTTTGGCAACTGGCTGGAAAACTTGGTCGACTGGAACCTCAGCCGGTCCCGCTTCTGGGGCACGCCCCTCCCCATCTGGAGAAGCAGCGACGGCAGCGAGGAGAAGTGCATCGGCTCCATCGCCGAACTCAACATCGAGATAGACAAGTCAGTGGCGGCAGGATTTATGGAAGCCTCTCCCTATGCCGGTAAAGAGCTTGACCTACACCGTCCGTATGTGGACGAGATTATCTTGGTCTCCGACTCGGGTCAAAAAATGATCCGTGAAACCGACCTCATCGACGTCTGGTTTGACTCCGGTGCCATGCCCTACGCACAGTGGCACTACCCTTTTGAAAACAAGGAGATCTTTGCCGCCAACTTCCCCGCAGACTATATTGCTGAGGGCGTAGACCAAACCCGTGGCTGGTTTTTTACCCTCCACGCCTTGTCCGTGATGTTGTTTGACAGCGTCTCCTTCAAAAATGTAATCGCCAACGGCCTTGTCCTAGACAAAAATGGCAACAAGATGTCCAAACGCCTGGGCAATGCCGTCGACCCCTTCAAAACGCTCAAGGAATACGGCCCCGACGCACTGCGCTGGTACCTCCTGAGCAACGCCAACCCCTGGGATAACCTTAAATTTAACCTGGATGGAGTCACTGAGGTGCAGCGACGCTTCTTCGGCACACTACAAAATACCTACACCTTCTTTGCCCTGTATGCCAACCTAGACACCTTCGTCTACCATCCAGAAAAGGCAATTCCTGCCCAAGAGCGCGCAGAGCTTGACCAGTGGATCATCTCCAAGCTGCAGTCACTCATCGCTGAAGTGGAGGAAGCCATGGATGGTTACGATGCCACCAAGGCGACGCGGGCCATCATGAATTTTACCGTGGATCAGCTATCCAACTGGTACGTGCGACTTGCCAGAAAACGATTCTGGAGAGGCGACATGCAGGCAGACAAACAGGCCGCCTACGAGACCTTGTACGAGTGCTTGGCTACTTTAACCCAGCTAATGGCCTCTTTTGCGCCTTTCTATGCGGACTGGATGTACAAAAACCTACACGAAGCCAGCGAAAATGGAAAAGAATCCATCCATCTCACCGACTGGATCTCTGCCAACCCCGTCTTGATCAATCCTGACTTGGAGGCCAGCATGGACTTGGCACAAACCATCTCCTCCCTGGTTCACTCCTTGCGGAAAAAAGAAAAAATGAAAGTTCGCCAGCCCCTGCAGCGCATCTTGGTACCGGTGCTCTCTGAAAAATTTAAGGCACAGGTGGCCCACGTGGAAGAGCTCATCAAGACCGAAGTCAACATCAAGGCCATCGAATACTTAGACGATGCCTCAGGCATCTTGGTGAAGCAGGTAAAGCCTAACCTACCTCTGCTGGGCAAAAAGCTAGGACAGAAAATGCGTCTTGTAGTAGCTGCAATTCAAAATTGGGGGCAGCTAGAAATCTCTAAAATTGAGCGGGAAGGACACTTGCTTCTCTCTCTGGAAGGAGAAGAAGTTGACCTCCTCCTAGCCGAAGTATTGATCAGTTCTCAGGACATCCCTGGTTGGTCGGTGGCTTCGGACCAAGGGGTTACTGTGGCACTTGACGTTACCTTGACTGAGGAATTGAAGCAGGAAGGTATTGCCCGAGACCTAGTCAACCGCATCCAAAATCTGCGCAAAGACCTAGGCCTCGAGGTGCAAGACAAGATTCACCTGACCGTATCAGACAGCAACGAACTAGTAAATGCCGCCTTGGCCAACTTTGGAGGTTATATCCAAGCAGAAACGCAAGCATTGACCCTTACCTCGGGTACGCTGACTGGAGAAAGTACGCTACTGGATATGGATGACTTTGAACTCAACATCCGCTTGAACAAGGCATAACAACGAATCAATGAACAACTACCTTAAATACTTTGGCATCTCCTTGCTCATGATTGCCCTCGATCAGGCCACCAAGATGTGGGTTCACTTCGAAATGGACTTCGGTACCCCTGGTCAAATTCAAGTGATTGGCGACTGGCTTAAGCTCCACTACACCACCAATCCAGGCATGGCTTTTGGCATGGAGCTGGGTTCCGAATATGGAAAAATGATTCTCACCTCCTTTCGCTTGGTAGCCATGGTGGGCATCGGCTATTACTTATTTTCGCTTATTCAAAAAAAGAGCCATCCGCTTTATACCTTTTGCATTTCCTTGATTTTGGGTGGCGCCATTGGCAACTTAATAGACTCGGTATTTTACGGAGTATGGCTAGACAATGCCCCTTACAATGCCCCTACTCCTTGGTTTCATGGGCAAGTTGTGGACATGATTTATTTTGATATTTGGGAAGGATACATTCCAGAATGGGTCCCTCTCTGGGGTGGAAAATACACTGCCCTCTGGCCCATTTTCAACATCGCTGATTCCTCCATTTTTGTTGGCGTCGGGTTGATTTTACTATTTCAAAACCGAATTTTTCCTAACACAAAGGCCGGCTCCAAACCCACCCCAACCCGAGAAGACGAGGTCCTTTCCTAAGAAAGTGGCGAAAATCACCTCAAAACAAGCCTTGGACACACCAAGGCCACCTGCTATTTTTTCAAAGAGGACTCTTCTGCTGGAAGGGTCCTCTTTCATTTAATCTAAAAAAATCTACCCATAAGTAAATTTTGAGCCACTTTTTCCGTACTTTTCCTTTTCGTGTACCTAGTTGACAGACCATTGACTAGTCTCGTATCTAAAATAATTTATCGAGTACTATATAGTAGATTTTATACTTTCCAATGATTGTCGATCCCGATCAGCCTTTTCAGCTTATTTATTCCATTTCTAGCCATGAATACCTGGGCTTACTTTTAGAATCTTATGTGGTCCCATTAGATGACAAGGGCCGGCTTACTTATGCTTATCAAAACATTAGTTCTGCCAATGCACGGGAATTTGACTCTGGACTAGATGCAGATGACTACGAGCTAATCCGCATCATGGACAGCATGCAGCAAGATGTGGTCGTAAAACCCTATATGAAAAAAGGGAACCTTAAGCCGAAGGATTACTTAAGCAAAATCTTTGATCCCAAGACCGCCGACACCACCGTTCAAGAACTATTATTTAAAAACTTAGAACTAAAGCGCGCAAAAATTCTCCCCCTCCTAATTGGAAAACGGCTATTTGAAACTGCCTCCGATGGAAATCCTACAGGCAGAGAAATAGTTATACATGCAGAACGAGCAACGGTATTGTTTCACTTTGACAAAGGAGAGTACAATACCCAATATTATACCACAGTAAAGTTTCAAGGTCAAAAATTAAACTGGCAACACAAAGGAGGCTACCTAGTATGTAAGGAGCCCGCCTGGCTGATTGTGGACCAGCAGCTGTTTCAATTTGAAAAAGGGATCGATGGCAAAAAATTGCAACCCTTTCTCAACAAAAATGCCATCCTAATTGAGCGCAAGTTTGAACCCGAATATTACCGGAAGTTTGTGGCCTCTCTAATTACCCAGTTTGAAGTGGTCGCTAAAGGATTTGACATCCACACCGAGCAAGGTACGCCCGAGGCACTCTTGGCGGTCAGTGGCCTTCCCGGCGGCATTGCCACCGAAAACCTCTTTGGAGAGGAAATTCCCAGCACCACAGAGGACATTATTGTCCTAGAACCTCGGTTTAAGTACGGGGAGTTTGATTTCGGAACCTTACTCCATGCTGGAGATGGGAGTGGTAACTCTTGCCGCTACGAGGAGAAAGACGGTAACTTCACCTTTTTCAAAACCGTTCGCACCACCAAGCTAGAGGAGCGCTACCTCACTGCCATCCGAAAGAAGGGGCTAGAGTTTATCCATGGAAAAACAGCCCTCCCCAAAACCCAAGCATTCGAATGGCTGGGAAATAACGAGGACTACCTCCGAGAGAACAACATTAAAATTGTCCAGAAAAGCGGGCTCAACGGAAAGGTCTACCACATCGGCAAGGCGCATATCACCATCGAGGTCAATGAAAACATAGACTGGTTTGACGTCAAAGCACTGATCAAATTTGGAATCTACCTCGTTCCCTTTGCCAAGCTCCGAAAACTCCTCATTCAAGGGAAGCACGAATTTGAACTCCCCAATGGCGAAATTGCCGTCATCCCCTCCTCCTGGTTTGTCAACTATTCCGAGCTGTTCAACTTCATCGAAGAGCGAAGTGCGGAGGAGTTGGTGCTTAGAAAACACCACCTGGCCTTTGCTCGAGAGCTCCAAAATGGAGAGTTGATCCGCCTCAACCTAAGCCTAAAGCTAGAGCGCCTACGTAATTTTGACGCCATCGACGACTACACGCTTCCAGCATCCTTCAAGGGCTCCCTGCGTCCCTACCAAAATGCGGGCTACAACTGGCTCCGCTTCCTCAACGAATACCAGTTTGGCGGCTGCCTAGCTGATGACATGGGCCTAGGAAAAACCGTGCAAACCCTTGCTCTCTTAGCAAACGAACAAGAGGAAAATCCCGGCTTTGCCTCCCTGCTTGTCATGCCCACCTCCCTGATCTATAACTGGGAGCTGGAGGCGAAAAAATTTACTCCTGAACTCAAAATTTTGGTTTACACAGGTTCCCAGCGCAATAAAGACCCCTGGAAGTTTCGTGGCTACGACGTGGTCTTGACCTCCTACGGCATCGTGCGTATGGACATCGAGCAGCTCAATCAGTTTTACTTCAACTACGTGATTTTGGATGAGTCCCAAGCCATCAAAAATCCGAATTCCAATATTGCCACCGCCGTAAACAAGCTAAAGAGCAAGCGCCGCCTCATCCTCACGGGTACGCCGGTAGAAAATGGCACGATGGACCTCTGGTCGCAAATGAACTTTGTCAACCCAGGGCTCCTAGGCAACCAGCTGGTCTTCAAAAAGCAGTTTCTACAACCCATCGAAAAGCAGCACGACAAGGAAAAAGCCCAACGCCTCCATGCGATGATCAAGCCCTTCATCCTACGCAGACTCAAGTCGCAAGTGGCCAAGGACCTTCCCGAAAAAATCATTAACGTGAAGTACTCCGACATGACTGCCGAGCAGGAAAAAGTGTACGAGGAAGTGAAAACTTATTATAGAGAAAAAATCATTGGGGAGCTTGCAGGCACTGGTCGGGGAAGCCAGCAGTTTACGCTCCTTCGTGGCCTCACACAGCTGCGGCAGATCGCCAACCACCCCAAGCTTGTTCGCGAGGACTACACGGGAGAGTCAGGAAAGCTGGAGGACATCACCTACATGTTGCAAGAGACAATTTCAGAAAACCACAAGGTGCTCGTCTTTAGCCAATTTGTGCGTCATCTTTCCATCGTTCGTGAGTTTTTGGACGGAGAAAACATCCCCTATGCCTACTTGGACGGGGCCACCAAAGACCGACAAGGGCAAGTGGAAAAGTTCCAAACAGACGAGAGCTGCAAGGTATTTTTAATCTCCTTGAAAGCGGGTGGCGTAGGACTCAACCTGACCAAAGCTGAATATGTATTTCTGCTTGACCCCTGGTGGAACCCTGCCGTCGAGGCGCAGGCCATCGACCGAGCACACCGTATCGGACAGGAAAACAAGGTGATCATTTACAAATTCATCAGCCGTGGCTCGGTGGAGGAAAAAATCATGGCCTTACAGGACCGCAAACTTGCCCTTGCAGGTGAGCTGATCAGCAACGAGGAGAGCTTCATGAAGAGCCTCGATAACGCAGACATTCGCGCCCTACTGGACTAAGCATCAACTAGCCAACCCACCTTTATGGCCCCTGTTCCTTCGCAAGCATGGGACAGACCTCTTTTTAGCTGTTTTTTCACAGACCACGAATTTATCTAGTTGACTTTCAGTAGGCTATGATGGATGACTGATTTCTTAACTCAAATTTATTGTTTCAAATAGGCTGCGGATGGAGATATTTTTATACATTTTAGCAGCATTCAACCCTTACTTTTCTATCAGATGCCTAAAGCCACCTCCGAAAAAGACCGGAAAATCTTTGTGTTGGACACCTCTGTGATCCTTTACACCCACAACTCCATCATGAACTTTGCCGAGCACGACGTGGTCATACCGATCACGGTACTCGAAGAGCTGGACCAATTCAAAAAAGGCAACGATACGAAGAACTTTGAGGCGCGGGAATTTATCCGACTCCTAGACAAATTATCCATGGATCACATGATCCACGAATGGACGCCCCTCAATGGAAAAAGTAAGGGCAACTTCAAAGTGCTGATGAACCCCGATAATAACCTAAATGCGAACGTGATCTTCGGGGAGGAAAAAAACGATCACAGAATCCTAAATGCTGCCCTTTACCTCAAGCAGCATGAAAAAAATAGACGCGTGATCCTGGTGTCTAAAGACATCAACTTGCGCCTCAAAGCAAAGTCCCTGGATATCCATGCCGAAGACTACGAGACCGGCAAAATCAAGAACATATCCGAACTTGAAAACACAGGCAAGTACCTCCTGGAAGACCTGGACGCTCAGGCTATCAATACCCTCTACGAGCGAGGAACGATAGAAGCAAAAGAGATATTGGGCAACCGAAAGCGAAAGGCCAATGCCTTTTACATCCTCAAAAGTCAAAAACAATCGGTGCTTGCTTATTACAATTCGGATGAAAATGTACTTGCCCGCGTAGACAAGCAGCTTGCCTATAATATCAAGCCTCGAAATGCAGAGCAAACTTTTGCGCTACATGCCATCCTAAACCCCAACATCAAACTGGTTTCTATCCAAGGGGTGGCAGGTACAGGAAAAACCCTTCTCGCCCTTGCTGGGGCGCTCGAGCAACGTCGTGAATACAAGCAAATTTTCTTGGCAAGGCCCATCGTGCCCCTGTCAAACAAAGACATCGGCTACCTGCCAGGAGACATCAAGTCCAAGTTGAATCCCTATATGGAGCCGCTTTGGGACAACTTGAAGTTTATCCAAAATCAGTTCAAGGAGACGGACAAGGAGTTTCAAAAAATCACCGAGCTGGTCAACCAAGAAAAATTGGTGATACAGCCACTCGCCTATATTCGAGGAAGGTCCCTTTCCAATATTTTCTTTATTGTGGACGAGGCACAAAACTTGACCCCGCACGAAATCAAAACAATCATTTCTAGAGCTGGAGAAAATACCAAAATCATCTTTACGGGAGACGTCTTTCAGATTGATACGCCTTACTTGGATTCCCAGTCCAACGGATTGTCTTACCTCATCGACCGGGTCAAGGACCATCCGCTTTATGCGCACATCAAGCTTGAAAAAGGAGAGCGCTCGGAGCTGGCAAATTTGGCAAACGATTTACTCTAAGGGTACACGGCTTGGGAGCACCTAAAAATCACTGCTCAGGACTTGGAGAATATTCTGTTGATTCCGTATACTTTTTGTACTGATTGAGAATGGTTTGCCATCCTTGGGTCTGAAGTTTGAGTGTGTTTTCAGATTCGGCATCAAAAATCACCTGTACCACGGTATGGTCTGCTTTCTCGATAAAGCTAACCTTGACTTCTCTTTCGTCGGACAACTTGTAGGTAAACCCCTCGTCGGGGATCACCTCGGTGTAGGTGCCTCCAAAGTCAAACCCAATCTCACCGAATTTGGCCTCCATGCGGGAGAAGTATTTTCCTCCAACTACCAAATCATTGCTCGCTCGAGGGCAATGCCATTGGTCAGAAGCAAAATTCCAGTTAACAATGTGCTGAGGCAGGGTATATAAGTCCCAAGCTTTTTTCTTGTCTGCGAAAATAATCGCTTTAGTGGTGATTTTTCGGAAAGCCATTGTGTGCTATTGAAAGTATTGGTGCGTTACAAACTCATCATTTCTTTAAACCGGGCCGCCTGTCTGCGGCTCACCTCGATGCGGTCTCCCCCTTTGAGGGTCACTACTAGGCCTCCATTAAACCATGGCTCTATGCCCTCCACCCAGCCGAGATTGATGATGTGCTTGCGGCTCGCTCTAAAAAAAGACTTTTCGTCTAATCGCTCGTCCAAGGCATTTAAGGACTTGTGGATCATGGGTTTGAAATTTTCAAAATACACCTTGATGTAGTTGCCATCCGACTCAAACAGACGAACATTGGACAGACGCACAAACCAGCAACGGTCCCCATCTTTTACAAAAACCTGATCTTCGAGGGTGAGCTTCTTTTGGTTGCCCAAGCCTTCCGCTTCCTCTCGTTTGGCAATACCTTCCATTCTGCCCTGGAGCTTGAGTACAGCTTCTTCCAGACGCTTGGGCTCAATGGGCTTCAGTAAGTAATCGAGTGCATTGACCTGAAAAGCCTTTAACGCATACTCGTCGTAGGCCGTGGTAAAAATCACGTGAGGCACCTGATCAAGCTCCTCCAATAGATCAAAACCCGTTTTTTCGGGCATCTGAATGTCTAGAAAAATGACGTCCGGCTGCAGCTGCTCAATCTTTTCTTTGGCATCCTCCACGTGGATGGCTTCTCCCACCACTTCCACCGTTTCCAACTGGTTTAATAAATTGATCAGCTCCTTTCGGGCCAAACGTTCGTCATCGATTACAAGAGCTCTCATGTCGGTTGAGTTAATTAGTCTAAAGTAAGTCTTTGTTTGGGAATTTTTATTTCAGTAATCACAAATTGCCCTCCTGCATTGAAAATACGGAAACTCGCCTTGTTTCCATAAAGCAGGGCCAGGCGTTGTTTGGTATTGTCTAGCCCATGGCCTTCCTCTTCTTTTCGGTTCCTGCTAGAGCCGGGCTGGTAGGTGCCGCTGTTTTTAACCTGCACGTACAATTCCTCTTCTAGCCCCTCGCGACACTTAATTTCAATCACTCCCCCCTTGACGAGGTTGGAAATACCGTGTTTAATCGCGTTTTCAACAATGGTCTGCAGCATCATTGGAGGTATTTTATACCCATAAGCTCCTTCTTCGATCTGGTACTCTACCTGCAGGCGCTCCTCAAATCGGATACTTTCCAGAGCCAAGTAGTCTTTTACGGTAGCCAACTCCTCAGCAAAATCTATGACCTGCTTTTTGTCTAGCATCAACGAGAAACGTAGCATGTTGGAAATGCGCGTGATGGCTGTTTTGGCTTTTGATGGGTCCTCATCCACCAAGGCCCTAACCGAGTTGAGGGCATTGAAGATGAAATGGGGGTTGAGTTGGCTTTTGAGGTGATTGAGCCTGATCTCGTTGATTTTTGCTTCGTAGCGAAGCGTGGTGTTGTAGGTATCCAAAAAGTGAAACAAAAAGTAAAGCAACACCCAAAATCCGTAGTAAAGAAAGCTGACGAATAGGTTGACTGAAATAACTAGCGCTCGAAAATCAAACCCTGGGTTTAGGGTGCCAAAGGCCAAGTTGATCAGCACCTGCGCCAACACGTTGCCTACGGCTAGCACCGAAACTGCCAGAAGCACCTGTACCAACAGCCGGAAAACAGGTAGTTTGATCCATCCGTAGGACTTGACAAGCAGCCTGAAGGCATGCGTAGAAATCAGGTAGTAACCCGCTAGCGCGACAAAGGCCCCCACCTGAATGGGGGTGATTCCTTCGGAGAGCGAGGCAAAAAACACGTTTACAAAAGCAAAGCTTCCCCAGCCCAGCACCTGCAATAGCCAATAGAGTTTGCTTCTATTCATACCTTAGTCAAAGTTACCAAAGGAGAGCACTGGAGCCATTCTATTTTGATAAGAGGGCGAGAAGCTTGATTTCAAGCCTTTTTGGAGCGATGTAGTTCCTCCTTCAAAAACCTACCCGTATGACTCAACGGATGGGCAGCCACTTTCTCGGGGCTTCCCTCCACCACGACCGTACCTCCTTTGTTGCCTCCTTCAGGGCCCATGTCAACGACGTAGTCCGCTACCTTGATTACATCTAGGTTGTGTTCAATGACCAATACCGTGTTGCCCTTATCAACTAGCTTTTGCAGCACGGTCATCAGCAGGTCTATGTCCTGAAAATGCAATCCTGTTGTAGGTTCGTCGAGAATATAAAAGGTCTTTCCTGTATCTTTTTTGGACAGTTCTGTCGCCAGCTTCACCCGCTGCGCCTCCCCTCCCGATAGGGTGGTGGCATGCTGGCCAAGCGTAATATAGCCAAGACCTACCTCGCTCAGTGTGGAGACCTTACGGAGGATTTTAGGTAAGTGTGCAAAGAAGTCAACAGCCTGCTCCACCGTCATGTCCAGCACGTCGGAGATCGACTTTCCCTTAAATCGTACTTCTAGGGTCTCCCTATTATAGCGCTTACCCTTGCAGGTTTCGCAGGGGATGTGCACGTCGGGAAGAAAGTCCATTTCCACCAACTTCATGCCTGCACCTTCACAATCCTCGCAGCGTCCGCCTTTCACGTTGAAGGAAAATCGTCCTGGCTTGTAGCCACGGATTTTGGCCTCTGGAAGCTCGGTAAATAACGTGCGGATATCGGCAAACATGCCTGTATAAGTGGCCGGGTTGGAGCGAGGTGTTCTGCCAATAGGACTTTGGTCTACTTCGATGACCTTGTCCAAATGGGCCAAACCTTCGATACTATCGTAGGGCATGGGCTCCTTCTTGGCGTAGTAAACTTCCTTATTTAGAATGGGGTATAGTGTCTCGTGGATTAGCGTACTTTTTCCACTACCCGAAACTCCCGTGATCACAATCAGTGTTCCTAAAGGCAGATTCAGGTCTACATTTTTTAGGTTATTGCCCCGCGCACCGCGGAGGTGGAGCTGGGTGCCATTTCCCAATCGACGGCTGCCCGGAATGTCCAAGCCTAGGTTTCCTTGCAAGTAGTGAGCAGTCAAAGAATCGGATTGAAGTAGTTCCGCAGGAGTACCGGCAGCGACGACATGTCCGCCATGCCTTCCCGCTCCAGGACCCATATCCACGATATAATCAGACTCCAGCATCATGTCCTTGTCGTGCTCCACCACCAAGACCGAGTTTCCTAGGTCGCGCAGGCGCTTCAAGGCCTGAATTAACTTGACATTGTCCCGCTGGTGGAGTCCGATGCTGGGCTCGTCCAAAATATATAAGACGCCTACCAGCTGGGTGCCAATCTGCGTAGCCAAGCGAATGCGCTGGGCCTCTCCTCCAGACAAGGAACGCAGAGGGCGATTTAACGAAAGATAGTCCAAACCGATATCCAGCAAAAAGCCGATCCGCTTTCGGATTTCCTTGAGCACCTCAGCGCCGATGCGCTGCTGCTTGTCGGAGAGCCTACTTTCTAGCCCCACAAACCAATCCGCAAGCCCTTGAATGTCCATCATCGCCAGCTCACCGATATGGGTGCCGTCGAGCTTAAAATGAAGGGCCTCTTTTTTCAATCGGTAGCCCTGACAGTCTGGGCAGGTTTTGGTGATGGTAAACTCCGATACCCATTCTTGAATCTTGTCAGAACTCCCTTCCTGGTATTTTTGAAGGAAATTTACAATCCCTTCAAAGGTGGTTTGCCACTGCGTCCCAGGATACTTAACCGAGTCGACGGCTACTTCTATTTTGTCCCCAAACAAGAGCACCTCAATCACCGCCTCAGGCAGGTCTTTGATTGGTGTGCTCATGCTGCATTTGTAATGCTTCAGGATCGCTTCAATCTTTTTAAAAATCCAAATGTCACGGTATTCGCCTAGCGGCGCTATTCCACCACGGGTAATGCTCAAGTTGGGATCTGGAAGGATACTTTCACGGGTTATCTCCTCGGTGACTCCTAGGCCATTGCAGGTTGGGCAGGCACCATAAGGAGAATTGAAAGAAAAACTGTTTGGTGCAGGCTCTTCGTAGGAAAGGCCCGTCTCAGGATCCATGAGGTACTTGGAGAAGTAGTGAATTTCCCCACTTTCTTCCCGAATCATCAGCACCCCTTTTCCATGCTGCAAGGCTGACTTGAGGGACTGCGTAATCCGAAAGCGGTCGGCCTCCTCGGCCACTATCCGATCAATGACAATCTCAATGTCGTGGATTTTGTAGCGGTCCACTTGCATTTTGGGCACGATCTCGAGGACAACCCCGTCTACGCGTACCTTGGAAAAGCCAAGCTTTCGCACCTGCTCAAACAACTCCCGGTAATGCCCCTTGCGGCCTTTGACGACAGGGGCTAGGAGATACAGTTTCTTTCCTAAAAAATTAGTAAACAACTGCTCGATGATTTGGTCTTCCGTCTGACGAATCATCCGCTTGCCCGTATGGTAAGAGTAGGCATCTCCTGCTCGGGCATAAAGTAGACGCATGAAATCGTAAATTTCTGTAACTGTCCCCACGGTAGATCGAGGGTTTTTAGATGTGGTCTTTTGCTCAATGGCAATCACCGGCGAGAGTCCATTGATCTTGTCCACATCAGGGCGTTCCATACCTCCCAAAAAAGAGCGGGCATACGCAGAGAAGCTTTCCATGTACCTGCGCTGACCTTCCGCGTACAGGGTGTCAAAAGCCAACGAGCTTTTTCCGCTTCCGCTGAGTCCCGTGATTACCACCACCTTGTTGCGTGGAATCTTGAGGTCTATGTTTTTAAGGTTATGCTCTCTAGCACCAAAAATTTCAATACATTCTTCCTGAAGGGCAGGGGTTTGGCTCATGAGGTACGGAAATTTACAATTCAGTAAAGGTACGAATTTTTACGGGCATGGGATACCCCTAGTCCGCTAGCACGCTGGGAAAAGACCTTTTGCTAGGTGCTCGAAAAGGGGCACTTGCCTAGACGAGGAGCTGCCATCTCCACAGCAGCTTGCTCCTGCCAGGGCATGGTTTGGTAATGGAAATTTGGCGACAAGACCTGGTTGTCCCATTCTCGGTGAAAAACCCCCAAGGAGGAGCCCGCAGCTGGAGGGACTATCCAGGCCCAGTCTGCCTGCACTTCGCGCCCTTTGCTTTCTTCTTGCTTACAAAACTCCAAAAACTGTTCGGAAGCAGTATGGTGGTCCACCAGCGTGACTCCCTGCTGGTGAAAAGAATGGAGCACGGCCTCCTGAAGGACGAGCATTGCTTTGTCTTTCCAGAGCGTTTTAAGCTGCCGCGTGTCAAGGTTTAGGTGTTGTGCTACCACTGGTAGCAAGTTGTATCGCTGCGTGTCACCCAAATTTCTGGAAGCGATTTCGGTGAGCATGTACCAGCCGTTGAAGGGGGAGCATGGAAAAGACAGCCCACCAATTTCCATCCGCATGTCCGAAATCACCGGTACCGCATACCACTGAAGCGACAGTTCCTTCAGCCAGGGATGCTCGGGATGGGACAAAGGCACACGCAGCAACTGATCTTCCGGCAGGGCAAACCAGCGGGCAGGCAGGCCCTCTTGCTGAATCACGATCGGAAGTACATCAAAAGGTGTTTTTTGTCCTTGCCAACCCAGCGATTCGCAATAGGCTGTAAAGGCCAGGGATTCTGGATCCCCCAGTACTTCCCCAGTAGAAAGCGGGTAGCCCGCATAGCGAATGTACTGCTTGTTTAAAATTCGAATGTCGCAATCGCCCTCTTCGGCGGTAGGATATACCGTCAACGTAGAGCGAATCTTGCCGCCGTTGGTCGCCGCTGTTAAATGCACTAGAACATCTGCAAATACTTCCTCTGCGGTGCAGAGGTGCCGGCAGTCCCTCACTTTTAAGCTTTTCCAAAAGAGTCTTCCTGAACAGCGGTTGCTATTGCGCCAAGCGACCCTCGCACCAAAAGTCAACTCCTCCTCGGTTAGCCGGTAGGTGCCGCGGCGAAAAATTTCCGCCTGAACCTGCGCTAGCCGAATGTCTAACCCCTGAAGGTCGGACTCGGAATAATACTGGATTAGGAAAGCCTCAGCTTGCTCGAAAAGGGTGGGTGTACGCATAAAAACTTGACGCTCGAAGGTACGAAAAGTAGAAAACCTGAGGTAAAGGCCTTATTACTTTTACTACATCCGTGCAGAAGTAGGTGGTGGTGACTTTGCTCCAATCCCCAATAGAGAGGAACTTAACTAGGGAAACCCACAAGAGGAATAAGTAGTTTATTTTTTGTCTACTTTTTTCTCCAAGTATCCCTAACCTAGTCCTTTGGTAGCCGGATTAGGTAATTTTTGCCCTTTTTAACAAGGAGCACTTGGTCCCTAAGCCAAGGATTGTGGCTTATGAGGGCCAGCATATAGCCGCATTTTGCCACTAAACAGGGGATGCCTCCTGTTCGTGGGTAAAGCTAGAAAAAGGGCCAAGGCGCCCAACGCTAGGCTAATTGCAACCAGTGAATTGTAGGTGATACGCTGAACTTTAGCCTTGAGGGGGTGTAGGGTCTCACTCGCTTGGGGCAACGGCAGAACTATACGCTCAGGAAACGCTAGGAAGCAGGGCCAATATCTCGTCCACGTACTCACGTGTATTGGATAGTCGGGGCACCTTGTGTTGCCCACCGAGCTTTCCTTTCTTGCTTAACCAAACCTCAAACAATCCTGGAGGCACAGCGTGTAGCTCCAGCTGCAGCAGGGCAAGATCCTTGTAACGCTTGGCATCGTAATCGGAGTTGACCTCCCGCAACTTATCGTCGAGGAGTTTTGCAAACAAGTCCAGATCTACTGGGGGTGTTTTAAACTCTACAATCCACTCATGAGCTCCCTTCGATTGGCTATCAGCGAAGTAACGCGGTGCCGCAGTAAAGTTGGCGATGGTTGCATCTGTCTGCTCGCAGGCAAATGCCATGGCAACTTCGGCATTTTCGACAATTAGTTCTTCTCCAAAAGCATTGATAAAATGCTTCGTTCGTCCCGATATTCGAAAGCGGTAAGGGAAGGCAGAGGTAAACTTGACGGTGTCGCCGATTCTGTAGCGCCAAAGGCCTGCGTTGGTGGTGATGAGCAGCGCATAATTTTTGCCAACTTCCACTCCCTCCAGGGTGATGACAGTGGGATTTTCCTTTTCTAGCTCGTCTTTGGGAATAAACTCGTAAAAGATGCCATAGTCGAGCAGCAACAGCAACTCGTCCGAATCGGGCTGGTCCTGCATGCCAAAAAATCCCTCCGAGGCATTGTAAGTTTCCATGTACCTCATTTTATCTGAGGGGATGAGTTGCTTGAATAGGTTGCGGTACGGGCCAAATGCCACTGCCCCATGGAAAAACACTTCTAAGTTGGGCCACACTTCCAGGATATGGGCTGCTTTTTTGAGTTCGAGGATGCGCTGCAGCAGCACGATGGTCCAGGTAGGCACCCCGGCAATGGAGGTCACGTTTTCATCCATGGTTTCCTTAGCCATGCGCTCGATTTTGACTTCCCAGTCGGACATCAGGGCCGTTTCGAGGGAAGGGGTTCGCATAAATTGCGCCCAAATGGGAAGGTTATGCATGATCAGCGCCGATACGTCCCCGGCACGGGCCATCCCTTCTGGAAATAGAGGGTCTTTCTCCAGGGTGCCTCCAATAGTGAGACTTTTGCCAGTAAAGAGTTTGGAGTCGGGAAAATTATTGACATACAGTGAGACCATGTCCTTTCCTCCCTTGTAGTGACACTCCTCCAAACTCTCTTCTGAAACGGGAATATATTTGCTGCGGCTTCCCGTGGTACCGGAAGACTTGGCAAACCATTGGATGGCCGAAGGCCAAAAGACCTGCTGCTTGCCCTTCATCGTCTTTTCCAAGAAGGGAGTAAACGATTCATAGTCAAAAATGGGCACCCTAGCGGCAAAGTCCGCATAGGTCTTGATCTTGCCAAACTGGTAGGTTTTGCCAAATTCCGTGTTTTTTGCCTCCTCCAAAAGCGCAAAAAATGTCTCCTGCTGCACGGAGTATGGATCCTGCTTGAACTTTTCAATTTGACCCAGCCTACTTTTAAAAATCCAGGACAGGAAACTGTTGATTACTTCCATTTAAGAGAATACTTTACGCTTGAGCTCAAACTGACTTCCCAAATACACCTTTCGCACCTGCTCGTCAGCAGCCAGCTCTTCGGCAGTTCCCGCCTTGAGCAAGCGACCTTCAAACATTAAGTATGCGCGATCCGTGATGGAGAGCGTCTCGTTGACGTTGTGGTCGGTGATCAGAATCCCAATATTTTTGGTTTTTAACTTGGCCACGATGGTTTGGATTTCTTCCACTGCTATTGGGTCAACCCCAGCAAATGGCTCATCCAAGAGCACAAATTTTGGGTCGACTGCGAGCGCTCTGGCGATTTCGGTGCGACGGCGCTCTCCACCGGAAAGGACCATGCCCAGGTTTTTTCGGACGTGGGTAAGGCTAAATTCCTCTAGTAAGCTTTCCACCTTTTCCTTCTGCTGCACCTTGCTGAGGGTACTCATCTCCAGCACGGCGAGGAGATTTTCTTCTACAGATAGCTTCCTAAACACGGAAGCTTCCTGGGCCAAATAGCCTATGCCCAGCTTGGCTCTTTTGTACATGGGTAAGCTGGTGATTTCTTGATCGTCCAAAAATATCTTCCCCGAATTGGGCTGGATCAAGCCCACAGTCATGTAAAAAGAGGTTGTTTTTCCGGCTCCATTGGGGCCCAACAAGCCCACAATTTCCCCTTGGGCAACATGTACAGAGAGGTCGTTGACCACGGAGCGGCCTTTGTAGATTTTGACGAGGTGTTCGGCACGAAGGATCATATCAGTCAAATTTGATGTCTTTCACGTAGAGTTGCAAACTACTTTTGTCTCGGAAGAAATTTTCCCTCATTTCAGCCACCAGATCGAAGCGCATTTTGCCACGGAGCATGTTGACTGTCGTCAAATCAGGATCTTTATCCCTGTCTGCCATCCCAAAGCCCAAGCACACAGGCGTGGTCAACTGCCCGTCCTGAAGAATTTTAAAGCGGAGGTGCTTGTCTTTCAGCACGGTAACCTCCTCGGCATAGACATTTTGAATGCGAAACACCGGCTCGGCATTTCCCGGGCCAAAAGGCGCCATTTGCTTCAAAATAGTATAAAACTTGTAGTTGATCTGATCCAAGAGCAAGACATCATCTACCTCGATGACCGGCTTTAGGTGGATGGCTTTTATGCGACTGCGTACCACTTCTTCAAACTTTTTTTGGAAAGCGGGAACATTTTTCACGTCTAAGGTGAGGCCTGCGGCGTACTTATGTCCACCAAACTGGTCCAACAGATCTGCACATTCGGCGATGGCTTCGTAGATATCAAAGTCCACCACGGAGCGGGCACTGCCCGTGGCTTTGTTGTTGGACTCGGTCAAAATGATGGTTGGTCTGTAGTACTTTTCAATACAACGGCTAGCCACGATGCCAATCACCCCTTTGTGCCAGTCTTCCTTAAACAAGACCGTAGAATTCCACTGTGCCTCTTCCTCGCGAGCAGCTAGCATTTCAAACGCCTCTTTGGTAATGTGCTCGTCAAAATTGCGCCTTGTGGCATTGACCTCATCCACTAGCTTGGCCCGCTCAACGGCCTCGTCCAAGTTGGGAGCGATGAGCAGCTCCACCGAGGCTTTGGCGTGTTCTAAACGACCAGAGGCATTGATTCTGGGACCAAGTTTAAAGACAATCTCTGTGACTTGGATGTCCTTCTCCAATTTGGCTAAGAGCATCAAGGCCTTCAAGCCAGGTCTTGGGGTATTGTTAATTCGGTCAAGGCCATAATAAGCCAAAATTCTATTTTCTCCCGTGATGGGCACGATGTCTGCCGCGATACTCACTACCACCAAATCGAGGTAGGCATAGAGGCTAGATTCCTCCAGCTGATTCGCTTTGGCATAGGCCTGGATTAGTTTAAACCCTACACCACAGCCACTCAGCTCCTTATAGGGATAGTGGCAATCGGTTCGTTTGGGGTCCAGTACGGCCACTGCCTTTGGGAGCTCGTCCCCAGGAGTATGGTGATCGCAAATGATGAAATCCACTCCCAGCTCCGAGGCCAACTCTACCTTATCCATGGCCTTGATACCACAGTCCAAGGCAATCACCAAGGAAAACCCATTTTCCGCAGCATAACGAACACCCCGATCTGAAATCCCATAACCCTCCTTGTACCTGTCTGGAATGTAAAAGTCTACCAAGGGGTAAAATCCTTTCAAAAATCCGTACATCAAGGCCACGGCCGTGGTGCCGTCTACGTCATAATCTCCATATACCAAGATTTTCTCCTGCTGCTGCACGGCCGTACCGATGCGCGCTACCGCCGCTGCCATGTCCTGCATTAAAAAGGGATCGTGCAGCAGACTCAGGCTAGGGCGAAAGTAATCCTTGGCCTCGTCAAAGCTCCCAACACCTCGATTGATCAACATGTTGGCCAAGGTGGCATTGACATTGATGTCCTTGCCAAGCTTGTCAATCGCTGATTGGGAGGTTTTGGGTTTTTGTTTCCAGACGTAGTCCATAGGGTAAACTTACAAAAGTAATTGGGAAGCAAATTTTCCGATAGGAGGCGGCCTCCTTTTCTTTTTGCGACACCGAAAAATACTGCCGCAGTACTCGATTAGATCAGCTCTTTTTGCCTGATCGGGTAGACCAGAAAAACCCGAAAGGAAAGACCAAGGCGGCCAATTTCTGGTCGTTTTTTTGCTTAAAAGACAGGCTTGGGTCGCGGTGGATTTTCTGATACGCCACAGCCGCCGCCAAACAATGGCCTAAAACGGCCACAAAAAGAACTGAATAGATTCCAAGTTCCTTCATACTAGCTTTTTTGAAGACAGAGGGCTGCCCAGTTGTCTTTGGTAGTGGACAGCTGCAGCTGCAGTCCATAGGGTGCGGCAGCTTCGAGCAGGTCGGCGGTGTCTTCGGAGTAGAAGCCACTCAAGAGGAGCAATCCCCCTTCCGGCAGGAGGCCTGCGTATACGGCCATCTCATCAAGCAAGACATTTTTGTTGATGTTGGCCAACACGATGTCAAAGGTCCCTTGGGGCTGTATTTGGCGGATGGTGCCCAAGCCCATTCGTGCACTGAGCCCGTTGAGGTCAAAATTTTCATTGCCGTTGTCCACACACCATTCGTCAATGTCAAAGGCTTCGACTTCTTTGGCACCAAGCAGCTGCGCCATGATGGCTAAGATACCGGTACCCGAGCCCACATCGAGCACTCGTTTTCCTTGGTGATCGATCTTCCCCTGCATGGAAAGTAGCTGATGCGTGGTGGCATGATGCCCTGTTCCAAAGGACATCTTGGGATTGATGACAATCTCATGACGAAATCCTGCCTGCGATCCATGGAAGGAAGCGCGTACATACACCAAGTCGTCCACAAAGATGGGATCGTAGTTTTTTTCCCACTCCTCGTTCCAGTTAACCTTTGGCAAAATGCTTTCCGTCACAGTGAGCTGTGCGGGCTGACGGTACTGGTCGATTAGCTGCGCAAAAGCCTCGCGGTTAAGCAAATCTTCTTGCACAAAGGCCTCCACGCCAGTAGCCGTTTCCATGAAGGAGTCGAAGCCAATTTCTGCTAGTTCGGCGATAAGGATCTCCCGGAATTCTTCCAGGCAGGTAAGGTTGACTTGTAGGTAGTCCATGTGGGGCTTGAAAAATAAATCGAAAATGCTGCGTTCAACTCACCTAAGAGGAGAAGATGTATCGCTTGCTTAGAAGGATTTCAGGATGTCAATAAAATCGCGAGACTTTAGAGAAGCGCCACCAATCAAGCCGCCGTCCACGTCAGGCTTGCCGAAGAGCTCTTTTGCATTTCCTGGATTGGCACTGCCCCCGTACAAAATGGAGGTTTGTTGGGCAATCACCTGTCCATAGGTGGCAGCGATATGCGCGCGAAGAGCGGCATGCATCTCTTGTGCCTGCTCGGAAGAGGCCGTTACGCCGGTTCCAATCGCCCAGATCGGTTCGTAAGCAATCACCACCTTGGAAAATTCTTCCGGGCTGAGGTGAAACAAACTTTCCGTGAGTTGCGCGGTGACAGTCGCCTCCTGCGTTCCCGCGTTGCGGATGTCCAAGGATTCGCCGCAGCAAAAGATGGGGCTGAGGCCATTAGCCAGAGCTTGGTTTACTTTGGCAGCGAGAAGGTCATTGCTTTCTTGAAAATACGCTCTTCGCTCGGAGTGTCCTAAGATCACAAAGCCCACCCCAAAGGAGGCAAGCATCTTGGCAGAAACCTCTCCGGTAAAAGCTCCAGATTCTTTATCGGAGCAATTTTGAGCGCCAATAGCTATTCCGTGGGTATCTCCCACCAACTTTTTGACGGGATACAGGTGCGGGAAAGGAGGATTGAGCACCGCGATTACATCCTGTATGGCTTCGTCACGGTACATGTTGACAATTTCGGTGGTAAGCTTCTGCCCGTCTTCAAAGCTGAGGTTCATCTTCCAGTTGCCGGCAACAATTTTCTTTCTCATGATCAGATTATCTTTTTATAGGTTTGAAAAAACTTGAGCGAAAGGTAATTTGCTTCAAAATTACCAAAAATGTCCACTTGGGGAAGAAGTAACGGCGAACAGACGCCAAAAAAGAATTGGACCTTAGACGAGGCCAGGGGCAAATTGGAAACCTACTGCTCCTACCAAGAGCGCTGCAGCTGGGAAGTTCGGCGCAAACTTGTTGAAAAAGGGATTCAAGGAAAGGCCACTGAAACTCTATTGGAGGAGTTGATTGCCTCCGGATTTTTAGATGATGCGCGCTTTGCAACCTCCTTTGCCCGAGGAAAATTCCGCATCAGAAAATGGGGAAAGGGGCGGATTGTCAGTGAACTGAAGTTGCGTCAGATCAGTGCATCCCTCATACAAGCGGGCCTAGCCGAACTAGATCCTGAAGAGTACTTTGCTACCCTGCAGGATCAAGCTGAAAAGAAGTGGGAGAAAACCAAAGAAAAGGACGCCTTCAAAAGACGCTACCTAGTGACCCAGTACCTGATGAGCAAGGGGTTTGAACAAGACCTCATTCAAGAGGCCTTGTCCATCTTAGTTTCTCAAGGAATGGAGTAGGCTACCAGCTTCCTCCAGCACCGCCCCCACCAAAGGAGCCGCCGCCGAAGCCGCCAAAGGAACTTCCACCAGAGGAGCCTCCACCAGAACCGCCACTGCTACCACCTAGGGCATTAGCCAAAAGTAGGGTCGTCCAAAAATCAACTCCTCCTCTTCTACCTCCCATGTGGTTGTTATTGTCCCTCCTATTTTTGATGATAGGTAGGACCACAAAGAGAAGAATGAAAAAAAGGATAAATATAATCGCGCCAACATTATTCCCCTCTGAATCCATGTCCTCCGCCGTGTATTCTCCAGAGGCCAGTTTAAAAATCATGTCTGTCGCCTGGTCTAGTCCCTGGTAATAGGCCTGTGCCTTAAAGTTAGGCAAGATCATGTCGTTGACTATCCGCTTGGCCAAGGCATCTGGTATGGCACCTTCTAGCCCACGCCCAGTGGCAATGAATACCTTACGGTCCTCCATCGCTGCCAAGATGAGTAGGCCGTTGTCCTTTCCTTTGCCTCCAATACCCCACTTTTCTCCTAGCTGAAAGGCATAATCTGAGATGTCGTAGATGCCTACCGAACCCATCAGCACAATAGATACCTGTGTGGAGGTGCTGTCCGAATAGGCAAGGAGCTTTTTTTCAAGCTGTGCTACTTCATCTGCGCTCAGCGTTCCAGTCAAATCGTTGACCAATCGCGGCGGATTGGGAGCAGGAGGAAAGTCCTGGGCCATTACCCAGACCGTTTGAAACAAGAAAATTAGGAAGAGTAAGGGCTTAATTGCCGAAGGATACCTCATCAGATAGTTCGTTTTTGTCTTCCCGGTGATTGTATGGAAAATGAGTTTTTAACTGATCCCCGGCATGGTGGATGCCTTCAATAAGGCCTTCGGTAAACTTGCCCTGGCGAAAAAGATTCGCCATAAGGTCTTTGGTACTTTCCCAGAAGTCTGCAGGCACCACTGAATTGATGCCGGCATCTCCAAGAATTGCAAATTTGTGATCTTCTGCAGCTAAATAGACCAAAACTCCATTTCTGTCTTTGGTTTGGTGCAACTTCAGTGTCTCAAAAACCTTAGCCGAACGGTCCAAAACAGAGCCCTTGCAACGGCTTTCGATGTGCACTTGAATCTCCCCAGAAGTTTGAGTTTCTGCCTTTTTAATCGCGGCAACAATTTGTGCCTTCTGCTCTGAAGAAAATAGGTTGGCTGCCATGCGTTTAGAATTGAACAGCAGGGGCTTTGTCAGCACCTGCAGCTGCCTCAAAATAGCCCTTGGCTACAAATCCATACCACCCTGCAAAGAGATTGTTCGGGAACACTCTCAAGGTAGCATTATAACTTTTTATGGATTCGTTAAAATTTCTACGCGCTACAGCAATTCTGTTTTCTGTACCCTCCAATTGAGCCTGTAGCTCCAGGAAGTTTTGGTTGGCTTTCAGGTCAGGATATTTTTCTACTGTCACCAACAAGCGGCTCAAGGCACCAGAGAGCTGGTCTTGTGCTTGTTGAAACTCGGCAAGCTTTTCTGGCGTCAAGTTAGTCGGGTCGATTTGAACAGATGTAGCCTTAGAACGAGCTTCTACTACCCCAGTTAGGGTTTCCTGCTCAAATTCTGCATATCCTTTCACAGTGCTGACCAAGTTAGGAATCAAATCGATTCTTCTTTGGTATTGTGTTTGTACCTCGGCCCATTCGCCATTGATACCTTCTTCTAATTGTACAAATTGGTTATACGTGCCTACCGCCTTCATATAGATAAAAATACCTAGGACGAGAAGGATGCCTACTGGAATTAAGATTTTTTTCATTGTTGATATGGGTTAAATCGAAGAGTTACACGGATTTTTTGGTGGTTCGTTGTCTTCAGCGTTAAAGTTATCCAAATTTTCTTTCCAACGGCAAAATCATGGCTGCTTTTTGAGCTGGAAGACTGCCTTGAAGTCACTGAAGTTGCGGGGGACATAGTTGATGTAGCTCCCTACCTAAGAATTGGCTAAATGGAGGTTTTAGGAGCCGCTCAGGGAACTAACTTTAGGCGTATGTCGATTGGACGGCATCCCTGCTTGCCAAAACGTAAAGAATAGTTGACCTTTACTCGTCAAACCTCCGAAGAAAATGGCCGATCCCGCCTTGATAGAAAAAGCGAAAAAGATATTTGAAAACTTCCTTCTCAAACAAGGCAGCAGAAAAACCCCGGAACGAAACTCGGTGATTGACGAGCTCTACCTGCTTCCTGAGGACGAGCACATCGACGTGGAAGGGCTCTTTCTTAAGATGAGAAACAAGGGCTACCCCATCAGCAGGGCCACCATCTACAATACCCTAGACCTTCTCGTAGAAAGCGGGCTTGCGGTAAAACACCAGTTTAAAGACAAGGTAGCCCTCTACGAGCAAGCACTTACCTACAAGCACCACGACCACCACGTGTGCAACCAGTGCCGCAAAATTCGAGAGTTTTCTGACCCCCGCCTGAGCGAAATCAAAGAAGCCATGGGCAGGGAGTTTCGATCCAGCATCAGCAGCCATTCCTTGGTCTTGTATGGGGACTGCAAGATTCCCAACTGTGACAACCTTTTGGCTACTACCGCTTTTTAAAGAGCTTCTTGTAAATCGGCTTGCGGTACCAAAATTGCCCCCAAAGCACGGGATATAGGAGGGGTGTCATCCAGGCAAAGGCGCCCTCGTAGCTAATTTCATCGCAAATGATACTTCCCGAAGTACGTGCAAGCACACGGTGTCTATGGGTCCATTTTCCCAGAAAAAAGGGCAGTACCACCCCTTCATCCACAAAACAGAACTCTTTTTCGTCGGTGAAGTCTTCCGTGATTTTGCTCGTCCAACGCTGGGTAAACAGCAAAAAATTGAGCTCCAAATCCACCACATCTCCTTGTTTACAGCCATCAAACCGCAGCAACTTCACGGGTGGAAAAGGGGGCGCAAGTCGGGAAAAGAGGGTTTCAGTAAACCCCTCCTTGACCTCAAGATAGGGCTGTTCGACGGCGGTTCGGAGCTGAAGTTTCATCAGAAGCTAAGCACAAAGAGGAGAAATAGGATCAGCCAAACAGCGTCCATGAAATGCCAGTAAACGGTAAAAAGGCGAATGCGTAATTTTTGATAAGGGTTGGTGGTCCACACCAACTTTCGAACCATATCCTTCTCAATGCCGCGGATCTCCAGCAGCAAGCTGCCCGCAAAACCCATTGCGCCAAGCAAGTGTACTATATGTATGCCCGAAAGGACATAGAGAAAAGAGGCACTAGGGACGCCTGTGAACTTGATGCCCGTGTTGGCTAGTTCCATCCATCCCAGCACCTGACAGCCCGTAAACAGCAGCCCAAGAACAAAAGTTGCTCGTAGCGCCCCTTGAAGTTTAGGAATATTTTCCTCCTGGTAGTGCAGTCTCATTTTGACTGCCGTATACCCAGAAAGCACCAACAAGAAAGTAGATAAAAGAAAAGCCACTGGCACCTGCTGATTCATGCCTTGCAGCACCTGACGTCCAGAATAGAGGAAGGCTCCACCAAGAAACAAGAAAATGATCCCACTACCAATCATCGCCAAGTAGAGCAGCGTTTCGTAGGGGTGAAGATTTTCTAGCTGTTGAAGCCAGGTTTTTGGAGGGGCAGTTCGGCGCATCGGATAAAAAACATTTTTGCCGCCTCTTAGTTCAAAAAATGTCAAATTAGGGTTTCCCTAGGGAAAATCGCCCAAAAAAACGGTAGATTTGATACGTACATTTCCCTAAACCAACGCCAATTGGACAGACTTTCTTTTCTATCCATTTACCAAGCTGATCCAATTTTTCAGACGCTGGTTCACCAGCTAAACGCTCCTTCACCCTTCCAAATGCAGCTAAGAGGCCTCTCTGGCAGCTTGGATATGGTGTTACTCGCAGCCTATTTTGAAAAACAAGGCGGAGTCCACTTGCTCATCGCGACAGACAAAGAAGAAGCTGCCTATTTAAACTCAGACCTACAAAACTTGCTTAACAGTGAGGAGCACCGCATTTTTCCGGGAAGCTTCAAACGCCCCTACCAATACGAGGAGATAGATAATGCCAACGTGCTCCTACGGGCAGAAATGCTCAACCAGCTCTTGGAAAATAAAGGTGCACCACGCATCATCATTACCTATCCCGAAGCCCTTTACGAAAAAGTCATCAACAAGCGCTCCCTGGTGGAAAACACTTTTGTGGCGCGTGTCGGTGAAGCGGTAGACATGGCCTTCGTATCCGAAATACTTTCCTCCTACGACTTTGAACGCACCGACTTCGTTTACGAGCCTGGCCAATACGCCATTCGTGGAGGAATCTTGGACGTATTTTCGTTTAGCAACGAGCAGCCCTACCGACTCGAACTCTTTGGAAAAGAGATCGAAAGCATACGCACCTTTGACCCCGAAACGCAGCTCTCCATCGCCGCGGTGGAGTCGATTTCCCTTATCCCTAACGTGCAAACACGCCTCCTGCAAGAGGTGCGACAGTCCTTCTTGAGCTTTCTACCCGAGCAGGCCACCCTGTGGATCAAGGATTACCAGCTCACCCTGGACGTGATGGACGAGTGTTTTTTGAAAGCTACGGATGCTTATGCGTTGCTCAACGGGGGAAGTAAGTCCGTTGCCTTGGTGATGCAGCCCGATCAGGTGTTTGAGCGGGGGGCTCAATTTGCCGACGCTGCGAAAACATTTTCTGTGATCGAATTTGGCAGGCAATTTTACCTCAAAACAGCGAATACGGTGGTTTGGGAAAGCCAGCCCCAACCTTCCTTCAATAAGAATTTTGACCTCCTCGTCGCCAACCTTTCAGACAACGAAAAAGGGGGATTTGTCAACCTGATCACGGCCGAAAACGGCAAACAAATCGACCGCCTGCAAGGCATCTTCCAAGAGTTGGACCCAACACTGCAGGTGCAAAGTCTATTGCTCAGCCTACGTGAGGGCTTTGTGGACAAACAAGCCAAACTGGTCTGCTACACTGACCACCAGTTGTTTGAGCGCTTCCACCGGTACAAATCCAAAAGTAAGTCCACCGCCTCCAAAGCACTCACCCTCAAGGAAATCAAGGCCCTGCATCCGGGAGACTATGTGGTGCACGTGGACTACGGCGTGGGAAGGTTTGCAGGACTGGAAAAGGTGGATGTCAGTGGAAAGATGCAAGAGGCCGTTCGTCTGGTCTTTAGGGACGACGACCTCCTGTACGTCAACATTCACTCCCTACACAAGATTTCAAAGTACTCCGGGCAGGAGGGGCAAGCCCCTTCCATGTCCAAGTTGGGGTCCCCTGACTGGGACAACAAAAAAGCGCGTGTTAAAAAGCAGGTCAAAGACATTGCCAAGGACCTCATTGAACTTTATGCCAAACGAAGGTCTGCGCCTGGATTTGGCTTCACGCGCGATTCGGTGCTGCAGATTGAATTAGAGTCCTCTTTTCTCTACGAAGACACCCCCGACCAAGCATCGGCCACGGCAGACGTAAAGGCCGACATGGAAAAAATCTATCCCATGGACAGGCTGGTTTGCGGGGATGTGGGCTTTGGAAAAACCGAAGTGGCCATTCGTGCCGCATTCAAGGCGGTCAACGACAGAAAGCAGGTGGCCATCTTGGTGCCAACCACCATTTTGGCTATGCAGCATTTCCAAACGTTCACCGAGCGGCTAGAAAACTTCCCCGTCAAGGTGGATTATATCAACCGCTTTCGCTCAGCAAAAGACATCAAGGCGATCAAAGAGCAGGTAGCCTCTGGGGAAATAGACATTCTCATCGGCACCCACAAGATTGTCAACAAAGACATGGTCTTCAAAGACCTCGGCCTGCTAGTGATTGATGAGGAACAAAAATTTGGCGTGAAAGTAAAGGACCAACTCAAAAACCTACGGGTAAACGTGGATGTACTCACGCTTACGGCCACGCCAATCCCACGTACCCTCCATTTTTCTTTGATGGGAGCGCGCGACCTTTCCGTGATTGCTACTCCCCCTCCCAACAGGCAGCCTGTGACCACGGAGGTGCAAACCTTCGAAGAAGAAGTGATCCGCGATGCAATCTCCTACGAGCTACGAAGAGGAGGGCAGGTGTTTTTTGTTCACAATCGGGTGGGAGAGATCGATAGCATTGCCAATTTGATCTTAAAATTGGTGCCCGATGCCCGCGTCATTGGTGCCCACGGTCAGATGGATGGGGATAAATTAGAGAAAATAATGGTTGGCTTTATCAACCACCAATACGACGTCTTGGTGTCGACAAACATCATTGAGTCAGGACTAGACATCCCCAACGCCAACACCATTTTGATCAACCGCGCGCATATGTTTGGGCTCTCTGACCTCCACCAGATGCGTGGCAGGGTTGGGAGAAGCAATAAAAAAGCCTTTTGTTACTTACTTACCAGCCCACTCTCTGGACTTACCGCCGAAGCAAGAAAGCGCCTACAAACCTTGGAAGAGTTTTCAGATCTCGGAGACGGCTTCAAGGTGGCCATGAAGGATTTGGATATCCGCGGCGCAGGCAACCTCCTGGGAGCAGAGCAAAGTGGCTTCATCACCGACTTGGGATTTGAGATGTACCACAAAATCCTCGATGAGGCGGTGCAGGAACTGAAAGAAAATGAATTTGCGGCCTTATTTGAATCCGACCTCGCGGACAAAGTGGCTGTGCTGGTTCAAGACTGTACCATTGAAACCGACCTGGAGCTACTCATTCCGGAAGCCTACGTGAGCAATATCAGCGAGCGCCTCGGGCTATACTCCAAGCTGGACGCACTAGAAGATGAGGAGGGGCTGGAAAAATTTGGCAAAACCCTACTCGATCGATTTGGTCCCCTTCCTCAGGCCGTCAAGGACCTCATGGAAACTGTTCGGCTACGCTGGAAGGCGGAAGCATTGGGCATCGAAAAACTCGTGCTAAAGGCCTCACAGATGAAGTGCTACCTGCTCCCTTCCAGCAAAGACAGCTACTACGCCTCGCCCATTTTTGGCAACATCATGAAATTTGTGCAGACACGACCGAAGTCATGTAAAATAAAAGAACATAAAAATCGTTTGATACTGAGTATCGAGAACGTTGCGTCCATACAAAAGGCACAGCTTTTGCTTACCGAAATGAGTTCATAGGTAAAGTTCCGTAGCAAAGGCACGGGATTTGCCGAATCGCTTTGCCCTTAGACTGCCTAGTAAAAGGTACGGCCCATAGGTGCAACGGGAGTATTTACTTAGTTAAATTATCGTACTTTTGTACGAAATGCCCTGATTTGACCTCAAAAGAGAGGCTTAAACGGGGTGTTATCATCCAAAAGTAAAACCAAAACGGCCTTGGTGCGATTTACAAAGGCCTTGAATAGAATTAAAGAAATAGACCAAACACCTTTCACCTATGCGTCTAAAAACAGCCTCCTGGAGAACTTGGGCCATCGCCCTCACCCTTATCACGGCTACCGTGTTGAGCTCTTGCCAGAAAAACAATAGCTACGGCAGAAGAACTGCAGGCTCCCCTGGAAAGCGTAGCGCCACCACCGGTTCAGATTTTTCATTTGATACAGAAGATTCCACCCAGTTTTTTGTTGCCAAAAAAGCAGAACAAATCCCTGGCCCCAACTTGCGCTTAATCCAGGGCGGACGTGCCGTCCTCGGCTCTCAAGAAGAGGATGTGATGGCTTTCCGTGACAACTTGGAGCGAACGGTATCCATTGCCACATTTTGGATGGACGAAACCGAAATGACCAATAACGACTACAAGGAGTTTTTATTCGACATGAAAAAGCGGGTAAAGAACGACTCCCTTCTTAAGCTAGAGCCTGCCGAAAAGGTATGGCGCGGTGCCATGTCCTTCAACGACGTGTACGAGTCCTACTACTTCCGATTCCCAGGTTTCAATTTTTATCCTGTTGCTGGTGTGTCCTGGAGCCAAGCGACCGCCTATGCAAAGTGGAGAACCGATTACGTGCAGAAGCAAGTTGTCAAGGACATGAAAATGGACTCTACGATCACCAGAGCACAATTGATTGAGCGCGGTGTAGTTATCGCTGAATTCAGATTGCCAACAGAAGCCGAGTGGGAATATGCGGCAAAAGCGATGATCGGAACCCAGTACCTGGATGAAAATCAAGAGTATGGCAGAATCTATCCTTGGGACGGTCGTGGTGTAAGAAATCCTTACGACGGCAGAGGAAAAAAAGGGGCTAAGCAAGGTGACTTTTTGGCCAACTTCAAGCGAGGAAGAGGTGATTATGCAGGTATCGCAGGAGATCAAACCAACGACGGCGAAATCCTTCCTACCAACGTGTACGACATGGCTCCCAACGATTTTGGCCTCTACAACATGGCAGGCAACATGAACGAGTGGGTGTATGACGTATACCGTCCCCTATCTTTTCAGGATGCTGACGACCTCAACCCGCTACGGAAAGATGGGGTCTATGACGAAAAAGAAAATTACGGAAGTGCTTTACTCACCGACTCCACCCGCGTGTACAAAGGTGGTTCTTGGAGAGACGTGACCTACTGGCTAGCCCCAGGAGCGAGACGCTTCATGCACCAGGATTCTTCCACCAACCACATTGGGTTTCGTTGTTCCATGGTTTCCATCGGAGCAAAGGGAAAATAATCTCACTAAATCATTCACAAAAGCCCTTTTTCGAAGTGAAAAAGGGCTTTTATATTTTCAGGCTGTTTGCTTATCCGCTTTTCAACACCTACCAAAGAAAAATAGGGTTTGAAGATCAAATAAGTGAGCCGTGGACCGTGGATTGCCAACTGTAGACATTTAGTCAACAGTCCATTGTCAATGGTCGACGGCAAATTGTAATGAACCTCAGGCCTAGTTACTAATAGGGGCAAATTCACTCAGAAAATACACGTAAAAAAGAGGCTGTTCCATTCGGGATAGCCTCTTTTAGTATATTAACCAACCTAGATTAGGTGATTAGCTGAGTCACCTTTTAAGGGAAGAATAATGCTTGAAGTTCAATTGAGTGAGCAGTTGACTGTGGACCGTCGTCTGTGGTCAGTTGACAAAATTGGTCAACAGTCCATGGTCGACGGTCGACAGCAAATTCCGATTGAGGGAGGGATCTGCCGTGGACAGTGGACTGTCGTCTGTTGACAAAAATTTACAAATCAGCACCCCACATAAAAATCAAAAACAACAGGCCAAGAGCAATTCTATACCAGCCAAAGGCCGTAAATCCATGAGTAGATACGTAGGTCAAAAACAACTTTACCGCGGCCCAAGCTGAAGCAAAAGCCACGACAAACCCAACCCCCAATAGCATAAACTGCTCGCTACTGAAAGCGAGATCAGTTTTTAGTAAATCATATCCCCCCGCAGCAAGCATGGTAGGGACCGCTAGCAAAAATGAAAATTCGGTCGCCTGCTTTCGATTCAAGCCATTAAATACCCCGCCAATGATTGTTGCTGCTGCACGTGAGGTGCCTGGCACCATGGACAAACACTGACAAAGGCCAATAAAAAAAGCATTCTTGAAGGAAATATCCTCCACCTCGGTCACAGTAGTCTCTTGCTGTATTACTTTCTTGTCTATAAAAATCAGGAAGATACCCCCCAAGATCAGCGACACCGACACCACCACGGGATTGAACAGGTACTCCTTGATGTAATCGTAAGCCAGCAGGCCCACCAGCGCGGTAGGCAAAAAGGCAGTGATCAATTTGTAGTAAATCGTCAGACTCTTAAAAAAGCGCTTGATGTACATCAGGGCAATCGCCAAAATGGCGCCCAGCTGAATAAATACCTCAAAGGTTTTCACAAATTCATCTTCGTGAATCCCCATCGCTGTGGATGCCAAAATCATGTGCCCCGTGGAAGAAATGGGAAGAAATTCGGTAAGTCCTTCGACTATGGCGATCAGTATACTTTGAAATAAGGTCATGCAAGCGTGGTTTGGCCCTACAAAACTAGCAATCACGGGCAAACCCCAAGCGGATTTTCTACGTCTTCAGACAAGGAGGACCCTGGATTTGGGTTTCTACAGATTATTTGTTTGTTTCATCTTTCAAACTAGCTCCATGAAAAGACTTCTTTTTTCTTTATTCGTTTTAGGCTTTGTTCTTCAAGGTACCGCGCAAGATCTTAAAGAAACAGTCCTAACAAGTCAAATTAAAGAGGCAACCCTCTTCTTGTCGGGCGCACAACTTTTTGAAACAGCAACTGGCTCCCTTCCTGCGGGAGAATCCGTGCTTGTAATCAAGGGACTCTCACCCTTTCTTGATGAAAAAAGCGTCCAGGTTAAAGGCCAAGGCAATTTTACGATCCAAGCCGTGAACAAGCGCATGGATTTTCTCAGTGAAAAAGAAGTGGGTGAAAAAGTATCCGCCCTTGAAGCCCAGATCGAAGGCATTCAAAAATCCCAAACCCTGGCACAAAACCGCCTGCAAGTATTGGCCAACAAGGCGAGTTTGCTTTCCGCCAACAAGGATCTGGGAAGCGCCCAGTCAGGGCCAAGCATGGCGGAACTACGCGCAGCTTTGGATTTTTTCGATGCAGAATTGACCAAAATCACCACCGAAGAGCTCCAAGTCAAATCCAAAATCAGCGAGGGGGACAAGGAACTTGAGCGCCTCCAAAACCAAATCAGCTCGATGCGCGAAAGTCAAAACAAGTCCACCGCCGAGATCCGCATTCGGGTCAAATCTCCTGTGGCTGGTCCAGCAACTTTCCAAATCAACTACCTCGTTGCCAATGCGGGTTGGTATCCCAAATACGATGTGCGTGTCAAATCCATTACGGATGCCCTTCAACTGCAGTACAAAGCAGAAGTATTCCAGAATACGGGCGTGGATTGGAAAAATGTAAAACTGCGCTTTTCCAATGCCAATCCCAACCAAAATGGGCAGGCCCCAATCCTGGACAAGTGGGAACTCAACTATGCCAGATACACCACCGTCAATACGTTTGCGCTACCACAGACACCAGGCACCATTAGCGGAATAGTCTTGGATGAGGAGGGGCAACCTCTTCCTGGCGCCAATGTTTTGGTCAAAGGGACCACGATTGGTACCTCTACAGATATGGAAGGCCGGTATTCACTTACCTTGCCCACCACCGCAAAAACCTTGGTTTTCTCTTTTATAGGCATGCGCATGGAGGAACTGCCCATCCAAGGCAGGTCCAACTTAAATGTGACGCTCCAGGCAGATACCCAACCGCTATATGAGTTAACCGTCAGAGGAAGCTCCAGTAAATTGGAAAAAAGGGCATTTGGAGTAGAGCCGGTTAACAGCTCAATGGATGCTGCTCCACTGATGACCTCCTTCGTCGAAAATCAAACCACTGTGGAAATCCAAGTTTCAGAGCCCTATTCCATCAAAACCAATGGGGAACGAACATTAGTCGATTTGAAAACCTACGAGATCCCGGCAGCATTCCGCTACACCGCCATCCCCAAGCTGGATAAGGACGCCTTCCTCTTGGCTGAAATTTCCGACTGGAGCCAGTACAACCTCCTAGAAGGGGAGAGCAACCTGTATTTCGAAGAGGGTTTCGTGGGAAGATCCATCCTCAACCCAGCGGCACTCCAAGATACCCTTCTGATCTCCATGGGTCGTGACCGATCCATCGTAATGCAACGCGAAAAGGTGGATCAGCTTTCCAAAAAGCGTAGCATCGGATCCAACATTACCGAAAGCCGTGGCTATGAAATCAGCCTTAAAAACAACAAATCCCAAGCCGTAACCCTGCAGCTCAAAGACCAAATTCCGGTCTCTGTCAATTCCAACATTACCGTGACCACGGGGGAACTCAGTGGAGGCACACTCGATCCGCTCACGGGCATCGTGACTTGGGAGATTACGCTAGCTCCAGGAGGGCAACAAAAACTCTCCCTTCGCTACGAAGTCAAATACCCCAAGTCAGAGCGTATCCTACTCGATTAATTAAGAAAACAGCCATGAAAAATTGCTTCGACCCCCAAGTCACCGCGGAGCTCATCGTCCGGATCAATCAACTTCAGCCAACTAGCCCCGCGCTTTGGGGGAAGATGTCGGTAGACCAAATGTTGGCTCATTGTAATGTGGCCTACGAGATGGCCCTAACGGATATCCATCCCAAACCGAATCCATTGATGCGGTTTCTCTTAAAATCCTTTGTGAAAAAAGGGGTGGTCAATGAGGTTCCCTACAAAAAAAACCTGCCAACCGCCCCTGTCTTTCGCATAAAAAGTGGAAAGAATTTTGCCGAAGAAAAGGCACGACTCATCGCTTTCTTGCAACAAACACAAGCCTTAGGTGCGGCACATTTTGAGGGTAAGGACTCCCTTTCTTTTGGTCCCATGACAGCTACGGACTGGAACAATCAATTTTACAAGCATCTGGATCACCACCTCCAGCAGTTTGGAGTGTAGGCACTAGCCGAAGACCATACACTAACCGCCCCAACGCCTCGCATTACCTACTAAGGTGCATCAAGTAAAGCGAACCACCTTTCCCTTGGCCTTCGAGGTCATCGCATAGGGAACAGCCTCCGTGATGGCTTTAAACAGCAACTCCACCAATTTTTGCTTCATAAAGCTCCGGTTTAATATGATGCTGACCTCTCGCGTGGGCGAAGTGCCTACAAAGGGGCGAAGGCGGGATTTTTCCTCCGGAGACAACTCCCAGGTAGCCAGTTCGGGCAATAAGGTAAGTCCCTTGTATCGGTTGACCATATTGCGGAGGCCTTCCAAGGAACCGCTTTCGTAATGGAAATTTTGATGACCGGATAGGCTTTGGTCGCAAAAATTGAGCACCTGATCCCGGAAACAATGCCCCTGCTGCAAAACCCACAGCTCCTCTTTTTTAATCTGCTCCGGACCAATCTCCTGCTGGGCAAGGAGCTCATGGCCCTTTGAAAAATAGGCATAGAATTTCTCGTAAAATAGGGGCTTTTCTAGGATCCCCGGGATCTCCAAGGGAGTTGCCACAACCCCCACGTCCAGCTCGTCATTTTTTAATTTTTTGAGGATTTCCTCTGTCACCAGCTCTTGGACCACCAACTTTACCCCCGGGTAATTCTCCAGAAACTTACGGATAAATAAGTGCAGCAGGTAGGGAGCCAACGTAGGCAGAATTCCCAGTTTGATCGTTCCTGAAATATCTCCCTTCAACTGGGCGACCAACTCAAAAATACCCCTGCTATCTGTCACCACCTTTTTGGCCTGTTCAATCACCTTTATACCCGGCTCTGTGGGAATGACAGGCATTTTGCTCCGATCAAATAAGATCAATCCTAGCTCCTTTTCCAGTTTGCTCAACTGAGCACTGAGGGTGGGCTGGCTGACAAAGCAAGCAGCAGCCGCTTGCCCAAAGTGGCGGTGCTTGTCTACTGCAATTAAATACTCCAGTTGTTGAATGGTCATTTCGATAGATTTTATCTATGGAAAAGTAGGGGAAAAGGACGGGAAAACGAGCGACCCCTTGCCAAAAACTTGCACCACACACACTACGGCTACCAGCGAGGCTATTCACCTACCGAAAGGATGGGTCAGGGGAGGTATTTTTCCCAGATCCAAAACTTTGCCTCGCTTGCATTAGTTAGAAAGCTATCTCGCAACTACTTTTGCTAAACTACTCCTAGCGAGGGAATCTCATACTGAAAACAACCACATCATGGAAAAACTTACTGTAGACTACACCGCGATTGCGGTAAACACCGGCGGAAGAAAAGGACACGTACGCACAGAAGACGGCATGCTCGACTTTGACGTAGCAATGCCAAAGGAAATCGGTGGAGAGGGTGGAAAAACCAATCCAGAGCAACTTTTCGCAGCAGGTTATGCAGCCTGTTTTGGAGGAGCCTTGGCGGCAGTGGCAGGAACCACCAGCTTGAAAGATTCAGAAATTAAAGTAAAAGCGCACCTTGGCCATTATGGTCCTGGCAGCTTTGGACTTGCCGTGGACATTGAAGTAAAAATCCCAATGGCAGCCTCCCTAGAAGAAGCGCAAAAGTTGGTGGATGCGGCACATCAAGTGTGTCCTTACTCCAAGGCAACTCGCGGAAATATTGAGGTGACTGCCACAGCAGTAGCCTAAGGATTTTCTTAATTCAGTTCCAAGGCAGGCCTATCTAAGGCCTGCCTTTTTTTATGAACTTCTTCCCCAAGTAGCTCAAAGCGGCGTCCATCCACTCGTCACTTTTCCGTCTTTTGCTGACCTTAGCATGGAAAAAGCGATTAACTTTCCCTTCGAAACCCACTTCACAAATGAAAAAATTACTCTTTTCGCTCATTTTGGCTCTACTTTCCATCGGAAGCGTATTGGCCCAACTTAAGACACCTGAGCAGTTTCTTGGTTACAAGCCAGGTGATCGCTTTACCCCACACCACCGCATGGTCGACTATTTTGAGTACGTAGCTGCGCAAAATCCCAACATCAAGCTCATTCAATACGGGGAAACCAACGAAAAGCGTCCCCTGATCCTAGCCATCCTAGCGAGTCCAGAAAACATGGCTCGACTCGAGCAAATTCGTACCGACAATTTGAAGCGAACGGGCCTCCTACCCGGAACTCCTACCACGCAGATTCCAATCAACTGGATGTCCTTCAACGTCCATGGCAACGAATCCGTAGGCATGGAAGCCGCCATTTCTACCTTCCACACCTTGGCCGATCCCAACAATGCCAAGGTACAAGCTTGGTTGAAAAATCAAGTGGTCATCCTAGATCCTGCCATCAATCCTGACGGCAGAGACCGCTATGCCAACTGGTACAACCAGAAAATGCATACCACGCTGCAGCCTGACTTGCAGTCCATGGAGCACAACGAGCCTTGGCCAGGAGGCCGTGCCAACCACTACCTTTTTGACCTCAACCGCGACTGGGCTTGGCAAGTACAGGTAGAGTCTCAGCAGCGACTCAAAATGTACCAGCAGTGGATGCCACAGCTTCACCTAGACTTTCACGAGCAGGGCATCGACAATCCTTTTTACATGGCTCCAGCTGCAGAACCCCTGCACGAGCAGTTGACCCCCTTTCAGCATGAGTTTCAAGATATTTTTGGCCGAAATACAGCCAAATACTTCGACCAGATGGGTCGCTTTTACTTTACGAAGGAGCGCTTTGACCTATTGTATCCTTCCTATGGCGATACCTACCCCATGTACAATGGAGCCATTGGCATGACCATTGAGCAAGGCGGCGGAGGTCGTGCAGGCATCGGTGGCTACAACGCCATTGGCGATACGGTCACCTTGAGTAGCCGAATTGCCGGTCACTATACGGCAGCACTTTCTGCGGTAGAAATGACAAGCGAGCATGCTTCCCGATTGGTGACTGAGTTTGAGCGCTACTTCAAAAGCAATAGCACCGCCCCTAGGGGCACCTACAAAAGCTTTGTAATCAAGGAAGAAAGTAACCCCGCCCAGGTAGCCAAATTGCTAGAATTACTTGACAAAAACGGAATCCAGTACGGAAAAGGAACAGCCAAAACAGGTCTCAAGGGCTATGAATACCAAAGTGGAAAAAGTGGTGTTTCGTTCGCAACCAGCGACAAAGACATCGTCATTTCTGCTTATCAACCCAAATCCGTATTGACCCAAGTCTTGTTTGAGCCCAACCCGGCCCTCCACGACTCCATCACCTACGACATCACCAGCTGGGCCATGCCTTACGCATACGGATTAAAGGCCTTTGCTTTGGACAGCCGACTAGATCCAAGTGGGGACTATGAAAAAGTGGCTCCTATAACTTTGGCGCCGGGAAGCACCCCTGTGGCCTACTTGGCTCCATGGCAGGGGACGCGCGATGCAGCATTCCTTGCAGCACTACTTACTAAAAAAATTCGCGTACGCTATGCTGAATACCCCTTCACTGTTGAGGGTAAATCCTATCCAGCTGGAACCCTCATGATCACCAAAGGAGGCAACGAATGGGTAGCTAACTTTGACCAAACCGTGCGGGAAGCTGCTGCACAGTTCGGAATTCAACTAAGCATCACGGGTACTGGCTATGTGGACCAAGGCAAGGATTTTGGCTCGCCAACTGTACGCGTCATCCAAGCCCCTAAGGTGGCCCTTGTCGGTGGTACCGGAACTTCTTCTCTCAATTTTGGAGAGGTATGGCACTTCTTCGAAAAAGACCTGAAGTATCCGCTCACTAGCCTAGATGCTGCATCGATGGGCAATGCTGATTTGAGCAAATACGATGTGATCATCCTACCTTCCGTATTTGGCTCCGCCCTATCTGGCAATGCCCAAACCAAGTTGACCGACTGGGTTAAAGCCGGAGGAAAAGTGATTGCCATCGATGGCTCGGTCAACCTCTTTGCCAACAAAGAAGGCTTCAAGTTGAAAACCTTTGATACGGAAGAGGAGAAAAAAGCTGGCGAGATGGCCGGTCAGGAACTAGCCAAGAAAGAGCGCTTGGAGCCGTACACCGAGGGAGAGCGCTTGGAAATCGCAGGAGGCACTGCTGGTGCCATCTACGAAATCAAAATGGACGAAACGCATCCGCTAGGCTACGGCACAGGAGGCAAATTCTACACCCTCAAAAACAACTCCAGCCGATTTGCCTTCCTCAACGGAGGAGCTAATGCGGGAATTATTGCTTCCAATGACGCCTATCGGACAGGATATATCGGCTACAAAATCAAATCCCAGATGGGTCAATCTCTCGTGATTGGCGCGGAGTCTCAGGGAAGAGGACAAGTGGTCTACTTTGTGGATAATCCGATCTTCAGAGGCTTCTGGGAGAGTGGAAAACTCGTCCTAAGCAATGCTATTTTCTTGGTAGGACAGTAGATCCAATTACTTTATATCCCCTAAACATCCCTTGGAAAAAGTAACCCAAGGGATGTTTTTTTGTCCCCATTTCTCTCGTTTCTATTTTCCTTTTGACAGGCTTTGACTCTTATTTTTCATTTAGAGCCCTGTTTGCCAAAGTATCTATTTTAAAAATTCAATTCTTAGCCTTAGATTACCTACTTGAACCTTAGACATATGAAAAAAATATTCCAACCCGCCTTACTTCTTGCCCTAGGGGCAACGGTAAGCATGGCTGCTTGGATGCCTAAAACGACGGAATTTCTTTTCCCCAACTTAGGTACCGAGTCCGTTCAGTCGGATAGCACCAAAAAAGACTCCCTCAAGAGCTACCCCAAATTCAAAGACCTTCCCCTCAAGCCTGAGCGTGAGGTAAGTTTCACCACTGCCGAAGGCACCTGGATAAGCTTGGATATCAGTCCAGATGGAAAAACCATCGCCTTTGACCTCATGGGCGATATTTATACCATGCCACTAGAAGGGGGCAAAGCCACTCCATTCACCTCAGGAATGGCCTACGAGACCCATCCTCGCTATTCTCCGGATGGCAACAAGCTTCTATTTACCTCCGACCGTGCCGGCAACGACAACCTTTGGTACATCGATCTAGTGAAAAAGGATACGGTTCAGGTAACCAAAGACAAAACTGGTGATGTGCCAGGTGCTCATTGGACCCCAGACGGAGACTATATCGTCGTTTCCAAGGGTAGAAGAGTTCCCAAACTGTGGATGTACCACGTAGATGGAGGAGGAGGCATACAGCTAAACGATGCGCCGGCAACCATGAAGACCATCGATCCTTTTGTAAGTCCAGATGGCAAAAAGGTGTACTTCTCTTGGAGAACCGGTGCGTGGAACTACAACGCCCTTCTTCCGCAATACCAAGTAGGGTACTACGATTTTGATAAAGGAAAAATCACCAGCATCACTTCCCGCTATGGATCCGCCTTTACCCCTACCTTGAGCAAGGATGGCAACTGGATGGTCTATGGTACCAGATGGCAGGATAAAACTGGTTTGGTGATCCGCAACCTAAAAACAGGTGATGAAAAATGGTTGGCCTATCCCGTGCAACGGGACGAGCAAGAGTCCATTGCCCCTCAAGGTGTACTCCCTGCGATGGCTTTCACCCCAGACAGTAAGTTTGTGGTCGCTTCCTATGGAGGAAAAATCTGGAAGATGCCCGTTGATGGCACTGCTGCTACCGAGATCCCTTTCCAAGCTGATGTCAACGTGGCCATGGGCCCAAGACTGTACTTCAACTATGCAATTAAAGACAGCACACACAAGCTAGCCAACCAAATCAGAGATGCCGTGCCTTCTCCCGATGGAAAGAAACTGGCCTTTACTGTGCTCAACAGATTGTATGTGATGGATTACCCCAACGGGGCTCCAAAAAGAGTAACCAAAAATGAGTTTACAGAAGCCATGCCTACTTGGAATCCAGAAGGCACCCAATTGGCCTTTGTGACTTGGGAGGAAAAAAATGGGGGCAGCCTCTACAAAGCTACACTCGGAGACAAGGGTGTAGTAAGCAAGGTTTCGAGCGAATATGCCTACTATTCCGGCCCTGTATGGGGTCCAAAAAACAGAATTCTTGTTTTTAAAGGCCCGAAAAGAGCCTTAATTGAGGCAGAAGGTCCATCTGTAGATGGTTCTGAAGGAGAACTTGTATGGATACCAGCAGCTGGAGGAACGTTCCGCAAAATCATGGATGCAGGCAATTACGGCAATGCACACTTTACCCAAGACACAAGCAGAATCTTCCTCAATGGAGGAGGAGGAGCGCTTCTAAGTGTGAAGTGGGATGGAACGGATGAGAAAATTTTGGCCCGCATCACCGGCATCACGCCTTTTGGTTCGGCTGCTGATGCTGAGCATGCTGGACACGAGCATGGCAGCGATGTGCGCTACGTGATGGGCAAGGCATTTTCCAATGCAGATGCAGTCAACTACTGCATGCTTCCCGAAGGATCCAATTCCCGTGAACCCAACATGATGCCTGCCAGTGCAAACACCATCTACATGGCTCCTGTAGGAAACCAAGCATTAGCTCAAATCAACAACAACGTGTACGTAGTTACCATCCCTACTGCGGGTAAGGTGCCTACCATCAACGTATCGGAGCCAAGCGCAAGTAGCTTCCCTGCTCGCCAGCTCACCGAGATCGGTGGAGAATGGCCTTACTGGGAAGCCAACGGCAAAAAAGTGCACTGGTCTCTAGGAAATGGTCACTGGGTGTATGACTTGTCAAAAGCAGAATTTGTAGAAGACTCCGTCAAAACGGCTAAAAAAGAAAAGATTCGCATGGACGCAGACAGCGTCAGCACCTTGAAGGCCAAGGGCGAAGGGGCAGTAAAGATGGCCGACTCCCTAGCCAAAGCAGATAAGAAGCGCATTGACTCACTTTTCAAGGCCGATAAAGGACTGTTTAAGGCAGACAGCCTCCACAAGGCAGACCTCAAAAAGAGAGAAACCTACAGCCCAATGGAGCATCAGGTTCAGGTATTCTTTGCCAAGGATACGCCAAAGGGAAGCATTTTGCTTAAAAATGCACGTATCGTCACCATGAAAGGAGATGAGGTCATCGAGCAAGGAGACATCTTAATCGAGAACAACCGCATCAAGGCCATCGGAAAAACCGGCACCTTGGATGGAACAGGAGCAACCGTAATCGATGCCACTGGCAAAACCATCACGCCTGGATTTATCGATACCCACGCCCACATGTGGCCTACTTGGGGCTTGCATAAAAACTCCGTTTGGATCTATGCCGCCAACTTGGCCTATGGCGTGACCACCACCCGTGACCCACAGACCGCCACTTCTGACGTGCTTACTTATGGAGACATGGTAGAGGCGGGCATGGTCCCTGGTCCGCGGGTATATTCTACCGGCCCTGGCGTAGGTTATTGGATGTATAACTTGAAGTCTTTGGAACAAACGAAGTCTGTTCTCAAGCAGTATAGCAAGTACTACAATACCCAGTACATCAAAATGTACCTAGTAGGAAACAGACAGCACCGTCAGTGGGTGATCATGGCCGCAAAAGAGCAAAAGCTCATGCCTACTACCGAGGGAGGCTTGGACTACAAGCTCAACATGACCCAACTGATTGATGGCTATCCTGGCCACGAGCACTCAATCCCTGTATTTCCTTTGTACAGCGACGTGACACAAACCATCGCCAAGAGTAAGATGGCCTATACGCCTACCTTATTGGTGTCCTATGGAGGACCTTGGGCAGAAAACTATTACTACGCAACCGAGAGTCCGCTTTACGATACCAAGCTTAACCGCTTCACGCCGTATAACGAGCTTAATGAAAAAGCACGCAGAAGAGTGGGCAGCCTCGGTGGCTGGTTTGCTCCAGAAGACCATGTCTTCCAAAAGCATGCACAAGGGGTTAACTCCATCATCAAGCAAGGCGGTCTAGCTGGGGTAGGTTCCCACGGACAGCTGCAAGGGCTAGGCTACCACTGGGAGCTTTGGTCCATCGCGAGTGGAGACATGCGCGCCTTAGACGCCTTGAAAGTGGCAACCATTCTTGGTGCCGAGTCCTTGGGCTTGGACAAAGAATTGGGAAGCATCGAGGTGGGTAAGTTGGCTGATTTGGTCATCCTAGATAAAAATCCTTTGGAAAACATCCGCAACACGAACACAATCACTCACGTGGTGAAAGATGGTCGCGTGTACGATGGCAACACCTTGGACGAGTTATTTCCTACCCCAAGAAAGTTAGACGTCAGCCAATGGACGAAAGAGGTTCCAAAGGTGACCACGACGGTAAAGGAGTAGCAGGAAGTTTTTGTCAACTGTTGACAGACCACGGTCGATAGCACATTGCATAAACTTCAACATTGATTTCCTTTGGGAGCCTGCTAAATAAGGCTTTCTAAAAAGTACCAAAAAAGCCAATCAGTAATGCTGATTGGCTTTTTTATGAGTTTAAGGACCAAATGCTCGCATTTAACGCTGTGGCAAAGCTTACCCAAAGTAGGTAAGGGACTAACAAGGCTGCTGCCCAAGGGTTGATTTTGCGGAAGGTCAAAATGCATGCAAGGATGAAGCCCCACATGGGAAGAATCACCACGAGACCCAATAGGGGATTTTGGGCACCGAAAAATGCAGGTGACCACAGGGAATTAAGCCCTAGCTGAATAAAGTACAGGGTCAAGGCTTGTTTTTTTAGTGGGTGATTGCTTTTCCAGATCAAAAAGCAGGCAATTCCCATCAGCACATACAGCGTAGTCCACACCGGGCCAAAGAGCCAACTTGGGGGATTCCAGGAAGGTTTGTTGAGCGTGAGAAACCAGCTTTGCACGGAGCTCAGCGTAAAAAATGCCCCTAAACCTCCTGCAACTTGGGGGAGTAGGAGGCTGATAATGAGTTTGATGGGGTTAGACATGGCTTAGACCGTTTCCAACAAGGTACGAAAAGCAATGGCCTTATCTTGGTAGCGGGCTTGCGTTTTTGCACGCAGGCCTGGAGCATGGGTTTTTTCGTAGTCTAGCATCTTGGCCATGGTCTCAGTAAAGTACTGAATGCAGTAGTTGACCGAACCATCTTCGGAATGGTGAACCAGGCGGTAAAACGCGTGTGAACTAAAGTTACCCGTTCCGAGTACCTCTGGAATATGGGTTTCTTTCATCCAAGAAAGAAAGTCTTCCTCAATGTCTGGACTTAGGTTGAAGGTAATATTGTAGAGAATCATGGTCTGAGCGATGGGTTTTATTACTTTTGAGGGAACAATTCCTTTCGGACAAAGTTAGAAATCCCAAATGGAATATCGGACAAAGTTAGAAATCCCAAATGGAATACCTGCCTCGGCCCCGTAACTATGCATAAATTCGTCCCTTCCGAAAGAAAAAACAAGGTGTCACGCGTATTGCTAGGTAAAATCATCTTGGTGGCCCTACACCTTGTTGGCGCCATAGGGCTGAGCCTGCCCGAGTATCGGGAATTATTTTTAGCCTTGACTCCCTTTCATTTGTTGGCTACGATGGTCCTCATTCTAGTATACCACCGAGGATGGACTGAATCCTTCCCCATTTTTGCCGCGGCTGCCTTTTGGATAGGCTTTGGTTCAGAGTTGATTGGTATCCACACGGGCTATTTATATGGAGACTATGTGTATGGGCCTACCTTGGGCGTGAAGCTATGGGACGTTCCTATAGTGATTGGGGTCAACTGGTTTATTCTCAGCTACCTCACGGGATCGGTGTTTCACAAGATCCCCAACGACTGGTACGCCGCATTTTTGGGTGCAGCAGCCATGACAGCCCTAGATTATATCCTAGAGCCTGTGGCGGTTTCTTTAGAATTTTGGGCCTGGAAATGGGAGATTATTCCTTTGAGCAATTATTTGGGCTGGTTTGGGGTATCGTTTCTCGTGCAGCTGGTCTGGCGAAAAGCCAATTTTGACAAGCAAAATCCACTAGCTACTTTTTTGCTGATTACCTGGATCTTGTTTTTCACCTTATTAAATTTTACGGTAGTCGGGTAAAACTGCTATTTTGAGGTGCTAATTTCTATTCCATAACAAAACCTACGCTGCATTAGTTAGTGTTACTATGCTGTTGTCTATCGCCTTTACTGCACTTGGATTTGCCGCCATGGAATTTTTCGGATGGTTTATCCACAAGTATTTGATGCATGGCCCTTTGTGGATGATCCACAAAACCCATCACCAACACTCCAAGTCCTTTTTTGAATGGAACGACTTATTTTCTGTTTTATTCGGGAGTATTGCCGTCCTTTTGATCTTTCTAGGTGTCAATACTTTTGATTACCGCTTTTGGATGGGGGTAGGCATCACCCTATACGGCGTATTGTACTTTATCCTGCACGATGTATTGGTGCACCGTAGGTTAACTTGGTTTGGCAAGCCAAAGCATCCATTTTTGAAAGGAATCTACAAAGCGCATCAGGCGCACCACAAGACCAATAAAAAAGACGATGCCGTCTCTTTTGGTTTGTTCGTAGTCCCCAAAGAATTCTTTAGCACGAAAGAAAAGTGAGCACCTATTCAATCAAAGATCTTGAACACTTGTCTGGGATAAAGGCCCATACGCTACGAATCTGGGAACAGCGTTACAGTCTTTTGCAGCCAAAGCGTACCGATACCAACATTCGGTATTACGACGACGATGACTTGAAGCTGATTTTGAACGTGGCTCTGCTCAATGAAAATGGCGTAAAAATTAGCAAGATTGCCTCCATGGCCCCGAATGAACTTCGGGAAGAAATCCTAAGGCTAACCGAGCGGACGCTAACCCACGATGACCAGATTCATGCCTTGACCATTTGCATGATTGAAATGGATGAGGACCGCTTCGACAAAATACTCAGCACCAACATCCTGAAACTTGGCTTTGAGCAAACCATGCTCAAGATCATTTACCCCTTTATGTCCAAAATAGGGGTGCTTTGGCAGACAGGGGCGGTCAACCCTGCCCAGGAGCATTTTATTTCCAATTTAATTCGTCAGAAACTGATAGTAGCCATTGATGGCCAAATCCCCCAGGGTGGCGGTAAAAAATTCTTGCTTTTCCTTCCAGAGGGAGAACTTCACGAAATTTCCCTGCTTTTTGCCAGCTACCTAATTAAATCCAAGGGTCACAAAGTTATCTACTTGGGGCAGAGCACGCCTAGCGATGACTTGCTATCCGTGTTTAAATTTCACCAGCCGGACTACCTGCTGACCATCATCACCACCTCTCCTTCCTCCGAATACGTGCGAGAGTACGTTTCCGCGCTTTCAGAGCGATTTACAACCTCACAAATTCTGGTCACAGGCTACCAAGTGATCGGCCAAGACCTCTGCTTTCCAGAAAACGTTCGCAAGCTGAGCTACATACGGGACATCAAAGACCTCTTGGAAGAGCTTGTTCTGGCGCATTAGGAAAATAGTTGAACAATTTCTTATTAAGATTAAACAAAAGCGCTCTTCATTAAAGTGCCTTTGCTGGCTTTATAGGCGTTTTTTGAACGAAAAATCAGGAATTGCAAATTTTTGTTTACTCTTTTTAATTTTTTATTCCACAAAAGGCTTGGCGCTTTGTTTAATCGTTGTTAGATTTGATTCAACAAAAACGCTGACTCCATGACCACTCTAGAATTTAGCTACTCGCTTGAAAAGCTTTCTAGCTCTTTAAAGCCCTTTGCCATGAAGCTTACCCGCGATATAGATGATGCCAACGATCTATTGCAGGACACTATGGTCAAAGCTTTCACCAACAAGGATAAATTCACAGAAGGTACCAACTTGAAGGCCTGGCTTTATACAATCATGAAGAATACCTTCATCACCAACTACCAAAGAATGGTAAGAAGAGGTACTTTTGTGGACACGACGGACAACTTGCATTACATCAATTCAAGTGATTCGTTGATCGACAACGGGGTGTTTGGTAACTTTACCATGGATGACATCCAAGAAGCGATTCAGGCCTTGGACGACGTCTACCGAACTCCTTTCCTGATGCATTTCAGAGGATTCAAATACCACGAGATTGCTGAAAAGCTACAAATCCCAATCGGAACTGTTAAAAATAGAATTCACATTGCCCGTAAGCTTTTAAAAGAAGACCTGATGGTCTACAAGTTCAAAAATTAACATTATGTCAAAAAAACACGTGGTAGTGATTGGATCCGGATTTGCCGGACTCTCCGCAGCTACACACTTGGCATCCAAGGGCAATTGCACAGTTACCCTTCTTGAAAAAAATGATTCCCCTGGTGGTAGAGCGAGAAAGTTCGAGCACCAGGGGTTTGTTTTTGATATGGGTCCCAGCTGGTATTGGATGCCAGACGTTTTCGAAAGTTATTTTGCCCACTTTGGAAAAAAGCCGTCGGACTATTACGACCTGATACGTTTAGACCCTTCCTACGCCGTCATCTATGGCAAGGAAGACGTGTTAGACATCCCCGCAGACATGGACGCCTTCCGAGCCATGCTGGAAGCAATCGAACCTGGTGCTGCCAAAAACTTAGACAAGTTTCTCGCGCAAGCGAAATACAAATACGAAGTAGGCATCCACGACCTAGTGCACCGTCCAAGCCGCTCGCTATTTGAGTTTACCTCCCCTCGGTTGCTCCTAGACATGATTCGCATGGACATCTTTCAGTCCATGTCTAAGCACGTGAGAAGCTACTTCTCGCACGAGAAAATTGTCCGCCTGATGGAGTTTCCGGTGCTTTTCCTCGGAGAAACCGCCAACAATATCCCTGCTTTGTACAGTCTGATGAACTATGCCGACATCGCTCTGGGTACTTGGTATCCAAAAAAGGGGATGCATGAGCTCATCAAAGGCATGGTCTCCTTGGCCGAAGAGCAAGGCGTCCAGATCAGATGCGGAGCAGAAGTAGAAAAAATTGAGGTTAGCAATGGTAAGGCACAAAGTCTACTGCTTCGCTCTGGAGAACGCATCCAAGCAGACATCGTCGTAGCCGGTGCAGACTACCACCACGTAGATAAGCACCTGCTAGAACCAAAGTACAGCAATTATTCCGAGGCCTATTGGAACAAGCGCGTGATGGCCCCCTCCAGCTTGCTGTTTTACCTAGGCGTCAACAAACGCCTCAAAAATCTCAGACACCACAACCTGTTTTTTGACGAGCCCCTAGGGCCGCATGCGGATGCCATTTACACCAACCCAAGGTGGCCCGAAAAGCCGCTTTTTTATGCCTCCGTACCTTCCATTACTGACCCTACGGTCGCCCCCGAAGGCATGGAAAACTTGTTTCTGCTCGTTCCCCTGGCGCCAGACTTGGAAGACACCGAAGAAATGCGTGAGAAGTATTTCCATCTCATCCTAGATCGCTTGGAAAGACTCTCAGGACAGGAAATCCGCTCCCACATCGTTTACAAGCGGTCATATGCACACAGCGATTTTAAGTCCGACTACCACGCCTTCAAAGGAAATGCCTATGGTCTGGCCAACACCCTCCTGCAAACTGCCATCCTGAAGCCTAGCCTCAAGAGCAAAAAGGTGAGTAACCTCTACTATACTGGGCAGCTGACCGTGCCGGGACCAGGAGTTCCTCCCTCCCTTATTTCAGGGCATGTAGTCGCCAAAGAGGTGATGAAAGAGAACAATTTGTAAACAAAAAGGTATATTTCTTCCATGGATGCCATTGCCCTTTTTGACCACACCACCCTAGAATGCAGCAAGCTGATCACCCAGCGCTACAGCACCAGCTTCACGTTAGGCATCAAAACCCTAGATAAAAGCCTCCATCTGCCCATCTATGCCATCTATGGCTTTGTGCGCTATGCAGATGAAATCGTGGATACCTTCCACGACAAAGACAAGCAGGCCCTGCTGGCACGCTTCAAAAAAGACACCTACGAGGCCATTGAAGAAAAAATCTCCCTCAATCCGGTCTTACACGCCTTTCAGTTGATTGTCAACCAATACCACATCGACCATGACCTGATCGAGGCCTTTCTCCACTCCATGGAGATGGATTTGGACTTCCATACCTACAACGACTCCCGCTACCACGAGTACATCTATGGCTCAGCGGAGGTGGTGGGGCTGATGTGCCTGAAAGTATTTTGCGCTGGGGATGCAGTCCTATACGAACAACTACGGACGCCTGCCTGCAAACTCGGTTCTGCTTTTCAAAAAGTAAACTTCCTACGCGACATCAAGAGTGATTACGAAGAGCGTGGACGTGTGTATTTTCCTGGGGTAGATTTCACTCGCTTTGATGCCTCTGCCAAAGTGCTCATTGAAGAAGACATTCAAAAAGACTTCGACGACTCTCTCGTCGGCATCGAAGGCTTGCCTGCGGTAGCCAAACTCGGCGTTCGTGTTGCCTACCTCTACTACCAGAAGTTGTTTGACAAAATCAAAAAGCTTTCCCCCGAGATCATCACCCAGGAGCGCGTACGCATCCCCAATGCACAAAAGTTGAGCCTGCTTCTCGGAAGCTATGTGGGAAATAAACTGGGCATCTCCTAATGGAACAATACCTCTATCTCGGCGTGCTCGCCTTTGCCTTGACCTATCCGCTAGCCCAATCGTTTGAGCATCGCATCCATTATGCCGCGTCCTGGAAATACCTCTTTCCTGCGTTACTCGTGACGGCTGCGTTTTTCATCGTTTGGGACGTTTGGTTTACTGAGATCGGGGTATGGGAGTTTAACTCCAAGTACGTGTTGGGCTTTTTCTACTTGGGCCTCCCGTTGGAAGAATGGTTATTTTTCTTAATCGTACCTTTTTCCTCCATCTTTATCTATGAGGTGCTGATCTACTTTTTTCCAAAGGATCATTTTCTTCCTTTGGCAAAGCCATTGGTGTGGATACTCGTCCCCGCACTGCTTATTTTGGCTGTATTGCATTTGGACAAGTGGTACACCTCGGTCAACTTCCTAGTGGGCGCATTAACACTGCTTACACATTACCTGATCTTCAAAAACAAGTACTTGGGACGCTTCATTTTTGCTTACCTCGTACACCTCATTCCACTAATGATTTGCAATGGCATACTTACGGGAGGACTTACCGAAGAACCGGTAGTGATCTATAACAATGCTGAGAATTTAGGGATTCGAATCTGGACCGTTCCCATTGAAGACCTGATCTACTCCATGATCCTGTTTTTAATGAATATCAGCATCTTTGAGTACCTGCGGAGCAAAAAAACAATTCGTCCAACCTAAAGTTTATACCTACATGAAGGACCTTCAAGTACAGATAGATGATCACTCTGGCTTTTGCTTTGGGGTAGTGTATGCCATCGAAATGGCGGAAGAAGTCCTTGACGAGCAGGGCTACCTCTACTGCCTGGGCGATATCGTTCACAATGACGAGGAGGTGAGCCGACTCAGCCGCAAGGGGCTTAAGATCATCGATCACGAGGAGCTACATAACTTGAAAGACGAAAAAGTGCTGATTCGTGCGCACGGGGAGCCACCATCCACTTACGAGCTCTCCATCAAAAACAACCTTACCCTCATTGATGCTAGCTGTCCCGTGGTGCTCAAGCTTCAAAACCGCATCAAAAATTCCTTTGACAAAGCGGATAATATCTACATCTACGGCAAGCACGGGCATGCGGAGGTAATCGGGCTACTGGGTCAAACTAATAATAAGGCGGTGGTCTTTCAGGACATCTCCGAGTTGGACATTCCCAACATGCCAAAAAACATCACCCTCTACAGCCAGACCACAAAAAGTACCGATAAGTTTTACGAAATAAACCAAATCCTTGCAGAAAACGGGATTACGGTACACTCCAACGACACCATCTGCCGACAGGTCTCCAACCGAGACAAAGAACTTCGTTCGTTTGCTGAAAAATTTGATGCGATCATTTTTGTGAGTGGTACCAAGTCTTCCAACGGCAAGGTGCTTTACAACGTGTGTAAAGAAAAAAACTCCCGCACGCACTTTGTTTCCAATGCCGACCAAATCGAAGACGTCTGGTTTGGCCCGGGCGACAGCGTCGGGATTTGTGGTGCTACCTCCACCCCCTTGTGGCTGATGGAGCAGGTGAAGGCACGAATACTCACCTTCTGATCACTCCCTCATGCTTGCTAGCCCCTCTTTGTCCCGAATTGATCCGAAAGGCCTACTGGTCGGTTGGGGAGTAATCCTTGCTTGGGGGGCCACCTTGGCATTCTTACTCACCTGGGAGTTTTCTTGGCAAAACCCCCTGACCTACCTCGCCATCCTTGTACAAACCCACCTCTACACCGGGCTATTCATCACTGCGCATGACGCCATGCACGGCATCGTCTCTTCCAATAAAAAAGCAAACCACTTCACTGGCTGGATAGCCGCGATCCTATTTTCCTACAACTTCTACTGGAAGCTTTTTCCCAAACACCACGAACATCACAAATACGTGGCCACCGACAAAGACCCCGACTACCATGCCTCGGGACAGTTTCTACGCTGGTACCTAAGCTTTATCCTGCAGTACCTTTCCATCTGGCAGTTTCTGCTGATGGCCATCACATTTAACCTGCTGAAGCTAGTGCTGCCTACGGAAAACCTAATCCTATTTTGGATGCTTCCCGCGGGCTTATCCACACTTCAGCTCTTCTACTTTGGTACCTATCTCCCCCACATGGGCGAGCACAACAACATACACCACTCCCATTCTCAGTCCAAAAACCACCTCTGGGCATTCGTCAGTTGCTACTTTTTCGGTTACCATTTTGAGCACCACGATTCTCCTGGCACCCCTTGGTGGAGGCTATGGAGAGTAAAAGAAAAACAGGGAGCCTAACTAGTACTTACCCGTGCTATCCCGTCATGTACTTGACCCATTAACTCACACGTCACTATGAAACTTTTCGGCTTTTTTGGATTCCTTTTCCTCCTTTCCCTAGCCAGTATGGGGCAAGGGCTGATCCGTGGCAAAATCACCAATCCCGTTAACAACCAGCCTATTCCCTATGCCAACGTCCTCCTACTCAACACAGAGCTAGGAGCCATCACCAACGAAGACGGCTTCTACGAAATCGGTAACATCCCTGCTGGACTTTATAATGTGCGGGCCAGCTATGTGGGTTACAAGCCTTCTACTGCCTATGAAATACAGGTAGGCGTGGCTAAAGCAGTTCAATTGGATTTTACCCTGGTAGAAGATGCTTCTGAGCTACGTGAGGTGGTGGTCAGCAGTGAATTTACCCGATCTGAAGAAACGCCGCTATCCGTCAGAAAGCTCAATACCAATGAAATCGAGCGCTATCCTGGCGGAAATCGAGACATATCCAAAGTGATTCAATCCCTGCCTGGTGTGGCCAGCACACCAAGCTTTCGAAACGATATCTTGATTCGTGGGGGTGCTCCCAACGAAAACCGCTTTTTTGTTGACGAAATAGAGGTTCCTGTCATCAATCACTTTGCTACCCAAGGGTCCTCCGGAGGGCCTGCAGGAATCTTGAACGTCAACTTGATTAAAAGTGTAGACCTCATCACAGGTGGCTTCCCCGCCAATCGCATGAATGGCCTGAGCTCTTTCTTCGAATTTCAACTGAAGGAAGGAAGAAGAGATCGGATGGCTACCCAGCTGACGGTGGGTGCATCTGAGCTCACAATTTCCAACGAAGGTCCTCTTTCCCCTAAAACAACCTATATTTTATCGGCAAGAAGATCCTATTTGCAAGGCTTATTTCGTTTACTCAAACTCCCATTTCTCCCTACTTTCAACGATTTTCAGGTAAAAACCACGACCAAAATCAACGAGAAAACAGAATTAACCTTTATTGGCATTGGCGCCATAGACCAATTTGTGCTCAACGAAGATGCTCCTGAAGAAGAGACAGTGGAAGAAAAAGAAAACCGCCTTTACATCTTGAATGTCCTGCCGGTGCAAACCCAATGGAATTACACGACTGGGGCAAAGCTTAAACGCTTCCGCGATAACGGATTTTGGACCTTTGTGCTGAGCCGAAATATGCTCAACAACGAATCCTATAAATATGCGGGAAACCAAGAAGGAGATGAGAAAAACCTGCTCTTCAGGTACCGCTCACAGGAGTCAGAAAATAAGTTTCGCGCAGAAAACAGCATTTTCGGAAAGGGTTACAGCCTCAAATACGGAATCAACCTCGAATATTCCAGATACTTGATCGACAACTTTGACCGTGCCGCTCTCTCTCAGACTGGAGGCACCATTGATATCTTGGCTAGCTCCAACTACAGCAGCTATGGAGCTTTTGTATCTGGAACCAAAAATTGGCTCGGCGAACGCCTCCTGCTCAGTGGAGGAATACGAATGGATGGGTCTGACTTTGCCAAGACTGCATCCAACCCCTTTAACCAGCTCAGCCCTCGATTCTCGATTTCCTACCAACTCAAGCCCAATCTCTTTGCCACGGCCAATGCAGGCATTTACTACCAACGGCCGGCCTATACCATTCTAGGCTACCAAAATTCGGCAGGTGCTTTTGTGAATCAGGACAGCGATGTACGCTTTATTCGAAATGCGCAATTGATTGGGGGAATCGAATACCTTTTTCCTGAGAAAGCACGAAGATTTACTGCAGAAGCATTTTACAAGCGATACAGCAACTACCCGACTTCCATCCGGAACGGTATTTCTTTGGCCAACCTAGGGGCAGACTTCGGCGCCATCGGCAACGAGCCCGTGCTTTCGAATTCCACAGGCAGGGCCTATGGACTAGAGTTTTTGGCGCAGCAGCGTTTGTACACTAATTTCTATGGAATCGCTTCGCTAACCTTGGTGCGTTCAGAGTTTACCAACCCCAACTCGGAGGGCATGATACCTTCCTCCTGGGACAATGGTTTTATTGTCAGCCTTACGGCAGGTAAACGCTTTGGCAAAAACTGGGAGCTGGGAGGAAGATGGCGCTTCCTGGGCGGAACACCCTATACTCCTGCTGATTTGAGTGCCTCCAGCCTTCGTATCAACTGGGACCTCCGAAATGCTGCCATCCTAGACTTTTCACGAATCAATGGCGTCCGCCTAAAGCCATTTCATCAGCTTGACATTCGGGTGGATAAAAAGTACTTCTTTGACCGTTGGAGCCTCAACTGGTACTTTGACATCCAGAACGCCTACAACTTTCAGGCTCAACAGCCCCCACTCGTGGTCCCAGTCAGAGATGCACAAGGCAACCTGACTGTGAATTCTACAGACCCAAGCCGCTACCAACTCAAATCCATCTTGAATCCTGCGGGATCTATTCTTCCTACCATCGGATTGATTGTTGAATTTTAAGCATGTCAACGGCTAACAGACGACCGTCCACAGCCGATTGAAGTGGACTTCTACTTTTTTTCTTTCGAAACAGGTAACAAGAGGGATAATCAAATAAAAAACGAAAAACCCTGTCTTGAAGGCAGGGTTTTTCGTTTTTTATCGGTGTTAGTTTAACCTCCAGCGGGCATTGAATCCAAACCCTGCTCTAAATTCAGTGACCTCTACCAAAAATAAGTAGGGGCGAAAATCAAGGCCCAGCGTGATGGGAACCTCTGAAAAGGCATATTCTAGCCCAACCTCTCCGGCACCACCGAAGCGAAAATCATCTCCCAAGTATACCGAAGGACCAAAGCCAGCATACCACTTAAGATCAGTATCTGGAATGTCGTCATAAATCGGATTCCAAAGTGCATCTAGTCCAAGGCCTTGATCCCCAAAACTTACATCGGCATGGACTCGGCTATATTTGCCAGTTGAGAAAATACCATCAAGAGCCACGTTATTGCCGTTGAGGTGCCCAAATCGTAAACCAAGTTCCTGCGCCTGTGTAGAAATGGAGCCAAGGACTAGGCCGGCTAAAATTATCGTAAAAAAGAGCGTTTTTCGCATCGTTTGTTGAGTTAAGTTGTATGGAATAGCTTAACGTAAACTGAAACAAATAGGACTTAATCTTGCGCAATTTTTTGCATTCCTATACGAAGCACCTCCCGCACCAACAGGTCCATATCTTCCTTGCGGGTACGCTGATTGGTATTTGCTACTCGCAAAGTATATTTTCCGTTCAAGATCGTTGAGCTAGGCGAGGCAATTCCCTCCTCTTGCAAACGAAGCAGGATTTCCTTGTTGAGTGCATGAAGTGCATCTTCCCCCCAGCCGGGCTGAATCATTCGAAAGCAGGTAATGCTCATGGAGAGCGGCGCCGTGAGTTCCAGGAACGGGTTTTCCTCCACGAGGGCTGCCAGGTACACTGCATGGCGGTTATTCTGAGCAATCATGGCCGCGTATTTCTCCCTGCCCTGCTCTTTGATAGACATCCATACTTTCAAGGCTTTAAAGCCTCGAGAAAGCTCAAATCCGTAATTGTTGACGGAATCTAAGCCTCCGGAAAGGCCTCGTTTTTCTTGCAAGAGGTAATTAGGCGTGATAGCAAAGGAATCACGATGCTTTTTAGCGTCCCGAATCAAGGTACAGCCCACTTCATAAGGAACGTAAAGCCATTTGTGAAGATCAAATGCCAGACTGTCGGCTTCTTCGATCGCTTTCAAGGCAGGAGTATAGATGGGATCAAGTTTGGCCAAGGCGCCATAGGCACCATCCACGTGAAACCAAAGCCCATAGGCTTTCGAAATCTCTAGCAACTCATCCATCGGGTCGATGGCACCTGTATTGACAGTGCCTGCTGTGCCCACCAAACAGAAGGGGAGGAATCCAGCCTGAAGGTCCTCTTCAAGCTGTGCTTTTAGCAGCGTGACATCGAGTTCAAAGCGCTCGTTTACCCCTATTTTTCGTACCGCATCCGTCCCGAGTCCAATTATTTCCGCTGCTTTTTGGATGCAGGAGTGGGTTTCGACCGAACAGTAAATCAACAATTGACCAGAGGCTGCCTTGAGCCCCTTCTGGCGTATTTTTTCTTCTCCAAAAGAATTTCTCGCCACCGTCAAGGCAGTGATATTCGCCATGGAACCTCCGCTAACGAGAATTCCCGAGGCTTCAGCAGGGAAATTCATCAGCTGCTTGCACCAGTTGACCACTTGCCGATCCACATACATGGCCGAATGTTCGCCGATGGCCGCGTTGGGATTCATCCCAGAAGCAAGCAAGTCGCCAAAGGTCCCCATCGGGGTACCCGTACCTTGGATCCAGGCAAAAAATCGGGGGTGGACATTCCCTTTATTATAGGGAAAAATGTTCTCCTTAAACTCTCGGTATACTTCTTCGGGGGCTTGGCCTTTTTCGGGTATCGGCTGGTCAAGGAAAACCTTAACTTCTTCGGGGATAGGTTTCCAGATTTTTTCTTCACGGATGCCCGCCCAATAGTCAATGAGGTCATCGATCATCTGATGGCCAAGGACGCGCATGGCATCCCAATCTTGAGGGTCTAGGGTTTGGTCTTGAATAGGATCTATTGGGGACATAAAGGAGGGGGTGAAGGAAGCCCAAAAATAGAAGAAAGGTTAGTAAAACTAGTTTTTACCCATAAAATCTTCCTCAAGGACAATCCAGTTAAATCCTTTAAGGATTTGAGATTAAAGAAGGTTTGGATTCGTTTTTTTTTATGTTCCCTCAAAAAATCAACTGATACATCTCCTCCAACTTACTTACCTGGATGATTTTGATGTTAAACTTGCTCAGGTCCAACCCTTTTACCGCGTATTTGGAGACCATGATTTTTTTAAAGCCCAGCTTTTCTGCCTCCGATATCCGATTCTCAATGCGAGAGACGGCGCGAATTTCTCCGCCCAAGCCCACTTCTCCAGCGAAGCAAATCTGTTCCGAAACAGGTGTGTCCTCGTAACTCGAAATCAGCGAGGCGCAGACCGCCAAGTCTAGCCCAGGGTCATCCACGCGCAGGCCGCCTGCCACATTCAGAAACACATCTTGCTGACCAAGTCGCATGCCTCCACGTTTTTCCAATACCGCCAAAAGCATGTTGAGACGCTTGGCATCGTGCCCGGTGCTGCTGCGCTGCGGGGTGCCGTAGGTTGCTGGACTCACTAGGGACTGGATTTCAATCAGCAAAGGACGGTTGCCCTCTAGCATCGCACCGATAGCTACGCCGTTGAGCACCTCTTCTCGCTGGGTGAGCAAGATTTCAGAAGGGTTGGCTACCGAACGCAGGCCCTCGGCACGCATTTCATAGATGCCGAGCTCGTGGGTTGAGCCAAATCGGTTTTTGGAGGTTCGTAAGATGCGGTAGGTCAGGTGTCGATCGCCCTCAAACTGCAATACAGTATCCACCATGTGCTCGAGTACTTTGGGTCCAGCGATTGTTCCATCCTTGGTGATATGGCCAATGAGGAAAACTGGAGTGCCCGTCTCCTTGGCAAATTTCATCAGCTCGGCCGTGCACTCACGCACCTGCGACACCGAGCCTGCTGCTGACTCTACGTACTGGCTGCTGAGTGTCTGAATGGAGTCAATGATCAAAAAATCAGGCTGAAGGACTTCTATCTGTTGAAAAATCTGTTGCGTGTTCGTTTCCGACAGGACGTAGCAATCGGGGTTTTTAGCAGACATACGGTCTGCTCGCATTTTTATCTGTGCTTCACTTTCCTCACCTGAAACGTAAAGCACCTTTTTCCCCTGAAGCACCAAGGCAATCTGCAGCATCAAAGTAGACTTTCCGATGCCGGGCTCGCCCCCTATCAAAACCAGTGATCCTGCTACGATCCCTCCACCGAGGACACGATCCAGTTCTGGATCACCTGTTACCCAGCGTGACTTTTCCTCGTAGGTGACCTCCTGAATTTTTTTGGGAGTACTCGCCTTTCTGCTTCCTCCAGCGGCTTGTTTCCAAGTGCCTTTGCCCGACTCCTCTTTTTGAATAATTTCTTCCACGTAGGTATTCCATTCCCCACAGGCGGGGCACTTGCCCGTCCACTTGGGACTCTGCGCCCCGCAGTTTTGACAGAAAAAGGTGGTTTTTACTTTAGCCAAGGCAAAGGGAGGTTATTTTGGAAATTGGGATGTTATTGGAAATACGAAATACGAAGTACGAAATACGGATTAAAAACAAATGTCGAATATTGAACGCTGAATAAAGAATGAAGAAGTTGGGAAACAGGAAATCATGCAATTAGCAGACTTTCAAGCCCAGCAGCATTTGGTCTAATCTCTTGTTTCTTGTCTCTTGCATCTCCAAACGTCTTGATACTTGCTACTTTTTATAATGTCGAATGCCCAACGCTGATTGAAGAATGTCGAAGTGAAAACTAGCCGCCGACGTCAGCAGGGATTGTCTAATCTCTTCGCTCTTGCATCTTGTTTCTCTACTAATGCGCTTGCAGCCAGTCCGTCCCCACACCTAGTTCCACTTCGATCGGAACAGGCAGCGGGATGGCATTGGACATAAGCCCAGGAATGTTCTTTTTAAGCAGCTCCACCTCGTCCTTATGCGCATCGAAGACGAGTTCATCGTGAACTTGAAGGATCATTTTGGACCGGAGATTCTGGGTTTTCATCCAGTCATGCACGTGGATCATGGCTACCTTGATCAGGTCAGCGGCAGAACCTTGAAGCGGCGCGTTAATCGCATTCCGCTCAGCAAAGCCACGCATGGTCATGTTGCGGCTATTGATGTCCCGAAGGTAGCGGCGACGACCAAGGATTGTTTCCACATATTCGTGCGTACGTGCTTTTTCAATGGCCCCGTCCATGTAGCCCTTTACTGCGGGAAATTCGGCAAAATAGGCATCGATGATCTCCTTTGCCTCACTGCGTGGAATAGACAGGCGCTGGGCCAGCCCAAAGGCAGAAATCCCGTAAATAATGCCAAAATTAGCTGTTTTTGCCTTTCGACGCATGTCTGTAGTCACCTCATCCAAGGGCACTTTGAAAATCTTAGCGGCAGTCGTGGCATGAATGTCACGGCCTGTTTTGAAGGCCTCCAGCATGGACTCGTCCTGCGAAAATGCTGCCATCAAGCGCAACTCAATCTGCGAGTAATCCGCAGAAAGCAGCACGTAATCGGCATCGCGAGGCACAAAGGCCTTGCGGATTTCTCTCCCGCGGGCCGTGCGGATAGGAATGTTTTGCAGGTTGGGGTTGATGGATGAAAGCCGTCCAGTGGCCGCCACAAACTGGTTGTAAGTGGTGTGAATTCTTCCCGTGCGGGGGTTAATCATCGTCGGCAGCGCATCCACGTAGGTGGATTTGAGCTTGATCATTTGTCGGTGCTCAAGAATTGCCTGCGCAATTTCATGCTCGTCGGCCATCTTGCTCAGGATTTCTTCTCCAGTGGCATACTGCCCAGTTTTGGTCTTTTTTGCCTTGGGATCAAGCTTTAGCTTTTCAAAAAGCACCTCACCAAGCTGCTTGGGGGAGGCGAGGTTAAACCGAACACCGGCCAACTCGTACACCCGCTTTTCGATGACCTTGCTTTCTTCCTCCAACATCACCGATAGCTCGGCGAGGCTCGCCGTATCAATGCGCACCCCTTCAAACTCCATGTCGGTCAACACGCGGATGAGTGGATTTTCAACGGTATCACTTAAGTTTCTCAAGCCATTGGCTTGAAGGATGGGGTCTAGCTTTCCTTTGAGCCTTAAGGTGATGTCTGCATCCTCTGCGGCATAAGCAGTCACCTCATCTTCATCCACATCCCGCATATTGCCCTGCCCTTTTCCTTTTTTCCCGATCAATTCAGTGATAGACACTGGGCGGTAATGCAGGTATTGCTGGGCCATCCAGTCCATGCCGTGCTTGCCCTCTGGCTCAATGAGGTAGTGCGCGAGTAGCGTGTCGTATAGCGGTCCCTTCAGCGCAATGCCGTAATTTTTCAGCACGAGCATATCGTACTTGATATTTTGCCCAATTTTGATCAGAGTCTCGTGCTCCAGTACAGGACGAAGCAGTTCTAGCAATTCGCTTGCCGCCGCACGATCCACAGGCAGCGGGATGTAGTAGGCCTCTCCCTCCAGGTAGGCAAACGATAGCCCCACCAACTCCGCATTCATCGCATCAAGGCTGGTGGTTTCGGTATCAAAGCAAACTTCCTTTTGCAGCAGCAGGTAACCCACCAACTCTTCAATGGCTTCTTTTCCTTTTATTTTATGGTACTGGTGGGCATGGCTATGGATGGTATCCAAGGGAAGGAGCTCCGCAACGGGAACCTCTCCCTCCTCAGACCCTCCCTCCATTCGCTGGGGAGCGGCCGCTTGAGGAGCGCCAAACAAGTCCATCTGTGAAGGAGCAGCAGGCGTAGAAATGGTCGCTTTTCTGGCCGGCACATCTTTGAACAGACGGTTGGCAAGTGTTCGGAACTCCAATTCTGAAAACAAGGCCCGTAGCTTTTCTTCGTCCAGCCCATCGTAGCGAAGCGCCTCCTCGTCAAAGTCTACCGGCACAGCGATGTGTATCGTAGCGAGCTCCTTAGACAAGAGCCCTTGCTGCGCAAAATTCTCCAGGTTCTCTTTTTGCTTTCCCTTGAGTTGGTCTGTGTTGGCAAGGATGCCCTCCAAGGTGCCAAACTCTTTCAGCAGTTTAACGGCTGTCTTTTCGCCGATTCCCGGAATTCCGGGGATGTTATCCACAGCATCTCCCATAAGCCCGAGGATATCCCGCACCAGGTCAACGTTGGCAATGTCCCATTTTTCACAAATCTGCTTGGGGCCCATCACATCCACGCCATTTCCCATGAAGGCAGGTTTATAAAGAAAAATGTGCTCGTCTACAAGCTGTCCATAGTCCTTGTCGGGGGTCATCATGTACACTGTAAACCGTTCTTTTTCTGCTTTTCTGGCAAGGGTGCCTATCAAATCATCCGCCTCAAATCCATCCAACTCCAAGCAAGGGATACGAAAGGCCTTGACAAGTTCTTTGACCCAAGGAATGGACTCTGTGATGTCCTCCGGTTGTGCTTGTCGGTTGGCCTTGTAGGGCTCGTACTGTACGTGGCGAAAAGTAGGGGCTTTGGTGTCAAAAACGACCGCAATATGACTGGGCTTTTCTTTCTCCAATACTTCCAAAAGCGTGTTGGTGAAGCCTAACATCACTCCAGTATTCAATCCTTTGGAGTTGATTCGTGGGTTTTTGCTAAACGCAAAATGGGCCCGATAAATCAGGGCCATGGCATCGAGAAGGAAAAGTTTGTGTGGGTGTTCGTGAGACATCAGGCCGGACGTTAGGCTGGAAAATAGAAAGAATTTGGGTCCTACTAAGGTACGACTTTTCCCTAGGGGACCTTAATGCAGGAGGAACACATTCCCTCCTTTTTGTGACAATTTGAGTCTAAACTGCAAGGCCTATCCGCCTAGCTTTCCGTCTTGTTGAGGAAGTTTCTTACCTGCAGGCTTCTGAGAAAAATAAGAATCAGTGGGATCAACCACAGTAGCTCGTTGAACACCAGGTGAAAGATGCTGCGCTTATTCCAGCCCATCTCCGGCGCAAATCCCAAACTAAACCAGATAGCAGCGACGAGCTTGCCACTGATGCCAATCAAAATCAACCACACCCAAGAAACAGGATAGAAGGCAGAGAAAAAAATCACCAGCCCGAGCGCTAGCCCAAACACTCCAAAAAAAGTGGTTGGTAACTCCGCTTGAGGGGCAATACCCATAGACATCCATTGCACCACCACCGGCCCGAAATAGGTGTAAAAGGCAGACCAAGCGATGGTATACATCCCGGCAAGCAGCAGTAATCCTCTGAAATGCATGGGGAATTGGGGAGAATGCCGGGGTTGATCCATGAAATGCTTGATTTTTCTAGGTGAATTGAAGATCTTGAGCAAACGCAAGTTTGGCAATTACACAAAACTATCCAATGAATCGAAAAAACAACCTCCGCCGTCTGCCTTTTCTACTCCTAGGTGCTGCAATCTTCTCCGCCTTAGGCTTTGGTATCGGCCGAACCACAGGTGAAATCAGCCCGCTAACTATTGATGCCTCCGCAGACCTTATTGGCCTCTCTTTTTCCCCACAAGAAAAGGACAGCATGATCAGCACGTTGACCACGCATAGAGGCAACTACGAACTTCTCCGCAAGACCCCCTTGGCCAACTCGGTTGCACCAGCTTTAATTTTCAACCCCCTCCCTCAAGGAGTTGTTCCCTCTCAGGAACAAAAGCCATACGACTGGGGACTACCCACAACGGTAGCCTTGCCTGAAAAAGACCAAGACATCGCTTTTCTCCCGGTAAGCCAGCTCTCTGTTTTGATTAAGTCGAAGAAGCTAAGCTCTGAACGCCTGACCCAAATCTACCTAAATCGCATCAAAACCCACTCCGACACCTTGGCCTGCCTGGTCACGCTCCTTGAACAAGAAGCCTTGACCCAGGCGCGGATCCTAGACCAAGAGCTAGCGGCCGGCAAGTACCGAGGGCCCCTCCACGGCATCCCTTATGGTGTAAAAGACTTGTTTGCAGTAGCCGGAACCCGCACCACTTGGGGAGCAGAACCCTACCAAAATCAAGTCATTGACGAAACCGCCACGGTGGTTCAAAAACTAGACGCTGCCGGAGCTGTCTTGGTGGGCAAGTTCACGTTGGGCGCCCTTGCCATGGGCGATGTATGGTTTGGCGGTGTCACCAAAAACCCCTGGAACCTGAAGCAAGGGGCCAGCGGCTCCTCCGCGGGCTCTGCCTCGGCAGTGAGTGCGGGGCTTGTTCCCTTTGCCATTGGCACAGAAACCCTCGGCTCCATCGTTTCCCCCTCCACCCGAAATGGGGTCACTGGCTTACGGCCTACCTTTGGAAGAATTAGCAAGCACGGCGCCATGGCGCTCAGCTGGTCCATGGACAAGATTGGCCCAATCTCTCGCTCCGCTTTGGACAATGCCATCGTACTTTCTGTCCTCCAAGGAACAGATGAAAAAGACCCTTCCACCATCGGGGCAGCATTCAATTACTCAGTGAAAAACGACGTAAAAAAGCTTAAAATAGGCTATTTCAGCGCTTTTTTTGAAGGTACCCGTGGCAATATAGAAAATGACCGTGCGGTCCTAGAGGTATTGAAAAAGCAAGGCATCGTCCTTCATCCACTTGAACTGAAAACAAGTGTCAACCCAGCACCACTTGTGTCCATGTTGTTGGTGGAAGGAGCAGCAGCCTTTGACGATCTCACGCGCCTGGGCTTGGATGACCAGCTGGTCGCACAAAATAAAAATGCCTGGCCAAACGTCTTCCGTGCCGCGCGCTTCATCCCAGCAGTGGAATACATCCAAATGAGCCGACAGCGAAGCCTACTCATCGAGGAGATGCACACCCTAATGAAAGGATACGACGTAATCATTACCCCTTCCTTTGCAGGGCAGCAGCTTCAAATTACCAACCTTACCGGCCATCCAGCACTCTGCCTGCCCAATGGCTTCGGGAGCAACGGCAGCCCGACTTCCATTACCCTATTAGCAAATTTATTTGATGAGGAAAAGCTCATCATGGTGGGTCGCCTGATTCAAGAGAATACAGATTGGCAGGCCAAGCGCCCTCCATTATTTGACCGATAAAAAAAGAGGTCAAAAAATGTCTGCCCCCAAGATCGTTCAAGTCTTGGGGGTAATATTTTTTATTGGATGACTCCGGAAATTTTAATGTGCGTAGGGGAGAGAAACATCACCTTTTGGGTGGTCTCTAGTGAATAGTGATCCAGCTTTCCAGTGGATTGGTTGAGATAGGCTTCCCCAAGGGTGGTCGTGGAATAGAAAAGATTTTCTTCCTTGATCTTGAAGGACACCCAGGCTGGATAGTTTTGCACGTAGCGAATCGAGATTTCCTTCACCTTTCCTTTGGCTTCTGGAAGTAGTTCGTGGATCAAAAAGTCAGTTCTTGACTTGGTGGAATAGGAGGTGGCCAAAGCGGGCAGGTTGATGTCGGCGGAGTAAAAATAGTCTAGTTCCTCTTTCCAGTCTTGCTCGGTAAACACCAGCTCTTCGACTTTCTTTTCTCCGTTTATTTCAGCCGTTTTAATCACCTTCGCTCCGTCGAGCTCCTTCAATTCAAGATTTAAAAAGGATTTTAGATCAAAGTAAGGCAGGGCATCAGATAGGGGTTGTTCTGCTACCGGAGCACAGGCAAATGAGGCCACCACAAGAAGTAGGCTTGCGAATACTTTTTTTATGTTCATGGGGTAATCAGGATATCTCCAGTCATTTCGGAAGGACTTGCTATGCCCATCAGGTGTAGAATGGTCGGTGCCAAATCACCTAGCTTCCCATCGCGCACGGAATACTTTTCTTTGTCCACAACAATGATCGGAACTAAGTTGGTGGTATGGGCCGTGTTAGGCGAACCATCTTCATTAATCATCACGTCTGAGTTGCCGTGGTCGGCAATCACAAGCACGGTATACTCATTGGCCAAGGCGGCCTTTACGACCGTTTCGGCACAGGCATCCACCGCTTCGCAGGCTTTTACGGCAGCATCAAAATCCCCCGTATGCCCAACCATGTCTGCGTTGGCAAAGTTGAGGCAGATAAATTCTGCGCTTTTTTTATTCAGCTCTGCGCTGATTTTGACGGCGATTTCCCCTGCGCTCATCTCGGGCTTCAGATCGTAGGTTGCCACTTTTGGAGAGGGGCAGAGGATTCTGCTTTCGCCCTCAAACTCTTTTTCTCTCCCCCCGGAAAAGAAGAAGGTGACGTGGGGGTATTTTTCGGTTTCGGCGATGCGAATTTGTTTTTTTCCTGCCTTTTCCAAGACCTCACCCAGGGTATTATTGAGTTTGTCCTTCTCAAAAAGAACCGAAACACCGGTAAACGTCTCGTCGTAGGTGGTGAAGGTGAGGTAGTCTAGGGACAGCTTTTTCATGTTGAAATCCACAAAATCTCGCTGGCTCAAGGCCTGTGTAATCTCTCTTCCTCGATCGGTGCGGAAGTTGAAGCAAAGCACCGTGTCCCCCTCTTGGATGGTGGCTAGCGGCTTGTCGTCCGCACCTACTTGAATGATGGGACGGATAAATTCATCCGTTACGTTGTTGTCATACGATTTTTTGATGGAGGCAAGGATGTCTTTGGACCTTTCTCCTTGACCGAGAACCATGGCGTCATAGGCTAGCTTGACCCGCTCCCATCGGTTATCGCGGTCCATGGCATAGTATCTTCCGATGACCGAGGCGATTTTACCGGTGGAATGTGCGAGGTGCGCCTGCAGGTCGCTGAGGTAGGCCAGCCCAGCTTTGGGATCGGTATCTCTACCATCGGTGAAGGCGTGAATAAATACCTCCTCCATTTGGTGGTGTTTTGCCGCATCACACAATCCCTTGAGGTGCTCGATATGGGCATGCACGCCTCCGTCAGAAAGGAGCCCGATGAAGTGTACTTTCTTTTTTGCTGCTTTGGCACGCGCAAAGGCGGCGCTCAATACCGGATGGCTGAGCAACTCTCCCTGTGCAACGGCAAGGTTGATTTTTACCAAATCCTGGTAGACTACCCGACCGGCTCCAATATTCATATGGCCCACTTCTGAGTTCCCCATCTGCCCCTCAGGGAGGCCTACAGCCAAGCCGGAAGCTTCTAGCTTGGCGTGTGGATAAGTGGAGAATAAGTGATCGACAAAGGGTGTTTTGGCCTTGTCAATAGCGGAAACTGCCGGGTTGGTGGCTAGGCCCCAACCATCCAAAATCATCAATAACACGTTCTTATTCATGCCGCAAAGATACCAAAATCCTACCAATGTCACTGTCAAAAAGTCGAAAATTGATCCAAAAAATAGGTTTTCCTACACGATTGGACAGCAGAATTATTGCCGAACGCATCAAAAAACAACCGAACCTTCGGCTGTCCTGTATCCCCAAGCGCCTAGCTTTTTTCCAAAAACTATTCACTCCTATATTCCATGTTGTGCAGGGTACTTGGATTCACTGACGTCCTCAGTTTTCTTATTCCTATCCTGCTAAAAATTTGGTTATTTTTACACCATGAGACCGAGCTACCTCCAACCTGAAGCACTACAGACCTTCATTCGTACCGCCCTCGCAGAAGACATTGGTCCTGGAGATTACTCCTCCTTGGCAGCCATCCCCGCAGAGACGCAAGGGAAAGCAAACCTGCTGATAAAGGAGTCCGGTATCCTGGCAGGGATGGAACTTGCCGGCATGATTTTTACTGCGGTGGATCCCCGTTTGACGGTGACATTCTTCAAAAAGGATGGAGATCCAGTGGAGGTGGGTGACATCGGCCTTTCCGTGGCTGGCCCAGCAGCGTCCATTTTGTCTGCGGAGCGTCTGGTGCTCAACTGCCTACAACGCATGAGTGCCATTGCCACCAAAACCCATCGGCTCAGCGCCTTGATAGCCCACACGTCGGCCAAATTGCTTGACACGCGAAAGACCACGCCAAATTTTCGGCTCGCAGAAAAATGGGCGGTGCATATTGGTGGTGGGACGAATCACCGCTTTGCCCTCTATGACCGGGTGATGCTCAAGGACAACCACGTGGACTTTGCGGGAGGAATAAAAGAAGCAATCCTACGCACCCAAGCTTACCTCCAAGAAAACAAGCTGTCGCTAGCCATCGAGGTGGAAACCCGCACGCTGAAAGAAGTGGAGGAGGTTTTGGCCGTAGGCGGGATAGATTGCATTATGCTGGACAACATGGACATTCCTACCTTGAAAGAGGCCGTAAAACTCGTAGGAGGCAGATTTCCTTTGGAGGCTTCCGGGGGAATCACCGAACTCAACCTCGTTGCTATCGCCGAATGTGGGGTGGACTTCATCTCCATGGGGGCACTTACGCACGCCGTAAAAAGCCTAGACCTCAGTCTGAAGGCGTATTGAGAGATAAAAAATCAACATTCCGCTTGATTCCAGAATACTTGGCCCGCTTGACGGCGGAACCAGAAAACACCCGTTTAAACGTTTCTTCAGTCAACTCTTTCCAATCCCGTGCTGAAAAGTCTTGGACAGCTCCCGGAGCAAATGCGGGCTCTTGGTGGGGCTTTGCAAAACGGTTCCACGGACACACGTCCTGACAGATATCACAGCCAAAAACCCAGTTCTCCATTTTCCCTGCAAAAGAGTTGGGTATCGCCTCTTTGAGTTCGATGGTCAGGTAAGAAATACATCGGGAGCCATCCACCACGCCTGCGGCAACGATGGCATCCGTGGGGCAGGCGTCTACGCAAGCTGTGCAGGTACCACAATAGTCCTGAGCCATGGGCAGGTCAGGCGTGGCTTCGAGGTCAATGACCAACTCAGCAAGAAAGAAAAAGCTGCCCATGGTGCGGTTGAGCAAAAGGCTGTTTTTTCCAATCCACCCCAAGCCAGCCTTTTGGGCCCAAGCCCGCTCTAGGATAGGTGCAGAGTCCACAAAGCTGCGGCCACTGATTTCCCCCACTTCTTCTCGTAAGGAAAGCAAAAACTCCGTCAGCTTGGCACGAATCACGTCATGGTAATCCTCTCCATAGGCATACTTGGCGATTTTGTATGCCTCGGGCTCCTGCGAAAGTGACTGCTCGGGGAAATAATTATAAACCAAAGAAACTACCGTTTTGGCGCCTTCTACCAGCTTTCTTGGATCGAGCCGCTTGTCAAAATGGTTGGCCAAGTAGCCCATATTTCCCTGGTAGTTTCGCTGCAGCCAGGCTTCCAGCTTGGGTGCCTCCTGCTCCAAAAAATCCGCTTTGGCGATGCCACAAAAATCAAATCCCAAGCGCTTGGCGGTGGATTTGAGGAGCTGGGCATGGAAGTCTGCAGGCGTCATAATGCTCCGAAAATAGGGGAATTTAGGTGCTTTTTTAAGAAAATGACTAGTTTTTGAAAAAAGAGAAGATCCGGAAGACCGTTCCAAGCACCCAAAAAATAGAAGGGTTCGCGAAACACTCCCAAAAAATCAGGAGGCTAAAAACAGCATTAAGTAGCCCTCGGGAGCCATTTTCACAAATTTGGTTGGATTACTAAACTCCATCCCCCTTCTGCTTGTTATATTAGCAGCTCCCTTCTTTCCCTATAGGCTGCTTTTCGTCCTTCGTTTCTTAAAACGCCCCCATGAACGGTTTCCGATTTACGCAGTACGTCCCTCCGCAAGACCCGGAAAAAAACACCTTTGAAAACCTGCTTAACATTTTCCTCCAGCTGGTCACCATGACGGGAGGAGATGTGGCAGAGGCGCTCAGTTGGCTGACCAATCTGGACAAGCGCTACCAAATGACCACGCCAGAGTACGGCATCGGAAATTTTATCGAAGACTTAAAGAGCAAGGGATACATGACCGAGGAAAATCGGGAAGGGAAGTTTGACCTCACTGGCAAGGCTGAACAAACCATACGCAAGAGTGCCTTGGAAGAGATTTTTGGAAAGCTGAAGCGGGGCAAGTCAGGGCAGCACAAAACCAACCATTCGGGACAAGGTGAAGAGCGCGGTACTGACCGCCGATCCTACGAGTTTGGGGACAACCTAGACCAAATCGCCCTTACCGACTCCCTCAGAAATGCACAGGCCAACCATGGCCTCTCCGGAGACTTTCTCTTGACAGAGGATGACCTAGAGGTGATCGAAAACGAGCAGCGATCGCAAACCTCCACGGTGCTGATGATTGACATCTCCCACTCGATGATCCTCTACGGAGAGGACCGGATCACGCCGGCCAAAAAAGTAGCCATGGCGCTCGCGGAATTGATCAAAACTCGCTACCCCAAAGACACCTTGGACATCATCGTCTTTGGTAACGACGCTTGGCAAATTGAAATTAAGGATCTGCCTTACCTTCAAGTAGGGCCCTACCATACGAATACGGTGGCGGGACTCGAGCTCGCCATGGACCTGCTGCGTCGCCGCAAAAATCCCAACAAGCAGATCTTTATGATCACCGACGGCAAGCCCACCTGCTTAAAAGTGGGTATCAAGTACTACAAAAATGCCTTTGGCATCGACAGCAAGATCTTGGCTGAAACACTCAAGCTTGCCGCACAATGCCGCAAACTGAAGATCCCAGTCACCACATTCATGATTGCCTCCGATCCCTACTTGAAAGAGTTTGTGAAAGAGTTTACCCAAGTCAACAACGGCAATGCCTACTACAGCAGCCTGAAAGGTCTGGGCAACTTAATATTTGAAGATTACAGACGAAACCGAACCAAACGCTTTTAGCATGGAGTACGCACAACTTACCGGAGCCCAGCTCCTACAAATCAAAACCCTCGGCCAATTAAAGGCGGCAGGCTACCTACCCAAGTCCATCAAAGAGGAGCTCCGTGACAACCTAATTGTCAAAATAAAGCAGCAAGAAAATGTGTTTGAAGGCATTTGGGGTTACGAGGACACCGTCATTCCGGACATCGAGCGAGCCATCCTCTCCCGCCATAATATCAACTTGCTTGGTCTTCGTGGACAGGCCAAAACCCGCATCGCGCGGATGATGACTCACCTCTTAGACGAATACGTGCCTGTTCTCTTCGGTTCCGAGCTCAACGAGGACCCCCTGCTTCCACTCACTACCTTTGGCAACCAGCTCATTGAGGAAAAGGGAGATAATAGCCCCATCTCCTGGTTACCCCGCCACGAGCGCTACGCAGAAAAGTTGGCTACGCCCGACGTGTCGGTGGCGGACCTTATCGGAGACGTAGATCCTATCAAAGCGGCCACACTCAAGCTGAGCTATAACGACGAGCGTGTCATTCACTACGGCCTAGTACCCCGCTCGCACCGTTGCATTTTCGTGATTAACGAGCTGCCTGATCTGCAAGCCAGAATCCAGGTAGCACTTTTTAATATCCTACAAGAAGGAGATATTCAAATCCGTGGATTTAAACTGAGGTTACCGCTGGACATCCAGTTTATCTTCACCGCTAACCCCGAAGACTACACCAACCGAGGTAGCATCGTGACGCCGCTGAAAGACCGTATTGAAAGTCAGATCATCACTCATTACCCCAAGTCCATTGGCATAGGCAAAAAAATCACGACACAAGAAGCCAAGTTGCAAGGCAAGCCGGTTGACAGCATCCACGTTCCCGAACTGATGAAGGACTTGATCGAGCAGATCGCCGTGGAAGCGCGTCACTCTGAGTTTGTGGACGAGAAAAGTGGAGTGTCTGCGCGACTCACCATCTCAGCCTATGAAAACCTGATTTCTGCAGCAGAAAGAAGAATGTACCGCAACAAGGAAACCAGCACCGTTATCAGAATTGCCGACTTGATCGGTGTCATTCCCGCTATCACGGGTAAGGTGGAGCTGGTATACGAAGGGGAGCAGGAGGGAGCTGGCTTGGTGGCCTACAACCTGATCGGCAAAGCCATTCGCAGCCAATTCATCAACTATTTTCCTTCTCCTGAGCAAAAGAAAAAAGAAAAGGCCGGCAATCCTTACGCTGTTCCATTGGAATGGTTTGGGGAAGGCAACGAGCTAGATGTTCTGAGTAGCCATACCAACAAAGAATATAAAACCTTGCTTCATTCCGTACCCGGACTTGAAGATCTGGTAACCCAACTGGTGTCGGAATTGCCTGAAAAAGAAAAGGAGTTTTTCATGGAGTTTGCTCTCCACGGCCTCGCAGAATACTCCCAGCTAAGCAAAAAATTGCTGGATACTGGATTGCAATTTAAAGACCTTTTCAGCTCCATGTTTGACATGGGCGGCGAGACAGACGAGGACTTTGAGGAGGAAGAAGACGAGGACGACGACATATAAGTTAGGGTCGTTTTATTTCATTTACTTGCGGGAGCCCTTTCTAGGTAAAGAAAGGGCTTCCTTGTTTTTAACTCCGCTTTTCTCCAGACTGCGGGGGCTTCTCTTATCTTTGTACCTATGGCCACTAGTCCCCTTCCTGCTGCCTTTGAAGCACAAATGCGCGAGCTCTTCGGGGACGATGAGTTTGAAGCCTTTAAGGCCGGCATTGACCAAGCTCCGCGAACCTCTATTCGCCTCAATGCTGCCAAGCCGATCGCCATTCCCTACCCCAAAACCCCAATTCCTTGGGCTAAGGAAGGATTTTTTCTGGACGAACGCCCAAGCTTTACGCTAGACCCTGCGCTCCATGCGGGAGCTTACTATGTGCAGGAAGCTTCTTCTATGATGATAGAGCACCTCCTTTACCAACTTGATCTCCCAAAGGGTGTTTACCTTGACATATCCGCTGCCCCTGGCGGAAAAAGCACACTGCTGTCCTCCTACTTGGGCGACGAGGGCTTACTTGTGGCCAACGAGGTGATCTCTTCACGCGCGCAAATCCTGAAGGAAAACATCATCAAATGGGGGAGAGGAAACACCGTAGTCACGAACAACGACCCCGAGCATTTTAGCCCGTTGGAGGGATTTTTTGATTTGGTGCTCGTAGATGCCCCCTGTTCTGGGGAGGGGATGTTTCGAAAAGATCCACAAGCGCGGGAAGAGTGGTCTCCTGAACACGTGACCCTATGTTCCTCCCGCCAAAAACGCATTGTAGACAAAGCCGGCGCTTTGGTAAAGGGAGGGGGGTACCTGCTGTACTCCACCTGCACCTTCAACGAGAAAGAAAACGAAGACATCCTTCGATTCCTCACGGAAGAGTTTGCCTTTGAACCCGTACGCATTCCCCTCGACCCCAGTTGGGGCATTGTGGAGTCCGCCGTAGAAACCGCCGACGGCACCTTCTTTGGGTACCGCTTTTTTCCACACCGAGTTGCAGGGGAAGGCTTTTTTATCACCGTCTTGAAGAGGCCTGACTCGGCAATAACCCAAGAAGTGGGTCGCAGCAAGGAGTTTAAACACCATAGCCTCAAGCGGGTGGGAGACAAGGAAGCTGCCGTCCTCGAGCAAGAAATCGGAGGAGATGGAGCGGGCACCTACTACCTGTTTCAGGATTCTTACTTTCGAATGGATGGGCGCTTTTCTCGGCAGCTTGAAAAAATCGCACAAACACTCAGCTTGCGTTATCTAGGAGTGGAACTGGGAAAAAAGCAGGGCAAAGACTGGATTCCTGGCCACGAATGGGCGCTATCTACACTTCCCAAGGCCAACTTCCCTAGCCGAGACCTCTCCCGCGAGGAGGCGCTGGATTTTCTTCGAAAAAAAGACCAATCCTTTACGGAGCTTCCCTTGGGCTGGGTGTTGCTGACTTACCAAGGTTTAGGTTTAGGTTGGATCAAAAACCTGGGTAACCGCATAAACAACTATTACCCTAAAGAGTGGCGAATCCGGCTATAAAAAGCTCCCCTAGGCGATCGCTTTTTTAGGGGAATTGCAAGCCTCCTCCTTCGAAATCTCCTTGGCCCTTCCTATCTTCATCCCACGATATTTTTCCTCTCTACCATGCTCAAAAAACAGCGATACGAAGCCTTCATTAATCATTTTGCTGAAAACATGCCCGTGGCAGAGACGGAGCTGGCCTACGAAAACGCATTTGAACTCCTTGTGGCTGTCGTGCTCTCCGCCCAATGCACCGACAAACGGGTCAATATTGTGACACGGGAACTGTTCAAGCACTTTCCAACGGCAGCGCATTTGGCAGCAACAGACTTTGATGAACTTTTTCCCTACATCCGAACCGTTTCCTACCCCAACAATAAAACCAAACACCTCATTGGTCTTGGCAAGATGCTTATTGCCGATTTTGGGGGAGAAGTACCCTCTACCGTGGAGGAACTCGTCAAGCTGCCCGGCGTGGGAAGAAAAACTGCCAACGTGATCACATCGGTAGTCTGGCAGCAACCCAATATGGCGGTGGATACGCACGTGTTTCGTGTTTCGAGACGGCTTGGCCTAGTTCCTTTGACGGCAACCTCCCCGCTGGAAGTGGAAAAACAACTCATCAAGCATATACCCAAACAGCATATCCACGTGGCACACCACTGGCTGATCCTGCATGGGCGCTACACTTGCCTCGCAAGAAGCCCCAAATGTGGCGCATGCTCTATCACGGCGCTATGCAAGCATTTTGAAAAATTACAGAAAAAAGCTGCTCCAAAGGAGAGCTAATCGAAGGTAAGGAGATTCTAGGCCTTAATTTTCTTTACCCCCGCGTGGGCGATACCCTGAGTCCTTGAACATTTTTTTAGTATCGGCCTCCCGCATTAGTTCCGGTAAAGACAAGTCCTGATTGGTCTGGTACTCCTCCACGATATTCCAGCCAATCCAACGGCCCAAGCGTCCAGGTGCATCGGCGCTAATCGCATCCGTTGCTGGCGCTTCCCCGATGTATTTTCGAATTTCAAAGGGGTTGGTTTGAAACAAGAGCTCGTTTTCCACAAAATGCGCCCAAATTAAGTCTTCGTTGTCCCAGGAAGCCTGGATTTGCTCCGGCGTGTAGCCGATGATGTACTGATCCTCCGTGCACGGTAGTATCGCTTTCACAAAGTGGTAGGCCTTGCCGTAGTAGAGCATTTCTGCCAAGAGGGTATTGTCCGTAGGGTCAACCTCATTGTATCGGGAAGAAATTGCCAGCACAATCATGGGCACCAAGTGCTTGCGATTGTAACGCGAAGCGATATAGCGTGGCAAATCGGGTTGAAAGACATGATCACTGGGTAAAAAATAATCCAACCCGATCACCAGAATATTTTCCTCCACCAAGAGATCGATGGCAAAACCAGACACGTAGGTATAAACCTTGGGCGCCTTGAACTCCGGATAATAGCTTTGCAGGTAGGCAAAAGCTTGTTCCAACTCCTGCTTGATAGCTGAAATATCTGCAAATTCGTCGCCTACGGCCTTATTCAATGCCTGCATGGACGTGTCTCCGTTCGTGAGAAGAAGCTGCTCCGCTAAAGAGTCCAAGTTGGGATAGCTCTCTTGATCCAATACCAAAGAAGCTATCTCAGGGTATTTTTCCAGCACGTCCAGCATCTCTTCCTTGCTTCGCGCCTCAAAAAAAGATTGCTCTAATCGCACAATATCCAGATCTACCTGTGTGGCCAATCGATCTGGATCCAGGGTACAGGCGGTCTCTGATTTCTGGCAAGAATATAAGCTTAGCGAAGCGAACAATAGAAGTAAAAACAGGAAACGAGGCATGGCAAATTTTTTACAAAGTACGCAAAGAAAGGCAACGGTGTGCCCAACAACAAAACACAGGCCATTGGCAAGCATGGGCGAACAATTTTTCCAAAAGCGCCTTTTAGGCTACCCCTACAAAGGCGCCCTTCCTGTCAAATCTGCCAATAGATTTGGTATAATTAAGAATTAAACGGATTTTTAACCATTAGATTTTCCTCCACCCTACGGAATTCCCTTTTCACCATGAAGTTTATCTCAAAAACCACCTACTTTTTCGTTGTTCTTTGCTTCTGGTTTCTGGTTCAATCCCCCGCATTTGCGCAATCCTCTGCCGACATCTCCTCAGTTCGCGTGGACCAACTTAGCGATGACCAAGTAGAAGAGTTAGTCAAGCGCGCACAGGATGCTGGCCTGAGCAGCACGGACTTTTTGATGATGGCCCAAATGAGGGGCATGCCTTCTGGCGAAGTGGAAAAGCTTCGTAGCCGCATAGAAAATCTCAGCGTAGGCTCAAGCAAGTCACGCTCGACGAACGTGTCCAAAAGATCCACTCGTGGACAAATTGACCTCAACGACATCACACAAGGTTTATTGGAGGGGGATGAGTTGGCAGAAACGGAGAAAGCAGATTCCCTACTTTTTGGTAGCGCCATCTTTTTCCAAAAAAACAGGAAGCTAAGCTTTGAGCCCAGCCTAAACCAAGCTACCCCAAAAAACTACATCCTAGGCCCAGGCGACTTGCTCTACGTCGATATCTACGGACAATCTGAAAAATACTACGAAGCTTCGGTGAACCCAGAAGGCTTTATTTTACTTGACAATATCGGTCCCATTGCCGTATCCGGAAAAACCATCGAGGCAGCGCAAGAGATCATTAAAAATCGGGTTGCTGGCTTTTATACAGGCCTTTCTGGAGCCAATCCGAGCACCTTTTTGCAGGTAACGCTGGGCAACGTGAAAACCATCAAGGTGCATATTCTAAACGAAGTGCGGCTACCTGGCACCTTCACGCTGAGCGCCTTTTCTACGGTCTTCAACGCGCTCTACGCCGCAGGTGGCCCGACAGACCAAGGCACCCTTCGTGCGATTCAGCTGATCCGCAACAATAAAAAAATTGCAGAGATTGACGTCTACGACCTGCTCATCAACGGCACCGCCAATTTGGACGTGCAGCTACAAGACCAAGACGTCTTACTCGTCAACCCCTTCCTTGCTCGCGTAAAAATTAATGGCGAGGTCAAGCGACCCTTGATTTTTGAAGTAACCCCTGAGGACAACTTAGAAGACCTCCTCCGCTACGCAGGCGGCTACACCGATTTGGCCTTCAAAGACCGCATCTCCATATCCCGCATCACCGGCAATCAACGTTCCATCTCGGAAGTATACCAGCAGCAGCTGGGCTTGTTTACCCTAAAAGGCGGCGACGAAATTACCATCGGACGTGTGCTCGACCGCTACAGCAACCGAATCCAAATCAAAGGGGCGGTGTTCCGCCAAGGTACTTTTGCCTTGACCGAAGGCCTAACCCTCACCCAGCTCATCAAAAATGCAGATGGCCTAAAAGGCGATGCCTATACCCAGCGGGCAAGCATCTTAAGAACTAAAGAGGATTTGAGTGCCGAAGTACTCGAAGTAAATCTGCAAGCGGTGCTTAACGGCAGCCAAACAGACGTGCTACTTCAGCGCGAAGATGTGGTCCGTATTTCCAGCATTTATGACGTTCAAAACGAGCGCTATATTCAAATTCTTGGTGAAGTAAAACGCCCAGGCACCTACGCCTATGCGGAAGGAATGACCGCCGAGGAGCTTATCCTCACTGCCGGAGGGCTTCAAGAATCCGCTAACCTCAAGGACATAGAAATCGCCAGAAGACTGGAGGACTCGGATGCCGGCACGCTTTCAGATATCCTGTCCACCACCGTCAATCCCGACCTTTCCTTCAATCCAAACGCCATTCCCCTGAAGCCTTTTGATCAAGTGATAGTCAGAAAGCGGGCCAATTTCACCATGCAGCGTTTGGTGTCCGTAGAGGGCCAAGTAAACTCACCCGGTATTTTTGCCATCCAAACTAGCGTAGAGCGCATCTCCGATTTGGTCCGTCGCGCGGGCGGGGTCAACCAGTTTGCCTACAGCAAAGGAGCAACCCTTATCCGCAAAACGGAGTTTTTCAACACCGAATCCGAGCAGGTTCGCAGGCAGAAAAATCTGGAGGCCCTGCGCCTAGTTCTTAAAGACGACCCCAACAATGCAGAAGCGCAAGAAGAACTGCTAAAGCGCCTTTTTAGAGACCTGCCCAAAGAAAAAGTCGAAGAGAAAGACTCCATTGCCAACGATGCAAAACGAGAGTCTTTAGACCAAATTGCCGCTGAAACGCCTGGACTCGCTGTCAAAATAAAAGAAACGGAAGCCGTTGCAATTAACTTAGAAAAAATCTTGGCCAACCCAGGTTCGGAAGAAGACTTGGTCCTCGAAGAGGGAGATGTGCTCAATGTACCGAAGCTGCTACAAACTGTCAGAATGCGTGGCGACGTAGTCTATCCGACCACTTTACGTCACGAGCTGGGTCGTAGCTTCACCTACTATATCAATGGCGCGGGCGGATTTGATCGCCGTGCCAACCGCAAGCAAACCTACGTGGTCTATGCCAACGGTGCCGTCAAGCGCACCAAAGGCTTCCTGGGCATTCGCAGTTACCCCGCTATTGAACCCGGTGCCGAAGTAATCGTTCCAAGCAAAGGTCCTAAAGTTCCTTTCCGTGTGGGAGAGCTCGTGGGCGTCACCACTGGCCTAGCGACCTTGGCCTTGGTACTTTCTCAAATCAACCTGCAGAACCCCTAATGAATAGCCATTCGCATTTTTCTCCTAGCCAATTTACCCTGCGGGAGGTCGTTCGCAACCTTCAGGACTGGGCGCGCTTTTTTCTTTCCCAGTGGAAGCTCCTACTTGGTGCGGGTCTTCTTGGCGCAGGGCTGGGTGCACTTGTTTCTCAAGTAAAAGACCCTGTATTTCATGCCGAAACCTCCTTTGTGCTCGAAGAAGAAGGAATTGGGGGCATTGGTCAAATGTCCGGCGTGGCGAACCTGCTCGGTGTAAATCTAGGCGGACTAGGGGGTACAAATGGCCTTTTTCAGGGAGATAATATCATGGAGCTCTACCGCTCCGATCGCATGCTCGAGGAAACACTACTTAGCCCATTTGACAGCGCCAGCTTTTTGGTTGAACGATTTATCCAAACAGAGGAATTAAATAAAAAATGGGCGGCAGAGGTGGATTTTACCAAGTTAGACTTTGCTGCAGCCATGAGCCCCTCGGTCACCCAAGACTCGGTGGTCAAGGAAGTCGCTAAGCTTATCCGCGAGAAACAGCTTTCCGTGGTAAAGCCCGATCGAAAACTCAGCATCATCCAAGTGAGCGTATCCTCCAAAGACGAGGCCTTTGCCAAGGTGTTCAACGAAACCCTCGTGACCAAAGTGAATGCTTTTTACTTTGAAACGAAAACCAAGAAAACAGGAGAAAACCTCCGAATCCTTCAGCTTCAAGCCGATTCGGTAAGGGCAATTTTAAATCAAAGCATTGGCTCCTTGGCTTCAGAACAAGACCGCATTCCCAATGCCAACCCCCTACTCAGCACCGCCACCGTAACGGGGCGATTGAAGCAGGTGGATGTACAGTCAAGCGCGGCTGTGTTTCAGGAAATTGTAAAAAACCTAGAGATAGCCAAAATCAATCACCGGATCAACTCCCCACTCATTCAAATCATTGATGCCCCCAAATTTCCTTTGACACGTTCGGAAATCCGCCTTGGAAAAGGAATGGTCTCCGGAGCCCTAGCGATGGGACTTTTGCTGCTGGGGGTACTCTATGTGCGGCGATTGTACCAGAAACACTTACAGGAAGTCTAACCCCAAGCTTCCATGTTTGAAAAAATCAATCTGTTGATTCCCTTTGGGAATTTTATCCGGAACAAATCCCTCCAGAACTTCCTTTTTCTGGCGCTGATTCAGTCCTCAACTGTATTGATTTCGATTATTTCCATGCCCCTGCTCATTCAAAGCATCGGGGCAGAGCAGTTTGGCTGGGTCAATCTCTCCCTCTCGATCATCATTGTCTTCAATATTTTAGTGGGTTTTGGCTTCAACCTCAGCGCCCCACGGGAAGTGGCCCTCAACCAGTCCAACAAGACCGCCCTATCGCAGCTTGTTTCCAACGTCTTCTCTGCCAAACTGCTCTTAGCGACGCTAGCCACCGCGGCACTTTTGATTGGTGCCTATGGCTTCCAGCTCTTTGACGGGTACCGGACAATTTTGGTGCTATCCGTCTTGCTGCTCTTTTCGGAAGCTACCTTTCCCCTCTGGTTTTTTCAGGGGATGGAAAAAATGAAGCTGGTCTCTGTGGCCACCATCTTCTCCAAGCTCCTGTTTCTGATGGGAATCGTGTTGTTTGTCCAGGGCCCAGAGCAAAGCCTTTGGGTAAATTTTATGCTTGGCCTATTTGGTCTGGGCGTTAACCTATTTCTGATGGTCTACATCCAGGGTGTGCTTGGCGTTCGCTTCTTCAGTCCCCAGTTTTCCGCCATTTGGAAAAGTCTGAAAGAAAACCTGCTCCTGTTTTTCAGCAACCTTGCCAGTCATATTTCCATCAATGGTGGCTTAATTATCCTGAGTTTTTTTTCAACAGCCGAAACCCTCGGTCTTTACAGCCTTGCCGAACGGGTAATCATGATCCTGCGCCTTTTCCCTGCCCTAGTCATCCAAGCCATCTTTCCCAACGCGGCCAAGCTTTACGAGTCTGACCGCCCTGCCTTTTTCTCTTTTCTCCGAAAAGTCTACCTCGGCACCTTGGTGGTGGGCGCAATCATCAGCGCCTCTGCCTACTTCGCTGCTCCTTTTATCATCCATGTGCTTTCCCGAGATCAGCTAGGAGATGCAGTAGGTTACCTACGCCTGTTGGCTGCAATACCCTTTCTGGCTTGCCTCAATGTAGCCAATATCAGTATTCTCCTCGTCTCCAACCTCCGCGAGCTACTTTTTCGTGCGAGCTGGATGTTTTGCGGGTACATGGTTTGCGCATCCACTTTCCTCACCCACACCTATGGGGGCATCGGTCTTTGCTATGGCATTTTGAGCACCGAGCTCATGGTGTTTTTTATCTGCCTGTTTCTCTTGTATCGCCACAAAAAGGACCTCTTGTATGGCTTCTATTCCTGAGTTGTCGGTAGGGATCATCCTGGTGAATTGGAATGGCTATGCTTACACCAAGGCCTGTTTGGAATCACTTGTCGCGGTAAAAGAACCTTCTTTTCAGATAATCTTGGTGGATAACGCTTCCCGCGAGCAAGAAGGAGCGCGGCTCAAACAACTTTTTCCACACATCCACCTGATTGCCAATACAGAAAACTTAGGCTTTGCTGGGGGAAATAATGTAGGCATTCGCTATGCCTTGGCCCAGGGGGTGGATCAGGTGCTTTTGCTCAACAACGACACACTAGTTGAGCCCTCCTTTTTGAAAGCGCTTCAAGCCGTGCTGGCACAGCCAGGGCTTGGGGTGGCACAACCCTTGATTTTGTTTGCACAGGAACCCACCCGCATCTGGAGTGCCGGGGGCAAATGGAACGGGCTTCTCGGAAGAGCAATCACCTTGGGAGATCGCGTGCCACGAGACAATTTCCGAACATTCCCCTCCGGACTAGATTGGGCCACGGGCTGCTGCATGCTGCTTTCCAAAGAAGCCTTGACGGCTGCAGGGCTGCTCGGCGAACAGTATTTTGCCTATTTTGAAGACGTAGAATGGAGCTTGAGGCTGCGAAAAGCCGGGTTCGGCATTGGCTTTGCCGAAAACGCCATCGTCTACCACGAGGCTGGCGCTTCCTCCAAGAAGAAGCATGCCGAAGGAACGCTCAGCCCCACTGTATTTTACTTTCATGTCAGAAACCAGCTATTTCTGCTGAGGCAACAGCAGGTTGTTCTTGGCTTTCCTTATCACCTCCTTCGCTTCACCTTTTGGGCCGCCTACTTTTTGGTTCGTGGTCGCTTTCAGAAGCTGCGGTCGGTACTGGACGGCGTCCGCGATGGCCTTTTCTTCCCCCTTAACCCCACCAAATCATGAGCTTGGCCATTTTTATTTGCTTAGCCCTGGTCGTGGCGGTTGGGTTTTTTTGGACCCTGCAGGAGGTTATCGTAAAGGGAAAATGGACCCATTTTATCTATTTTCTGGCTGCCTTTCTTCCCTTTTACATTACCTGCCTTAGCCTAGTCTACCTCCACACACGCTCCGTAGAGGTGGTAGCACTCTTCCAAGCATCCAAAGAGCTCGTGGTGGGCGTAGCGGTTTTGGTGGCGCTGTTATATCAAAAAAATCCCGCCGACTACCCTTTCCGCTTGCAGTCCACCGACTGGTGGATGGGTGGCTTTTTACTTTTGACCTTCCTGTACTTGGTGCTCCCAATCGGGGAAGTTGCGCTCCTCAACAAGGCCCTTTATTTCAAGGGGATGCTGATCCCGGGCATGATTTATTTTCTAGGAAGAAATAGTCGCTTGGGAGAGCTGGAACTTCATCGCCTATTTTCGGTGATTTTCAGCATTGCAATACTGGCTTTTTTGGTCAACCTCGTGGAGCAATACCTACTCCAGGCGCACCTCCAGCAGTGGACCGGCTATGCCCTTTACAACCAGGTCATCAACGACATCGATCCCAGCGGTAACTTTGGGTTGACTTGGACCTTCGAAACCCAAGCCGTCACCAAGCGACTCGCTAGCTTTTTCTCCGACCCGCTAGAAATGGCCAGCTCGGTACTCATGGGCTTTGCAGCAGGCCTGATTTGGTATTTAACAACAAAAAAGGAACAGCAGTGGCTGTACTTGGTCATCATGGCCTGCTCTTTGGGAAGTTTGATTTTTTCTGCCTCCAGGGCTGCTTTTGGCGCTTTTTTCATCTTACTTTTTTTTGTAGCGCTCGTCTTTCGTTTGTACAAGTTGATTGGACTTGGATTTGCCGTGCTTCTTGTTTTTACCGGGTACATCGTCTGGTTTGCATCGGATGACCTGTATTTCTTTGTGTTGGATACGCTCACTTTTGAGAATTCCTCCAGCGTAGGTCACGTGCTCGAGTGGCTCGTGGCGCTAGAGTCGATGGCCGCCAACCCCTTTGGCATTGGTTTAGCGATGAGTGGCAATGCGGGAAGCGTCAGCGATGCGGTACGCGTGGGAGGGGAAAATCAATTTCTCATTTATGGGGTTCAGCTAGGCTGGTTAGGAATGCTGCTTTATGTCCTAAGCCTCGTTTCAGGCGTGGTGCTTAGCCTACGCGTTTTTTACCGAACGGCCAACACCATGACTGCCCGGCTAGCTTTTGTGGGCGCCGTAACCAAGGTAGGGATGGTTCTTCCTCTGTTTACCGCTAATGCCGAAATGTACACCTACGTGGCCTGGATAAGTTGGTGGATGATTGGGTACAGCGTACACGAATACAGTGCCTTGAACCACCCTTCAACTCAAACAGAGGCACTCTAAGGTTCCAAAATTTCTTACCTTAGGGTTTTGTATTTCAAACTTCCATCTTCTTTGCACGGGCTCAACACCTGACAACGCCTTTACTTTTACTGCCTTGAAAGTTCTCCTAGATCTTCAGTATTTAAACGTCGCCACCACAGGCATCAAGACGTATATGCTGGAGCTAGCAAAGGCGGCTCGAAAATACCCTCACCCTGAGGTAGAGTGGATCTTCACCCATGATCCCGAGGCTCAGTCCTCCAGCAAGAAGGATCTCGCCCCAAAATCAAAGATTCAACGATTGACTTACCACCTGGACTACTTTCGGTGGAAGGAGTTTCAACTTCCAGACTTGGTCAAAAAATACAACCCCGACGTACTTCTCTGTCCAGACTTTGTCTCTCCTGCAGCCTCCTTACCCTGTAAACGGCTAACAGTAATACACGACGCCTTCTTTTGGCAAATGCCAGAAAATTACCCCCGCTGGTGGCGAACCTACTTTCTCCGCCTCCTCAAAAAGGGCTTGAAGGAAAACACCCGGCTCATCACCACCACGAACTATGCAGAACAGAGCCTGAGGCCCTTCCTGGGTAATAGATGGCCAATTTCGGTTATCTACCAGGCACCAAAAGGGATGCATGGGGCGGCAGACACCCAGTTTTTGACCCAACATGACCTGGATCACCAGGACTATTTTTTACATGTGGGCACGTTTGATCGGAGAAAAAACCTCCCCCAACTCGTCTTGGCTTATTCCGAATACCTTAAACGCAGCAAGAGCCCAAAAAAGTTGGTACTCGCTGGTGGCCCTGGACAAAGCCAGCAAATGAATGACTTTCCGATTGTAAAGGACTTAATTGCGTCCCTTGGCCTTCATGACCGGGTACTTTTGCCCGGTTACCTCAGCGATGGCGCCATCAAGGCGCTCTATGAAGGTGGTTTTGCCTACATATTTCCCTCCAAAAACGAGGGTTTTGGCATCCCCATACTAGAGGCCATGCACGCTGGCCTGCCCGTCATTCACTCGAATCAGCCCGCCTTGGTGGAAGTAGCAGGAGGGGCAGGCATGCCTTTTGAAATAGATAGCATACCCGACTTGACCGAAAAAATGATACTTTTGGAGGAAGAAAATGGCCTTTCCGCCCGCCTGATTCAACATGGAAAGGAACGTGCGGAGGCCTTTTCGGCTAAAAAATTTATAGATGACTTCCACCAGCTCATCTTAAGCGCTTAACCAAAGGCCATGCGGCAACTCTCCTGTCCGGTTTGTCAAACTCCCCCTATTTTGCCGGCAGTCACCGGCAGTAGGCTGAGCTGCCCTTCCTGTGACGTGAGCTGGACCTTCCTCTCGGAAGAGATTGATGCCCCCTCCCTGTACCGCGACGAGGTGTATGCCGTGGTTGACAATCGGAAGTCAATCTTTGAACGAATCATTTTTTCGGAAGGAAGAGCCATCTTGATTCAGGCTAAAAAAACACACCCGTCAGCAACCTCCTTACTAGACTTTGGTGCTGGCAAAGGACAATTTTTGGCTGTTGCCAAAGCCCTTGGTTGGACCTCCACCGGAATAGAAACGGAAGAGGAACGCGCTGCCTTCGCCACTGAAAAATACGGCGTAGCTGTGCAGGTCGCCTACTACGAACAGGGTGCTGTTGGAACCCCTCCCTATGACCTCATCACCTTAAACCATGTGTTGGAACACCTCCCTGAGCCCCTGGTTCTGTTGCGGGAGCTTGTCTCCCACAACCTGGCTCCCCAAGGCCTCCTCTACGTAGAGGTGCCACGAGCAGATGCCTGGCAGGCGCGCATGGCCGGATCTGCTTGGATGCATTGGGACATTCCCAAGCACCTCAGCCATTGGACGGAAGAGGCCTTGATCAAGCAATTGCAGACCATGGGCCTCCACCTTGAAGGACGACGCTCATTTTCGGTGCACCTGGGTGTATTGGGCATGTTGCAAGCCCTGCTTTCGCGATTGGGCTACCGCGAAAATCTCATCTTGCGCTTAAAAAAGAAAAAAACAATCCCTTTACTCCTCTTGATTGGAATATTCCTTCCCTTGGCCTTGGCCATGGAAATGCTTGCTACGGCAATGGGAAAGTCCGGTATTTGTGGCCTTTACCTTCGCAAGCATGGCTAAGATGAAAAATGTCTTGTTCCTGCAAAGCTCCTCAGAAGGCTACGGCTCGGCAAAGATTCTGCTGGAAGTGCTATCCGTATTTCAACAACAAGGTTTTGCCCCGCAGGTGGTGCTCACCAACTCAGGCCCCATGGAAGATGCAATGAAGCGCTTGGGTGTTCCGTACCACATCCAGAATTTGGGGATCCTACGAAGAAAATACATGGGCCTTGGGGGCCTACTCAATCGAGCGGGGAAAATTTGGAGTGCCTACTTTTTTCTATCCCAGCTACATCGAAAATATGCTTTTGAAGCCGTCTATTCCAACACGCTGGCCGTGGTAGTAGGGGCCGTATGGGCAATGCAACATCGTGTTCCTCACTTCTGGCATGTCCATGAAATCGTAAAGGGGCCAGCCCCATTGGTTCGTGGACTAGCCGCATTGCTTGACCGCTCTACACCACATCCCATTGCAGTATCACAGGCAGTCTCTGACCACTGGCAGCCCCTCTTGAAACGGGCACGTCTCGAAGTTATCCACAATGGGCTCCCTTATTCGGAATTTATAAATGCCCTTCCTACCCTGAAAAAAGAGCTGGGGCTCCCTGAAAACAGCCTCCTCGTGGGCATGGTAGGGAGAATCAATCCCGGGAAGGGACAGTTTTACTTTTTAGAATTGGCCGAAAAGCTAGTCCCCAAATTTCCGGAAGCCCACTTTTTACTCGCAGGAGACCCTTTTTCGTCCTATGAAAACCTCTTGGAAGAGTTGAAGCAAGAAATTAGTAAAAAAGCCCTCAACAGACAGGTGCATTACTTAGGCTTTCGTGAGGATATCCCAAAAATCATGGCCTCACTAGACGTATTTGTCCTGCCTTCGGTACTTCCTGATTCATTTCCAACAGTGATTTTGGAAGCCATGGCTGCAGGCAAGCCTGTGGTAGCTACCCAATCTGGGGGCGCCTCAGAAATGGTGGCCGAAGGACACACCGGGTTTTTGGTACCCATCGGAGATGTAAATGCAGGCGTTTTGGCAATAGAAAAATTACTTTCGTCGACATCGGTACGGCAAGAAATGGGCAGCGCAGCGCAAGTACGAGTACAAGAGGTCTTTAGCCTTGCTGCTTTTCAACAAAAATTAATTTCACACCTATGGCGGCACCTGAAAAAAGATTAAAAGTGGCCATCATGGGCGCCAAAGGCTACCCTTACGTGTATGGGGGCTACGATACACTAGTCAAGGAACTTGGCGAGCGCTTGCACGCCAAGGGGGTTCAGGTGCGTGTTTACAACCACAGAAGCCTTTTTCCTTCACGTCCTCGCTGGGTAAACGGCATCGAATGCATTTATACTCCGGCTATAGAATCCAAAAGCCTCACCCAGCTTAGCCATACCTTCTTTTCGATGGTTCATGCCTGCTTCTCTGATGTAGACGTCATCTTTGTGGTAAACTCGGGCAATGGCCCCTTTGGATGGATTGCCAAGCTCTTCGGCAAACCATCAGCAATCAACGTGGATGGACTAGAATGGCTTCGCCCAAAATGGAAGGGCTGGGGGGCTCGGTACTTTTTGTGGGCCTCAAAGATGGCTACCCACTCCTTTGATCAGCTCATAAACGATTCCGAAGAAATGCGGCGCGTATACCTGGAACTATTTAAAAAGGATTCGGTGATGATTGCTTACGGAGCAAACCCTAAGGAAGCCGTTTCAGATCTGCCACTCCAGCACTGGGAACTTTCTTCGAGGAACTATTACCTGATCGTAGGCAGGCTAATTCCCGATAACAATGCCGACTTGATCATTGCAGGATTTCTACAGTCCGACACTAAGAAAACGCTCGTGGTTGTTGGAGATGCTCCTTTTTCAGATCCATGGGCCCAGCAAGTAAAAAATATGCAGGGGCCAAGGGTATTATTTACGGGCTACGTCACTGACCCAGACGCCCTCGCTTCCCTTTACTCCCATTGCTATGCCTATTTTCATGGGCACGAGTTTGGGGGCACCAACCCGGCCATGCTCAAAGCCTTGGGCTATGGTTGTGCTATTCTAGCCTTAAATACCCCCTTCAACCAGGAAATGCTTCAAAACGGAAAACACGGATGGTATTTTGAGAAAAATACCGAAGCGATTACTCAAGTGGTAGAAGGAGCCGAAAGCAACGGGGAGGATTTGGAGGAACTGCGAAAAACTGCCCGGCATGGGCTCACTGAAAAATACTCATGGGATCGAGTCACTGACCAATACATTGCGGTATTTGAGCGCCTCGCTAAAAAGTAATTTTTTCGCGTATCCTTTTTTCACGCAGATCTAAGTAGAAAAATAACGCAGATCAAGGTGATATAAGCCCCCCAGAAATCTGCGGGTCTTTTCTGCGGAAAATCTGCGTGACCCCTTTTTCTAACGCAGATCTAAAGGAAAAATAACGCAGATCAAGTGGATATAAACCAATAGAAAATCAGCGAAAGCCTTTTTTAAATAAAAAAACGAAGCGGATTTACCCCCAGCGGTAAGTTCTCCAGGCAGCGCGCTGCCTCTCGGTCAAAAATGTCCAGACCAATAGCCTGCTTTTTTTGTTGCCCTGAGCCATGTCAATTACCTGCTGTTCCCGAACACCTACCTGATCCAACTGACTCTGTAAAAACTGGAGATTTTCGGATTTGGACACGAGCACGCTAAACCAGCATACCTGCTGTGAAAATCGAGCACTTTCCAAAATCATACGAGAAACAAACCCTCGCTCTCCTCCGTCAGTCCAAAGTTCCGCCGCCTTTCCCCCAAAATTCAACACAGGAGATGCGCTGCGCGTCCCTCGAAGGTTGCGTTCCTTCCTTTGACTACCAGCCTGAGCGGCGGCAGCAGATTCGTGAAAAGGGGGATTGCAGCAGACCAGATCAACGACTTCCCCTTGGAGAAGTACGGATTGGAAGACCACTGAGGGATCGGCCTGATGACGGAGTGTTACCTTCCCCGTCAAACTTGGGTTAGCCTCCACCAATTTAGCAGCAGCAGCGAGTGCCGGCACGTATATTTCTGACCCTACAAAGCTCCATCCAAACAAGGCAATGCCAAGCATCGGGTAGATTAAGTTAGCGCCCGTACCCACATCCAGTACCCGAATATTGGGACCCATGGGGATTTTTCCCCCATTGTTTTGCGCCAGCAAATCAGATAAATAATGCAGGTAATCCGCCCTACCAGGAATGGGAGGGCAGAGAAAACCATCAGGAATATCCCAATAAGCATAGCCATAATGGTGAAGCAGCAGCGCCTTGTTGAGCAGCTTCACCGACCTCGGCTTGGAAAAATCAAGGGTAAGCGTGCCATGCTCGTTTACGAAGATGACATCTTTCAGTTCAGGCTCCGTTTCCGCTAGCCCAATCAGGTCGTACCGCCCCCGATGAAGGTTATTTGGGTGAAGATCACCCGAGGTTTCTTTCTCTTTCATTGACGTAGATGAGGCACGAACCCTTAAAAAATTCTGTTCCGAATTTCCTGTGTAGGCACACGATCCAAGGGAATAAGATAGCCGTTGACCACTGCATGGGTCAGGCGCCCGTCTCGGCTCAAAAAGAAGTTGGGCACAGCACCCGTCTTCCAGCCTCCGGAAAACTTATCCACACTTTTCAATACATTCAACGGCAAACCGTGTACTTCACGCAAAGCCCCTTGTTTAACTTTTATGGCCAAAAACCCTTGGCGCAACAAATCCATGGCCTTTTCTAGAGTCAGCTCTTTGGTGCTTTCAAACGTCTTGGGGTATACTTTTCCTTCCTTGTACTGCAATCCAGAGGCATCTAATGTCTCCATGCCAAAAAAGACCTGCATGTCTCCATGGTCTTCCACAGACCCGCTGAAAAAGTATCCTCCCGCAGACTCGGTTTCCCTTCTTCGGATGGCGAGGTCTACTGGGTACAAAGTCCCATTAACCGGTACCTGCAGCTCGTTGATAAGCAGGTCCATTAGCTGGAAGCCGTTGTCGGGAATGGCAAAATAGTCTGCGGTGCTGTATTGGGTATAGCCTTGGGTGGCAATGCTGTGCAGCGAATGAAGAAGGAGGAGAAAATTGAGCTTGCGCACTTCCTGCTTTTCCGTATCTCCAACTAAGCCGCCTGATTCAATCAAGATGGTGCTCGTTCCCCACTTTTGAATATTATCCCCAAAGGCTCTCGGCTCAAAAGCATCGTCGTATTTACCCACCTGGCCAGGAATCAGTTCCTGCAATAGTGCATTCATCCCGGCAATGGTTTGCATGGCACGGCCACGCACGGCGTTAATTTCTGTTTGCTCATTATAGGCAGGGGCGAGTAAAGAGATGGTCGCCTGCTTGGGGGTGTTGAGTACGTTGTAATAAATCTGCTGGTCATGCAGGTTAAAGCCAAACTCAGGTTCAAAGTCATCCCTGGCCTTTTTTAAAATCACCGCCTCCGGCGAAATGAGGGAAATGGCATCTCGGTTGAGGTCAATGTCTAGCGCATTTCTTCGCTTAAACGCATCAGCCCCGTCGGGATTGAGCATGGGAATAAACTTGAGCTGAAGCTGAGTCCTTAGCAAGCTTCTCAAGGGTTCGTTCTCGGCATCTTTACCGCTCAAAAAGTTAAATAGATCAAACAAGGCCATGGTAGCCGTGCTTTCGTTACCATGCATCTGCGACCAAAGCATCACCTTGGTCTTGCCGCTGCCCCAGTCCAAGGAAGAGATAGACTTGCCAAGCACCGACTTGCCCAACAGGCTCACTCGAAATGCTGGCGCATGGCCTTGAATCAAGGGCTGCAAGGCTGCATGTGTAAATCTTCGATCGGTAATTGCCCCTTCTTTGTAGGTATCAAATGCGGTGGTCATCTGCTCTACCGCTAGGCGTGGAACCTGCCCCTGGGAACTAGCAACGCCCAAAAAAAGAAAAGTCGCTAAAGTCAGACCGAAAAATTTGAATGAGAACAAACGCATGGGGTAGATTTTCAAGTAATTTGAACTAAAACTAGGCAAAGGGCTTAAATAAATCCTTCAATTTTTGTGCTCGCCAAAAAATCATATTCTGATCTTTTGCTACCAAAACGTATCCTACCCCTCCCCCACAATCAATTTGAATCCTTCCCCGTGCACGGTGATAATCTGCACTTTCGGGTCGTCTTTTAAGATTTTTCGGATTTTGCTCAAGTAAACGTCCATGGAACGGGCATTGAAATAGCTGTCGTCACCCCAAATCTGCTTGAGAGCATGGCTTCTATTGACCAGCTTATTGGTTTCTGAGGCCAGCAGCCGAATTAGCTCGTTCTCCTTCGATGTCAACTTGTGTCTGCCCTCTGGGCCATCGATGCATTGCTCGTCGTAGTGCAATACAAAATCGCCGAAGACATAGGTCTTCAACGGGCTCAATTCCGTGGCCTTTTGTGTACGGCGGAGAATGGCCGTGATGCGCAGGAGCAGCTCTTCCATGCTGAAGGGCTTGGTGAGGTAGTCGTCTGCACCAATTTTTAAGCCGTCAATAACGTCTTCTTTTTGATTTTTGGCCGTGAGAAATAAGACCGGCTGCTCCTCTTGTACCTTCTTAATCTCCTTGGCAAGCGTAAACCCATCCTTTTTGGGCATCATCACGTCGAGCAGACAGAGGTCAAACTTGTCCTTTTTAAACTTGTTCCACCCCTCTTCTCCATCCCGACAAAGGGTGGTATCGTAGCCCTTCATTTGTAAGTATTCCTGCAGAATGTCTCCTAGGTTGGGGTCGTCTTCGACAACTAATAGCTTGGCCTTACTCATTGTTTTTTTGGTAGGTTAATGGTGAAAGTACTTCCTTTTCCGAGCTCTGACTGCACAGAAATTGTTCCTTTATGTGCTTCTATCATAGTTTTTACGTAGGACAAGCCGAGGCCAAATCCCTTGACATCGTGTACGTTGCCCGTCGGAACGCGGTAGAACTTGTCGAATATTTTTTTCACTGCCTCCCTGCTCATCCCCATGCCTTGATCCTGAAGGAGAATGCAAACGGCTCCACCCTGTTCTTTTACGGTGACCCGAATTATGGGGTTCGACGGGGAATATTTAGTGGCATTGTCCAGCAGGTTATTGAAGATATGGCTAAGGTGAAAATGGTCACCTTCGAGGTAGGGGTCTTCCATCTCGATGAGAAGCGCTATCGTTCCGCCGCGTTTTTCTACCTGAAGGCCTATTTGATCCATGCAGGCCTGAATCAAAGAAGGCATGTGCAAGGTTTCAATTTTGAGGTTAAACTCGTTTTTATCCAAAGCGGCGGCCTGCAACACTTTTTCTACTTGGCCGACTAGGCGTTTGTTTTCCTCTTTGATGATCCCCAAATAACGGCCTCGGAAGGTTTCCTGATTGCTCAGCTCCGGATCTTGCAAGGCCTCCACCGCCAAACTGACCGTTGCCAGTGGCGTTTTAAACTCGTGGGTCATGTTGTTGATAAAGTCATTTTTTGTATCAGACAATGCTTTCTGACGCAAAATCACACGGATGGCGTAATAAAAACAGGATACGATAACTAGGATGAACACAAGGGAACTGGATATGGGTAGCCATACCTGTCGAAACACGTGGCTGCTCTTCTCCGGAAAGTAGACATAAATAAAATTGTCGTTGCCCAAGATGTCGTTGGGAAAAAGCTTGGACTGCAAGCCTTCCCGGACCAGTCGCTGCGAATCTAAAAGGCTGCCCAGGGCAATGAGCTCTTCGGATCCAGACTGTATGCCGAGTTCAAAGTTTTCGGAAATTCCTTTTTCCAACAGCTGTCTTTTCAATAACCGACGCACAACGGCCGTGTCGAGACGGTCCATTATCGCCTGCTGCCCCTCAGCAAGCTCCTCAAAAGCCTGATTCATCAAGTCAATCTTGATGTTGGTTTTTCGGATTTTGTCCAGCGCATCATCTGAGAGATTTACCTCCGTATTGAACTGAGGTACAATGCCGGTGTAGGGTCGTGAAGATTCTCTGGTAAAACTCTGATCCTTATCCAAATACTCCAGTTGTCGCTCTTTTTCCTGAAGTAGGATCTGCATTTCGTCAGGAGTAAACATCCGCGAGGCGACATCTGGTGTCATGTAGGCAAAAAAAGTTTCCAGTTCCGATAAAATAGAAATGTCTAGTCCGCGGGAGAGAAGCATCCTCCGAAAGGTACTACTGACCTGAGGAACTGGTGAGCGCAACAAGGTATCCACCAAGGAAGGGCGGGTGTAGGTAGGGGTAGTTTTGATTTGCAGTTCTATCGGATCGATCTTTTTAAAGATGATCTCCTTCAAAATAGGGTCTTTGATCAATTTGCTTAGTAGAACATCGGAGGTTTCCCCCTTTTCTAATTCCCTCACCGTTTCCCCAAGAGCTTGCAGTGCATTTTGATCGAATCGCTCTTTGTTAATGCGGATAGCATTTCTTATCCAATAGTATTGAAAGCCCATCAAGCCAAAGCTTGCAAGGGACATCAACACAATGACTAAGGTAATTTTGCTTTTGGACATGCCACAAAAATAAGCGGATACAGCCGGCAGGAGGGCTTGTTAACATGTTTTAACGGATGAAAAAAAATCTTTTCTTTTATTCTTCCTTTTTTGCCCTTAATCTAGGGGTATGAATTTGTTGGTTTTCTAATTACATACCCCAAAAAAAGGAAGGTTCTTTACCTTCCTTTTTTATTGTTTAGGTATTTTTGCCAATTCATCCCCTAATCTCTCCCCTCGTGCAGCAGCCAAGTCATATTCAAGGCCTTGCCATAGAAGACATCGCCGAAAAATTTGGAACACCGCTTTACCTCTATGACGGGGAGAAAATCTTCTCCCAAGTAAAAGCATTACAAGACGCCTTTGCGGGAGTGCCCTTAAAAATTAAGTACGCAACCAAGGCCCTTTCCAGCCTTTCCATCTTACGGCTCATTCGAAAAGCAGGGGCAGAGCTGGATGCGGTTTCCATCGAGGAGGTAAAGCTTGGCCTATTCGCTGGTGCTCCTGCCTCTGAGATCATGTACACGCCCAGCGGGGTGGCATTTGCCGAGATTCAGGAAGCCGTTGGCATTGGCGTCATGATCAACGTGGACAGCCTACCCCTTTTGGAACGCTTTGGCCAAACCTACGGAAATAGCGTCCCCGTATGTATCCGCCTCAATCCCCACATCCTTGCCGGCGGCAACTTGAAAATCTCCGTAGGCCACAAGGAAAGCAAGTTTGGGATCTCTATTGAGCAACTCGGGGAAGTCCTCGACCTCGTGCGCCGCTATGAAATTTCCGTGGTGGGCCTACATATCCATACCGGTTCCGACATCTTGGACGGTGCCGTTTTTTTAGAAGGGGGAAAAGTCCTTTTTAATGCCGCAATGCAGTTCCCGGACCTTCGGTTTTTGGACTTTGGAGGTGGGTTTAAGGTAGCCTACAAGCCAGAAGATCCAGCCACAGACGTAGCAGAGGTGGGGCGGGTCGTTGGCAAAGCCTTTCAAGAGTTTTGTGCGAACTATGGCCGCCAACTTGAGCTCTGGATTGAGCCAGGAAAATTTTTGGTCAGCGAAGCCGGTTTTCTCGTCGTCAAGGCTACCGTCGTCAAGGAAACGCCTACCATTCACTTTGTGGGTGTTGACTCGGGCTTGAATCACCTCATTCGCCCAATGATGTACGACGCCTACCACGGCGTGTACAACCTCAGCAACCCAAATGGCCCTGTATCGACCTACACTGTCGTGGGTTATATCTGCGAAACAGACACTTTTGCGACCCAGCGACCTCTCAATGAAGTGAAGGAAGGGGATCTCCTAGTGCTGCAAAATGCCGGTGCTTACGGTTTCACCATGGCTTCAAACTACAACGCACGACTACGTCCTGCCGAAGTGCTGGTTTGGCAAGGAAAGGCACTCCTCATTCGAGAGCGGGAGCGCTTTGACGATTTGGTTCGCCACCAAGAGCTGCACGACCTGTAAATCGCAAGAATCGGTGATGGTCCGTCACAAACTTATTTTTATCTCTCCAAACATTCCCGTTGAAAAAGGACTTTAAGCTATAATCCTCCTTTTTTATGGCCCACACCCTCCGCTTGATCCTTGGGGATCAACTCAACAGTCAGCATTCCTGGTTTACACGTGTTGACCCCTCCGTCACTTACCTGATGATGGAGATGCGGCAAGAAACGGATTACGTCAACCACCACATTCAAAAGGTCATTGGCTTCTTCTTGTCCATGCGGAACTTTGCAGAAGACCTTCGAAAGCAAGGGCATCGGGTGATCTATCTTTACCTTGATGATCCTGACAACCTTCAATCCCTAGCCGCTCAGCTTCCTATCTTGATAGAAAAAGAAGGCCTCAGCCGATTTGAATACCAGCTCCCTGACGAATACCGCCTCGACCAACTACTACGCTCTTCCTGTGACGCCCTCGGGATTCCTACCCAGGCGGTGGATTCGGAACACTTCCTGACAAGCAGAGAATTTCTGCAGGATTTTTTTAAAGGCAAAAAGTCCTTCCTCATGGAGACCTTTTACCGGGAGATGCGCAAAAAGTACCAGGTACTTATGGATGGAAAAGAGCCCATCACGGGACAGTGGAACTACGATCAAGACAACCGTAGCTCCTTAAAAGACAAACGCCTCCTAAAAAAAGCATACACCCATCCCAAGCAGGTACACGAGCTGTGCGCTATGCTGGAAAAAAATGGAGTCAAAACCATCGGCAGCGTAGATCCAGAGCATTTTCCTTGGCCCACGTCTCGGCAAGAAAGCCTAGAAGTGCTCGCCTACTTTTGCGAGGAGCTATTGGAACACTTTGGTGCTTATCAAGATGCCTTGACCACCTGGGATCCATTTTTGTTTCACTCACGATTGAGCTTTTCCCTCAACAGCAAGATGCTCTCTCCCCTAGAAGTAGTCCAAGCGGTAGAAGCCCATTGGATGGCCAATCAGGATACGGTTGGGATTTCTCAAGTAGAGGGCTTTGTCCGGCAGATCATCGGTTGGCGGGAGTACATGCGCGGAATCTACTGGGCCAAAATGCCCGAGTTTGCCGAACTTAACTTCTTTGGACACGAGCGAACCCTTCCGAATTGGTTTTGGACAGGAAAAACAAAAATGACTTGCCTCAGCCAGTCCATCGGACAGTCTTTAGCCTTGGGCTATGCACACCACATTCAGCGGCTGATGGTGACGGGCAACTTTGCTCTCCTGGCAGGAATCAATCCCGACGAGGTGGACCAATGGTACCTTGGAATCTACATCGATGCCATCGAATGGGTAGAAATTACCAATACAAGGGGAATGAGCCAGTTTGCCGATGGAGGCATCGTCGGCACCAAGCCCTATGTGTCTTCGGCAAACTACATCAAAAAGCAAGGCAACTACTGCAGCTCCTGCGCCTATCAAGCAGAAAAGAAAACCGGAGAGGGGGCATGCCCC
>Ga0164295_10000020_pt1 | contig 180557 bp, 181 predicted proteins | sample GEODES006metaG_FD_111798 | JGI IMG/M metagenome (GOLD analysis project Ga0164295, IMG submission 111798) | Oligotrophic lake water microbial communities from Sparkling Lake, Wisconsin, USA - GEODES006 metaG | ecosystem: Environmental > Aquatic > Freshwater > Lake | place: USA: Sparkling Lake...
CGGTTCGTCGAGCTGGGATCGGCTACGCTGCTGACCCGGGAACTGGTCGCCGCAGGTGCCCTGAACAAGCGCGGCAAGGCCATCGACAAGGGCTTCCTCTACAAAGCCCTGAACAACCGGGTGTACCTCGGCGAGGCCGTCCACAAGGGCACCAGCTATCCCGGCGAGCATCAGGCCATCATCGACCAGGTGCTCTGGGACAAGGTCAGGTCGGTGCTGGCGCAAAGCCCGCGCACCCGGGCAGGAAACACCAGGGCCAAGACGCCTGCGCTGCTGAAGGGTCTGATATTCACGGAGAAGGGCATCGCGATGACGCCGACCGTGTCGAAGAAGGGCAGCCGCCTTTATCGCTACTACACCTCGATGGACGCGATCCGGAACCGCGCGGGTGAGAACACCGAAACCTTCGTTCGGCTGCCGGCGGGAATGGTGGAGACCGCGGTCGTCCAGCAAATCCGGACCCTTCTGCTGACGCCTGAGGTCACGGCCCGGGCGATCGAGGCCGCGCAGCGCGAATGCCCCGAGATAGAACAGCCCGATGTGGTGGCGGCCCTGACGGGCTTTGACGCCTTGTGGGAGTCCCTGTTCCCGGCTGAGCAGGCGCGCATCGCACGGCTGCTGGTCGAGCGCGTCACGGTCGGCAGCGATGGCATGGCCGTCGATCTGCGCACCGAGGGGCTTGGGTCGGTGGTCAGGGAGATGGTGAAGCCGCGCCAGGAGATGGCGGCATGAGCGTCGCGCCCACCACCATCCGGGTCATCATCCCGCTGGCCATCCGCAAGCGTAACGGTCGGCCAAAGATACTGCCGCCGACAGATCATGCCGCATCGAACGATGCCGCAGTGGAGGCCCATGTGCTGCGCGCCGTCGCCAAGGCATGGAGCTGGCGGCGCAAGCTGGAGTCCGGGCAGGCGAGCACCAACCTCGACCTGGCCCATGATGAAGATGTCTCCGACCGCTACATCGGCCGGATGATCAAGCTGGCCTATCTGGCCCCGGCTGTTCTCGAGAAACTGCTGCTGCAGCGGTGCCCACTGGCGGTGTCGGTCAAGGACCTGATGGCCATTGCCGACCTGCCTTGGGCAGAGCAGGTTGCCGCCGCCTTCGGGCTTCCGGTGGATAGAGCCTGAAACCTGCCCCCGGATGAACGCCGCGAAAGCGGACCTTCCGAAGTTCTCAGAGGGGTGGGGAGCGGTCGCAAGCGTCAGTGGCCGCCACACGTCCGCAAAAGCAAGAACACTAGCGTCAGCCCACTCAGCGCAATAAGAGCGCCAATGCCTCGCCCGAGCTTTCGAAGCTCCGGCTGATAGTTCATCGGTCCGGAAGCCGGCTCGGGTTTCGGCAGCGACTCCGGCACAACGTCTTCCTTAAGGCCGCCCTTGATCTCGTTTTCACTATATGTCGAGACGCTGAATTCGCCGATGATCGCGGTTCGTTCGAGGTAGTAGTCCTGGGTCTGATGGAACGTAGCAAATGAGCGTTCGGGGCCGAACATGAAGCCCCACGCATCAAGTCTGAACCCGAGCCCCCTATCCGTTCCACGTAGCTCTGTGACCAGTGCGTCAATTTGCGCCCGGCTGACGTACAGATGGAAGCTCAGCGACTCGTCCACCTTCTCGTCATCCATGCTGAAGGCCGGCACGGCGTACATTCGCGAGAGCTTCGGATCGCCCTCGGAAAGGCTCAACGTCACCTTTCCGCGATAAAGGCTGTTGGAGCCGTCGTCTTCGATCACGTTGATGTTGCGCTTCGTGGTGAGCCTTGCCTCGCCGGAGACTTCTAGCGAAATCGCATTGGCAAATTCCGGCGGAGGTTCGGTGGGCTTGCCTTCCCACTCACCTGTTCGCCAGCGTAGTTCTTCTTGCTGGCGCAATGTGTAGTCGGACTGCCGATGCGTGACCTCATCCGGACTCATTATCGTAACGCGCGTGGTCGGCTCGGCGACCACGCCAAAGAAGCGGCACTGCGCGATTTCGAGCTTGTAGGCGGAGTCGCCGTTTCCGAGCTTGGTGCTGTAAGTCGGGTTCTTGGTCACGGCCATTGGTGTTCATATTCCATGGTCGCTGGCTACTTCTCGCCTCATCGACCTTACTGCGCAGCATGGCGACGCTGTCCACCGTCCGCAATGGTTCGTGTCTCCCCGGTAGGTCCGGGCCAACAAGCGGACCTGCGCCAAGCAGTCCGCAAAGGGACTCCACTTCGGTTTCTCTAACTGCACATTGGGTGGAATATCGTCCACGAACTTCCGGACCATTCATCAGCTCAAAACGCTGTAAACGCAGACTATTTTGAACCCGAACTGCCGAGAGCGAGGTTCGGGTGATCAGAGACAAAAGGCGTTCAGAGACCGCTTTGGACGTGTCCCCCAGTCTCCGAGGTTCGGACGGCATCTGGAAAATGGAGCGACTACTGGGGGCTTTGCGCGCCTGCGGTCGCCCGATTGCGGGTTCGCGACAGGGGAGTGGCGGACAGGGTGGGATTCGAACCCACGGTGGGCTCTCACCCACGGCGGTTTTCAAGACCGCTGCCTTAAACCACTCGGCCACCTGTCCACTGGTTTGTCGGCCTATAGCAGGGCCTTTCGTCGGACCAAAGACGGATTTGCGGCCATTAACCGAACCTCAGCGCCGCCCGGGTTACAAAAGTCGTCTCGCCAGAAAGGGGAGATGCGCGATGAACAGCGCACAGAGTCAGTCGCAGGCCGAAGGTCTTCGCGGCAGGATATTGGACGGCCGAACCCTGGCCGTTCTGATTGCGGCCGCCAGTTTGACGGCCTGCGCCACGCCGCATCTGGCCGTGGGGCCGAAACCCGGTCTTCCCCGGGGACATGGCGGCGGGTCTGCGACGCCCGCGCCCACTGCGCCGGGAACCATGCGGCCCTATCAGGTCCGAGGCCGCTGGTACAAACCCCAGCATCAGCCCGGCTATGACGAAGTGGGGATCGCCAGCTGGTATGGGCAGCAGTTCCACAATCGCAAGACCGCCAGCGGCGAGCCCTTCGACATGACCCTGACCTCGGCGGCTCACAAGACCCTGCCGCTGCCCAGCATTGTCGAGGTGACCAACCTGGACAACGGCCGCAAGGCGCGGGTGCGGGTCAATGACCGGGGACCCTTTGTCGAGGGCCGGATCATCGACATGTCAAAGGCCGGGGCCGAGGCCCTTGGCTTTGCGTCCCAGGGAAGCGCCAGGGTCCGGGTCCGCTATATCGGTCCTGCGCCGACCCGCGACCAGGACCGCAGCCTGCGCCAGGCCCGGGTCGATGACGCGCCAAGGCCGGGACGGGGCGGCAGCGGACGAAGCGAGGCGCCCGGCAACGGCCCCTGGAGCATCCAGGCAGGATCTTTTTCCAGCCGAGATAACGCTCGCAATGCCATGAAATCGCTCAATGAACTGGGACGGGTTCAGATCAGGAAGGTATCGGGCAAGGGCCAGACCTGGTTTCGGGTCGTGGTGACGTCCGGGTCTGATCTGCGCAAGGCCGAGCGGCTGCGACAGGCCGTGGCTGCTGCCGGATTTCCGGGCGCCACCCTCATTTCCGGGCGTTAGCGGCAAAGCCGGGCAGGGGGATCATGTCCCTCTGGACAAGGGGGGCGTTCCGGTCGAAGGACAGGCTCATGGCGAGCGGCTGGTTCATCACCTTTGAGGGCGGCGAGGGGGCGGGAAAGACCACCCAGGTACGCCGTCTGGCCAGCCGCCTGACCGCCCTTGGCCATGACGTCGTGGTCACCCGTGAGCCGGGCGGGTCGCCGGGCGCCGAGGCCATCCGCGATCTGGTGATCAATGGCGCCGCCGACCGCTGGTCGCCCCTGACGGAGGCCCTTCTGATGAACGCCGCCCGTCGCGACCATATCGAACGGGTCATCGCCCCGGCCCTGGCCCGGGGCCAGACCTTGCTGTGCGACCGGTTCGCCGACTCCACCCGCGCCTATCAGGGGGCTGGCGGCGCCGTCGATCCCGCCGCCATCGCCGCCCTGGAGGCCGTTGTGCTGGAAGACCTGAAGCCGCACCTGACCCTGGTCCTCGACCTGCCGGTGGCCGAGGGCCTGGCCCGGGCCGCGGCCCGAGGTGGGGGCGAGGCGCGCTTCGAGTCCAAGGGCCAGGCCTTCCACGAAAGGCTGCGGGCAGGCTTCCTGGCCATCGCCGCCGCCGAGCCCGGCCGCTGCCGGGTCGTGGCCGCTGACCAGTCGCCGGACGCCGTCGAGGCGGCCCTCTGGGCGGTGGTGGAGCCTTTGTTGCCTCATCCGGGTGCGACGCCCCATGGCTGAAACCGTCGCCCATCCCAGGGACTCCGCCGCGCTGGAAGGCCAGGCAGCGCAGGAAGAGGCCTTCCTGTCGGCGCTCGACTCCGGACGGCTTCATCACGCCTGGCTGCTGACCGGCCCCGAAGGGGTGGGCAAGGCGACCTTCGCCTATCATGCGGCGCGACGGCTGCTGGGCGCCGCCCGCGATCCTGCCGGCAGCCCCCTGTCCGCCTCCCTGAAGGATCCGGTCAGCCAGCTCATGGCGGCGCGGTCCCACCCCGACCTGATGGTTCTGGAGCGGGACGGGGAGGACGGCAAACCGCGCAAGGTGATCCCCGTCGACGAGGCCCGCCGCCTGCCGGAGTTCTTTTCCAAGGCCCCGGCCCGGGCGGCCTACAGGGTGGCCATCATTGATGCAGCCGACGACCTGAATGTCAATTCTGCCAATGCTATACTGAAGACTCTTGAGGAACCGCCGCCGCGCGGGGTCCTGCTGCTGGTCTCCCATTCGCCCGGCAGGCTGCTGCCCACCATCCGGTCCCGCTGCCGCACCCTGGCCTTCCGGCCCCCGGATGCCGAGGTTGCGGCCCGGATCGTCAGGCAGGCCGCCGAAGTCGATGGCCATGACGCAGCAAGGCTGGTGAAGATGGCCGGCGGCGCGCCTGGTCTGGCCATCCGGCTGGCCGCCATGAAGGCTCTGGAGGTGGATGACGCCGCCCATGAGATCCTGACCCATCTGGACCATCCCCAGCCTGCGGCCCTGCTCAGCCTGGCGGACGGATTTCGCGGCGCCGAAGGCGCAGAGCGCTTTCAGCTGTTGTTTGAAAGGCTTGCGGACCGGATCCGAACCATGGCCGTCGACCAGGCCCTGGCCGGGACCGGGGAGGGGGGTGACCTCGACCGCTGGGCCGAGGCCTGGGAAACCCTGATGCGCCTGCCCCGCGAGGCTGAAGCCGTCAACCTGGACCGCGCTGACAGCTTCTGGACCGCCCTCCGCGCCCTCAAGGCCGCGGCGGCCTGACCCGGATGACAAGCCCATGCTGATCGACAGTCACGTCAACCTCCATGCCGCCCAGTTCGCCGAGGACCAGGACGCCGTCATCGACCGCGCCCGGGCGGCCGGCATCGCCCTCATGGTCACCATCTGCGACCGGGTCTCCGCTTTCGATACGGTGCATGCCCTGGCCATGGCCCATGAGGACATCTGGTGTTCCGTCGGAACCCATCCTCATGAAGCCAAGGAAAATCCGCAGCTTGCCGCCAGTCTCCTGATAGGTCTGGCCTCCCGGCCCAAGGTCGTCGGTATCGGCGAGACGGGTCTGGATTTCCACTATGACCTCAGCCCGCGCGATGTGCAGGCTGCCGTCTTCCGCCAGCATGTGGCGGCGGCCAGGGCCACCGGCCTCCCCCTGATCGTCCATACCCGCGAGGCCGATGAGGTCATGGGCCATATCCTGGAGGAGGAGCACGCCGCTGGCCCGTTCCGCATCCTGATGCACTGCTACACCAGCGGCGCCGAGCTGGCCCGGCGGGCCGCGGCCCTGGGAGCCTGGTTCTCGGTTTCGGGCATCGCCACCTTCAAGGCCGCCCAGGACGTCCGGGACGTGATTGCGGACATGCCGGCGGACCGTATCATCCTCGAGACCGACTGCCCCTATCTGGCCCCGGTCCCCATGCGGGGACGTCGCAATGAACCGGCCTATCTACCTCATATCCTTGAAAAACTGGCCGAGATTCGGGGCTGGGGCCGGGAGGAGGCCGAGGCCCGCACCGAGGCGGCCTTCTTCCGCCTTTTTGACCGGATTCCGCAGCCCCAGGGCGGGTCACGATGACGGCGAAACACACCGGCGACAGCCTCGTCTTCACCCTGCTGGGCAGCGGATCGTCAGGGGGCGTTCCCCGCGCCGACGGCAATTGGGGCGCCTGTGATCCTTCCGAGCCCAGGAACCGCCGCCGTCGTTGCTCCCTGCTGGTCCAGCGGCGCGGGCAGGGCGCTGGCGCCCTTGGCTCCGGGCCCATGACCAGTGTCGTGGTCGACACCTCGCCGGACTTTCGCGAACAGGCGATTGACGCCAAACTTCAACGCCTTGATGGCATTCTTTTCACGCACGATCATGCCGACCAGACCCATGGCCTGGACGACATCCGGGCCTTCGCCATCAACCAGCGCCAGCGCATTCCGGCCTGGATGGACGAGCCGACCCGCCGCCGGCTGAACGCAAGGTTCAACTACATCTTCGAAAGCCAGGGCGGCTATCCGGCCATCAGCGATCTCAACCCCATGCCGCCGCCTGGCCAGGCCTTCCGGATAGACGGCCCGTCCGGCGCCATTCCGGTGACGGCCTTTGACCAGGAACATGGCGAGATTCGATCCCTGGGCTTCCGGTTCGGCCCTGTGGCCTATTCGCCGGACGTCAACCTGCTACCCGAAACCGCGTTCGAGGCCCTGGAGGGAGTCGAGATCTGGATCGTCGACGCGCTTCGCTACACGCCCCACCCGACCCACGCCCACCTGGACCGCACCCTGAGCTGGATCGACCGGGTCAAGCCCAGGCTGGCTGTTCTGACGAACCTCCATATCGATATGGATTTCAATCGATTGTCCGCGGAGCTCCCGGACGGCGTGGCGCCTGGGTTTGATGGCATGGTGCTCAGTACGGGGTTTTGACCCTTGCCCCATCTGCGTTCTCGACAGGGGTTGGCGGCCGATCCGTCCGTTTCCGCAGGCGTGGTTTCGGTCGCCAGCCAGCGGAGGGACGCAACCCGACAGATTTAGTGGGAAATAAGTTACAGGCGGCAAACGTGGCTTGAGGGCCGCGATGTGGCCCCAAAGCGCGGGCATAGTCGACCTTCACACTTGGTTTTAACATTCCGGACTTGCGCGCCGCAATTCTTATGCCTAGTTCTCCGCCCGGCTTTAAGCGGTATATTGTCTATGAGCATGCGTGTGAACGTGAAGGGGTCCGATTTCCTGGGCGCCCGCTCGCGCAGGGTGGGGCGCGCGGCCTTCCTGGGGATCTTGCTGTCCACCGCGGCCGGCATGGCAATGGCGGAAAACGGCTCCGCTGACACAGCAGCGGTCGTGGCCGCCGAGGATGAACCGGCTGCAGCCAATGAAGTCGGCGAGCTGATCGTTACGGCCCGTCGCCGTACCGAGACGGCGCAGTCGGTGCCTCTGGCCATTTCGGTCGTTGCGGCTGAAAAACTCGACGCCACGGGCGCCTTCAACGTCGGCCGGCTGCAACAGCTTACCCCGACCCTGCAGTATTACTCCTCCAACCCTCGCAACACCTCGGTGAACATCCGTGGTCTTGGCGCGCCGTTTGGCCTCACCAGCGACGGCTTCGAGCAGGGCGTCGGCTTCTATATCGACGATGTCTATAATGCCCGGGTCGCCAGCTCGACCTTCGACTTCCTGGACGTCGCCCAGATCGAGGTTCTGCGCGGTCCGCAGGGCACCCTCTACGGCAAGAACACGACGGCCGGCGCCGTCAACGTGACCAGCAACCAGCCAACCTTCGATTTCGAGGCCAAGTCCGAAGTCACTGTCGGCAACCTGAACTTCAAGCAGGCCAAAGGCATCTTTTCCGGACCGCTTTCGGACAATGTCGCTGTGCGTGTGGCGATTTCCTCGACCAGCCGCCGCGGCACGATCTACAACGTCACCAGCCGCAACTGGATCAACGAACAGGACAATCTCGGCCTCCGTGGGCAACTGCTGATCAAGCCGAACGATGATTTTGCCCTGACCCTGGCTGCTGACTACAGCACCCAGGATCCCGAGTGCTGCGGCCAGATTTTTGTTCGCACCGGCGCCACCCAAAGGGCCCTGAATCGCCAGTATGCCGCCTTGGCTGCGGCCCAGGGTTACACGGTCGTCAGCACCAACCCCTTTGATCGGCGAACCGACATCGACGCCAGCCTCAACGCGGGCAACACCATCGGCGGCGCCTCGGCCCGGGTGGTCTGGGATGTCGGAATCGGAACCGTGACCTCGATCACCGCATGGCGGTTCTGGGACTGGAAGCCTGAGAACGACCGGGATTTCCTGGGCCTCTCTATCGTCGCCAAGTCGCAGAACCCATCCCAGCAGGACCAGTACTCACAGGAGCTTCGCTTCAACTATTCGGGCGACAGAACCGATCTGGTAGTCGGCGCCTTCGCCTTCCGCCAGCGTATCGACACCCAGGGAACGGAACAGCAGGGTCCAGCCGCCAGCCGGTGGAACCTGTCGCCAACCAGCCCACTGGCCAGCGATCCGACAGTCCTGGACGGCCTGGTCGCCTACAACACCCAATATCTCAAGAACGACAGCGTTGCCCTTTACGGCCAACTTAGCTGGAAACTGACCGACGCCCTGACCCTTCAGCCTGGTATTCGACTGAACTACGACAAGAAGGACGGCTTCTACGAGCGTCTGGTCTTTGACGGGCAGGGCAATCCGGTGTTGTTCGGTCAGGTCGATCCGCGAAAGGTCGCACAGCGCGGAATCTACGCGCCCCAGACCAGCGCGCCGTCCTTCAGCGACACCAACTTCAGCTACGATTTTACAGCCAGCTACAAGTTTACGCCCGACGTCATGGTCTATGGCACCTATGCCAAGAGCTTCAAGAGCGGCGGCGTGAACCAGAACGGCCTTCCGGTCGATCTGGCCGGCAATCCCATTCTGTCGGCCGGAACGATCAAGCCGGAAGACGTCAACCACTTTGAAGCCGGCCTCAAGGCCCAGTTCTGGGAGCGCCGCGCCACCCTGAACGTTTCGGCGTTCCGCACCGACATCGAGGACTATCAGGCCACCGTCACCAACGGTCAGCTTGGCGTTCTGCGGGGCTACCTCGCCAATGCCGGCAAGGTGCGCAGCCAGGGCGTCGAGTTTGATTTCTCGATCCGTCCGGTCGAACAGTTCAATGCCTATGTCAACGGCGCCTACACCGACGCCAAGTATGTTGAATTCGTCGATGCGCCTTGCCCGCCGGAACTGTCGGGCGGCGCCACCGTCCTCCCAGGCCAGACCCCCAGCGCACCGGGCACCCCCGGTGGCCTGAGCCCGGCCAACTGCGACATTTCCGGCGAACGACTGCCTGGCGTATCGAAATGGAGTTTCTCTTTCGGCGCCGAGGCCAGCGCCCCGGCAACCGTGCTTGGCAAGGAAGGGGAGGCGTTTGTGGGCTATGATGGCAGCTATCGCTCCAACTTCTCGTCCAACCCGTCTCCTTCGGCCTACACATGGATCCATGGCTACTCGCTTTCGAACCTGCGTTTCGGCTTCCGCACGTTCGAGGGCGTCAATGTCTACGGATGGGTGCGCAACCTGCTGGACGAAGAGTATTTCGAGCAGCTGGCGGTGGGCCCGAGCAACACGGGTCTGATCGCCGGCCAGCCTGGCGATCCGCGGACCTATGGGGTCACGCTCAAGGCTGCGTTCTTATTGGAACGGCATCACTGATGGCTGCGCCCGGGGTCGGTTGATCCTGGACGACCAGAATCGGATGACCCTGTGCTGATCGCGTTGTCCTTTCACGAGGGCCGCACGATCGGACAGGGTCATTTCGGTTTTGCGGACCGAAATCCGGGGTGTTTCGGAAACCCAATCTGGTCCGATATTGACTTAAAGGCCAATGGCGTTGCGCCATGTCAATAATTTCTGATAATATGTCTTAGACGCGAACTTGGTTGCTGTCACTGGGCGGCTTCTAGCCAGTTACCCCCTCATGGGAACGCTCCATGGCGCGCCTGTAGGCGTCGCGGCCGGTAGTGCGTTCCAGGTAGGCCTGTTCGACGTCGCCCAGGATCAGTCCACAGGTTCGTTGGCCCAGGGTCATGGCGTAGGTCACCGAGATGTCCGCGGCGGTGAAGGCTTCGCCGGCGAGATAGGGCGAACTGGCAAGCCTTTGACTGACCAACTTCAGCCGCTTCTGGAACGCCTGCAGACTCCACCTGGCGCCCCAGTTCTCCCGCTCGGCCTCGGGCGCGATGAAGCGGCTGACGATGACGGGCATCATCAGGGTCGCGAGGCCGGCTTCACCCAGGTGCAGAAACTGCTGATAGGCCGGGAAGCCCGGGTCCTGCGGCGCGGGCGCCAGCGGCGTCGGCCCGTAGCGCGCCATCAGATACTCCATGATCGCGATCGACTCGACCATCACCGCATCGCCGTCCTGGATGGCCGGGATGTAGTCTGCCGGGTTGACCGACAGGACCTCGGGGTCCCGCTCGGCGGCCAGCATGTCCACCTGCCTCAACCGGTACGGAAGGCCCATCTCCTCCAGCACCCAGACGACCCGGATCGATCGCGAGGTCTGTCCGCCCCAGACGGTAATCATGCGCCTGCCCTTTCTTGGTGCGACCGGGGATCGGCCGCGTGGAACCCTAGCTGGACCCCGCAATGCAGGCCATTGCCGACCCTCCGGGCGGACGGTTACAAAACTTCATGACCGTCCATGGAAGCTGTCACTGCGGAAACGTGCAGATTGATCTGCCCAGCCAGCCCACCTGGGTCGCTGACTGCTACTGCTCTCTCTGTCGTCGGACCGCCTGGCGCGTCTGTTATTTCCCGCCGGACCAGGTGAGGATTTCAGGCGAGACCACGGCCTATGTCTGGGGTGACCGCATGATTGGCATCCATCATTGCCCGGTCTGCGGCTGCGGGACACATTGGCAGTCTCTGGGCCAAGACCTTGGCAGGATGGGCATCAATGCCCGCCTGCTTGATGGTTTCGATGAAACCGCTGTCGAGGTCAGAAAGATGAACAACGCCGGCTAGATGCGCCGGGTCCGGCTTCACGGGTTCCGCCCCCCTGCCCTGCAGACTCCGGCTATCATTGGTCTACGGCGCTTGACCTACCGCCCCTGCCCAACTTTCATCGGGACATGACCGACGCACCGCTCAAAGGCCCAGCCTCCTACTTCCCTTCGATCGAGAAGAAGTATGGCTACCCCATCTCCCATTGGCAGGCCCTGGTTCGAAGCCGTTATCCGGCCAGGCACATGGAGTTGGTTGCCATGCTGAAGGAAGATCACGGGATGGGCCATGGACATGCGAACGCCATCGTCGCGCACACCCTTTCCGAGGACAAACACTAGACCCGTCGGCAACTTGTTCCCGCCTGACGCCGGCCAGCCCGTCCGAAGAACCTGTGCCTCAGTTGAACGCGCGAACCTCGACGGGCGCTCGACAGGCCAGAACGGCCTTGCGACCCCAGGTCAGGGCTGTGTCGAGGTCCGGCAGGTCCAGCACCCAGAACCCGCCGATCTGTTCGTCGGTCTTCAGGTGGGGCCCCTGAGTCGTTTTCACCTCGCCGTCCATCCCCATTGTCAGCGACACCGCCCTGCCCAGCGGCTGCAGTCCGCCCACGAAGATCCGGACGCCAGCGGCCACCATGTCATCGTTGAGGGCGTCGATGGCCTGATCCATCGCAGCGTCCTCGGAAACACCCGGGTCGTAGTGGTCAGGGTGGTGAATGGCGACCAGATACAGGGTCATGATGACGTCCCCATCAGCGATTGTGGATGAACGCGAGCGCGTCGCTATTGCGCCGGGGGTTCCCAGAGCTCCAGCGGATTGCCTTCCGGGTCATGGATGCGGGCGAACCGGCCAGTCTCGGGCGTGTCCCATTCGGGATTGGTGGCAACCTCGATCCCGGCCTCGCGCAGGCGGCTCAACAGGCTGTCCATCCCGGTCACCCGAAAATTGATCATCCATTGGCGGTCCGCAGGAAAATAGTCGGTATCCTTCGCGAACGGCATGAAGACCGTCGGGCCGGCCTGTTGCTGCCAGTGAAAGACGTCTTCCCCGCCGACGCCCAGATGCGTGCGGTACCAGGCCTGCAGGCCCTCGGGGTCCTGGGCTCGAAAGAAGACGCCGCCGATACCGACTGCTGACATGGGAAACCTCCGCTCTGGTCGCACAGCCTAGTCGCACCCTGGCCGGGAACCAAGCGTCGCTACGGATCAAGCGCGCCAGGCTGTCCGGCCCGCAGCCGGTCCAGGGAGCGCCTCAGGTTCAGCCGGGCTGAGGCCTCGAAACGGTCATGCCCCCAGTCGGACAGATAGAGCCTGTCCCGCGCGAGAAAGCGTTCCAGAATGGATGCGCGACCGCTTCGAAAGGCAGCCTCGGGAACATGGCTGTATTCATGACGGACCCCGGCCTCATAGGCGTCGAAGACCCCGGCCGCGGCCCCGAGGATCGACAGGTCCATATCGAGAAAGATGCGGGTATCCTGCTCCTCCTCTGGGGCAAGCCCCTCGGGGACCAGGTGTCTCTCGGTCGCTTCGATCAGCCGGATCGTGCGCTCCAGACTCGCCGTTGGAACCCGCCCCGACAGCAGTCGCCGCGCCAGTTCGGCGCTCTGGCATTCATTGTCCGAGCGCAGCGGGTCATAGACCGCGTCGTGCAGAAGGATGGCGCATTCCACGGCCAGCGGGTCGAACAGTCTGGCTTCAACCTCTGGCAACAGGGCAAGAAGCGCCAGAGGATGGCTCCACGCGTGATAACCACGTCGGCTGTCCGTATGGAGGCTCTGGCACTCTGCAATCAGATCGGCGGGCAACATCGGGGGGCTCCTGGATTGGCTCCATAGGCCCCGGGTTCGAAGGACCTGTCCAGAATGGACCTGGCACAGTTCGGGCACTTGGAGCTGGGCGCTCGGGCGGTCATGATCCTGAAAAATGACTTCAGGGATGAAACCGTCATGACCTCGCCGTTGACCGCCGCCCAGACCGATCCGGACCGCCTGGGAGTGATGATCGGTTTTCCGCCCGACCCCGCTCGCACCGTCCGCCTGCATGACGCCAGCAGTTGGCGATTCCCCGGCATTCGCTGGGCCTTCAGCCACCAGCGCGAACTGACCCCGACCGCCAACGTCCGGCGGGGTCCCGGCGGGGCCTCTCCCCTGCCCCGCGCCCTGCGCGATGACCTGGACGCGGTCAGTTTCAACACCCTCGATGGCCGGGTCATGACCTGGGCCGAGTCTCTGGACGCCAACTACACTGACGGCATCCTGGTGATGCATCGCGGAAAGGTGGTCTATGAACGCTATCTGGGCGCCCTGGACGCCCAGACGCCGCATCTGGCCATGTCCATGACCAAATCCTTTGTCGGCCTGCTGGCGGCGATCCTCGCTTCCGAGGGGCGGTTGAAGCCCGAGGCGCTCGTCAGCGAGTATGTGCCGGAACTGTCAGGGACGGCCTATGGCGATGCGACCGTACGGCAGGTGATGGACATGACAGTGGGGGTCCGATACCGCGAAAACTACACCGACCCGACGGCCGAGATCTTTGCCTATACGGCCGCCTGCGGCATTGCCCCACGCCGTTCGGACTATGCCGGCCCTGAAACCATCTTCGAATTCCTGCAGGGTCTCGCCAAGGAAGGCGAGCACGGTCAGGCCTTCGCCTACAAGACCTGCAACACCGAAGTTCTTGGCTGGATCGTCCAGCGGGTCACCGACACTTCGCTGTCCCGGCTTCTTTCAGATCGCATCTGGTCGAAACTGGGCGCGGAAGAGGACGCCTATCTGATGGTCGACCGCATCGGCTCGGCCATGTGCGGAGGCGGGCTGAACCTCACCCTGCGCGATCTGGCGCGGTTCGCGGAAATGATGCGGTTGAACGGCGTCTGGAACGGCCAGCAGATCATTCCGGCCTCTGTCGTCGCGGACATAGCGTCCGGCGCAGATTTGGATCATTTCGCAAAGGCCGGTTACACCACCCTGCCCGGCTGGAGCTATCGCGACCAGTGGTGGGTCGCCCATGACCGATTCGGAGCTTTCGCGGCCCGCGGCATTCACGGACAGGCCGCCTGGATTGCGCCTGCTGCCGAGATGATCATCGCCCGGTTTGGCTCGCACCATGTCGCCGCCAATGGCAACAGTCCGCTGGATCAGGTGTCCCTGCCGGCCTTTGCCGCGATCGCCGACCATCTGAGCCGTGCCTGAACAGACGGGGATCGCGGCCGGAACGACAAACGCCCGCGATGGCAAGACCATCGCGGGCGCGTTCGCATGGTTGAGGCGGAAGGCCTAGACCAGGGCGTCCTTCAGGGCCTTGGCCGGCTGGAAGACCACCTTCTTGCTGGCGGCGATCTCGATTGCGGCGCCGGTCGAGGGGTTGCGGCCGGTGCGGGCGGGCTTGTCCTGGACCTTGAACTTGCCAAAGCCGGGGACAGAGACCTCTTCACCCTTGATGGCAGCGTCACGAATGGCGGCGAACACGCCGTCCACGATCGCCTTGGCCTGGGCCTTGGTCAGCTTGTCGTCCTTCGACGCAACGGCGTCGATAATGTCGGCGGTATTCACTGGGCTTCTCCGAAAACAGAATCAGACGTGGACCCTGCCAAGCCTGATGGGGGCTGTCACTAAACAAACAGCGGGCTGGCGGTTCCGTAGCGTTGCGCTATCTTGTTGTCGAGGGACGTTTCGCTTGGGAGTTGACGATGCGTATTGCGTTTCTGGCCGGGTTTGCTGGCGTTGCGGCGCTTGGCCTGACGGTTCCGGCGGTGGCAGCGCCGCCTCAGATCACCGTCACCTATGGGGCGAAGCTGGCTGACAAGATAGACCAGTATGGAGCCCGGGACGTCGCGGATCTGGCCGCCAGCCTTGAACGTTCCGTGCGGCGGGCCGTTGGCGCCGCTCCGGAATTCTCGGACGCCCGTTTCAGCCTGGTGATTGAGGATGCGATCCCAAATCGCCCGACCTTCCAGCAGATGAGGGACCGCCCAGGCCTGTCCATGGAAAGCTACGGGGTCGGCGGGGCCACTTTGTCGGGAACCCTGACACGGTCCGACGGAAGCACCCGGACCCTGTCCTACCGCTGGTATGAGTCGGACATCCGGTGGGCCCGCGCATCCGGAACCTGGGCCGACGCCGAGACAGCGATCGGCCGGTTCGCGCGGACCCTGCCAAAGGACTAGTATCGCTACGCGATCATTCGGTCTGGCTGACAAGAGATTCACTTGCCTGAAAGCCCGGGACAGGATGTGATCAGACCCAACGGCGAGCCCATACGCCGGGTTCTCTAGTGAGGCGACATGGCCGACGGCCGACGATCTATCTGGACCCTGGCGGCATTCGCCGGGCCCTGCGTACCCTTGGCCGCCTTTGGTCTGCCGCTGGTCATCACCATACCTCACTACTATTCAGAGACCCTGGGTCTGGATGTGGCGGCGGTTGGATTGGCGTTCATGCTGGTCCGCGGCATCGATATCATCTTCGACCCGATTTTCGGGACAGTCCTGGACCGGACTCGCTGGTCCTTTGGTCGCTTCAAGGGCTGGATGGCCATCAGCACGCCGGTGCTGGTTCTCGGGATCTACATGCTCTTCATGGCCAGGCCCGGGGTGACCAACCTCTATCTTTGGTTCTGGCTGCTGGTCGTCTATTTCGGTTTCTCGATCGCCTCGCTTTCCCACACGTCCTGGGCGGCCAAGCTGTCGACCAACTATCACGAGCGATCCAGAATCTACGCCTTCTGGCAGACCGGCAACGTGCTGGGCATGATCATGATCCTGGCCCTGCCCGTCTTGCTGGATGAACTGAAGCTGGGCAGTTCGGCCCAGCAGATCCTGCATGGCCAGGGTTGGTTCATTCTGATTCTGTTGCCCCTGATGATGCTTCTGGCCCTTTGGAGGGTTGAGGAGCCCCGCCCGATCGCCGGACATGGAGACCATGACGCCACTCTGGCCGACTATTTCCGGCTGCTTCGGCGTCCGACCGTGGTCCGAATCCTGATCGCCGATCTGCTCACCGGACTGGCGCCGGGTATCGCCGGCACGCTGTTCTTCTTCTTCTTCATCCGGATCAAGCAGTTCACCTTCGTCGAGTCCTCCGGCCTGCTGCTGATCTATTTCCTGGCCGCGGTGTTCGGCGCAGCCATCTGGACGCGGCTGGCCAAGCGGTTCGGCAAGGCGAAGTCGCTGATCGCCTCATGCGTCACCTATGCGATCGTGCAGTTTGCCGTCGTCACCCTGCCGGCCGGAAACTTCTGGCTGGCGGCGCCGTTCCTGGTGGCGGCCGGTATCCCCTATTCGGCCGGCGCCTTGCTGCTGCGGTCGATGATGGCCGACTATGGCGACGAGGAACGGCTCTTCTCCGGTCAGGACCGGATCGGCCTGCTGTTCGCCATTCTCACAGGCACGGTGAAGATTGGCACGGCCCTGGCTGCAACCAGCCTGATTGCCCTTGGCGCCCTGGGATTCAGCGGCAGTGATCCGTCTGCAAGCAGCCCGATTTCCACCCAGGCTCTGCAGGCGCTCTATGCTTTTGCTCCCGGCATTCTGGGATTGATGGCGGCGGCGGTCATGATCGGCTACCCCCTGACGGAAGAGAAACACGCCGAGATTCTCCGGAAGCTCGGCGATCGGGATGCGGCCCAGCCGCCGCCCCAACCCGAAGATGTGGCCGCCGTTCAACCCGATGTCCTTGCCCGCTCACCCGACTAGTCCCGATCCGCAGCAAGCCTCTGCGATTGACCGCCTGCGGGCGGTCATGGCCCGGCTGCGGGACCCTTCAGGGGGCTGCGAATGGGATCTGAAACAGACCTTTGCCACCATCGCGCCCTATACGGTCGAGGAGGCCTATGAGGTGGCCGACGCCATCGAGCGGGGCGACCTGGGCGATCTCAAGGAAGAGCTGGGCGACCTGCTGTTCCAGGTGGTGTTCCACAGCCGGATGGCGGAGGAACAGGGCGGGTTTGACTTCGAAGATGTCGCCGAATCGATCGTGGCCAAGATGGTGCGCCGTCATCCCCACATCTTCGTCGAACCCCAGGCCCGTACTGCAGAACAACAAACGATCGCCTGGGAGGCCCTGAAGGCTCAGGAACGGGCCGCCAAGGCGCGCAATGGCCTTCTTGATGATATTCCCGCCGGACTTCCCGCCCTGACCCGGGCCGTCAAGCTGACAAAACGGGCGGCTCAGGTCGGATTCGACTGGGCGACCCCTGCGGACGTCATTGCCAAGCTGCGTGAGGAGCTCGGCGAGCTCGAAGTGGAGATTGCCGCCGGCGATCACGCCAAGGCCCGCGCTGAACTCGGCGACCTGCTGTTTGTCGTGGCCAACCTGGCCCGCAAGCTCGACGTCGAACCCGAAGACGCCCTGCGCGCCACCAACGCCAAATTCATCCGCCGTTTCGGCTATATTGAATCCGAACTGGCCAGGCAGGGTCGCACGCCCGATCAGTCGGATCTGGCCGAGATGGACAGTCTCTGGGACGAAGCCAAGGCTGTCGAGCGGTCCTGAGCTTTCGGGGTCTTTCCCGGACCTCCAGCCCCCGTGACCTTCGACAACACCCCTTCCAGGAGCGGGGTCATGACCCCGAGCCTGCGGGCCTTGATCACAAGATCCCACAGCGGCTCGAACTTCTTCCATCCTGCGGCATATGCGGCATGCTTCACCCGGTGCTTGAGCGAGCCATGGCTGGCCGCCGCCCGGGCGATGTTTCCCCAGCTGTAGAAGGATCGATAGGCCTGATCATAGCCTCGCTTGAGGGTTGCCGCCGACATCCCGGCGGGCCGGTAGACGACCTGGCGGGTGTCGAACCGGTCCCAGTCCGAGCTGGTGATCCGGCCCTGTTCGGCCAGTTCGCGATAAAGGGCCGTGCCCGGGTAGGGGGTCATGATGTGAAAGGTCGAGGTCGTGATCCCGTTGGCGACCGCCCAGTCGACGGTTCTGGCGAAGACGTCCGGGCCGTCGTCGTCCATGCCGAAGACAAAGCTGCCATTGATCATGATCCCCAGGCTGCTCAGCCGTCGGGCGACCTCGGAATAGTCCCGGGCGAGGTTCTGCTTCTTGTTGCTGGTCCTCAGGTTTTGGGGACTGAAGGTCTCGAACCCGACAAAAAGGCTTCGAAGGCCCGCCTCGGCGGCCTGCTCGATCAGATCGCCGCGCAACACGGAATCGACCGTGGCCGCCCCCTGAAAGAGCCGGCCCATGCCCTTCATCCCCTCGAACAGGTCGGCCGCGAACCGGCGGTCGCCCAGCAGATGGTCATCGAGAAAATACAGATGCCGTCCGGGCAGGCGTTCGATTTCCGCCAGGGCGGCATCGACCGCCTGTGTATAGAAGCCTCTGCCCCCTTCGAAGAAGGCGTCCTTGTAGCAGAAACTGCAATGCTGGGGGCAGCCACGGGTCACCACCAATGAGTTGGGCACGAGATAGCGGTCGCGCTTGATCAGGTCCCGACGGATCGGCGGCGCATTTTGAAGGGTCCGGCCGGCGCCGGAAACATATCGGCTGTGAGCCCGCCCGGCCCGGAAATCCTTCAGAAACTCGGGAAAGGTCTGTTCTCCGGGCCCCAGGAAAATGGCGTCGGCATGGGGCATAGCCTCATCCGGCAGGCTCGTCACATGCAGTCCGCCCAGCGCCACAAAGACACCGCGAGTCCGGTAGTGGTCAGCCAGGGCATAGGCCCGGTAGGCGTTGGTGATGTAGACTTGGATCACGACCAGATCGGGATTGTCGTCGATAGTCAGGGTTTCGACGTGGTCGTCGATGATCTGGGCCTCATCATCAGGCTGCAGATAGGCAGCCAGGGTCGCCAGACCCAGAGGCGGGAAGAGCGAGTACTTGATCGGCCGCCAGAACGGGCTTCGGGCCTCGATCAGGGCGGGCAGGAAGAACTTGACGCGAAGCGGGCGGGGCATGGGCAGTCTCCGTTGCACCGCGCAGTCTGGCCGCAACAGGCTCAGCCAGTGATCGGGAACCCGTGAACCATTGGTGCAGAATCAGACCAGATCTGCATTGGCCGCCCGGGTCACCGGAGCAGTCTTTCGATCCTCGGCCAGACGTCGTCTTTCCAGGCCGTGGATTCAGGATCGATCAGTTCAAAATGACCGGCTTGGAGGATGGTCACGGCCTTAGCCCGGCCCTTTACGATGCCAGCATAGGCTGAACCGAATGCGGCGGGGACGATGGGGTCGAGGTCGCCGGACATCACCCATTGCACCCTTGTCGGGGTCCCAAGCCGGGCGGGCGAAGTGTCTTCATAGGGCGACGACCGGCTGCCACCCCGGACCAGATCATCGATCGTCTGTGGGCCGCCGCAGCGATCCGGGCCCTTTGCCCGGAACGCGGCCAAATCATTGATGCCAGCCAGACTGACGACCCCCCGGGGTCTCAGGGCCGGCCCAAGTCGCAAGGGACTTTGCATCGGCAGGCGATCTCGCGCAGCGGCCCAGGTCGCCAGATGGCCGCCCGCCGAATGGCCGACAACAACCACCCGGGTCAGGTCGAGGTTTTGCTCCCGTCCAAAGGCCCGAAGGTGATCAATTCCCCTCGCAACATCCTGGAAGGTCCCCGGATAACCTCCGCCGACATGGCCGATACGCCGATATTCAAGATTCCAGACCACCAAACCCCGGTCCCGAAGATCAGCGGCCAGATAGTCCATCAGCTCAAGTCCCGGCAGGTCGGCCTGCCAGCATCCGCCGTGAATCAGCACCACCACCGGCCTTGGCTTTGTTGAAACGCTCCGGGGCAGCCAAAGGGCGCCGAACTGCACGGGATCCGCGCCATAGGCGATTTTCAGATCCGGCGCCTGTCGCGGTCTGGCCAGCAGGTCTCTGAAGCTGATCGGCTGAATCGTGGGCGCCGCCTGTGACATCGGAACCGGCGGCGCAGCCCCGGCGCATCCGCCGAGCGCCACAAGCGCGAGCATGGCAAGGGCGCCAGGTCTCACATCGCCTCCACTTGAGCAGAAGGAAACAGTCTCTCGAACCGGCCAAGGGCCTGTGTGTCGAGTCTGGCCCTGACTCGCAGCCGACCATCGGAAGAGTCATGACGGTCTGTGATCCTGCCGTGTCGATAAAGCCAGGCCAGCGCCTCTCCGGCTCCCATGTCCAGGGTCACATGAATCTCGGGGGTTTCATCCACCAGCAGGGCCAGGTGATTGAGCAGCGCCTCACAGCCCTGACCTGTCACGGCCGAAACCGCCATGGCCCCATGTCTTCGGGCAGCGCCCTCGAGGTCTGGACGGTCAGCCTCGGGCACCAGGTCGATCTTGTTCCAGATCTCGATCAGGGTTCGGTCGTCGTCCCCTGGTCCCACGCCGATCTCTGACAGGACGGCCTCCACATCCGCCTTCTGGGCCTCCGAGTCGATCCCGGCAATGTCCCTGACATGCAGAATGACATGGGCCTCCTGCACCTCCTCGAGCGTGGCGCGGAACGCCTCGATCAGTTCGTGAGGAAGGTCGGAAATGAACCCCACTGTGTCCGACAGAATCGCCGGCCGGCCACCCGGCAGCTTCACCGTGCGCAATGTCGGATCCAGGGTGGCGAAAAGCATGTCCTGGGCCAGGACCTCGGCGTTGGTGAGGTGATTGAACAGGGTCGACTTGCCGGCGTTGGTGTATCCGACCAGCGCGATTGTCGGATAGGGCGCCTTCTGGCGCGCGGAGCGGTGAAGGGTGCGGGTCCGTCGCACTTCTTCCAGTTCCTTCTTCATCTTGACGATGCGGTCGGCGATGCCACGACGGTCAAGCTCGATCTGCGTCTCCCCCGGGCCACCTGTCTTGCCAAAGCCGCCCCTCTGACGCTCCAGGTGAGTCCAGGTCCGAACCAGTCGTGAACGCTCATAGGCCAGCCGCGCCAGTTCCACCTGCAGCTTGCCTTCGCGGGTGCGCGCCCGACGGGCGAAGATCTCGAGAATCAACCCCGTGCGATCAACGACCTTCGTGGCCCAGGCCTTTTCCAGGTTGCGCTGCTGGATCGGGGTCAGTTGGTCGTCGACCACCACAACGTCGATGCCTTCGACCTCGCAAAGCAGCCGCAGTTCCTCAACCTTGCCCTTGCCGAACAGGGTGGCGGGCGTGCGGCCCCGCAGGGGGCTTATCACCGTCTCGGTGATTTCAAGATCCAGGGCCAGCGCAAGGCCAATGGCTTCTTCCAGCCTGGCCTGCGGGTTTCTCGCCTGGCCCGAACCCGACCGGACGGGGTGGACAATGAGGGCGTGCTGAACCGGCGGCGCGTGATCTACGGACTTGATGGTCAATCGTCCTGTTCGGGGCCCGGCTCGTAGAGCTGCACGGGCTGGGCCGGCATGATGGTCGAAATGGCGTGTTTGTAGACCAGCTGGGACTGGCCGTCCCGACGGAGCAGGACACAGAAGTTATCGAACCAACTTACCACGCCCTGCAGCTTGACACCATTGACGAGAAAAATGGTCAGCGGGGTCTTGGATTTGCGGACGCTATTGAGAAATGTGTCCTGCAGGTTCTGTTTCTTGTCAGTCACGGGGGGTTACCCTCTTTCTTTGGATCGGGGCGACAGAAGGCCTCCCCACACACGAACACCCAACACTAGGCTGCCATTGCGGAACGCGGCAACCAGTGGAGGGATGCAATTTGCCTAGATGCCCGATTTCTGCGCTCGGGCAATATAAAGCGACCTTAACCTGAGGGCGGTTTCGCCTGCCTGGCCATTCCCGACCGGGTGTCCATCAATGGATACCACCGGGGTCACCAGAGCCCCGGCCCCGGTAATGAATACCTCCTGAGCGTCATGGGCCTCCTGGGGGGTGAAGGCGACTTCCTCGACCGGTATCCCCGCCCCGGCAATCACCTCAAGCAGCGTGCTCCTGGTGACGCCACGAAGGATGTTGGCCTGGGTGTCGCGGGTTTTCAGGACGCCGTCCTTGGTAAGGATCCAGGCATTGCTGGAGGCCCCCTCCGTGACAAGGCCAGCGGAATCCACGAACCAGGCTTCGCCGCAGCCCTGTTCCCTGGCCGCCTGCTTGGCGAGGACATTGGGCAGGAGGCCCACCGTCTTGATATCGCAACGACCCCAGCGATTTTCCGGAAGGGTGATCACGCCAATGCCCTGTTCGGCCCTGGCGTTGGTCGCTGTCCGATTCAGTGACTTGGCGGTGATGACAAGGCTTGGCGGGGTTGGCGCGGTTGGAAAGGGATGATCCCGCCTTGCGACGCCGCGAGTAACCTGGAGATAGAGGAGCCCCTCCCGCACCCGATTGCGGCGCAGGGTCTCCTTCAGCACCACCTCGAGAGCCCGGCGCTCCATGGGATGTGGAATACGCAGTTCATCCAGGCTGCGCGCCATCCGCCGGAAATGTCCTTCGGCGTCAGAAAGCTGGCCGTTGAATATGGCCCAGACCTCATAGATGCCGTCTGCAAACTGATAGCCGCGGTCTTCGATGTGAACGCTGGCCTGGCCCTGCGGCACAAACCGTCCGTTGACATAGGCTTGCCTCGACATCAGGCGTCCTCTTCTTCGACGGCCCGGGCGCCCGTCAGGCCCAGGGACTTGAGTTTCCGGTGCAGCGCCGACCGCTCCATGCCGATGAACGCCGCAGTCCGGCTGATATTTCCGCCGAACCTCAGGATCTGGGCGTTCAGATACTCACGCTCGAACAGTTCGCGGGCCTCGCGAAGCGGAAGGGCAATGATCCGCTCGGGGCCAATGGCCCCGGCCTGAGCCGCCGAAGACACTTCCGACGGCAGCATCTCGGCCGTGATCTCCTCGGCCGGATCTCCGGATGCCAGGATCAGCATCCGTTCGACATTGTTGCGAAGCTGCCGGACATTGCCCGGCCAATGATGCACCTGCAGGGTCGCCATGGCGTCTGCCGCCAGTTTCCGCCGGGGCAGGCCTGTGGTTTCAGCGATCCGCTCGATAAAATAGCTGATCAGTTCCGGTACGTCGTCCCGGCGTTCCGCCAGTCCCGGAACGCGTATCGGGACGACGTTCAGGCGGTGGAACAGGTCCTCCCGGAAGCGGCCGGCCGCGATTTCATCCCTCAGGTCCCGGGACGAGGATGAAATCACCCGGACGTCCACCTGAACGTCGTTGTCGCCTCCGACCCGGCGAAACCGCTGCTCGACCAGGACCCGCAGGATCCGGCTCTGGGTCTCGCGGGGCATTTCCGCCACTTCGTCCAGATAGAGGGTGCCGCCATGTGCGTGTTCGAACACACCAATTTTTCGAGGGCGGCCGCCCTCACCCTCCTCGCCGAAAAGTTCAAGATCCATCCGTTCGGGCGCCATGCCCGCCGCGCTTATCGCCACGAAATCGCCCCTGGACCGGGGGCTGGCGGCATGGATCAGACGCGCGACCAGTTCCTTCCCGGCTCCCGGAGGTCCCGCGATCAGCACCCGGCTGTTGGCTGGAGCGACCTTGGCGACCATCTGGCGCAGAGCCTGGGCTGCACTGGATCGGCCGATCAGGCCGTCGGGACTCAGGCTCTGGGCCCTCAGTCGGCGGTTTTCACGCTTCAGATTGGCGGATTCCAGGGCCCGCTCGACGACCATCAGCAGCCGGTCCGACTTGAACGGCTTTTCGAGAAACTCGTAGGCGCCGCGCTTGATGGCGCTGACAGCGGTTTCGATGTTTCCATGGCCGCTGATCATTACGACGGGCAGGTCAGGATCGAGCGCCTTGATCATGTCGAGCAATTCCAGCCCGTCCATTCCGCCCCCCTGCATCCAGATATCGAGGATCAGAAGCGCCGGCTTGCGGGCCCGGATGGCCGCGAGCGCCTGTTCCGCATCCGCTGCCGTGCGGACGCCGTGGCCCTCGTCGGTCAGAATTCCCGCGACCAGTTCGCGGATATCGGCCTCATCATCAACAACAAGAATGTCAGACGCCATGGGTCACCTTTTGGCTCTTGATTGTCGACGCCGAGGCGTCTGCAATATTTTGCGTCGGGAATTGCAGAGTTACCCGCGCCCCGCTCAGGGAGATCGCATCGGACAGGCTCAGGTCCCCGCCATGTTCTTCCAGGACGCGCTTGACGATCGCCAGCCCGAGACCGGTGCCTTTTTCCCGCGTCGTGACATAAGGCTCGGTCAGGCGATCACGATCGCGACTGGGCAGGCCGACGCCGTTGTCCTCCACCACGAAGGCAGGACCTTCCTCGTTGATGACCAGTTCGGCCCGGATCCGCCCTTTTTCCCTGGGATCCGGCCGCCCGCTGATCGCCTCTGCCGCGTTCTTCAGGATGTTGGCCAGCGCCTGGGCGATCATCCGGTCATCGCAGGTGAGGGATTGGCCCTGAGGCGGATCGATTATCTCGATATCAATCTCCGGGCTGGCGACCCGTTGCGCGAAGATGCCCTGGCGCAGCAGTTCTGCCGGATCATGAACCCCGAAGCGCGGCGCCGGCATACGGGCGAAGGCGCTGAATTCATCAACCATGCGGCCGATGTCACCAACCTGCCGAATGATCGTGTCAGTGCAGCGGTCGAAGGTCTCGACGTCACTCGTGATTTCCGCTCGGTACTTGCGCCTCAACCGCTCGGCGGAAAGCTGGATCGGGGTCAGCGGGTTCTTGATCTCGTGTGCAATCCGACGGGCCACATCCTTCCAGGCGGCGTTTCTCTGGGCAGTGACCAATCTGGTGATGTCGTCGAAGGTCAGGACCAGACCGTCATCCCCGGCCAGGGCTGCCCTAACCCTCAGCCTGAGTGTTTCTCCGTCCCTGACCAGATCAACTTCGGTTTCCTCGTCCAGTCGGCTGGCGCGAACGCTGGCCACAACGGACGACAACTCAGGCGCCGCGTCCGCCAACAGCGCGCCCCGAACATCGCCCTCAAGCGCCAGCAAGCGCGACGCCTGCCGGTTGGCCGCTGATATTCGCCCCTGAAAATCAACGCCCAGCACGCCAGCGCTCACGCCCAACAGGACCGTCTCGATGAACATACGCCGCGATTCCGCATCCAGACTCGCTGTCGTCAGGGCGGCCTGCTGGGCTTCAAGATCGCTGGCCATGCTGTTGAAGGCCTTGGAAAGCACGGCAATATCCGCAGGCTCGCTTCCGATCTCGACCCGCGCCTCCAGATGCCCACCCGCAACCTGCCCGGCCGCCTGAACGACACGGGCGATCGGGATCGCGATGGAGTTGCCAACCGTAATCGCCAGCCAGATCGCCGCGATCAGGACGAGCATGGCGGTTTCCAGGAAGCTCAAGGCAAAAGCTGCCTGAACCATGCCCCGTCGCTGCGCGGCGTCCCGATAGGCAATCAGTGCAGTTTCGGTTTCCCGAAGGTGGGCGAGGATGCCCGGGTCTACCGGGCGAACCACATAGAGGTACCCGCCTTCGCTGAACCCTTTCAACCTGTACAGGGCCCGGAACAGGTCCGCCGATTCAAACGGGCGCAGGGAAATCTCTTCCTCGGCGACTTCGAAACTCGATGCTGGCGGCGCCAGAAAGGGCGGGGGGTTGTCAGCCTCCGCACTGGCAAGAACACGGCCTTCGCGATCCAGGATGTAGGCAGCGGGAAAGCCTCTATAGGCAGCCTGGGTCGCCATGAAATGCCCAAACGCCATCGGACGGGTGCGAATGAAGGGCGCGGCTGCGTTCAGGTCGCCCGCCATCGGCACCATGTTTTTTTTGATGTCTTCGCTCTGCTCGGCAACGTAAGCGCGCGCCACGTCTCCGGAGTTTTCAACAACGGTGCGAACCCGGCTACTGAACCAGTCTTCAACACCGCGGGTCACCAGCGCCCCCGAGAAAAGCGCCACGACCAGCGCCGGCGCCACAGCGGCCACGCCGAACAGAAGCAGAAACCGCCTGTGAAGTCTCGCGCCGGCGTCCCCGCTGCCGCTATCGATGGCCTCGACCACGCGCCGACCGATCAGGACCGCGATGCCCAGAATCAAGACCAGGTTGATACCGAGAACGATCAGAACGCTTCGGCTGGCGGGTCCGACCAGCTCGCCGGCTGGTGGCGAGCTGGCCAACACAGCGCCAAGACCCGTCAGCGCCGTCGCCAGGGAGAAGGCGCCTCCAAGAAAAAAGCGGGAATCAAGCAGGCGCCGCCAGGCCGGAGCCGGGACCGGACTTTTGCTTTCTGGCTCAGCTTGGGATGGCCACCGCGTCATGCCGTCAATCTAGACCACGATGTGGCCAAAACTCAACACTGATGTGGCCAAACTACGTCATCGCTTGTTGCGAGGAAGATCCACGCCGAGGTCGACGATCTTCTTGCGCAAGGTATTCCGATTCAGGCCCAGGATGTCTGCTGCCCTGACCTGGTTGCCGCGGGTGGCTGCCAATGTGAGACGGATCAAGGGACGCTCCACCTCTTCCAGAATCCGATCGTACAGACCCGGGGCGGGCACACCATCCGGTTGGTCGGCAAAATGACTGGACAGATGCCGCTCGACCAGAGCTGAAAGCGTCATCGGCCCATCCTCACCCATCGGAGGCGGCGCCTGTTCTTGCAGTTCGCGCTCAATGATCCGCGACGTGATGAGGTCTTCCCCGTAGAGCGCGCAGATGCGTCTGACCAGATTTTCGAGCTCCCGGACATTGCCCGGCCAGGAGTGGATCTTCAGGCGATCGAGCGCCGACTGATCAATGGTCTTTGCGGGAAGCCCTTCACGGCTCGCCCTGAGGAGGAAACTGCGGGCAAGATCGGGAATGTCTTCAACGCGGTCCCTGAGAGGCGGCAATCGAAGTGGCGCAACGTTCAGCCGGAAGAACAGGTCTTCTCGAAACAGGCCTTGCCGGATCAGCCCGCGCAGATCCCGATTGGTCGCTGCGATCAATCTCACATTCGGACGACGGCTTGTCTTGGGATTGATTGCCGGTTCCGCACCATCGATGACCCGGAGAAGCCGACTCTGGGCGTCGAGAGGCATGTCGCCGATTTCGTCCAGGAACAGGGTTCCGCCATCCGCCTCCACGAGTTTGCCCATGTCACCGTCACCCCGGCCGAACAGTTCGGTTTCGACCCGCTCTCGAGGCACGGCGGCCAGATTGATGACGACGAATTTGCCGTCCCGTCGACGGCCCAGATCATGCAGCGCCCGGGCCACCAGTTCCTTGCCTGTGCCCGACTCTCCGAGGATCAAGACCGTCAGGTCGGCGCCGACCAATCTGGCGATGGTCCGATAGACCTCCTGCATCGGCGGCGATCGTCCTATCAGGGGCAGGCGTTCGTCCTTCAGGGCGCGGGCCTGCGCCTTCGAAGCCTCGCTGTCGGCCGGTCGCGACAGCGCCCGACGCGCAGCAGCAGTGACATCGTCCAGATCGAAGGGCTTCGACACATACTCAAAGGCGCCGGCGTCGGCTGCGTTCACGGCCGTCAGCAGGGTGTTCTGGGCGCTCATGACGATAACCGGAAGCTTGGGCCGGTCCTTGCGAATGCGCGGCAACACATTGAAAACGTTCTCGTCCGGCATCACCACATCTGTGATGATGAGGTCGCCTTCCCCCTCGGCGACCCACTTCATGAGCGTGGTTACGTTGCCGGTCGCCCGGACCTGATATCCCAAACGGGTGAAGGCCTGGCTGAGGACAAGCCGGATCGAACTGTCGTCATCGGCGATCAGGATCTTCTTGTTGGCGGGATTCATCAGGACGCGTTCTCCGACGCAACAGGCAACAGGACTCGAAAAACAGTTCGACCGGGCTCGGACTCGAAATCGATCAGGCCGCCATGGGCGTTGACCAGCTTGGCGACCAGCGGCAACCCGAGGCCGACGCCATTCGACTTGGACGTGACAAAGGGCTGGAAGAGGTGTTCTCGAACACTGGGGGAAACACCCGGCCCGTTGTCTTGAACCCGGACTTCGATTGGCGCCGCACTTTGGATTCGGCCGTCCGCCCCGCGAACCCGGACGCCAGGGCGCCAGGCTGTTGAAATCGTCAGGACTCCTCGGCCGTCCCTTCGGCCATGAGCCGCTTCGGCGGCATTCTTGACCAGATTGAGGAACACCTGGATCAGATGGTCCTCGTCGCCAGAAACCAGCGGCAGCGAGGGGTCATAACTCTCTCGCAGCGTCAGGCCATCCGCAACGCCATTGGCCGCCAGGGCGCGAACGCGATCCAGAACCTCATGAATATTGACCGCGGAGCGCTGGGGCAGGACGTCGTCGGAAAAGGCTTCCATCCGGTCGACCAGTCGACGGATACGCTCGGTCTCGTCGACGATCAGTTGCGCCAGGGGCGCATCCTCGGCCGCGGCCCCGGACTTGAGCAACTGGGCCGCCCCCCGAATTCCGGCGAGCGGGTTCTTGATTTCATGGGCCAGCATCTGGCCCAGCCCCACGACGGATCTCAGCCCGGAGGCATCGGCCGCGCGATCAAAACTGACGGCGCCCCCTTTCAGATGCAGGGTCATCAGGATTGAGCCATCCCCCATGGGAGTCGCCGCTCCGTCAGCCAGGAAGGGCGGCTGGCCGAACAGGCTGATCTCTATGCCATGCTCGCGAACCCGGCCGTCCTCGGCTGCAGCCCTCTCCAGTAGGCGGATCAAGGGTGAATCCGCTGGAAGCGCGGCCTTGAAATGGCCCTTGGCCAAGAGCGCCAGTCCCTGGCCGAACAGACGCTCTGCGGCTTCATTGACCGCCGACAGTGAGCCCGCTTCATCGACGATAAGCGCCGCTTCGGGAAATATGTCGAAGGCGGCGGATTTCACCGCCAGCGCAGTGGCGGCCGATGCAAATTTTTTCACGGGGACCTTCATGCCGCCAACCTCGGACTCTGCCGCGTCCATAGTCTGATGAGACCCAGTTCGACGTCGGTCGCAGTGTCCAGTCTGCAAAGCGCTCCACGGACCGACCGGCGGTCCTCTGGCCGGGTCAGAAAAGGCAGGTAGTTGATATAGGCCGCCAGATGCTTTCGAAAGATCTTCAGGCCGAGACGGTCGCCATAGAACGTCATGGCGTCGCGGAAGTGGTCCAGGATGATCCGCAATCTCTGCTCATCACATGGTCCCGAAACGGCATGACCCTTCAGACCCTGCTCGATCTCCGCGGCGATCCAGGGCCGGCCGGTGGCGCCCCTGCCAATCATGACGCCATCGGCGCCGCTTACCCGCAACGCCTCGCGGGCGTCATCAAGATTGAGAATGTCGCCATTGACGATGACCGGGATCTTGACCTCCGCCTTGACCATCGCCACGGCCGCCCAGTCCGCACTGCCTTTGTAAAACTGGCAGCGTGTGCGTCCATGGATCGTCACTGCCCTGGCTCCGACCGCTTGCGCCCGGGCGGCAAATTCCGGGGCATTCCGACTGGCGTCATCCCAGCCCAGTCTCATCTTGACGGTGACGGGCACTTGCACAGCATCGACGACGGCGGCCACCAGCTCTACCGCGTGATCAAGGTTTCGCATCAAGGCCGAGCCAGACAGAGACCCCGTCACTTCCTTGGCTGGACAGCCGAAATTCAGATCGATGATCTGGGCCCCGGCGCGTTCGGCGGTCCGCGCCCCGCTGGCCATGAGCTCGGCGTCACGTCCAACCAGCTGGACAACCGTCATTCCCAGGCCTTCACCGACGGCCGCGCGACGGACCATGTCGGGCCTTGCCTTGGCCAGTTCGGCGATTGCGACCATTTCTGTCGCGACATAGGCTGCGCCAAGCCGGGCTGCGGCCCGCCGGAATGGCAGGTCCGAAACCCCGGTCATCGGAGCCAGCCAGACCCGGCCCGGGATTTCGACGGCCCCTATCCTCAAAATGGTGCGTATTCCTTATTCACGCGTTTCGCTGTCTTTTTAGGCATATTGTGCGGCGCCGTAAAGGTTGGAGATTGGCCGTCCTGCCCGTAAGAAATGACCATGACGTTTGCAGCCCTCATCGTCGCCGCTGGTTCGGGTAGTCGAGCCGGGGCGGGACTTGCCAAGCAATGGCGACTGCTCGCTGGCAAGCCGGTCCTGCGATGGTCAGTGGAAAGTCTGCTCGGGGCCGGGGCGCTGGAGGTCCTGGTGGTCGTTGCGGAAGGCGCCGACGATATGGCTCATTCCGCTCTGGCGGGCCTGTCTGGCTGGCGTCTTGCGGTCGGTGGGGCCACAAGATCGGCTTCCGTGAGGCGGGGACTCGCCGCCCTGACCGTCGGGGATGATATCCCTGTCCTGGTTCATGATGCAGCCCGTCCGCTGGTGACCGAACACCATGTCCGCACGCTTCTGGAAGGGCTGGCTGACGCTGATGTCGTTCTGCCGGCTCTCGCGGTTGCAGATACCTTGCGACGATTCGAGGACGGCCGCTCCCGGACGGTGTCGCGCGAAGGTCTCTGGCGCGCCCAGACACCACAGGCGGCTCGCAAAGGCAGGCTCGAGGCGGCCTATCGCGCCTGGACCGGCCCCGATGAGCCGACCGATGATGCCGCAGTGGTCGAAGCCCATGGCGGCAGGGTCGCCCTGGCGCCGGGAGATCCCGCGCTGTTGAAGCTGACCTTTCCAGAGGACTTTCTGATGGCTGAACGACTGGCGGCGGATCGAACCGTCACCCGGATCGGACAGGGCTTCGACGCCCATCGTTGGGGGCCAGGCGAGGCCGTCTGGCTCTGTGGGATCAGCATCGACCACGACCAGACCTTGATCGGACATTCCGATGCCGACGCCGGCCTTCATGCCCTGACAGACGCTATCCTCGGTTCGATCGGCGAGGGGGACATCGGCGATCACTTCCCGCCTACGGATCCACAATGGAAGGACGCTGCTTCGGACCGCTTCCTGAAACATGCCGCCAACCTGGTGACAGCGCGGGGCGGCCGCATCCTCAATATCGATGTGACGCTGATCTGCGAGCGGCCCAGAATCAAACCGCATCGCGCTGCCATGCGCGCCAGACTGGCCGAATTGCTGGACCTTCCCCTGGACCGGGTCAGCGTCAAGGCCACGACCACGGAAGGTATGGGCTTCACTGGCCGGGGAGAAGGCCTGGCGGCCCAGGCCGTCGTCCTCGTCGAGACCCCGATCTAGAGCCTGATCCGACGGGAGTGCGGGGAGTATCGGATCGAACCCGGCCCTAGCGTCCCATCTCGGACTGCCAACGCATCCGGCGGCCTTCGATGTTGGCAACCAGCGCGCCAATCAGGTTCGTATAGTCATCGGACCAGGGTTTGACGGTTGACGGAGGCGCGGCCATCCATCGCGGATCCTTGATAAAGGCCTCCAAAGCCTTTGGAGAGCGGGCCACCAGCATCACATCCTCTGACGACGCCCAGTAGCGGGGCTTTCCGGCGTCCGCTCGATAGGGTTGGAAGAGGGCGGAGCCGCCTGCAGCCCTGGCCACCGATGCGGCCGGAAAGACCAGTTCGAGATGGCGGTTCGACAGATGAAGGATGATGATCCCGTCCGGCTTGATCTTGCGCAGATACATCCGCATGGCTTCAACGGTCAGAAGGTGGGCTGGAATGGCGTCGGATGAAAAGGCGTCAATCAGCAGAAGATCGTACTGACCGTCGGGCTGATGGTTCAGCGTTAGCCTCGCATCGCCCAGTCGATAGTCGACCGGGCCCTTGGCGCACCCGGTGGTGTAGCTGAAGATTTCCGGATTGCTGGAAATCTCGACGATCTGGGGATCGATTTCGAAGAAGGTCAGACGATCTCCGGCCCGACTGTAGGCGGCTACCGCCCCCGCGCCCAATCCGACGGCGCCAACCTGCAACGAAGACTGAGACGCCTGCCGCGAAAGGAAGACCTGCCCGATTGCTGTCTCTGGCGCATAGTAGGTCAGGGGCCGACATCGGAAACGCGGATCAACTGCCTGGGCGCCGTGCAGCGTGGTGCCATGCGAGAAGACCCGAACCGCTCCCCCCAGCCCCGGGACCTCGGCTTTGGACAGGTGAACCACACCAAAAAAGCTGCGCTGGCTCTCGTAGACTGCAACCCGGTCGCCGACCATTCGAGCCGTGATGGACAGCAGCAGCACCAGGGCAAAGAACAGATAGCCACGGGTGCGGACTGAAATCGCGGCTACGGCGACAAGCAGCACGCCCACGGAGGTCAGGGCCTTGACGATGTCGTCCGGCGCTCCCCATCCGAGTTTCCCGAAAAAACGCCACCCTTCACTTGTCAGGGCCAGGGCCGCAATGATGGACCCCCAAACCGCGATGACAATCGCGGCAAGCTCCATCCTCGTGGGTCGGCCAAGGCGCAGGGGACGCACAAGCGCGCAGGCCACCAGGACAAGACCGTATTCCAGGACAGTTTCAAAAATGATCGGCGCCAGCAGGGCGTTGAATGCGCCGCCAACCACGCCGCCGATCGACATGCAGAGATAGAAATCCGTGAGGCGTGATGGGTCCGGACGATTGGCGACAAGCGCCTGGTGACAGACCAGAGCGCACAGGAAAAAGGTCGTCAGATGGATCAGCAGGGTCGCGGTGACATTGCCCGTCCCGAAAGGAAGGGTCGCCACACAGATGATCAGGGCCGTGGACATGAACACCACGGACACCTCCGGCTTGATCAGCGGCCGGGTCTGGAAGGCGATGATGAAGGTCGCCAGATAGAGTGACAGCGGCGCAACCCACAGAAACGGTGCGCTGGCGACATCCGTGGTCAGATGGGTCGTGACCCCCAGCATCAGGCTGGACGGGATGGCCGCCAGAAGGATCCACATCGCCCTTTGTCGCCATGTCACGACGCTGGCTGCGGGGCCGCCAGGAACCGGCGCTTCCGGAGCCGCCGGCTGGCCCTGACGAATCCGAAATGCCAGCGCCGCCATGACCACGAGGAACGCGCCATAGGCGGCGCTCCAGCCCCAGCGTTGCGCCTGCAGAGTCAGTCCAGGCTCAACCAGAACAGGATAGGCAAGCAGAGCCAGCAGACTTCCAAGATTGCTGGCGGCATAAAGCGCCCAGGGTTCGCCGCCGCCTCTTCGGCCGGGTCCCCCGGCATACCAGGCCTGAACCAGGGGCGCCGTGGCAGACAGGGCGGCGAAAGGCGCGCCGATGGTCAGGCAAAGCACCCCGAGCAGCCACAGGACCGGATGTCCCGCCGCGGGTTCTCCCAGCAACTCGGTCATTCTCAAGGGCAGGAAGCAGGCCGCCGCCACCATGACACCGACATGGATCAGGACCTGGGTGCGGAGACCGGGAATCCGCTGGAGAAAATGGGCATATCCATAGCCGACCAGAAGCGCCGCCTGGAAAAACACCATGCTGGTGTTCCAGACCTGCGGTGATCCGCCGAGCTGGGGAAGCACCAGCTTGGCCACCATCGGTTGGACCATGAAGGTCAGGGACGCGCCACAGAACACCGCCAGCACATAGATCCAGGGAATCGCCTTGCTGACCCCGGCCCCCTTTTCAGCGGTGTTTTCCGATTGCTGGTCGATGGACGTCATTCCCGCTCCGAATCGCCTTGTAACCCGCGCCTGCAGGATGTTGGTCTGGGAGCCCACGGTTGGCCAGCCTCAGGAGCGCCCCAAGATGTTTCCGCTTGAGATACAGACCCTCGCCCGATTGCTCCTGGAAGAATGCCGGGACCGGTCGATCCGGATCGTCACCGCTGAAAGCTGCACAGGCGGCCTGGTCTCTGGCGCGCTCTCCACCATTCCTGGAGCGTCCGACGTGCTCGAGCGCGGGTTCGTCACCTACAGCAACCGGGCCAAGCAGGAGGTATTGTCCGTCCCGGGTGACCTCCTGGCGGACCATGGGGCCGTGTCAGAGCCAGTCGCACGAGCCATGGCCGAAGGCGCGCTGGAAGCTTCCAACGCCCATCTGGCGGTCGCGATCACCGGGGTCGCGGGTCCCGGTGGCGGCACTCCGATGAAGCCGGTCGGAACCGTCCATTTCGCGACCGCGCGCTCGAACAAGGGGATCCGGCACGCGGTTGAACGCTTCGATGGTCCCGATCGCATCGATATTCAACTGGCCAGCGTCGTGATGGCCCTGACCATGCTCCGGGATGCTGTCTGACCGGCAAAGAACGTCCTCCGCCGATCTGACGGCGGACCTACCGCTGCTTGATCGCCGAACGCCCCGGATAGATGGCCTGGTCATCCAGTTGCTCCTGGATGCGAAGAAGCTGGTTGTACTTGGCCAGCCGGTCGGAGCGAGCCAGTGAGCCGGTCTTGATCTGTCCGCAATTGGTCGCCACGGCCAGGTCGGCGATGGTCGAGTCTTCCGTTTCGCCTGACCGATGGCTCATCACGGCGGTGTATCCGGCGCGATGAGCCATATCGACGGCGTCCAGGGTCTCCGACAGGGTGCCGATCTGGTTCACCTTGACGAGGATCGAGTTGGCCAGGCCCTGCTCTATGCCCATGGCAAGGCGGCGGGGATTGGTCACGAACAGGTCGTCGCCGACGAGCTGAACCTTCTTGCCAAGGGCATCCGTCAGCAGTTTCCAGCCTTCGAAATCATCCTCGGCGCAGCCGTCCTCGATGGTGGCGATGGGAAAGCGCGAAACCAGGCCTTCCAGATAGCCGACCATGCCGGCAGGATCGAAGGACTTGCCCTCCCCTTCCAGTTCGTAGCGGCCGTTCTTGAAGAACTCGGTGGAGGCGACGTCCAGGCCCAGCAGGAAATCGTCGCCAGCCCGATAGCCGCTGGCTTCTGCCGCCTTCATGATGAAGGCCAGCGCATCATCCGCCGACGCCAGGTTCGGCGCGAAACCGCCCTCGTCGCCAACATTGGTGTTGTGGCCCGCGTCCTTCAGCGCCTTCTTCAGGCCGTGAAAGATTTCAGCGCCCATCCGCAGGCCTTCGGAAAAGCTGGCGGCCCCTGTGGGCAACAGCATGAATTCCTGAATATCGATTGGATTGTCGGCATGGGCGCCGCCATTGATGATGTTCATCATCGGGACCGGCAGCACCCGGGCGGAAACGCCGCCGATATACTTGTAGAGTGGCAGGTCCGAGGAAACAGCTGCGGCCTTGGCCGTGGCGAGCGAGACGCCGAGGATGGCATTGGCGCCCAGCCGGCTCTTGTTCTCCGTGCCGTCCAGCTCGATCAGGATCGTGTCGATGCGGCGCTGGTCGGCAGCCTCCTGTCCGGACAGGGCGTCGAAAATCTCGCCATTGACAGCATCGACCGCCTTGAGGACGCCCTTGCCGAGATAACGGCTCTTGTCTCCGTCGCGAAGTTCAACCGCCTCATGGGCTCCCGTCGAGGCGCCGGAGGGCACGGCAGCCCGGCCGAAGGATCCATCCTCCAGAACCACATCCACCTCGACGGTGGGATTGCCGCGGCTGTCGAGGATTTCGCGGGCGACGATGTCAATGATTTCGGCCATGGGAGTCCCTGTGATCTGTCGGAGGAGGACTTAGCGGCGAGAAGCCTGGCGAGCAACCGCCGGACGGACCAAGCGGCTTGACTTACGCACTGGCGAGCGGCCAACCCTTCCCCATCATTTCAAGAGGAAGTCATGCTGCAGGTCGAAAAGAAAGACGGCGTCGCTGTCGTCACCCTCAACCGTCCCGAGGCGATGAATGCCCTGTCCAAGGCCATGCGTTCGGCCCTCTACCGGGCCATGGTCGATATCGACGGCGATCCCGACATCAGCGTCGTGGTTCTGACCGGGGCCGGGGAACGCGCCTTCACCGCTGGCCTCGACCTCAAGGAACTGGGATCAGACCCCAAGGCCATGGGCGCCGCCAATGCCGAAGGCGCTGAGGAAAATCCGGTCAAGGCGGTGGAGCTCTGCTCCAAGCCGGTGATCGGCGCCATCAATGGCGTGGCCATCACAGGCGGTTTCGAACTGGCTCTTGCCTGCGATGTGCTGATCGCATCCGAAAACGCCCGCTTCGCCGATACCCATGCCCGGGTCGGTATCATGCCGGGCTGGGGCCTCTCCCAGAAGCTGTCACGCTTGCTGGGCATCTATCGCGCCAAGGAGCTTTCCCTCACTGGCAACTTCCTCGATGCCAGGACCGCAGCCGACTGGGGCCTGGTCAACCGGGTCGTACCGGCTGCCGATCTGATGCCAACCGCCTTGAAACTGGCCAGCGACATGGCGACCATTCCGGTCGAGACCCTGAGCTTCTACAAGAAGCTGATCGACGACGGCTTCGCCCGCAGCTTTGGCAAGGCCATGGAGATCGAGAACGAGCGGTCCACCAAACATAATCGCAAGGTCACGCCCGAAGCCGTCGAAGCGCGGCGGGCGGCGATTCAGGCCCGAGGCCGGACTCAGTAGCCGACATGCCGGCGGGGCCGCGCGCTGGTCCCGCCGGAAACGCAAAACGCCGCCGGCTCTCGGGAGCGGGCGGCGCAGCGACCTCAACGAGGTTGAAAGACTAGTCTTCCTTCGGCGTCAGGACCTGACGACCGTTGTACATGCCGGTCTTCAGGTCGACATGGTGCGGACGCCGCATTTCGCCGGTGTCCTTGTCTTCGACGAAGGAGTTGGCGACCAGGGCATGGTGCGAGCGGCGCATGTTCCGCCGGGACGGCGAGGTTTTGCGTTTAGGAACGGCCATCGGATAATCTCTGCTCGCTGAGCCTGAAACGGGGGCGGCGGCCGTCGGGCCGCCGCGTGAGCCGGGGTGTATGCCTCAACATGAAACCGGATTCAAGTCAGATGCCGGTCATGCCATCCGGAAGGTTTGTCCCAGCCTCTCCCGGGTGACTTGGTCACCCTCCAGAAACTGGACCATGGGCCGCTGCCGACCTTCGATCCGCCGATAGCCGACCCGTAGCTGCTCCCCCTGCCCGAGGGCGTCGATCTCGAGGTCTTCCTCTGGAAAAACAACAATGTTCCGGTCCCCGGCATAGACCACGACGCACACCGACAGGGTCCAGATCGCCTTCGACCACTGTTTGATCCGGCTGTAGTAGGGATCCTGTCGCCACGCATTGGGCAGGCCAGGATCGACATCGATACAGAGCTGGCCGAGCTGGTTCTCATCGCGAATCAGGAAGCGACAACGCTCCGGCTTCCAGGATTCATCCAGATCGTCACGCGCAAGCCATCCGCAGGTAAAGACCCGGCAGGGCGTCGGTCGATCCTGGTACACGCCGCAGCCCATCCCCTTGCGAACATGGGCGCACCATTGGCCGGCCGGCTTGGCCAGCGGCTCGATCTGCAGGACCTTGCAACAGAGACTGCAGGTTCCGCAGGTCTTCACAAGGATCAGACCAGCCGGCTCTGGGCCTTGGCCGCAGAGATGAAGCTGGCGAACAGCGGATGTGGCGCAAAGGGCCGGCTCTTGAGCTCCGGATGGAACTGCACGCCGACGAACCAGGGGTGGTCCGTGCGCTCGACGATTTCCGGCAGGACGCCGTCCGGAGAGGCGCCGGTCATTTTCAGCCCGGAGGCCTCGAAAGCCTCGCGATAGCCGATATTGACTTCATAGCGATGTCTGTGACGCTCGCTGATCGTGGTGGCGCCGTAGATATCCGCCACCTTGGAGCCGGGCGTCAGAGACGCCTCGTAGGCTCCAAGCCGCATGGTGCCGCCCAGATCATCGCCATACCGCCGCTCGACCCGCTGATTTCCCTGTGTCCATTCGGTCATCAGACCGACGGCCGGCTCGGGCGACGCTCCAAACTCTGTGGAGGAGGCGGCCTTGATCCCGGCGACATTTCTCAGGGATTCGATGACGGCCATCTGCATACCGAAGCAGATGCCGAAATAGGGCACCTTGCGTTCCCGGGCAAACTCCGCCGCCAGGATCTTGCCCTCGCTGCCGCGTTCCCCGAAGCCGCCCGGCACCAGGATTCCATGCACGCCTTCGAGCCGGGACGCTGCCGCGCCATCGGCGTTCTCGAAAGTCTCGCTCTCTACCCAGTCGAGATTGACCTTGACCCTGTTGGCGACGCCGCCGTGGGCCAGGGCCTCGATCAAGGATTTGTAGGCGTCTTTCAGAACCGTGTACTTGCCGACCACGGCGATCGTGACTTCGCCATCGGGATTGGCCACGACTTCGCTGATGCCCTGCCAGCGCTTCAGGTTCGGTGCCGGGGCGTCGTGAATGCCGAACACCGCCAGGACTTCGGCGTCCAGGCCTTCCTGGTGATAGTCAAGCGGCACGGCATAGATGCTCTCGCTGTCCATGGCCGTGATCACGGCGCTGGTCGGCACGTTGCAGAACAGGCCGATCTTGCGTTTTTCCTCGGCAGGAATTGGCTGCTCGCAACGGCACAGCAGGATATGCGGCTGGATCCCGATCGAGCGCAGCTCCTTCACGGAATGCTGCGTCGGCTTGGTCTTCATTTCCCCGGCCGTCTTGATGTAGGGCAGCAGCGTGAGATGAACGAAGCAGGTCTGTCCGCGGGGCAATTCCTGTCCCAGTTGGCGGATCGCCTCGAAGAACGGCAGGCCTTCGATATCGCCGACCGTGCCGCCGATCTCGACCAGCACGAAATCCGCTTCGTCCCCGTTCTCGTCGACCGCCGGGCTGAGGACGAAGCCCTTGATCTCGTTGGTGACATGCGGGATCACCTGGACCGTTGCGCCGAGATAATCACCCCGTCGTTCTTTTTCGATGATCGTCTTGTAGATCTGGCCGGTGGTGATGTTGTCGGCCCGGGTCGCATTGACGCCGGTGAAGCGCTCGTAATGGCCGAGATCAAGGTCGGTCTCGGCGCCGTCGTCGGTGACGAACACCTCGCCATGTTGGTAGGGGCTCATGGTCCCCGGATCCACATTGAGATAGGGGTCCAGCTTGCGCAGTCGAACCTTGTAACCGCGCGCCTGAAGCAACGCGCCGAGAGCGGCGGACGCCAGACCTTTTCCCAGGGAAGAGACCACGCCGCCGGTGATGAAAATGTACCGGGCCATGGGAGGTCAGCTATAGCGAAGATTCGCGGCCTTGTGTGCTCACAAGGCTCACGAACCTGTCGATAAGCCTATTTCTTTTCCGGTTCAGGCGTTTGCGTCGGGCTGGACAACAATCCAGCCGAGGATGGCAAGCCACCCTGAGGCAGGGTGACATCCGGCGCTGGCGCTTCAAGCGGAGCAGGCGCAGACGGCGCGACGGGCGACTTTTGCGAGGCCTTCGACGGATCGATCCTCAGGCCCTTGCCCAGACTGTCACCCCCGCGGTCCGCGGCTGCAAGCAATGTCAGTGTGATACTGATCACGAGGAAAACGGAGAACAGGATCCAGGTCGCCCGGGTCAGCAGGTCTCCGGTTCCCCGGGCGCTCATGAAGTTCGAAGACCCCCCGCCCATGCCAAGCGCGCCGCCTTCGGACTTTTGGATCAGGACCACGCCGATCAGGGCGAGGCATACGACAATGTTGATACAAAGCAGGATGATGGTCAGCATGAACGACGACACGTCTCTGGCATTTGAGTGGAGCGGCGACCCTCCACGCGAAAACAAGCGGCCCCTGTAGCACCGGAGGAACGGCCACGCCATAGCCGAGCAACGCCCTCTCTGCCGGCCCGATTGGATTGCCAACCGGACGGTGGGACAGTTGGGTATCGTCAGCCGGAAAACAACGCCCGTGATTCTTGAAACAGCGCGACTTGTCCTCAGTCCGATCACCCTCGCCGACTCTCCGGACGCCTATCCGATCTTCGGCGATCCGGATGTCATGGCCCATTGGGACGTCGCCGAGATCAGCGACCCCGATCTTGTCGATCAGATGATTGCCGGCCAGGCGGCCTCGATGGACGGCGACCAAGGCTTCTATTGGTCAATTCGGCGTCTGGACGATCATGCCCTGGTCGGACTGTGCGATCTTTCAGACATTGATCAACATCATCACCGGGCTGAGGTTGGCTTCATTCTCGGCAAGAGCAACTGGGGTCAGGGCTATGCCCTCGAGGCCATGCAGGCGGTTGTGAATTTCTCAGTGACCCAGGGGTTGCAAAGACTTTGGGCCCGCACCCATGTGGGCAACACCCGGTCAGAGAAGCTCCTGCTCAAGCTTGGATTTGAACAGGAAGGGCATCTGCGTGGTCATGTTGCGCGGGATGGTGAGCGGCGCGATTGCCGCCTGTGGGGGCTGCTGCTGTAATCCATCAAGGCTCTGGGTCTGCTGCGACTATCCCGCCCCTTAGCCTTTGCTATGGTATCCCGACAGGCGAATCTGGACGGGGCGTTCCGGTTCGGCTTCGAAGAGGGTGGCAAGTGTCGGTTCAGGCCCGGATATTGATCGTTGCGCGCGATGACGCACTGGCCGGTCCCCTGGCCGAAGGTCTTGATCGCCTGGGCTGGAGAACGATCACCGCCCGCGGCCCCTATGCCGCGCTGGCGGCGCTGGGCGATCTGCAGATTGAGGCCGCGATTGTCGATGTCGCTGGCGGAGGCGCTGACGCCCTGACCCTGGCCCGTCGCCTGAAGGCGGCCTGCGCCCCCAGGCAACTCCCTGTCATTGCGATCGGAGACCCCGACCCGCAGCTTGACAGCTTCGGCTTTGATCTCACCCTGGCTCCGCCGCTGCACCCGGCTCAGGCCGTTCTGCGACTGGAATCGCTGGTGCGTATGGCGATCGCCGAGGAGGAGTTCGAGCTACGGCTGGAAACCTTCGCTGACAGGGATCGACGTCTTGACCTGCCGGAGCCGGTTCCAGGGCCCTACCGCGTTCTGGCCGTCGGCGAACCGACTCCGCAGTTCCTGGCCCTGAGCAATGCCCTGTCCAGGAGCGGAGCCGAGGTTGTCGGCGCCTTTACGGCCTTTACCGCCTTCGACTACCTGCATGAACGCGCCTTTGATTCCGTCGTGCTCTGGGCCGGAGACAGCCAGGCCGAGGCCCTGTCCATCGCGTCGGGCATGCGTCGCAATACCCGCCTCTACCACATACCCGCCCTGCTCTATCTGGGTGCGGACAGCTATGTCACGATGTCCGAGGCGTTTCACCGGGGGGTGTCCGATGTGGCCTCACCGGAAACGCCGGAAATAGAAACCGCCAAGCGTGTGATCGAACTGGCGCGTAGTTTCCGCCGGCAGACCGCGATCCGACGCGCGCTGGAAAAGGCCAGGTCGTCTGGACTTATGGACGCGGCTACCGGTCTTTTCACCAGGGATCTTTTCGCCGCCCATCTGGTGCGGCTGGCCCAGGCGGCGCGCCTGCGGAACCGACCCATGTCGGTTTGCGTGCTGCGGCTATCGGAAAGACCTGAGGTCACCGCAGCCCGCGCTGGAGGCTGGCTGGACCGTGCGATTCCGCAGATCGGGTCGATGATCGGCCGGTTGGTCAGGGCGGAAGACACCGCCGCCAGACTGGGTCCCGAAGTCTTCGCACTGGCCCTTCCCGGCACGGCCCAGGCGGCCGGCCAGGCCGCGGCGGAGCGCATCGCAGCGGTGATCGCTTGCACAGCCTTCGAGGCGGGCGAAAACAGGCGGCCCTTCGTGGTGGATTTCGATATCGGAGTTACCCAGATTGATCGGGGCGAAAGCGCCGCAGCCGCCCTTGAACGTGCTGCTGGCCGCGCCCTGCAAAGAAAGGTTGGCTAGCGTCGTGTCCCGATCCCTCCGTATCGACTTCGTTGCCGATGTGGTTTGTCCCTGGTGCTACATCGGCTGGCGACGCCTTCAGAAGGCCCTGGCCATGCGGCCGGATGTGGAGGCCACCATCTTTTGGCGGCCGTTTCAGCTGGACCCGTCACTGCCGGAAGAAGGGGTGGATAGACACGCCTATATGGCGGCAAAATTCCCGGATCCGGCCAGACGAAATCTGGCGCTTCAACACCTGACTGATCAGGCTGCCGAGGACGATCTGGTCCTCCGGCTCACGGAAATTCCCCTGTCGCCGAATACCAACGCAGCCCATCGCTTGATCCGATGGGCTCAGGTCGAGGGTCGACAGAACCTGGTGCTAGAGGCCGTGATGGAAGCCTATTTCACCAGGCTGGACGATATCGGAGACCCCGTAACCCTCGGTCGGATCGCAGAGGACGCGGGCATGAACCGCATGGCGGTTCTTCAACGCCTCGCGGAGCATGTGGATCAGGATTCCATAACCCGTGAACATGTCGTGGCGGTCAGGGCCGGCGTCACCGGCGTTCCCTTCACGGTTTTTGACGGCCGGATCGGCGTCGCCGGGGCCGAATCGCCCGAGCGACTGGTCGAAGCCATCGACCAGGCCTTGGCATCCGCTGCGTGAGCCCGGAGGCTCTGAAGGCGCTGGCGCCCTTTATCGGGATCGCCTTGGCTGTGGTTTTCATGGCATTCCGACTTTCGAAGGGATTCCCGCCAAGGCCGCTTCGGATGACCCTGATGTGGATACCGCCCGTGCTTTTGCTGTTTGGCATGACGGTCATCCTGGTCCGTTGGCCGCCCAGCCTGATCGACGGTCTCTGGATTTCGCTGGCGACGGCGGCCGGCGCCGGCCTGGGCTGGCAACGCGGCCGGATGATGAACATCACGCTTGATGCGCAATCCGGAAGACCTGTTGCGCAATCTTCGCCGGCCGCGATCATCTTTGTCATGGCGCTCATGGCCGGCCGGACCCTGCTCAGGGCCGCGGGCGAAGGTCAGGCGGCGGCCTGGCATGTGAATTCGCTTTTGATCACGGACATGTTCATGGGTTTTGCGCTCGGCCTGCTGACGGCCGAGCGGGTGGAAATGTGGATTCGCGCGCGGGCCCTGATCGCGGGAAAACGCGACATCGGCCAGACCGTCAGCTGAGCTCAGGCGGCTTCGATGATCGCCAGGAAATCCCTGGCCTTGAGGGACGCGCCTCCGACCAATGCGCCGCCAACCTCACGAGCCTGAAGTATCTCCCTGGCGTTCGACGGTTTGACCGATCCCCCGTACAGAATGGGCGGCTGCAGCCCCGGGTCTCCGAAAAGTTCGACCAGGGTGCTGCGGATCGCCGAGTGAATTTCCTCGATCTGATCGATCGATGGCGTCAGGCCTGTTCCGATCGCCCAGACGGGCTCATAGGCAATGGCAAACGAGGTCCCCGCGAGCGCTGCCGGCAGCGATCGACGAACCTGAGCGGTCACAACCTCCACAGCCTTGCCTGATTCACGCTCGGCGAGGGTTTCACCCACACAGATGATCGGCTCGAGGCCCGCCTGCACCGACGCTTCGACCTTGGCGGCGACAAGCGCATCAGTCTCCCCGAAGCCCGCGCGCCGCTCGGAATGACCCAGGATGACCAGACGGGCGCCGGCGTCAGCCAGCATCTCGGCGGACACATCGCCGGTAAAGGCGCCCTGCCGTTCCGCTCGGCAGTCCTGTCCCCCGACCTCCAGCCTGGATCCATCGGCCGCGGTGCTCAGCCGCTCAATCAGGGATGCAGGCGGGCAGATAACCACCCGGCAGGCCGGGGCGCGGAGTTCCATGGCTGCGGTCAAGGCCCGCACCTCATCAAGATCAGACGACAGACCGTTCATCTTCCAGTTTCCGGCAATCATCGGGCGGGCCTTGATCATGGGTTCGGTTCTCTCCGTGCTCGAGATGGGGGTTAGCCTTGCAGCCGCTGAATGTCACCGGGCAATCGCCGGCCTTGCTAGGGCTGTCGTCGCTCAACTATACCCGGCTCCACATTCGCCGATCGCCCGCAACCGACTGGTCAAAGGTCCGACAGTTTCATGCTCGCAGCACTTCAGAAATTTGCAAAATCCTGGTTCGCTGCGGCGATTCTCGGACTTCTCATCATCTGTCTCGCATTTCTGGGTCTCGGCAGCGATCCGTTCCAGTTTCAAGCTGGCAGCTGGGTGGTCAAGGCAGGCGCGCGCGAAGTCGCTCCCCAGGAGTTCAGCCTGTTCTTTGACCAGACGAAAAAGCGGCTTGAACAGCAGTACCAGCAACAGATTCCGACGGAGACGGCGGTCAAGCAGGGCTTCGACCGTCAAGTGCTCGACCAGTTGGTCAAGAACGAAAGCCTGTCTGAAATGCTGACGCGGATCGGGCTCTCGGCTCCCCAGGCGCTGATCGATCAGGAGTTACTGAAGATTCCGGCCTTCTTTGACCAGATTACGGGGAGGTTCGACGAAGCGACCTTCAATCGCCTGCTGTCCGAAAACAATCTGACTCCGACCATATTCAAGAAAAGCATTGGAGACGACATTCTGCGGAGCCAATTTGGTTCCGCCCTGACGGCCGGTCTCAAGACCCCGCGCATCTATTCTGCGCTGCAGGGCGCCTATGGTCTTGAGGAACGGGACGTCTCCTACTTTATCGTGACGCCGGCCAGCGTCGGATCTGCCGCTCCGCCAACGGAAGCGGAAATGCAGACCTTTCTGAAGCAGAATGCCGCGCGGCTGATGCGGCCGGAATACCGCACCTTCCAGGTGGTCCGATTCACATCCGAAGACTTCAAGGCTCAGGTCAAGGCCGACGAGGCTGAAGTGCTGAAGCGGTTCAACTTCAGGAAGGACAGCCTGTCCAAGCCGGAAACCCGCACCGTCGTGCAGATTCCGGTCAAGAATGCCGCCGCCGCCGCAGATGCCGCCGCCAGGCTCAAGCGGGGCGAAGACCCTGCCGCCATCGCCAAGGCCCTGGGGTCTGAACCTGTCATCTATGACAACAAGCCACGCAGCGCCCTGTTCGACAAGGTTCTGGGCGACGCCGCGTTCTCATTGCCGCTTGACGGAGTGAGTGCGCCGCTCAAGGGCGAGTTGGGGCTGGCGGTTCTCAAGGTCACCCAGATCGTCCCCGGCAAAGTCGCCAACCTCGAAGACAGCCGGCAAGAAATCGAGGCCGAAGTCATCAAGGACGCCGCCGCCAACAAGGCCTATGCCCAATCACAGGTCTACGATGAATCGCACCGGTCCGGAGCCGGCCTGACAGAAGCCGCTGCAAAGGCTGGCGCAAAAATCATCACGGTTGGCCCGGTTACAGCCCAGGGCGCCGGACCGGATGGCAAGCCGATCAACGGCCTCTCGCCTGATGTGCTGAAAGCTGTTTTCGCGCTGACGGAAGGCGGAGAAAGCGATCTCGTCGAGATTTCGGCTGGCGACCAATTTGCAGTTCGTCTCGCCAAGATCACGCCTGCGGCCCCTCCCGCCCTGTCCGAGGTGCGCGGCGATCTGATCAAGTTGATGACGGCGCAGAAGACCGCAAAAAAGATTCAGGACCGCGCCGAGGCACTGGCAGCCCGTATTCGCAAGGGCGAAACCGTCGCCGCGGTTGGCGCCTCGGCCAACTACAAGGTCGTCAAGCTGGACGGCATGACCCGCGCCGGCGCCCAGACCCACGAAGCCCTGGGCCGTGAAGTGCTCCAGGCAGCCTATGAGGGCTCCAAGGGCCAGGTCTTCACGGCCGGAGTTCCCCGTCAGGGACTGCTGGTCGCGAAAATCGAATCCGTCAGGCCGGGCAAGGCCGATCAGGTCGCGCAGCTGGCCGAGTCGCAACGCCAGGGCTTCACCCAGGAGGTCTTCCGCGATGTCGAGTCCGCGACCCAGACCTATGCCAAATCCAGGGTCAAGGCCAAGTCCGACCGCGCCCGCGCCCTCAAGGCGATCGGACTGGATCCGGCGGCCTATGTTGAGGGTCCGGCAGAAAAGGCTGACGGAGCCAAGGCCAAGTGACTTTTGGCGTTTCCTTGGAGCCGTCACGGGAAGCCTTTTCTCGGGCCTGGAGCGCGGGACGCGCCCAGGTCGTCTGGACCCGACTGATCGATGATCTCGAAACGCCGGTTTCGGCCTATTTGAAGATCGCCCAGGGACGCTCCTACGCCTTCCTGTTCGAGAGCGTCGAGGGCGGGGCCTGGCGTGGCCGTTATTCGATTGTTGCGATGAAGCCGGATCTGGTCTGGCGGTGCCGGGGTGATGTCGCGGAGATCGCCGAGGGGGACGATATCGCCGCAGGCCGTTTTCAGACCCAGGCCGGCAGCGCCCTCGACAGCCTGCGTGACCTGGTTGCGGCATCCAGAATAGACCTTCCGGCTTCCCTGCCACCGCCTTCAGCCGGCATCTATGGCGCCCTGGGATACGACATGGTCCGGCTGGTCGAGCATCTTCCGGGGGTCAATCCAGACCCGCTGGACCTGCCCGACGCCGTGATGATCCGCCCTTCGGTCGTCGCGGTGTTTGACGCCATTGCCCAGGAAATCATCCTGGTCACACCGGCCCGTCACGATCCTGACCAGACACCCCAGGGCGCCTATGCTGCCGCAGAGGCGCGTCTGGCCGCCGTCATGACAGACCTCAGGGGCGCCGTGCCTCGCCACCCCGCCCGGCCAGCCGAGCCGGTCGAATTCCAGACCCAGGTCAGCCGCGCCGACTACGCGACCATTGTCGAGCGGGCCAAGGACTACATCGCCGCCGGCGATATCTTTCAGGTCGTGCCCAGCCACCGCTTTTCGGCGCCCTATGCCGGCCCGCCGTTTGCGCTGTACCGGTCCCTGCGGCGCACCAATCCTTCGCCGTTCCTGTTCTATCTGAACTTCGGGGATTTCCAGCTGGTGGGCTCCAGTCCGGAGATCCTGGTGCGGCTAAGGGATGGCAAGATCACGATCCGGCCGATCGCGGGAACCCGGCCAAGGGGCGCCACGCCGGAAGAGGACGCCGCCCTTGAAGTCGAGTTGCTGGCAGATCCCAAGGAGCGGGCGGAGCATCTGATGCTTCTCGACCTTGGGCGGAACGATGTCGGCCGGGTGGCCAGACTTCGGGATGAGGGCAGAAACGACGCGGACAATGACCGACCCATGTCCTCCGTCCGGGTCACCCAGAGCTTCTTCGTCGAGCGCTACAGCCATGTCATGCATATCGTCTCCAACGTCGAGGGGGATGCGCCGGAGGGGTTGGACCCTGTCGACGTGCTGATGGCGGCCCTGCCCGCCGGCACCCTGTCCGGCGCCCCGAAGGTTCGGGCCATGGAAATCATCGATGAGCTGGAGATCCAGAAGCGGGGCCTGACCTACGCCGGCGCAGTCGGCTATTTTGGCGCCGACGGATCGGTGGACACGTGCATCGTGCTGCGAACCGGCCTGATCAAGGATGGACAGCTTCATGTCCAGGCTGGCGGCGGTGTGGTCGCCGACAGCGACGCCGACGCCGAGTATGATGAAACCCTGCACAAGAGCCGGGCCCTCAAGCGGGCCGCCGAGGAGGCCTGGCGTTTCGGCTGACCGCCGAAACGGCCTTCCGTGGGCTAACCGGCCCCGCCGAACTGCTCCGCCCAGGCGGCCAGTTGATCATCCTCGATCTTCCGGAACAGCACATACGGCGCTGCAATGGTGTGTCCTGCCGGCAGACTGGACAGGACCTCTGCTGAGCCGTTTCGCGGCCAGTCCATCGGTTCGTCCAGCCCGAACGCCGCAGAGATCTCTTCCGCTGCGAACGGAATGAAGGGCGCCGAAAGCCGCGCATAGAGCGCGACCAGATTGAGCGCCGTGCGAACGATGACAGCCGCCCGGTCAGGATCGGTCTTGATGGCTGTCCAGGGCGCTGCAGCCTGCAGATACTCGTTGCCAAGCACCCACAGCGCCCGCAGGGCCTGGGCGGACTTGCGGACCTCGATGGCCTCCATCTGGGCCGTCAGATCGGCGATCCCCGCGTCCAGGTCCGCCATCAGCTTGATTTCCAGCGGCCCGGGTTCGCCGCCTGCCGGAACCACACCGCCAAACTTGCTCTCGGCGAACTTGGCGATCCGGTTGACGAAATTGCCCAGCACATCGGCCAGATCGCGGTTCACCGCTGACTGGAACTGTTCCCAGGTGAAGGCCGTATCCGAACCTTCGGGGGCATTGGCGGTCAGATACCAGCGCCAAAGGTCCGGGGGCAGAATCTCGAGGGCGGCGTCCATGAAGACGCCGCGACGCTCGCTGGTCGAAAACTTGCCGCCATACCAGTTGAGCCAGTTGAAGGCCTTGAGACGGTCAACCGTCTTCCACGGCTCCTCGCTGCCCAGAATCGTCGCCGGAAAGCTGACCGTATGGAAGGCGACATTGTCCTTGCCCATGAACTGGACATAGTCGAGGTCGACAGCCCCCCTGTCGGTCCGCCACCAGCGTTCCCAATCTCCGCCGGTCGCTTCCGCCCATTCGACGGTCGCGCCAATGTATTCGATCGGCGCGTCGAACCAGACATAGAAGACCTTGTCCTCGAAGCCCGGGCGCGGCGCCCCGTCCTTCATGACCGGAATGCCCCAGGCCAGATCCCGGGTTATGCCGCGGTCGATGAGGCCCTCGTCCAGATGCTTGTAGGCAATCGACCGGGTGAGCTGCGGCCAGTTGACGGCATTGGCGTCCACCCAGGCCCGGATCCGGTCCTCGACGCGGGTCTGCAGCAGATAGAGATGCCTTGTGTCGCGGACCTCGATATTCCGCGATCCGCTGATCACGCTGTACGGATGGATCAGGTCTGTCGGGTCCAGCAGGTTGCCACAGTTGTCGCATTGATCGCCCCGCGCCTTTTCGAAGGCGCAGTGCGGGCAGGTTCCCTCGACATAGCGGTCCGGCAGGAAGCGGCGATCATCCACGGAATAGACCATCTTGTCGGTCCGTTCCTCGATCAGCCCCTTGGATTCCAGCACTTCCGCGAAATGCTGTGTCAGGCGATGGTTGGGCGGATTGGAACTGCGGCCAAACCAGTCAAAGGACAGGCCAAACGCCCGGCCGATATCGTGCTGCAGCTGGTGCTGTTCGTCACAATAGGTCCGGACGTCCTGACCGGCCGCCGCAGCCGCCAGCTCCGCCGGAGTTCCGTGCTCATCTGTCGCGCAGATATAGAGGACTTCTCGTCCCTGCGCCCTCTGGAACCGGGCAAAGACGTCGGCCGGGAGCATGGATCCGGCCAGGTTGCCGAGGTGCTTGATCCCGTTGATGTAAGGCAGGGCGGAGGTGATGAGGACGCGGGTCATGGCGCGCCGATATAGGCGAGGCCGGGGCCAATTGACAGCCAGACCTTTGGAGCCATTCGTCCCCGCCTGCCGGGCCAGCCACTATCCCAGGATCCGGCGCCCTTCCTTGAGGACCCGTTCCTGGACCTTGCCGGCCATCATGGACAGCATCATCGGCAGGTGAACCAGCACCTCGATGGCGTCCTCGCCGACATCAGCCGTCGCGTGGATCTTCTGTCCCAGCGCCTCGGCGCTGGCAAACAAGCGGTCCCCTTCCCAATGGCGCTGCACCTCGACCTTGGTCGCTTCCGTCATCTTCTGCAGGGCCTTCTCGACCCCGATCTCAATTCTGCGCCTGGCTTCGTCCTTGCCGTGGCTATGGGGAACGGAGATGGAGAGGGGCTTGCTCATGATGTCGATTTACCTTTGATTTTGGACTAGACGTGGGGTCCCGATTGACGCATTTGGCGCGCCACGCCGGCTTAGCTCAGATGGTAGAGCAGCGGTTTTGTAAACCGAAGGTCGCGGGTTCGATTCCTGCAGCCGGCACCACCGCCCCGTATCCGGGGCCGACAGGGCGAGATGCGCCTGAATCATGCCCGAACAATCGCCTCCATCGACGCCGCCCCTTACAAGACTTTTTGTCGACGCCGACGCCTGTCCGGTCAAGGAGGAAACCTATCGGGTCGGGGCCCGATATGGCCTTAAATGCTATGTCGTCGCCAACAGCTTCATGCAGGTGCCCCCTTCCGCGCTGATCGAGCGGGTCATCGTGGACGCGGGCCCCGATGTCGCCGATGCCTGGATCGCAGAGCGATGCGGCGGGCGCGATATCGTGATCACCAATGACATCCCCCTGGCGGAGCTCTGCCTCAAGGCCGGATCCCAGGTCCTCAAGCCCAACGGTCAGACCTTCACCCTGGACAGCATCGGCGCCGCCCTGGCCCAGCGGGCCATCATGGAACATATCCGGTCGACCGGCGGCATGACCGGCGGACCTCCTCCCTTTGACCGCAATGACCGCTCGCGGTTCCTGCAGGCGCTTGATCTGGCCGTCCAGAAGGCCAGGAAGCGGACGGGTGCGTGACCATGTGGCGAGTTCAGCCGCTCCTCGGCAGCCTTGAAACTCGCTCAAGGACACCAGGCGAGGGCTAGCTGGGGCGCAGCCAGGTGGAACGGATGTTCCCTCCGTTGAAGCGCCATTTCGACTTTCAGGGCCGCTCGCGCCGCCGGGACTATTGGCTGTTCCATGGTCTGACGACCCTCGTCACAGGGGGTCTCCATTTGCCTTCTATGGCCCTGCGCATGGATTCCGGGGCCGGCGAACCCAACGCCAGGGTCGGCCCGGCGGGGTTGCTGCTGGGACGGGTCCGGCCGGGATTCTTCATTCCCTCCCTGGCGGTCGCCGTTCGTCGTCTGCACGATGCCAACCGTTCCGGATGGTGGGGCCTCATCAGGTTCCTGCCCCTGGCTGGCGCCCTGGTCCTTCTCATCTTTATGCCGTTGAACGGCACGGCTGGCGCCAATCGCCTTGCCTCCGACCCCAAGGGCGAGAACAGCGCCAAGGTCTTCAGCTAGCCGGCTGCCCCTGGCCTGCGCTATGAGCGCGTCACAATGATCATCGTGACGCCCAATATAGCCCTTGAAGACAGCGAGCTGTCATTCAGCTTCATCCGGGCGTCTGGCCCGGGGGGGCAGAACGTCAACAAGGTGGCGACCGCTGTCCAGATGCGGTTCGATGTCAGGGGCTCCCCGTCCTTTTCCGACGGGGTCCGGCAGCGTCTTGAAAAGCTGGCCGGGTCTCGCTTGACGCTCCAGGGCGAGATCGTCATCACCGCCAATCGGTTCCGGACTCAGGAGCGCAACAAGGCGGACGCCGTCGAGCGTTTGATCAGCCTGATCGCCAAGGCAGCCGAACCGCCTCCGCCGATACGACGCCCCACCCGACCGACGCGGGCCTCGAAGGAACGCCGCCTGACCGCCAAGTCCAAGCGTGGAACCATCAAGGCCGGGCGAGGGAAACCTGACGACGACTGAATGCTCCGGCCGACTGCGACCGTCGGCTGGCCAGAACGGACCCGGTGATCAGATCAGATGGTCGGCGCAGGCGTCTATGATGGCCTCGGCGTTTAAGCGATACTTCTCATAGAGATCAGGCAGATCCCCAGACTGCCCAAAACGCTCCATGCCAAGCGCCCGGACCCTCTGCCCTCTCACCGAGCCAAGCCAGGACAGGGCGGCGGGCGACCCGTCGATCACCGTCACCAGGGTCGCATCACGGTCCAGAACAGACAGGAGTTGCTCGGCCACAGACAGGAACGGCTTTCCTTCCGTCCACCGGCTGCGACCCGAAGCGGTCCAGTTGGCGTGCAGGACATCCGGGGACGTCACAGCGAGCAATCCTGCAGAAGGATAGTCCTCCTTGATCGCTTCGAAGGCGGCAAGGGCCTCGGGTGCGATGGCGCCGCAATAGACAAGGGCGAGCCCGCCGCCTGGCGCAGGCGGCCTCAGCCAATAGGCGCCCGCGACAACCCCCTGGCGCCAGCCTTCATCGGTCCGCGTCGGCTGGGCGATCGCCCGGGTCGAAAGCCTCAGATAGGTGGAGCCGCCATCCAGCTTCTGGATGCGATCAAAGGCATGGGCCATGAGCACCGCCGTCTCGTCGGCAAAGGCGGGCTCGTAGCTGTCCAGGCCAGGCTGGGACATGCCGATCAGCGGCGTTCCGATGGACTGATGCGCCCCACCCTCCGGTCCCAGGGTGAGACCGCTGGGGGTCGCGACCAGCAGGAACCGTGCATCCTGGTAGCAGGCATAGTTCAGGGCATCGAGGCCCCGGGCAATGAACGGGTCATAGAGGGTGCCGACCGGAAACAGCTGCTCGTTGAAGACCGGCCCCGAAAGACCCAGCGCCGCCAGAGCGATAAAGAGATTGTTCTCGGCAATGCCCAGTTCGACATGCTGGCCCGTTTCGGCCATCGACCAGACCTGGGCAGAGGGAATCCGACGATTCCTGAAGACGTCCTTGTGGGCCCGACGGTGAAACACGCCCCGCCGATTGACGAAGCCGCCAAGGTTGGTCGAGACCGTAACGTCCGGCGAGGTCGTGACGACACGATCGGAAAAATCGTCCGTCCGCTTCGCGATCTCGAACATCACCTTGCCAAAGGCGTTCTGGGTCGACTGCTCGTCATTGCTGTTGACCGCAGAGAGCAGGGTCCCGGCGTCAGGGGTCGGGATATGTCTCGGCGTGCGCTTTCCGGCGACCCGGGCGGCAAATGGCGCTGTATCGATCAACCGCCGAATCGCCGTTGCTTCGTCTTCGTCCAGGCCCGCCAGCAGGTCCCATTCCTGGCCTTCCGGCACGCCGAGCCGGTCCCGGAGCTCGCCGATCTGGGTCGGGGTCATCAGGCCGGAATGGTTGTCCTTGTGGCCCTGGAACGGAAGCCGCCATCCTTTCACGGTATAGGCGATGATCAGGCGCGGCGCGTCATCCTGACTGGCCCGCCCGAACGCCTCGATCACGGTCTCGAGACAGTGCCCGCCCAGTTCCGTCATGACCAGGGCGAGGTCCTGATCGCTGTAGCCCTCGATCAGTTGAAGCGTGTCCGGGAGGTGACCGAGGTCCGAAGACAGGCGTTCGCGCCAGGCGGGCCCGCCCTGGTAGGTCAAGGCGGAATAGAGGTCATTGGGCGCAGTCTCGATCCAGGCGCGCAGGGCCGCGCCCCCCGGACGTTCAAAGGCCAGGAGCTGACGGCGCGACCACTTCAGGGTTTCCACCGTCCAGCCTGCCGCCTCGAAGATCTCGCCGTACCGCGTGAACATCCGGTCCGAGGTGGTCGCATCCAGGCTCTGACGATTGTAGTCCACGATCCACCAGGTGTTTCGCAGGTCGTGCTTGCAGGCCTCGATCAGGGCTTCATAGATATTGCCCTCATCAAGTTCGGCGTCCCCGAGCAGGGAGATCATCCGGCCCATGGCGTCCGGATGAATCGCCCCCCGCGCCGCCAGATAGTCCTGGGTCAGGCTGGCGAAAGCCGTCATGGCTACGCCCAGACCTACCGATCCGGTGGAAAAATCCACATCGTCGATGTCCTTGGTTCGGGACGGATAGGATTGTGCGCCGCCAAGGGAACGGAACCGCTGAAGCTGATCCAGGGTCTGCCGGCCAAACAGGTGCTGGATGGCGTGAAAGACCGGACTGGCGTGAGGCTTGACGGCAACCCGGTCCTGGGGACGCAGGCTGTGGAAATAGAGCGCCGTCATGAGGGTGGTCATCGAGGCGCAGGAGGCCTGGTGTCCGCCGACCTTCAGGCCATCGCGGCTTTCCCGAAGGTGGTTGGCGTTGTGGATCGTCCAGCTGGCCAGCCAGAGAATCCGCTCCTCGATCCGGCGAAGCAGGGCGATATTCGAACCTGTCACCGCGTCTATCGCACCATTCATGCCCCGCAACCCCGCATCAGAGATCAATTGCTCCGTCATAGGGGCGGGAACCGGCAAAAGCCACTAGGTCACGTTCGGCGCTGCCGCCCCGGACGACCGGCCCTCCGCAGCTTCGAAGGCTTCGATCTGACGGGCGGCATGGTCGGGCGACTGGGTGAAGCGGGCCAGAAGATTGTAGAAGACTGGCACGATGAACAGCGTCAGCACCGTCGAGGTAATGGCGCCGAAGAAGATCACGACCCCGATGGTCTGGCGGCTTTCCGCACCTGCGCCTTGCCAGACAATGAGCGGCAGGGCGCCGAAGGCAGCCGAGATACTGGTCATGATGATCGGACGAAGCCTCAGCGCCGCTGCTTCGATGACCGCGTCCCGGACAGGTCTCCCCTGGTCCCGCATCTGGTTGGCGAATTCGACGATAAGGATGCCATTCTTGGCGGCGATCCCGATCAGGATCACCAGCCCGATCTGGCTGTAGATGTTGATCGTCGAACCCGTGACAAGCAGCCCGAACAATCCCCCCAGCGCCGCCAGCGGTACGGTCAGCATGATGATGGCCGGGTGAATCCAGCTTTCGAACTGGGCTGCAAGCACGAGAAACACCAGCAACAGCGCAAGCCCGAAGGCCAGCCCCACGGCGCCGGAGGCTTCCAGGAAGTCCCTGGCCTGACCGCCCCAGGCCGTGGTTACCGTCGCGCTCTCCCGCTCTGCGGCCTGTTCGGTCAGGAAGTCTATGGCGTCCGAAACCGTGTAGCCGGGATTGAGCTGGGTGGTCAGTGTGATGGCCCGGAGGCGATCCACACGAGGGCGATCAGGAATATCGCCGCGCACCCGGGTGGTCACGACGCTGGACAGGGGGATCAACTGTCCCTGACTGGATCGAACATACAGGGTGTTGAGGTCTTCGAGCATCCGGCGCTTGTCCAGTTCGGTCTGGACGATCACGTCGTACTCTTGGCCGTTCTTGATATAGGTCCCGACCCGTCTGGAGCCGAACATGGTCTCCAGAACCCGGCCCACGGATTGGGCCGAAACGCCAAGACCCGCAGCCCGGTCCCGATCGATGTCAACGGTCAGTCTCGGAGCGTTTGGCTCATAATCGACCCTCGGCCGGGCAAACCCCGGATTGTCTTCTGCGGCCTTCAGAATGGGCTGCAGCCAGCGATTGATCTCTTCGTAATCGTCGCCCAGAGCAATGAGATCGACATTGGACCCGCCGCCGCCGCCTCCGCCATTCCGCTGAAAGGGCCCCCGCACGCTGGCGACGGCGCGAACGCCGGTAATGCTGCCCAGGCTGCGGTTGAGCTCGGCCGCCACCTGATCAGCAGTCTTGGTCCGCTCTCCCCAGGGCTTGAGCACGACCACGCCATTGGCGCTGTTGAACTGGCTTTGGCCAAACCTGGGAATGCTGATGACGTAGCGCTTCGCTTCGCCGGCATCATAGTAGCGCTTCATCTGGGCTTCGACAGCGGCCGCAGCCTTCATCGTATAGTCAAACCCGGCGCCTTCAGGCCCGCTCAGACTGATATCGACACGCCCGCGATCTTCATTGGGAACCAGTTCCTGGGGAATGGCCGTGAACAGGAAGCCTGCCGCCGCCAGCAAGAGGATCACCAGCAGTCCTGCGCCTGCAGTGGCAGACCGATGGCCCAGAAGCAGGTTCAAGGAGGCGCCATAGGAGGCCTGCAGGCCCGCCATCGCCCTGTCGACGTGGCGCGCAAGCCAGCCCTCGCCCTGGGCTGGCCGCAACAGCTTTGACGCCATCATCGGAGACAGGCTCAGGGCCAGCAAGGCGGAGATGGCCACGGCGCCGGCAATCGCGACCGCAAGCTCGACAAACAGCCGCCCTATGTAGCCAGGCAGAAACATCAGGGGCGCAAAGACGGAGATCAGGACAACCGTCGTGGCGACGACGGCAAAAAAGACCTGCCGGGCGCCTCGTACGGCGGCCACGATCGGCGGCTCCCCGTCATCGACCCGACGCTGGATGTTCTCGACGACCACGATGGCGTCATCCACGACCAGTCCGATCGATAGAACCAGGGCAAGCAGAGTCAGAAGATTGAGTGAAAAGCCCAGCGGGGCCAGGATGATGAAGGTCGAAAGCAGACAGATAGGCGCCACGACCGACGGTATGATCGCGGCCCGCCAGCTGCCCAGAAACACGAAGTTGACCAGCGCGACCAGGGCCAGGGCGATGGCCATGGTGATCCAGACCTCGTGAATGGCCTCGGCGGTAAACTCCGAGGAGTCCACGGCGACAATCAGTTCCGTGCCGGCCGGCAGGGTCTGATTGATCCGTTTGACATCGGCCCGGATCAGTTCGGCAATCTTCAGGTCATTAGCCTGGGACTGACGGGTGATCGCCAGACCGATCTGTTCGACGCCGTTGCCACGAAACAGGCGGCGACGCTCGTCAGGTCCTTCCTCGATCCGCGCGACATCGCCCAGCCTGGCGACATAGGCGGCGCCATCCAGGCCGGCGCTGCGAATCTGGCTGGTGGTCGAGACACCACTGGCGCCCCGCACGCCCGACGCTACCAACCCGGTTGAAGAGGCTGCGCCCCCTGCCCTCACCGGCAGGTTGGCGAAAGCCTCCGGGCTGGAGTAGCTCCGATTGACCCGGATGGTGAAGTCCTTGCTCTGGCCTTCAAGCGAGCCGGCCGGGAGCTCGACATTCTGGGTATTGAGCGCAGTTTCAATATCCTCGACGGTCAGACCACGGGCCGCCATGGCGTTGGAATCCAGCCAGATCCGCATCGACACCAGCGGCGCCCCGTTCAGCCCGACGGTGGCGACGCCCGGAGTCGTCGAAAGTCTCTCCACCAGGAACCGGTCGGCATAGTCCGCCATCTCCAGCCGGGACAGGGTGGTCGAGGTCATGTTCAGAATGATGATGGGCGAGGAGTCCGCCGTGGCCTTGGCAATTTGCGGCGGATCGGCCTGGTTGGGCAGCTGGGCCGTCACGCGGCTGACGGCGTCCCGCACATCATTGGCTGCAGTCTCGAGATTGGTATCGAGCGAGAAGGTTATGTTGACTCTGGACTGGCCGTCCCGGCTCGAGGAATTCACACGGTCGATGCCCTGAACGCCGGAGACCTGCCGTTCGATAACCTGCGTGATCCGCTCCTCGACAACCTCGGCCGAAGCGCCCCTGTAGGTGGTCGAGATGGAGACCACCGGAGGATCGACATTGGGCAGTTCACGAATGGGCAGCGACACGAAGGCTGCCAGGCCGATGACGCAAAGGATAATGGCGGCGACCGCCGCCAGCACCGGTCTGCGGACGGACAGGTCCGACAACATCAGCGGCCGCCCGGAAGATTTCGGCTCGCAGTCCCGCCGTCTCGCCCAGGTCTCGCCAGCGCAACCGACTGGCCGTCCTGGAGCCGATTCAGGCCGTCGGCCACCAGCCGGTCGCCGAGCTTGACCCCGTCCTTGATCTCAACAAAACCGCCGGACGTCGACCCGGTCGTCACAAGGGTTTTGCGGGCTATGGTCCTTCCGTCTCGCTCAACGATGGAAAAGACGAAAGCGAGGTCACCTTCGTACTGAATCGCGGACTCGGGCGCCGCAAGGCCCTGACGTTGTCCGTTCTGGATCCTGACGCGCAACAGCATGCCGGGCCGCAGTCTCGCGCCAGGATTGGGAAACTCGGCCCTCGCCGTTATGGCCCGGGTGGACGTGTTTATGCGGGTGTCCAGTTGGGAAATCTGGCCCTGGTAGGTTTCCCCCGGCAGGACATCCGGCGTTGCTGAAATCCTCGCACCCCGCGACACAGCGCCAAGATATCGGTCGGGGACTTCGAAATCGACCCTTACGACGGACAGGTCATCCAGGCTGACGATCGCGGAACCCGGACTGACCAGCGCGCCCGGGGCAATGTCGCTCAAGCCGACGACGCCTGAAAACGGCGCCCTGATGACACGGTCCAGCTTTCTGGCCCTGGCCGCCGAAGTCGCCGCCTTGGCTGACTCATAGGCCGCCAGATACTGTTCGGCAGACACTTTCGGCGCCACGCCGCGCTCTGCCAGGGTGCGCCAACGCTCGTAGTCGCGTCTGGCCTGATCTTCGCGGACCTGCGCCTCGGCGACGCCGGCGTCCTGTTCGGTCGCCTTCAGGGTCACCAGAACCTGATCCTTGCTGACGGCCTGGCCATCTCGGAAGTTGACGCTGGCGACCAGTTCCGCGGTGTCAGACGTAATGGTGACCGACTGTCGCCCCTTGGCGACGCCGAGAACGGCAATCTGGTCCTCGAAGGATCGCGTCGCGACCATGGCCTGTGAAACGGTAATCCCCCGGGCCGGCCGGCCTGCCTTGCCCTCGGCGACAGATCCCCGCGTCGCCAGACTGACTCCGCCCGCCACAACCATCACCAGCAGGATCAAGGCGGCAGCGACCAGAAAGAAGTGGCGACGGAACACTCAGGCCTCGCAAGTCCGGGGATTCCGGCAGTCGTTGGACGCGTTATGTGGGACGGCCGGCGTTATTGTAAAAGTGTCAGCGCCAACCGACGGATGCGCCCGCAGCCTACGACTGCGGCGCGCCATCACAGATCCGTCTGTCTGGCTGGAAGCGCCAGGCCGGGGCCATACTGACAGCCACGACATTCGTGCCCGCCTCCGGCAAGCTGAACAGGTTCAGTAATCAGGCGTCATACCCGGGCAGGCTTCGCTCGACCTGGCGAAGGCAGCCAGCCCAGGCCAGGCCGCCGATAGGTCCGAGTCCCTTCCCGATCTGCGAGCGGACTTCGACCTGAGAGGCTTCCGGCGCCATCAGAATTCCCTGGCGGCCCGCAGTGAGCGCCATGACCTGCTGCTGGCAGGCGCGCTCAAGATAGAACATGCCAACCCAGCATTCGGCGGCGGTCGATCCCAGTGAGAGGGTGCCATGATTGCGCAGCAGCATCAGCTTCTTCTCCGCCCCCAGATCGGCGACCAGACGTTCCCGCTCGTCCAGGTTCAGGGCAATGCCTTCATAGTCGTGATAGGCCAGATGCGGCATGGCGATCAGTGCGTGCTGGCTGATCGGCAGCAGGCCTTCCGCCTGGGCGGCGACCGCTACGCCCTGATCAGAATGAAGGTGCATGACGAACATGGCATCGTCCCGCGCTGCATGGATCGCCGAATGGATCGTGAAGCCCGCCGGATTGATGAAATACGGGGTTTCCTGCAGAATCTGGCCGTCAAGATCGATCTTGACCAGAGAAGACGCCGTGATCTCGTCAAAGAACATGCCATAGGGGTTGATCAGGAAGTGATGCTCAGGCCCCGGAATCCGCGCGGAAATATGGGTGAAGATCATGTCATCCCAACCATGGATCGCCACCAGTCGGTAGAGCGCCGCCAGTTCAACCCGCACCTTCCACTCTTCCGCGCTGACCTTGTCACGCAGAGAAGCGCTCAACATCGAACCGTCGGCCATGGCCCTGTTCCTTCCGGCAAAGATCGTTGAACCATGAATCGCCCCGCGGAGGGTCCGCGTCAAGGAAAACGGTGATCGGGAAGGCCTGACTAGACCCGCACCCGCTGCACGGCCTTCAGCCAGCGCTGATAGTCAGCCTGTTGCTGGTCACCCGTCGGTGTTCCGACAAGGCGCTCCCCGCCCGGCCTGGCCGCTGCAGCAGCCTCGACGCTGGTGAACAATCCGGCGCCCAGGCCAGCGAACAGCGCTGCGCCAAGGGCGGTGGTTTCCTGATAGTCGACCCGGAAAACGGGCAATCCTGTCAGGTCAGCAAGCCTCTGCGAGAACCAGCGGCTCTGGGACATGCCGCCGTCGATCCGTAGCTCCGCGTCGCCGCCAAAGGCGCCCGGAGCGTCGGCCCGCATGGCTTCGACGAGATCGCGGGTCTGGTAGGCGCAGGCGTCAAAGGTCGCAGCGGCGATTTCCGCCATGCCACTGTCGCGGGTCAGGCCAAAAAGGGCGCCGCGCGCATCGGCATCCCACCAGGGTGCGCCCAGGCCCGTGAAGGCCGGCACGAGGATGACGCCATGCCCGGGGCGGGCGGTCTGGGCCAGGGCTTCGGCCGCCCGAGGGCCGCCGGTGAGGCCCAGGCCTTCCCCAAGCCATTGGATTGCAGCGCCGGCGACGAATATCGATCCTTCCAGGGCGTAGGTCGCCTCTCCGTTCAGCCTTGACGCCACGGTCGTGAGCAAGCGATTGGTCGAGACCGGGCGCTGGGCGCCGGTATTGAGCAGCATGAAGCATCCGGTGCCATAGGTGGCTTTCATTTCGCCCGGACGAATGCAGCCCTGTCCCATCAGGGCCGCCTGTTGGTCCCCCGCCACGCCACGGATCGGCACCGGAGCTCCCAGGATCTCGGCGGTGACCTGTCCATAATCCGCTGCGCAATCAAGCACCTGCGGCAGGATATTCCGCGGCACATTGAACAGCGCCAGCATCTCAGCCGACCAATCCTGACGGTTGATGTCGAACAGCAGGGTGCGAGAGGCGTTCGTCGCATCCGTGGCATGGACAGCCCCGCCGGTCAGTTTCCAGATGGCCCAGCAATCCATGGTGCCCGCCAGAAGTTCCCCCCGCGCCGCCCGCTCACGAGCGCCGGGAACGTTGTCCAGCAACCAGGCAATCTTTGTCGCCGAGAAATACGGATCGAGCAGCAGGCCGGTCGCGGCGGTCACCTTCGGCTCTTGGCCCTCAGCCACCATGCGCTCACAGAGCTGCGCCGTTCTGCGATCCTGCCAAACGATGGCCGGATGTATGGGTCGGCCGGTTGCGCGATCCCAGATAACGACTGTTTCCCGCTGATTGGTTATGCCGAGCGCAGCGACCTCCGCCAACGTCCGCCCGGATCCTTCGAAGGCCTCCCTCAGCACTGCTTTGCAGGCTGTCCAGATCTCTTCTGCATCATGTTCCACCCAACCGTCCTGGGGATAGCTTTGACGTAGCGGACGACTGGCTTCGGCCAGCGCCATGCCGGCCTGATCAAACACGATCGCCCTTGTGCTCGTGGTTCCCTGATCCAGGGCCAGAATGACTGATTGCGGCATTGGTCACGTCTCCCCGACGAAGTGTCTCGCTTAAGCATGTTTTCACGCGCAACCCTCATCGTGAAGATCACCTGTCTTGATTCGGGATATTGCGCGTGGCTACGGCCGCCCAGACCGCCGATCTGCTTAGCCTTGCCCGCAACCGCGAGCCACAGGCCAGGGAACGTCTTCTCGAGGCGGTCCTCAGCCTGTGCGGGTCTGCGACCGAAGCTGCCGGCCAGCCCGCCGTGCAGCCGGTATTGAGTTCGGTTCTCCAGAAACTGGCAGATGGCGCTGGCCACGACATGCGGTTGCGCCTTTGTCGCAGGATTGCCTCGGCCATTTGGGCGCCGCCCGATACCATCTGGACACTGGCGAACGATGAAATCGAGATTGCAAATCTGATCATCGCGGAAAGTCCCGTATTGCAGGACGACCAGTTGATCAGCCTTGTTTCATCGGGGTCCGTTGATCATCAGATTGCAGTGGCCCGACGCGCCGGCATCTCTGCGGATGTAGTCCGCGCGATCCTCGAGCGCGACGAGCCTGTTGTACTTGGGGCCCTGGCCAGCAACAAAACCGCAGACATTCCGGACCTGCCGCTTTCAGACCTTGTCGAAAAGTCGCGCCTCTATTCCATCCTTCGGGCGCCTCTGGCTCGTCATCCTCGCCTTTCCCTGAACGATGCCAAGCGCCTTTACGGCTGGGTCGGGGCGCCGTTGCGAAAACTACTGCTTCAACGGTTCAGCCTTGAAGGCGAGCGACTCAACGATGCGAACAACGATTCCGCCGACGGGCCTCTCCTGCCGGTCGGCCTCCGTGAATCTGTCGCCCAAGCGGAACGGGCTGATGAACTTCCCTTGTTTCAGGAGCAGCAACTCGTCGAAAAGCTTCATCAGGCGGGACAACTCCGGCCGGGATTCCTGATCCGCGCCCTGAGAGAAGGTCGAATGAGGCTGTTCGTCCTCGCAATCGCCAGACTGGGCGATTTCGAGGTTGCGGCGATACAGCGGGCCATCGACAGTCAGCAACCAGAGTTGCTCGGCCTTGCCTGTGCAGCGGTCGGCATCGACCGAAGTGTTTTTCCCACCATTCTTGAAGAACTCCGGAACCTGAACCAGGGACGGCCCGGGGGCGGAGACGACGGCCTGCGCCGCGCGTCCGGCGCCTTTGGCCCGTTCTCACCGTCCGTTGCCGCCATGGCGTTTCGTCAAGCGATCACCGCTGTTTGACAAGGCGTGCGCAAACAGGCCTTCCTCCGATCCCATGTATCAACCCCAGAGCAAAATGACGCGAATGGCCTTTGCGGCCAGCGACCGCCCGGAGGCTCAGGAAGCCCTGGCGCGGCTGACAAGCCGCTACGGGGCGTCGCCCGACGAGGACGCCCATGTCATTGTCGCCCTGGGTGGCGACGGCTTCATGCTGGAAACCCTTCACAGGACGATGGCGCTCGGAAAGCCGATCTACGGAATGAACCGGGGTTCCGTCGGCTTCCTGATGAACGAATTCAGCGAAGATGACCTTCTTGAGCGGGTGAACGCCGCCGTACGCGCTGTCATTCACCCCCTCACCATGGTGGCCATCGACAGCCAGCGGCGGCAGCACAGGGCCCTGGCGATCAACGAGGTCTCGCTGCTCCGCCAGACGCGCCAGACCGCCAAGCTCCGTGTGTCCATCGATGGAAAGGTTCGCATGGCCGAACTCGTCTGTGACGGAGTCCTGGTCGCGACCCCGGCCGGGTCAACGGCCTATAACCTGTCAGCCCATGGGCCGATCATCCCCATTGATGCCCGCGTCATGGCGCTGACGCCCATCAGCGCCTTCAGGCCCCGCCGGTGGCGCGGCGCCCTGCTGTCCCACACGGCGCGAGTGACCATCGAAGTGCTGGAAGCGGACAAGCGGCCGGTCAGCGCCGTGGCCGACAATTTCGAAGTCCGCGACGTCCTGGAAGTCCACATCAGCGAGGACCGCAGCGTCAGCATGGCCATGATGTTCGATGCTGGCCGCAGCCTGGAGGAACGGGTCCTTGCAGAGCAATTCAGCGGCTGACCGCGCGGCTGGATCGGACTGAAAAAATCCCGCTGGCTGTCCTCGAGGCTTTGCATCTTACGCGTTGTTAACGATCCTAGCGCTAAATGGCCCGAGGCAGAACGCCAAAAAGGGAGAGGCGACCGTGAGCAACGACAGCCCGATGCAGGTTATCAATCAGCCCAATTCACTCAAGCTGAAGCTTGGCGGTCGGTTTGACGGCATCGATATGGCGGCCATCGCCAAGGCCGAGGCTGCCCTTGCATCGCTTTCCAGCAATTTCGATCAGTGGATGCAGGACGAGTTGCAGAAACTCGAAGCCTCGAGGCTCACGATCCGCATCGAAGGCGTGAACGCCCAGACCGCAGAGAACCTGTATTTTCGCGCCCATGACCTCAAGGGACTCGGCGCGACCTATGATTATCCGCTGATTACCCGGATCGCCGCGTCTCTTTGCCGCTTGATCGATGACCCTGCCACACGGCAAGCCGCGCCCATGTTTCTGGTCGACGCCCATATTGACGCCATCAAGGCGGCGGTCCGTGACGAAATCCGGACCGAAACCCATCCTGTCGGGAAGGTTCTGATTGCCGAGCTTGAGTCGAGGGTCGAGCAGTTCATCGCCGGTGGCTGACCTTCGCCAGGGCGGGTCACTGGCCTGATCAGACAGCCGGCGGGTCGGACCGATCTTTACCTGATGTTGGATAGCGGCTCTTCAACCGCCCCGTAGCCTGCGTCGACCGGAATCGTCAGGACGCCGCCGCCTGGACGCTGCTCAACCTGCGGCTCGACGGTCACCAGGGGTCTGGCAATCGACCTTTGCACCGCTTCGTCGCCGCTCTGGCTCTCGGCGAGCAGCTTCAGGTTCATTCGGGTCGGGAAAATGATGGTCCGTTCCCCCGCTTCGGCCAGGCTCAAGGCGACGTCCGGGTGGATCCATTCCGCATCGACCGTCTCGCGGCCATCACAGGCGGCCAATTGGTCTCCATCCGCCTTGGCGACGTAGAACCAGGTATCAAAGCGCTTGGGCATCATGCTCGGGGTGATCCAGCGTGCGAACACGGTCAGCGCACTGAGGTCAAGGGCAAGGCCAAGTTCCTGGATCAGGCTGAGAAAGGATCGCTCCTGGCGGTCAACTGCGCCGCGGGAAGCTGCAGCAAGGTCGTCGCCAGAGAATGATCTTCCGTCCGGAAAGCGGCCCAGAATGATTCCGGTTTCCTCATAGGCTTCGCGGACGGCGGCAATGCGCAGAGGCCGTTGATCCGGGTCGATATCGACCCAACCCAGGCAATGCTCGGCCCATGCAGGATCATGATCCCCCTGGTGCGTCTTGCCGCCCGGAAACACCAGGGCGCCAGACGCAAAATCGACCTGGTGGTGACGCTTGACCATCAAGACTTCAAATCCGGGATCATCCCGGACAAGCAGAATGGTGGCGGCTGGGCGAACTTCCGCGGCGGGCTTTTCGGTCATGCGCTCAGGATGATCGGCCGGGATGCTTTCGACAAGGGCGCCCTTGGGGCGCCTGATGATTCAAAATCAGATCGAGTGACGTCGGCGGCTGAAGGCGCCAGGTCATCTCCCGGGGTCTTGAGGCGATTGAGCTTGTCCAGGAGATAGTCGATGTCGTCGCGCTGTGTGGCATGGGACTGGGTCAGAAAGCGCTGCAGCAACCTTTGCTGAAACCGCTCCAGGTCATTGGGTCGACCATCGAAGTCCATGCTGTGGTAGGTGTCCACCGCTACGCGGAAGGCCGAAAACAGGCGGGCTGGAAGTCCGGCCCGTTCATAGATGGCCCTCAATCCCAGGGATCCCGCATCGTGAATCATCAACCAGGTTCGATGATGCGGCACCCCCGCCAGTTCTGCGACGCCGCATTCAAAAAAGGCCATGTGGCCATGGGCCAGGGCCCGGAGCAGCAGACTTGGCGTCAACCGGCCCGCCTTGTGGAGATGGGCGACGAAGCTCTTCGGGTCCTGGGTCCGTCCGGCCTGATCAACCAGGTCGATTGTGGCCCGTTCCGTGGCGCCAATCGCGATCTCCATCGCGATCTGCGGCGAGACCGCGTGATGGCTGAAGATGTGCTCGCGAAGTTGATCTCCAACCAACTGGATCAGCTTTTCGGTGACCGACATCGGCAAGGCGCTTCGGTAAGCCACCGCCGCCAGCACCTGCTCCGACTTCTCGAACCGCTGCAGGACCTTTGCCAGGCCCCTCTCTGAAAAGGTTGCATTGTCATTGGCGGCTGCCGTTTTCACCGCGGCTTCACCGCCCACCTCGGCAAGGGTGTCCGTCACCGATTCGGAAAGCGCGGGCCGGCGGGCGATGGCGATCTGACGAACCGGACCGCCCAGCCTGACGATTTCGGTGAGGTCCTGATCGGTAAAGGCCGGTGAGAAGTTCAGGATCGGCAGGCAGACACTGTCGACGTCGCGGGACAGTTTCAGGGCCACATCCCGGGGTATCAGCGGCGAGGACTTCAGGGTTACCGCCAGCGCGCGGCGGACCAGCTCCGCAGCATCGGCAGCCATCACACGCAGGATATCCTGCGCCTTTTCGCGATCATCGCCTTCCAGGGCTTCGCGATCGATCACCCGACACAGCTTGTGGGCCGCGAGGGCGCGCTCGTCTTCTGTAGCGCCCTTGAGCAGGGTGCGCAGATCGATGTCGGTAAGGGCTGCCCGGGTGGTGCTCATGGTGTCTCGAAGCCGCCAAAGTCCAGTTGAGATTTCGCGATCATCAGTCGTTAGGCTTAACGATCGATTGAGTTCACATCTGTGGATTAACGATCCGCCGTAACCGGTCGCAAACCTTGCGCCCCTAGGATGCGGCGCAGTCCAATCCCCAGAGGCCACACCGTGTCCGCACCGCCGTCCAAACAGTCTGCCAACAGGCGCGGCGGCTACAGCGCCACGGCCCAAAGCCTGGCGGCCCAGAGAAAACTTCTACCCTATGCCCTGGCCGTCTTCGCCATCAGCCTGCCTGTCTTCGTCTGGGCCGGATCCTTCGCTGCCAACGCCGTCTGGATGACTGCCAGCTTTGCCGTTTTTGCAGTGAACTGGGGACTCTTCTACGCCGTCGTAAACTGGATCCAGACCCATCCGGACGTCTGCGAAAAAAGGCAGCTGCGCGTTCACGTGTTGAGCGGGCTCCTTTGGGGAGGCTGCGTCGCACAGATCGCCGCCCTCGCCCACTCGGCCGGCCCGGCGCGGGATCCGCTGCTGCTGATGGCTTCAGCGGCCGCAATCATCTGCTTCTTTTTCAATGCGCCGGTCTTGCCGTCCCTGTTGATTGTCGCGCCCGTCGCCGCCGCCGGCCCCCTGATCGCGCTTTTCGCACACCCGCAGTCTCGCGATGAGGGTCTGGCCGTTTGGGGCGCCATGGCGCTGGCCCTGACGTTCTGCCTGATCCTCAACAGGATGCTGCGCAGTCAGTTTGCGCTCGCCGCCGAACGCGAACGGCTGATCGATGAGCGTGGCGCCGCCCTTGATCACGCCCAGAAGCTGGCCAGGTCCAAGACCGACATCGTATCGACCCTCAGCCACGAAATCCGCAATGGCCTCAGCGGCGTCACCCACGTCCTGGCAGCTGCATCCGGACTCGGGGGAAGAGCGGCGCCGAGCCGCGAGCAGCTTGGGGCGGCCTTGACGGCCGCCAATGAACTCATCGCCGTTCTCAACGCTACCCTCGACTCGGAAACGGCGGAGTCCGGAAGCCTGTCCCTCGATCAGCAGCCCTTCGATCCCGTCCGGCTGATGCGGGAGCTCGTCCTGCTCAATCGACCCCAGGCCCTGACCAAGGGCCTGGAACTGTCGGTCCATGTGGATCGGGAATTGGCCGCAGCCCCGGGGGCCGTCGTCGGCGACGTCACGCGCGCAAGGCAGGTGCTGTCCAACCTGATCGGAAACGCTGTCAAATATACGGTTCGCGGCCGGATCGAAGCCCGGCTGGAACTGCGCAATCCCGGACGTATCGCCGTTGCGATTGCCGACACCGGTCCCGGTCTGAATCCGGACGAATTGACCCTGGCGTTCGAACCCTTCCGAAGGGTCGAGCGCACCGGGGCTGGCGTGCCCGGAGCAGGCCTGGGTCTGTCTCTGGCGCGTCAATTGTCAGACCTCATGGGCGGCGAACTTATCGCACAAAGCGCCCTGGGGGTCGGCAGTTGCTTCACGCTCGAGCTGCCCTGGGAACCGACAGCGACCGCGATCGCCGAGGCTGACGAGCCGCCTGCCCCACCCGGACTGGGGAAGGGCCTTCAGCGGTCCATGCGGGTGCTTGTGGCCGAGGACGACGGGCTCAACGCCGCCATGCTGAGAGCCATTCTGGAGCAACTTGGACACCAGGTCGTTCACGCCCAGAACGGCCGGCGCGCCGTCGAGCTCGCCGGCGCCTGTGACTTTGATCTGCTGATGATCGATGGTCGCATGCCCTTGATGGACGGCGCCCAGACAGCCGCTGCCATTCGGGCGATGAACGGATTTTCTGCTTCGGTCCCGATCATCGCCGTGATCGGCGGCGATGCCGACGAGGCTCGCGATTGCCTCGATGCGGGCGCAGACACCGTTCTCCGAAAGCCCGTCACGGTGGGCGGGGTCGCCAGGGCGGTCGCAGATGCTGCCGCTCGCGGCAGGGAGAACCCGGTCGTCTCGGCCAGTATCGGAATCAGCCTCTGACATTCCCTTAGGGCGGCCTTTCCACCGCCTCAGCGACCCGCCATGATCAGCGAAAAGCAGATCGTTGGGGAGTGCTGCAGATGCTTGAAGGCCTTAAGGTCGTGGAACTGGCCAGCTATATCGCGGCCCCGGGAGCCGGCGGCATCATGGCCGACTGGGGAGCCGAGGTCACCAAGATCGAGGCCAGGTCCGGCGACCCCATGCGCCAGTTCTTCGACACGATCGGCTCTGACCAGGCGGCTAACCCGGTCTTCGAACTGGACAATCGCGGCAAGCGAAGCGTGGTTCTGGATATCGGAACGGCTGAAGGCCGGGAAGCGGCGCTCCGGATGGCGCGAAACGCCGACGTCTTTCTGACCAATGTCCGTCCGGGCGCCCTCAAACGGGCCGGGCTGGATTGGGAAACCCTGCGGCACGAAAATCCGCGACTGGTCTATGCCTCGGTGACGGGCTACGGCCTCGAAGGGCCCGATGCCGACAAGCCCGGCATGGATGTGGCCAGTTTCTGGTCGAGGGCCGGAGTCGCTTCGATCACGGCGCCCAAGGGCGAGGATCCCTTTCCGATCCGGACCGGCATGGGCGATCACATCACCTCGATGGCCACGGTTTCCGCAATTCTGGCGGCTATCTTCGAACGCCAGAGTACGGGCAAGGGCCGTCTGGTGGAGACCAGCCTGCTTCGGACAGGCGTCTATGCCATCGGTTCCGACATGGCGATCCAGATGCGGTTTGGAAAACTGGCTTCCACGCGACCAAGGGAGCAGGCCGTCAATCCGCTGGGCAATTTCTTCAAGACGCTGGACGACCGATGGATCTGTCTCCTGCCTCGCCAGGGTGCGCCGGACTGGCCAGCCATTGCTTCCGCCGCCGGGCATCCGGAGTGGGTGCAGGACCCCCGGTTCGAGCGGGCCAGGTCCCGCCGGGAAAACGGTCCGGCGCTGGTCGCCGCAATGGACGCCGCCTTTGGCGCCATGACCCTTGCGGAGGCAGCCCAGCGACTTGACGCCGGCGACATCACCTGGGCGCCGGTCCAGACACCCCGACAGGTTCTGGAGGATCCGCAAGCCATGGCGGCAGGTTGCTTCGTTCAGGTTGAGGATGGTCTCGGCGGAAGCTTTGCCAGCCCGGCCTCCCCGGCCCGCTTCCCGGGAGCTCCGGAGGGGCCCCTCGGGACCGTTCCGGCCCTGGGAGAGCATACCGACCTGGTCTTGACCGAACTTGGATATGGCCCCGAAGAAATTGCCGCGCTGAAAGCTTCAGGCGCCGCCGCGTGACGCTGATGGCCGGTGAGCCGCCCTATCTGTTCTGGCTTTGCGATTGCGACAGCACCCTGAGCATCTCGGCAGAGAACATGTTGCCGGCCAGGGACGAAGACCCCGATTGTCCGTTGGGCGCCTGGGAACCGCGAAGGATCAGAGCCACCAGGGCGTCCTCTTGAGCCTGTCGGTCTCCCCGGCGGCCGGCATATTGCAGAAAGCCTTGATCCTGCTCGCCGCCTGACGGGCTGGCGACATTCGTCGCCGGTCCATTGGCGGTAAGATTGCCGTAGAGTTCGGCGACCGAGACGGCCCGACCAGATCTGTAGAAAAGGTTGCGGTTTGAAGCGGCGGCATCGGGAAAGAGATCCGCCGCGGTAGCCCCGGGCGAAGAACCGCGGGCCTCGATGAGCTTTGCCGAGCCCTTGGGACCCAGGAAATGCGCAGCGTAGAGTTCACCCGACGTGGCTGAACGACCCAGACGGCCCTTCAGATAGTCGGCATGGTCGCTGGTCAGCTCGCCAGCCATGAGGGACGCTGCCCGGGGGTCCAGTCTCAGGTTCATGACCGCCGCCCGGGCATCCGCATCAGGCACCCTCATCCTGCCGTCGCTACCCTGGACGATCAGGTCGGCATAGCGGGCGTAGCCGTATTTTGCACCATGGCGCTTCAGGGTGGTCAGCCAGGTCTGCTCGACGAACTGGAAGAGCCCTGCCGCCGATGAGGTCGCTGCCTTTGCTGTTGGTCTGAGGCCGCTTTCACGTTTGGCGGTCCGCATCAGAAAGGAGAAATCGACGCCCGTCGCTTCCGACGCACGCTGGATTGCCGATTCTACGACGCCCCTGATCGACTCCACTGCCATGCGCCCTGACTGCAGGCGATGCGGTTAATGGTCAATTAACCACGATTGTCCAACGCCTGTTTGAAGAAAACTACATTCGTCACTTTTTTTGTATTTACCTCTGTCATTTTTTGACATTACCTTCGTCATACAGCGCTTGGAGGCGCATGTTCACCAGACGGGAAAACCCACCATGTCCCCCAATTCAGGCTCAAGTCCTCCCCGCACACGACCAGGGCCGGCAAAGCCGCTGGTCATCGCCCTGGCCGCGTCTGTCGCGATCCACGGCGCCATCGGCGCCTATCTGGCTGTGCAACGATTCACCATGCCGGACCGGCAGCCCCTTGAGGACCTGACCCTTCAGGGCCAATGGTTCGATCCTCCACGTCCAAAGCCACCGCCGCCGAAGCCTGCTGACCCCAGGCCGCCGAAGCCGCGCGCTTCATCATCCAGGCCTGACCAGCATCAGACCAGTATCGACCCTGACCTCACCGTCGACACCACGACACTGGCCAACGAAAATCCGCCTCCGTCTGACCAGGGTCCCGTTCGGCTGACGACAGAGCCCTCGGAAGGTCTGGTCGTCCCTCCCCGGGTGTCGAGCGTCATCCAGAAGCCTGAGTGGATCCGCAAACCGACCTCGGACCAGGTCAGCCGGGCCTACCCGGACCGGGCGCTCCGCCGGGGGGTTTCAGGCGAGGTCATGCTGAGCTGTCAGGTCACGAGCCGTGGAGCCGTTCAGGCCTGCGCCATTCTGACCGAGACGCCCGAGGACTACGGCTTTGGCGCCGCAGCCCTGCGACTGTCCCGCTACTTCCTGCTCAGACCTCTGACCCAGGATGGCCGGCCGACCGACAACGGCGTCGTGACCATCCCGGTTCGCTTTAATCTGGGCTGAAATGGCGAGGTCTCGACATCACCATGCCCAACACAGGCACACAGGATCTGGCCGCAAGCGCCTGAAATAACCGAATTTCAGGCGCCTGCCCATCGCCGCGTCCAGTCGGGACCCGTCAGTAGCTCTTGGGCAGGTGTAGCACCCGCTCGGCGATGAAATTGAGGATCATCTCACGGCTTACCGGTGCGATCCGGGCGATCATCGCCTCCCGGAAATAGCGCTCGACGTCATACTCGCGGGCGTAACCCATGCCGCCATGGGCCAGGACAGCCGCCTCGCAGGCGCTGAATCCGGCTTCGGCTCCGAGATACTTGGAAGCATTGGCCTCCGCGCCGCAGTCCCGGCCAGAGTCGAAAAGGGCGGCGGCCTTGAAGGCCAGCAGGTTGGCGGCCTCGAGCTCGGCCCAGGCCCGCGCCAGAGGGTGCTGTACCCCCTGGTTCTGACCTATCGGCCGGCCGAAGACGATCCGCTCCTTGGCATAGGCGGCCGCCTTGGCGAGGGCGGCGCGTCCGATCCCGACGGCTTCCACGGCAAACAGCACCCTTTCGGGGTTCAGGCCGCTCAGCAGATACTGGAAGCCCTTGCCCTCCTCGCCGATCAGATCATCGGCCGGAATGTCCAGGTCCTCGATGAAAAGCATATTACATTCAACGGCTTTTCGCCCCATCTTGGGAATGGGCCTGGCGTCGATGCGCTCGCGGTTGAAGTCGGTATAGAACAGGCTCAGGCCCTGCATCGGCTTGGCCGTCTGCTCCTTGGGCGTCGTTCGGGCGATCAGCAGGATCTTGTTTGCCCTCTGTGCGCTGGTCGTCCAGATCTTCCGGCCGTTGATCCGGTAGCCGCTGCCTGTCTTTTCCGCGCGGGTTTCGAGACTGGCAGTGTCAAGTCCGCTGTTGGGCTCCGTAACGGCAAAGCACATCTTGTCCTGACCCGAGATGATCCTCGGAAGGTGATGAAGACGCTGGATTTCCGTTCCGAACTTAACAATCGGCATGGGCCCGAAGATGTTCAGATGGATGGCGCTGGCTCCGGTGAACGCCGCGCCGGACTGGGCGACGGTCTGCATGACGATCGCCGCCTCCGTCAGTCCAAGGCCTGCGCCGCCGACCGACTCAGGCATTGCGACGCCCAGCCATCCGCCCGCCGCCATGGCCTCGACAAAGGCCTCCGGAAAATCGCCGGTCTCGTCACATCGCCGCCAGTAGTCGTCATTGAAGTCCGCCATGACCTTGGCGACGCCGTCACGGATCGCTTCCTGCTCTTCGGTCAGCCAGAAACCCGACATCTTCACTCCCCTTTGGAAACCTCAAATCGTCCCGGCCTCAGCGCTTGCGACCAGGACCCGGTATCTCCGCCCGCGAGATAGGCCGCCATCATCCGGGCGACAAGCGGGGCCAGGAGCCAGCCATTGCGCCGCGCGCCGACCGCCAGCCAGATGCCGGACCTGGCGCTTGGCCCGACCAACGGTAGTCCGTCAGATGTTGCGGCCCTTATGCCCACCTGAATGGTGCTTGTTGCGCGAACCGGCCAGAGCGCCGAAGGCGCCAACCGGTCAAACAGTGCGCGAGCGACGGCTGGATCGGGGATCAGATCGGACCTGCCAGGCTCCATGGTCGCACCGAGGCGAAGGCCCTCCGAGGATGGACAGAGATATCCCTCCCTGGACCGCTCCACTGCTTCACCCGAACCCTGCCCAGGCAGGGTGAGGATATGACCCTTGATCGCTGTAAGAGCCAGCGTTTCTGGCGCCCACTCAAGTAACTCCCAACCCGTGGCGGCCACGGTTGCAACGTCAGGATCAGGCGTTTCGAGCCGTTTCCTGACGGTCCGGACTCCCGCGCTGTCCAGCGTCCGCCGGAGGGCTGGAAGCGCCTGTCCAGGATCAACCCGCCAATCCTCCGCCGTGAAGACATCATCGCCACGGCTTTCCCAACCTGCGCCGATCGCCTGCAATCCGGCCCGGACGGCGTCGATCCCCGCGCCGCGATACCTGGCGCCGCCGCGATCCAGCACAATTCCGGTCTCGTCGGCAAACTCGGGCCACAGATTTCTCGCATCCCTGAGCAAACGAAAATGCGGACGGCTGACCGGGTCCAGACAGGCCTCGAAGGCCGGCGCCAGCATGCCCGCCGCGATCGCTGAGGCCGAAGGCCTGTCCTCCGAAGCGTCGAAAAGAGTGACCCTGGCCCCCGTCTTGGCGAGCGCCTGAGCCGTGGCGAGACCCAGAATTCCGCCGCCGGCAATATGCACGGGCCGGCCTTCGAGAGGGTTCATCCTGCCTCTCCTGAACCCTGGCTTTGCAAGGTCAGTTGCCAGGGGTCAGCCTCAACCCGAGGCGGAGGGTCCTTGGCGCATCGAAGCTCTCGATCCCATCGACCGTCTGGCCGGTCTCGACGGCTTCGTCGGAAGCATTGTCAAGCGCCAGCCAGACTGTGGCCTTCGAAGACACACGCCAGTCGGCTCTCAGATCGACCGTCGTGGCTGCCGCAAGCCGGCGGCTGTTGAGGTCGTCCTCGTACCGGTCGCCCTCATGCCTGGCCAGCGCCCGCAGCGTCAGTCCGGGCCCAGGCGACCAGTCGACGCTGATGACCGCCGTCAGTCTTGGAGTCTGTGCGGGTCGCAGCCCCGTCAATTGAGGCGCAGCCGCTCCGCCATCGACCTCCGCATCGGTATAGGAAATGGCCGAATGAACGGCGAAGCCTGCGTTCCAGCGGCGGTCCAGCGCCGCTTCGATACCCACAGCGTCGATGTCGCCGGCATTCTGCCTCTGCCGCAGAACCCCGCCGGCCGGGATGAAACCCGCCACGGGAAAGACCCCGGGTCCCGCGCCGATCGTCACATTGGTGACAGCGCCCTCCAGACGGTTGGCAAAGACCGTGGCGGTCCAGCGCCAGGGCCCCTGCCCCTCAAGTCCCGCTTCAAGGCCATAGAGAACTTCGGGATCAAGGCCGGCATTGGCCTCGGTCACATCGTTGCCGACACGGAACGGACGGTGCAGTTCGTTCAGGGTCGGCGGCCGAAATCCCGAATAGACGGCGGCCCGGACGGCCACAGGGCCATCGCGACGCAGGCCGGCCCGGGCTGTCGGCTGCCAGCCTTCGGCGTCCGCGGGGGCAAGGGTCAGGGTCGGCACACCCGAGACAAGATCCCGCTCCCGGCGACTGCCCCCAAAGCTTGACCAGCGATCGATCCGGACGCCGCCGGTCAGCAGCCAGGGGCCGGACTGTCGCCAGTGTTCGCCATACAGGCCCGCAACAGACTGGGAGCCGCCAGCGATCCGGCCGCGGGTGAAGGCCCCTGCCAGATAGCGGAACCTTTCCCGCGTTTCTCCATCGGCCACCCGGATGTCGCCGCCAATCTCCCAGCCCCGGTCCTGATGATCCAGCCGAAGGGCGGCATTGAAGCCAGCGCCCACGGCCGGCGTGCCATACTGCCGGTTCGCAGGCGTCGTTGTGGCGCGGCCGGCGGCCACAGCGACCGAACTGTTTTGCAGATCCGAAACCCGGGCCCAGCCCTGCAGTCGCCATTCCGTACCCAGACCGGGACTCTGGTCCTTGAGGGCCAAGGAAAGCGACGCTCCGGTCGCCCGGGCATGGGCGCCCTTCAGTCCGCTGTCACGGGACTCCTCGAAAGCCGACAACCGCATGGCCAGGCTTGCGGTTCCCAGGTCGGGCGCGAAACGCGCGGCGACCGAAGAGGACTGAAAGGCCAGGGGTTCGTCCACCGGACCCTGCCCCGCCCGGATCGGAATCCAGCCATTCGACTTCTGATGTGACGCCGCCAGGAAGAGGTCGCCGGCCGAAAAGGCAAACTGCCCGCCTGCCGCCCCTCGTTCGCCGACAAAGACTTCGTAGTCTCCGGCGGCCGGGGTGCGGGTCCGCTCGGACAACTGCACAACGCCCGTCAGTGCGCCTGCGCCATAGGGGCCGGCCCCGGCCCCGCGAACAATCAGGGCGCCTTCGATGGACACCGGAGGAAGCCCGCTCCAGATCACCCAACCCCCGAAGGGATCATTCTGCGGGGCCCCGTCCAGGGTCACCAGGGCGCGGCCGGCCCCGGAACCGGCGATGGAGCGCAAGGACAGTCCCTGCGTCGTTGGATTGGAGGCCGCACTCGAGGTCCGCCGGAAAAGCTGGACTCCCGGCCTATCGGTCAGGGCTTCGTCCAGTCTCGCCGCCGTGGCGATGGGCGCATCGATCCGCAGGACGGAAAAGGCGCGGTCGGATGGCGACGGGGCCATCCTGGCCGCTTCCACAACGACCAACTCGACGGCAGGCGGTTCGGCGACCGACGGACTATCCTGAAACATGCTGGTCCCATATCGCGGCGCGGCTTCGGAGGCAAAGCCCGGACCGCCTCCTTCGCCGCATGGGGCGAAGGAGGACAGACCCGTCGATCAGCCCGGCTTGGCCGCCTTGGCCGGCTTGGCAGCCGCCTGCTGCCGCACTTGCTGGCGTCGGGCGAGGTCGAGCAGATAGTGGCGAATAGCCTCGGCATCAGAGTCGCTCAGCAGGGATTTGAACGACACCATGCCCTGTTCGGTCCGGTCGCCATCAATCACGATGCTCTTGAAGATTTCAGCGTCGGTGATGGTTGCGCTGTATCGCAGATCCGGGATCGAGAATTCCGACACTGCGCTGGCGCCGTGACAGACGCCGCAATTGGCGGCGAAAGCCGCATTTCCTGTTGCGATCTGCTGCGGCGTTGCCGTGGGCGCTGGAAGCTCCATGAATTCCTTCCTGGACACGGGACGGGCCGGGAGCTTTTCCTTGCCTCCGACCTTGAAGACCAGCAGTCGGCGCATGCCTTCCGACCGGGGATCAACCCCGGCGCCAGCCGAGACGGCGAAGCCGCCGCCCCAACCGGCCATCAGGGCGACATACTGTTCACCATCGATCTCATAGGTCATCGAGGGCGCAACAACCCCGGTCTGGGTGTCGAAGCCCCAGAGCTTCTTGCCGGAAGCAGCATCATAGGCGGAAAACTCGCCGGTGGCATTGCCCTGGAAGACCAGGCCGCCGGCCGTGGCCAGCACGCCGCCGTTCCAGGGGCCGCTATGGTCCACTGACCATTTTTCAGTCTGGGTGACCGGATCCCAGGCAATCAGCCGGCCCTTGAGCGAGGCCCGGATGGCCTTCAACTGCGCCTCGTCGTCCGGCAATCCGGCGACCAGGAAATCGATACCGACGTTCCAGCCCTGCGGCCGATACTTGAAATTGGCCTTGTCACCACCCGGCTGCATGTAGGGGAAGGGAATTTCCTGGGCCGGAATATAGACGAGGCCAGTCTTGGGGCTGAAGGCCATGGGATGCCAGTTGTGGGCGCCCAGGGGCCCTGGATTGGCCAGGTGCACCGCCTTTTCGTAGCGCGCGCCGGGAGACTCGACCGGCCGGCCCGAAACCGGATCGATGTGGCTGGCCCAGTTGACCGAGGCCACATATTTCTGGGCCGAGATCAGCTTTCCGTCCGTCCTGTCCAGGACATAGAAGAATCCGTTCTTCGGCGCCTGCATCAGCACCTTGCGGGGCTTGCCGGCCACGCTGATGTCCGCAAGGACGATGTGCTGGGTCGCCGTATAGTCCCAGGTTTCACCCGGTGTCGTCTGGTAGTGCCAGACATACTCGCCCGTTTCGGGGCGCAGGGCGACGATCGAGGACAGGAACAGGTTGTCGCCGCCGCCGGGGGACCGGATATCGCGGTTCCAGGGCGACCCGTTGCCGACGCCGATATAGAGCAGGTCCAGCTCAGGGTCATAGGCCATGGAATCCCAGACGGTGCCGCCGCCGCCAACCTTCCAGAACTCTCCGTTCCAGGTCGGACGGGCCGTCTTCATGGCCTTGTCCGAGGCCGCGCCGTCCGTCTCCTTTTCGCCGGGCACCGTATAGAAGCGCCAGGCCATGTCGCCGGTCTTGGCGTCATAGGCTGACAGATAGCCCCGGACGCCCAGTTCGGCCCCGCCATTGCCGATCAGGACCTTGCCCTTCACCACGCGCGGCGCGCCGGTGATGGTGTAGGGCTTGGTCTGGTCGACGGTGACCTTGCTCCAGATCAGCTTGCCGGACTTGGCGTCCAGGGCTTCGAGGCGGCCGTCCAGGGTGCCGACAAAGACCTTGCCTTCCCACAGGGCCACACCCCGGTTCACGCTGTCGCAACAGGCCTTCACCCCCGTGGAGCGAGGGACCTTGGGATCATGGGTCCAGAGCAGCTTGCCCGTCTTGGCGTCATGCGCCCGCACGATCGACCAGGCGCTGGTGGTGTACATGACGCCGCCCCTGACCAGCGGCGTCGCCTCGATGCCGCGATTTTCAGGCAGGTCGAACGACCAGGCCAGGCCCAGATCCTGAACATTGGTCGTGTTGATCTTCTCGAGGGGACTGAAGCGCTGTTCGGAATAGGTGCGGCCATGGCTGATCCAGTCGCCCGGGGTGCTGTCGGCCGCGATGATTTGCTCCGCATTGACGCTTCCGGCGCCGCCCTTGTCGCTGCACCCCGCCAGGGCCAGGGCCCCGGCCGCCAGAACAGCCGTCCACATTGCGCGATTTGCGCCCATCTTGATGTCTCCCGATCCCTCACCGGCCCGTCTGATGCAGGCTCTCACCCGTTACTTTGAGCAGGCGACGTTGGGTCAGGCAACGGGCCTTTGAGCCAATGCGTCAATGGGCGCTCGAACCCGATCCAGCAAATCCAGGCCAGGCCGCAGGACAGGCCCAGGGCGAGCGGCAGGAAGAGCCACAGACGCCAGGTTCCCAACAGCACAGCAATGGCCCCGATGATCAGCGGGTGCAGCAGATAGAGGCTGTAGGAGGCGTCGCCCAGCGCCCGGAGCGGCCGAATTTCACGCAGGCCGCCCGAGGCTTCCAGCGAGGTGAGTCCGGCAACCAGCATCACGGCTGGCAAGCCCCAGAAGAAGGGGCGCCACAGATCCCATTCTGAACGCGTCGCCATCAGCAGGGCGTACCAGCACAGGGCGGCGACAAGCAGCCCCCGGCTGATCCCGCGCCCCGGACGAAAACCGAGGGAGCCGGCCCGTGCGAGCAGGACGCCAGCCAGGAACTCCAGCATCAGGGGATTGGCCAGCATCTCGTAGGCCGGGGGATGAACGAAGCCATAGAGTCCGACCGCCACCAGGCCAAGGCTCAATCCCGGCAACCTCCGGGCCATCGGCAAAAGCAGGGATGCAGCGAACAGACAGTAGAACACCGCCTCGTAGTTCAGGGTCCAGCCGGGCGCCAGGACCGGAAAGGGTTGGCCATCGGGATTGCGATGCTGGAGGAAGGCCAGGGATTGCAGGACATGCCAGGGCTGGGGATCGATTTCCGGAAAACGGACAGGCCACAGGGCCGCAGCGCCCGCCAGAGCCAGGGTCGCCGTCCAATAGAGTGGAACCAGGCGGATAGCCCGCCGCCTCAGAAACTCCAGCGGCGTCGGGCCTTGTCCCTCGGTGGAGCGCCACATCACATAGCCGCTGATCACGAAGAACAGATCGACACCGGCTGCGCCGATATCAAATTCGATCCGGGCCCATTGCAGGCTGTGGAACAGGACCACCGAAAGTGCCGCGAAGGCCCTGAGATATTGAATGGAATTCAGGGTCGGCATGCGTCCTCCCCAGGCGACATCCCTCGGCCCCACTCTTGCGCTTCCATCGATGGACTGGCAACGCCGGGGCTCAAGGCCTGTCGATCGCCCTTCCCCCAACCGGAGCCACTCCCATGTCCCAGCCGATCTATAACCTGAATGGCCGTACCGTCCTGGTGACGGGCGCCTCCTCCGGACTGGGCCGCAGGTTTGCGCTCAGCCTGTCGGGCTGGGGCGCAAAAGTGGTTCTGGCGGCACGGCGGATGGATCGCCTGCAGGATCTTGTGGCGCAGATCACGGCCGCCGGCGGATCGGCGGTCGCTGTCGCCATGGACGTTCAGGACGAGGCCAGCGTGAAGGCGGGCTTTGACGCCGGAGAGGCCGCCCTTGGACCCATCGATACCGTCATCGCCAATGCCGGCATGAACCTGGAAGGCATGGCCGTCGACATCGACATCGACGACTTCCGCAAGGTCCTGGACATCAACATCACCGGCGCCTTCCTGACTGCCCGTGAAGGCGGCCGGCGGATGATCGAGGCCGGGTCCAAACAGTCCGGCAGGGGCCGGGTGGTGATCATCGCCTCGATCGGCGCCCATACCGTCCTGCCGGGCCTTGCCGCCTACTGCGCATCCAAGGCGGGCGTAGCCATGCTGGGCAAGGCCCTGGCCCGCGAATGGGCCAATCGCGGGATCAACGTCAATGTGGTCTGCCCCGGCTATATCGAGACCGAGATCAATTCAGCATGGTTCCAGGAAGAGGGCGGCAAGAAGCAGATTGCCACCTTCCCCCGCCGTCGACTGATGGACGACAGCGATCTGGACGCCGTGATCGGTTGGCTCAGCAGCGATGCATCCCGGGCCGTCACCGGCAGTGTCTTCACGGTTGACGATGGCCAGTCCCTGTAGGACCCGCAGGGTTGCGACCTCACCCCGAACCTGCGTTTGTCGCAGCCTGACCGCGAGCGAGACCCGATGACCGACTTCACGAGATTCAATCGCAAGCTCGACTTCGATATCGGCCGGGTCATCAACCGTACCTTCGGCGCCGTGGGACCCAATTTTCCGGTCTTCTTCGGGCTGTCGGTTCTGTTGAACGGATTGCCGCAAGGCCTTCTGGGTCTTTACCGCAGCAGCTCGGGCCCGGGCGCCAGCGAAATCTGGTCGAGTCCGGGCCAATGGGTGGTTGCCGTCTCGGTCGGGCTTGTCTCGGTTGTCTGCAGTTTCGCCTTGCAGGCTGCCATCGTTCACGGCTCGGTGCTCGATATGAACGGCCGCAAGGCGCGTTTCGCAGATTGTCTGACAACGGGCGTTCGCCATTTTCTGCCCGTTCTGGCCATCAGCCTGCTCACCGTTCTGGCGTTGCTGCTCGGGTTGGTGCTCCTGATCCTGCCAGCGATTTTTCTGGCGATCCTGTTCGTTGTCACCGTACCGGTCAGAGTGGTCGAGAACCGGGGTGTTTTCGGATCCTTTTCGAGAAGCGCCGCCCTTACCCAAGGAAGCCGCTGGACGATCCTCGGTCTGTTTATCGTCTACGGCCTCTTTACATGGGGGTTCAGCCTGGTCGCCAGCATGGGGCTGATGGGCGTGAGCGCCCTGTTTGGCGGCGGAGCCTACTCGGGTCCAGGCTCCGCAGCAGGGCTGGTCCTCGACGGGCTGCTGGTGCCCCTGTTGGGATCGATTTCAGCCATGATGGGGGCCGCTGGCGTGGCTGCAGTCTATTACGAACTCCGAACCATCAAGGAGGGCCTGGTCCCGGAGGAACTGGCCTCGGTCTTCGACTGAGCATCAGGCCCGGTCGAACTTGTCCTTGCGCCGATGGCCCAGCAACATCCTTTGCTCCAGCCGGCTTCTCAGGGCCGCATAATAGGCGGCCAGAAAATTGTCATCCCGCTCATAGGCATCCGCCGTCCAGCCGATCTTGCGACGGATGCGGTCGGCCACGGCGGCCAGGGTCTTGCGGTCCCCATTCCTAAGGACCTGCTCGAGGACATGGAGTTCCTTGACGCCATAGGCGTCCAGATGGGCGTCGGTGAACGCGAAACCGGACCGCGCATCGGCGTCGCTCAGGTCCGGCAGAAGCCGTCTGCGCGGGGCCTGGACAACCCAGGTGCCCGCCATCAGGTCGCCGGCCCGCAGCCGGTCCCGATTGAACAGCGGAAACAAAAGGAAAATCCCGGTCCAGAGCACGAGCATCAGATAGAGGCCCGACTCGAAGCCCTTGGCGCCGCCAGCCGCGAAGATGAAGCTGATCGGCAGGAAGAACTCGACTTCGCGCAGGGCATTGCGCGTGATCACGGCCTCCGCCGTCAGTCGCCCGCCATCCCGCGACGCCACCCGCAGCCCCAGGATGCGCTTGCCCGGCGTTGCGCCTCTTGGCGACAGTTCGAAGCCGATGAACCAGGCATTTCGGAGCAGGAAGGCGCCCAGAAACATGATCACGGCGACATGGTCGACGTTCTTGAACTTCAGGGCCGCAATGACCAGTCCGCAGGCGATCACGAACAGGGTGAGAATGACGTTCTGAATAATGACATCGATCGCGAAGGCCCCGATCCTTTGACCGACATCGGCGATTCTCAGATTCAGGTCGACGCCCTCCGGCGTCACCAGGGAACGGCGCAGGGCAGGATCGGCCCCGGAAACCGGATCACGAGCGGACATGAAGGCCCCCTTCCTTTCTGGGAAGGTAGAAATAGCAGAGCCAGATGATGCCGGTGGCCAGAGCGATACTGTAGCGGGTGACATCGCTCGTGATCAGTTGACGGCCAAAGCCCTCCAGCAATCCTGCGAACATCAACATCAGGACGACGCCCGCCATGACGGCCCCGGCGACCCGGCCGGCCTCGGCCGCAGCGTCCAGACGGCCCTTTTCCCCTGGAAAGGCGACCGCCAGCCCGATCTTGAAACCGGCGGCGCCGGCCAGGACGATGGCGAAAAGCTCGGTTACGCCGTGGATGGCCAACCAGCCGGTAAACTCGAAGGCCAGTCCCTTGGCCGCAAATACGGCCATCATGGCCCCCAGGCTGGCGCCATTCATTGCGATCAGCATCGCCGTGGGAATGCCGAAGGCAAAGCCCAGGGCAAAGGCGAACAGCGAAACCTGGGCGTTGTTGGTGAACAGAAAGGCCGCAAAGACCGACAGACCGTTTCCCTCCCCCTTGTCATAGAGGGTTTGACGCAGGGCCTGGGCGCTGGCCGTCGGATCGCGGCCGCCCGACATGTCTCCCCCGACGATGGCGTAAAACCACTCGGGGTTGCCCCGAACCAGGAGAAACCCGACCAGGATGCCCAGGGCCAATATGGCGGCAGACACCAGGGTTTCCTTCCAGAGGCCCAAGACGGCGCGGGGCCAGGTCTTTGCAAAGAAGGACACAAAGCGCTCAGCAATCCTCGGGCGGGCGCCATAGATCAGGAAATAGCCTCGGGCGCACAGTCCCTCGAGATAGTCGATCAGTCCCTGATCCAGGGACGTCGCCCGCGCAACGGAGAGGGAAGACAGGGCCGCCCGGTACAGGACGGGCGCCTCCAGCAGTTCATCGTCGCTGAGGGCCTTGGGACCCCGGCTTTCCACCCGGCCAAGCAGGGTCTCCAGCCTGCGCCAGTCCCATTCCCGTTCCGTCCGGAACTGATGGCTCTTGAGCTGAGGTTGGGCCACGGATCAGCTCCTACAGCAGGTTTCGACGCTTGATGTCGAGGTAGGCGTTGATGACGGCCGGTCCCACCGCCTCCATGGGCGCCTCGACCAACTGGACGCCAAGGCGTTTCAGCCTGACCAGGACGACGTCCCGCTCGCGCAGAAGCGCAGCAGCCGTGACCGACCGCGAAACGTCCGCCGCCTCGATGGGTTCACGCCGGGCAAGGCCGAGCAATTCCTCGTCCTGCAGCACGACAAACAGCACCACATGCCGTTTCAGGAGTCTCTTCAGGTTTTCAAGCATCAGCTCGGCGCCGATGGAGTCGGTGAACTCGGTGAAGATCACCACCAGGGACCGGCGGTCCAGATCGCCCGCCAGGGTCGTCAGCCCCAGGGTGAAGTTGGTCTCCTCGATCGCATAATCGATCCCCGCCACAAGTCGCTGGATCAATGGAAACGACGACACGCCCGAAACGGCGCCGGTGGACAGCCGGGGCCGGGCGTCAAAGGCGAAGACCCCTGCCCTGTCCCCGCTGGCCAGGCCGACATAGGCCAGCAAAAGGGCCGCATTGATCGCCCGATCGATCCTGGGAACGCCATCCACGGGCTCGCACATGGTGCGGCCGGTATCCAGGGCCAGGACGATGGTGTGATTGCGCTCGGTGCGCCGCTCCTGGGACACCAGCTTGCCGTGCCGTGCGGACTGTTTCCAGTCGATGGTGCGATGGTCCATGCCGGGAAGAAAGTCCCGCAAGGCATGAAACTCGCTGCCTTCTCCGGTCTGGATCTGGGCCTTCTGGCCATGGACGGCGTCGCGGGAAAACAGCCGGATGGCCTCCGCCTTGACGCTGTTCAGGTCCGGCGTCACCGGCGCAACATGACCCAGGTCGTGGACGATCTGAGCCCAGGCCAGGCCCAAGGGCCCCGTCCAGCGAAGCCAGAGCCTGCCCAGCCAGGCCTCGCCCCGTCGCCGCGGAGTCACGGACCAGGCGCCGGCTGCCGATCCGCTGACGACGGGAGACCGCACCACCCTGGGCAGGATGGCCAGGTTTTCATTGCCTTCGAGCAACAGGTCGGCCCGGCGCGGCATGAAGACCGAGTGGAACTGGGCTGAAAGACGGGCCGCCGACTCGACCCCGACCGCCATTCGGGTCGGCGCATCCAGAACAATGTCCGGCGCATCCCGCAGCCGCGTGAGGGCCGCATCTGCCAGGACCAGGCCGACGATCAGGGACGACCAGGCGACACCGACAACCCACCACTGGGCCGCCCAGAGCCCGGCCGACAGGGCGATGGGCGCCCCGGCAGCGGTCAGGAACACGGCGGTCCGAGTGGGATAGATCAACGCGGCGCCTCGATCTTGCCGATCAGGGCCGTCAGGGCGTCATCGATCCGCCGCCCCTCGATCTCGGCGGCCGGCGACAGGATCACACGATGGCGCAAGGCGGGAAGCGCCAGCGCCTTCACATCGTCGGGAATGACATAGTCGCGGCCATTCAATATGGCCCGCGCCCGGGCGGCGGCGGCCAGCATGCTGGCCGATCGCGGAGAGGCCCCGGTTTCAAAGTCGGCCGAGTCCCGGGTCCCCCGGACAATCGCCACCACATAGGCGGCGATCTCGTCCGTCAGGCGGATCGAGCCGAGAAGCTCGCCCGCCGCCGCCAGGTCTTCGGCACTGGCCGCCTCGGACACGCCCATCTCGCCGGGCAGAGGCTGTCCGGTGCGTCCGCCGAACCGGGCGACGATCGCAAGCTCCTCGGCCTCGGTCGGATAGGGCAGGACCTGCTTGAACAGGAACCTGTCCAGCTGCGCTTCCGGCAGGGGATAGACCCCCTGCTGTTCAATGGGATTCTGGGTCGCCACCACCATGAAGTGCTCGCCAAGTTCGTGGCGAACCCCGTCCATGGTCACCGTCCGCTCCTGCATCGCCTCGAGAAGCGCCGCCTGGGTCTTGGGGGGTGTCCGGTTGATTTCATCGGCCAGCAGAAGATCGCAAAAGATCGGCCCCCGCGTCAGGGTGAAGGCGCTGGTCTGGAAGTTGAAGATGTTGGAGCCGATGATATCCCCCGGCATCAGGTCCGGCGTGAACTGGATTCGGCCGAACCGGACACCCAGGGTCCTGGCGAAGGTCTGGGCCATGAGGGTCTTGGCGGCCCCGGGCGGCCCCTCCAGCAGGACATGACCTCTGGCCAGCAGCGCGATCAGCAGCAGGTCAACCGTCGAGGCCTGGCCCACGATGGTCTTGGCCATTTCGCTGCGTATGCGGTCTGCCAGGGCTTGCGCCTCAGTGACGTTCACGGGTCATCTCCAGTCTCCAGGAATAGAGGCGGCGGGCGGCCGACAGGGCCGAGCCGATGTCATGGGCGGCGACAGCGGCGCCGCGAAGCTCTGTAAAGCGGGGCAGTCCAAGAGACGTCGACAGCCGATCCAGCAAGGCTTCCAGTCCCGCTTCATCCAGCGATTGCGGCGCCCCGACCGCCTTGGCGGCCTCCCCGCGAACGAAAAGCGCATAGCGGGCCACCATCCGGTGCTCACGCCCGGCCATGCGGATCAGGGCCGCCGAATTGTCAGCCAGGGCCTGTTTGCCGAGCGCAAAGGCCCGGCCGGCCTGACGCGCCGGTCCAAACCTCCCGAAGGCCTGCAGCGCCAGCAACAGGGCCGCCAGCCCCAGGGCAAGGGTCACCCCCAGAAAGGGCGGAGTGAAAGCAAGCTGCAGCAGATTGCGCTGGCGCTTGATGCCGTTGAGCGTGACATCGAAGGTGACGGCCGGTCGGCCAGGTCCGGCCAGGTCCAGAAGCGCCACTCCCGCCCTGGCCGTATCAAGGCTCGAAATCCCCTGTGTGTTCAGAAGGTCAGGATCGGAGCTCACCCAGATGTCGTCCCGGCGCCCCAGGACGATGCCTCCCTGTTCATCCGTGATGACCGGGGTCCAGTCGTTGCCTTGCAAGGTCCGGAAACGGGTGATCGGCCCGGTGGTGGCAAATGGCACGCCATTGGCCCAAACCAGGGCCTGGCGCCCGTCTCCATCCCTGGCGCTGAACCCGGTCGCCGCGCCATGACCTTTCAGAGGCGCAAGCGCAGAGGCCTGATCCAGCAGGTTGCGGCCCTGGACCCAGCCCTGGCGAACGGGATGCGGTGAGGTGGACCACTTGGCAGGCACAATCAGACGCGGGCCTGTGAAGCGGATCTTTCTCAGCTCCGAGGTATCCGTCATCTGACCCGGTGTCAGGACCATGAGCGTGTCCCCGTCGGATGGGCGGTCGGACCGACTGATGCGCACCTCCCGGCCGGTTTGCCGCAGGAGCTCGACCATGCCTGCATAGCCGACGGCGGATCGGGACAGGGCGTGGGCCTGACCATTGTCGCCGCTTTGCAGCTCTGAACTGAAGGCTGTCAGCACCAGACTGGCAATGAAGGCGATGACCCCGACCACCACCAGCCACAGGACGACCATGATCGAAAACGGCCCGACAGCCGTCCTGCCGCCCTGCCCTGTCCTGGCGCCGGCCTTCACGACCAGACCGCCGAAAAGATCAGGGTCTCGTAGGCGTCCCTCGCCTGCCGCCAACTGTCCTCATCAACAGGACGCCCTCCGAAATAGCTCCGCTCGACGATATCCGCCATGAGCTTGAATCCGGGACGCGCGGCTTCCGGCAGGGCCGAAAGGGCCGCTATATCCTGGCTTGTCAGGGCCGGACCGATCAGTTGCGGTCTGCGCGCGGCGATGTCGGCCACTCCCCGCAGCAGCAACAGGTGAACCGCTTCCTCGAAGCGCCCTTCGGCCGCCAGCCGGTCCGCATCCTCGAGCAATATCCGCGCCTTGACCTTGTCGGGACGCCAGTCCGTCACGCCGGACGCGGACCTGATCTTCCTGGTCCATCCCAATCGAAGGCCCCAGAATTCCCGGACAATGAAAAACAGGACCAGGCCAGCCAGAAGCGCGATGACGCCCCAGACCAGCACCTGAATGACCGGACCCATGGCCGAAAGGGACTTCAAGGCGCCAAGCAGCCACTCCGGCGGCGGGCTGGGCGGATCCACAGCCGGGAGCGAGAACTGAAGGGATCGGTCCGCGAGCATCGCTGAATGCGCGCGCTCGATCACCGCCGGGTCCAGGACACCGTCGGCCGAAAGGTCCTGCACAGGCGTGTCCGGCTGACTCATCCCCGTGCATGATTGTAGGCAGTTCAAGGTTCAACGCAACCGATTGACCGCTCCTGAGCGATGTCATCCGCATTGATTCAGATCATGGAGCGCCTGTCGCACCCACGGCAAAACACTGGCGCTTGAAGGAGAAAAGCAAATGCCAGAACTCGCCGGCCCTCAGGGCCTCTTTCTCGTCGGCGTCCTGTGCGCTTTCGGCGCCTTTGCCGTAACGCTTGGGACCACGTCCCTTTACGCCAACCTTCTGGGCCAGCCGAAACGGTGCTGACGATCAACCGCCGTCAGCAATCTCGGCCAGGGCCGCCGGCTTGAGCAGGGCGATCTCACTCAGGGACACCAGGCGGATCATGCCGGATGTCTTGAGCTTCGAGGTCACCCGGCTCACGGTTTCCGTCGTGAGGCCGAGATAGTCCGCAATCTCGGCCCGGGTCATGGAAAGCTCCACAGTCTGGGTTCGCCTCTGACGCCTTGCGGTGTCCAGCAGGAAGCTGGCGAAACGCTCCAGGGCTGTCTTTCGTCCCAGGAGCAGCATCTGATCCTGCGCAGCCGCCAATTCGTGGGACGCGCGCTCGAGCAGCGCCGATTCCAGCGTAGGCTGCTCCTGAAGAAGTTTGCGGTACTCTGATTTGCGGAACCGACAGGCCGTGACCGGCTCCAGGGCCTCCGCCGAAAAGGCGTAGCTGTCCCCTGTGGCAAGACCCAGAAAATCGCCCGTGTACAGAAAGCCCACGATCTGACGCCGGCCGTCAGCCATCAGCTTGTAGACCCGCACCGAGCCCGAGGTGATGTTGAACAGATGGCTCGCGGGATCGCCTTCCCGCACCATGGGCTCATTGGCGCCGACCGTCTGGACATCAGCTATGGCAGCCAGCTGTCGCAGCCCTGCCTCTGCGAGACTGCCACATACGCTGACGGACCGTGCGCCACAGCGGGAACAGGGGTCAATGCCGTTCACCGGTGGGCAGTCCGGAAGTTTGATTGCGACCGCGACCATGGCGTCTGAGTCCAGTGCTGGTTCTTCCATATCAGTATCCACTTATATTCCCTCGGATGAAACCACCTGTTTGACGCAGATCAAGGAAAGCGGTCGCATTGGAAACGAGGATGGCTCCGAACCGGGTCTTCTCATGAATCGAATCGACATTGCCCGCTTGACGGAAGTGGACAGCTCCGAGGCATTCGGACTGGCCCGCCTGGCATTTGGAAACGTCAGTCCAGCCCGCTGGCGCATCCTGATCAAGCGCTGGACCCGGCGCCCCGAGGGGAGCGATGGCGCCCTCGTCGCTCGTGATCAGGCAAGGCGGCTGGTCGGCCTTGCGCCGTTCCAGGTGAGAAGCAATCTCCGGTCGGGCCGGGTGCTGTGGGTCGAGCGAATTATCGGGTTTGCGCTTCTGGACGCCGCTCCGGTCAACAATGCCCTGGCGCTGGGCCTGGTGCAGATCGCCCGGACCCTGAACTGCGAAGGCATGGATGTGGCGATCGAGACCCGGGATGAGGCCCTGCGCGCAGCGCTGGGCGCGGTGCAGGCTCTCCGGGAATCGTCGCTGGTTCACTGCCAGGTTCGCACCTGAGGCATCCCATCCGGCTAGACGGTTCGACGCTCGAACCACAGGACTGCGGCCCAGCCCGCCAGGGCCATCCCACTCGCCACGGCCGCCGGATAACAGAGCGGACAATGGCCCAGCAGTCCGGAGGCTTCGCTGCAAAGCGGTCCAGCCGCCAGCCGGGAGGCCTCCAGCATGAATACCCAGAGCCAGAGAAAGCCAGCCGTCAGACCCCACAGCAATGTCGCGGTGCGCAGGATCGAGCCGCGCGTATCTAGGGCCCTGGTGGTGATCATGCTCGGTTCTCCCGCGTCAAAACTGTCATGGGGACTCTGACCCCGACCGCGATGCGCCGCCTTGATCCATATCAACGCGGACCCGTCCCCAAAATCCCATGTTGCACCGCGCAACGACTGGGGATTCGCAATGCCGCCAACCAAAGCCCTTCTCCCGGGATCGCTCCCGGGCACAGGTCTCCTCCTCGCCCTGACAATCATCGGAGGCCTCCTGTTTGCAGTGGCGGCCGGACTGACGGACGATCCGCTTTTCCGCTTTCACAGTTTCGTCTTCATCGCGGCCGCCGTCGTCGCCGGGTTCGCCCTGACCACGGGCCTGAGCGCCGGTGGCCTGAGAAACGAGCCGGACCGCTATATGGACGGCGTCATCCGATATGGCGTGATCGCCACCATGTTCTGGGCGGCAGTGGGCATGCTGGTGGGAGTTGTCATCGCCGCCCAGCTGTCCTGGCCTTCCATCTTCTATTTTCCGGAGCTCGGCTGGCTGAATTTCGGACGCCTGCGGCCGTTGCACACATCCGGAGTCATTTTCGCCTTCGGCGGCAACGCCCTGATCGCCACTTCCTTCTGGGTGGTCCAGCGCACCTGCCGCGCCAGGCTGGCCGGCGGCATCGCGCCCTGGTTCGTCTTCTGGGGCTATCAGCTGTTCATTGTCCTGGCCGCGACCGGTTACCTGACCGGCATCACCCAGTCCCGCGAATATGCCGAGCCCGAATGGTACGTCGATCTCTGGCTGACCATTGTCTGGGTCGCCTATCTGCTGGTTTTCCTGGGCACGATCTGGAAGCGCCGCGAGCCCCATATCTATGTGGCCAACTGGTTCTATCTGGCCTTCATCGTCACGGTCGCCCTCCTGCATGTGGTCAACAACCTGGCCATGCCGATCGGCCTCCTGAGCACCCGCAGCTACTCGGTGTTTTCCGGGGTGCAGGACGCCCTAACCCAGTGGTGGTATGGCCATAACGCCGTCGGCTTCTTCCTGACGGCCGGCTTCCTGGCCATGATGTACTACTTCGTTCCCAAGCGGGTGGAACGGCCGGTCTTCAGCTACCGCCTCTCGATCGTCCACTTCTGGGCCCTGATCTTCATCTACATCTGGGCCGGGCCCCACCACCTCCACTACACCGCCCTGCCGCAGTGGGCGCAGACCCTGGGGATGACCTTCTCCATCATGCTCTGGATGCCCAGCTGGGGCGGCATGATCAATGGCCTCATGACCCTGTCGGGGGCCTGGGACAAGCTGCGGACCGATCCGGTCGTCCGGATGATGGTGGTGGCCATCGCCTTCTACGGCATGAGCACCTTCGAGGGGCCGGTCATGTCGATCCGGGCCGTCAACGCCCTGTCCCACTACACCGACTGGACCATCGGCCATGTGCACTCCGGCGCCCTCGGCTGGGTCGGCTTCATCAGCTTCGGAGCCATCTACTGCCTCGTTCCCTGGCTCTGGAAGAAGGAGAAGCTGTTCTCCAATGCCCTGGTTGAATGGCACTTCTGGATCTCGACCACCGGCATCCTTCTCTACATCGCCGCCATGTGGGTGTCGGGCATCATGGAAGGCCTGATGTGGCGCGAATACACGCCGGAAGGCTTCCTGGCCTACAGCTTCATTGAAACTGTCTCCGCCAAGCACATCGAAAACGTCATCCGGACGGTCGGGGGTCTCATGTACCTCTCCGGGGTCCTGATCATGATCTACAACCTCTGGCGGACGGTTCGCATGCCCTCCGCCGCCGGCAGCGAGACGGCGACATCCGCCCTCGTCGCCCCGGCCACAGCCTAGTTCGGGGATCGACCAATGAACCTCTGGAAACACCACGGCAAACTGGAGCGGCACTCGCTGCTCCTCGTGATCGGCATCCTGGTCGTCGTCTCCATCGGCGGCCTGGTGGAGATCGCGCCCCTGTTCTGGCTGCAGAGCACCATCGAAAAGGTTCAGGGCGTTCGGCCCTACACCCCGCTCGAAATGGCTGGCCGCGACATCTACATCCGGGAGGGCTGCTATCTTTGCCACTCCCAGATGATCCGGCCCCTGCGGGATGAAGTGGAACGCTACGGCCACTACAGCCTGGCCGCCGAGAGCATGTATGACCACCCCTTCCAATGGGGCTCCAAGCGCACGGGACCTGATCTTGCCCGCGTCGGTGGGAAATACTCCGATAGCTGGCACACCGATCACCTGACCAATCCGCGGTCTGTCGTCCCTGAATCCGTCATGCCGCCCTACGCCTTCCTTGCCAGGAAGGATCTGCGCCTGGTCGATATCCAGCGGAAGATGCAGGCGCTTCGCACGGTCGGCGTGCCCTACAGCCAGGACAACATCGACAAGGCCCTGGTTGATCTCGCCGCCCAGGCCGACCCGTTTTCCACCGACGCGGTCGCCCTGCGCGAGCGCTATGGAAAGAAGGTCGTAAACCGCGACTTCGACGGCGACCCGTCCCGGGTGACCGAGATGGATGCCCTGATCGCCTATCTGCAGATGCTCGGCACGATGGTGGACTTCTCCACCTATCAGGCCGCCGATCCTCAGAACCAGAGGTAGGAACCGGCTCATGACCTACGAAACCGTTGCGACCTTCGCCCAGCAGGCAGGCCTGATCTACTTCGGCCTGATCTTCCTGGCAGGCTCCGCCTATGCCCTTTGGCCCCGCAATGGCGAAACCTTTCGCCAGGCGGCCCGCATGCCCCTCGATGAGGAAGACCTATGAGCGGCCATACTCCCCACAAGGACGAGCTCTCCGGCATCGACACCACCGGCCACGAATGGGACGGTATCCGGGAACTCGACAATCCCCTGCCCCGTTGGTGGCTCTGGATCTTCTATGCCTCGATCCTGTTCGCGATTGGCTACTGGGTGGTGATGCCAGCCTGGCCCAGCCTGACAGGCTACACCAAAGGCGTTTTCGGACAATCTGACCGGGCCGAAGTCGGTCGGGCCATGGAGGCCCTGAATGCCCAGCGCGGCGCCGGCGCGAAGGTGCTGAAGACGGCATCCCTGCAGCAGATCGAGCAGAGCCCCGAGCTTCAGGCCTATGCCCTCGCAGTCGGTCAGTCGGTGTTCGGCGACAACTGCGCCACATGCCATGGCGCCGGCGGCGCGGGCGGCAAGGGCTATCCCAACCTGCGGGACGATATCTGGATCTGGGGCGGCGCCCTGGAGGATATCCACACCACTTTGCAGTTCGGGATTCGCTCTGAGCATCCCGATACCCGGCTTTCGCAGATGCCGGCGTTCGGACGGGACGGACTGCTGAATGCTGCGCAGATCTCGGACCTGACCGAACTGGTCGTCAGCTGGTCGGGCCGCAAGGCCGACGGCGCCGCCGTCGCCCGGGCAACGCCCCTGTTTGCCGAGCAATGCTCTGCCTGCCATGGCCCTGGCGCCAAGGGCGATCCAAAACAGGGCGCCCCCAACCTGACAGATGCCGACTGGCTCTATGGCGCGGACCGGGCCTCCATCTCCGGCCAGATCCACGCCGGCAAGGGCGGGGTCATGCCGGCCTGGGGCCAGCGTTTCAGCCCGGAGACCCTCAAGGCCCTGGCTGTCTACATCCACGCCAATGCCGGTGGTCAGGATCAATGACCATCGTCATCGACCGGACCAAGGACCCCCATCCTGGCGCCCCCCCCGGCGCTGGTCCGGTCTCCGTCGCCGTCACGGTTCGCAACAAGGCGAATCGTGGCGGCGGCGGTCTCTACAAGCCCAGAACACCGATCTACCCAAAGCGGATCAGCGGCCAATGGCGCTGGATCAAATGGGCCGTGCTGATCGCGACGCTCTCGGTCTATTACATCACCCCCTGGATCCGATGGGATCGTCCGGGGGCCCTTCCCGACCAGGCCGTTCTCGTCGATTTCGAGGGGAGCCGGTTCTATTTTTTCTTCATCCAGCTCTGGCCCCAGGAAGTCTATTTCATCACCGGGCTGCTGGTGGTTGCCGCCCTGGCGCTGTTCTTCGTGACCGCGCTGTTTGGCCGTCTGTGGTGCGGCTACGCCTGCCCGCAAACGGTCTGGACTGACCTGTTCATGCTGGTCGAACGTCGCTTCGAAGGCGACCGCAACGCCAGGATGAAGCTGGACGCCGCCCCCTGGTCCTTCGACAAGGCCTGGCGGAAATTGGGCAAGCACGCGGTCTGGCTGGGCATCGCCTTCGGCACCGGCGGCGCCTGGATCTTCTATTTTCATGACGCGCCAACCCTGATCCGCCAGTTCTGGGTCGGGCAGGGTCCGATGACCGCCTATGTTTCCTGCGCCGTCCTCACCTTCATGACCTATGCCCTGGCCGGAACCATGCGCGAGCAGGTCTGCACCTATATGTGCCCCTGGCCGCGCATCCAGGGCGCCATGCTCGACAAGCATTCCCTCCAGGTGACCTACCGTCTTGACCGCGGCGAGCCTCGCGGCCCCCACAAGAAGGATCAATCCTGGGAGGGGCGTGGCGATTGCGTCGACTGCAAGCAATGCGTCGTGGTCTGCCCCATGGGCATCGACATCCGCGACGGCGCCCAGCTTGAATGCATCAACTGCGGTCTCTGTATCGATGCCTGCGACGAGATCATGCAGAAGGTTGAGCGCCCCAGGGGGCTCATCGCCTTCGATACGGATGCGGCGGTCGCCGATCGCATGGCTGGTCGGCCTGCCCGCTACCGGTTCATCCGGCCCCGCACAGTCTACTACGCCGTGACCCTGACGGCCGTGGCCGGCCTGATCGGTTGGGGGCTGACCCAGCGCAGCGAGGTGGAAGCCCATGTGCTGCGCGATCGCAATCCCACCTTTGTTCGCCTGAAGAGCGGGGCGATCCGCGATGGCTATACGGTCAAGATCGCCAATCGGGCCTTTGAAGACCGCGTGTTCAGCATAACCGTCGACGGCCTGCCCGGCGCCCATCTGCGCACGCCGGGCGTCAAGGAATCCGCCGTCCATATCCATGTGCCGGCCGATGAGGTCCGGGCTGTGCGGGTGTTTGTGTCAGCGCCGGCCGAGGGCCTGACCGCCACCAGCCTGCCGCTGAAATTTCACATCCGTTCGCAAGAGGCCCAGGCGACCGTCGAGTCGGTCTTTCTGTCCGGAGCAGCAAACACCCCATGACGGTCTCGGTCCCCCTCTCTGACGGACAGCGGAAACCCTTTCGCATTACCGGCCTGCATGTGCTGGTCGGGATGATCGTCTTCTTTTCGATCATCATTGGCCTGGACGTGTTTTTCGTCACCCTGGCCTACCGCTCCTTTTCCGGCGAGGTGGCCTCCAACCCCTATGAGGCAGGCCTGGCCTTCAACCAGAAACTGGAGGCGGAACGCCGCCAGGCCGCCCTGGGATGGACCGTGACAATGGGTCAGGATGGCGCTGAAGGCCTCGTCATCACAGCCAGGGATCGCGATCAGAACCCACTTTCCGGACTGAAGGTCGAAGCGACGCTGGAGCGTCCTGCAACCATCAAGGGGCGCAGGGATCTGGTGTTCCGGGACCTTGGCCAAGGTCGCTATCAAGCAGTCGCGCCGGGCCTTGAGGGCGCCTGGGACCTGAGGGCCAGGATCCAGGGCAAGGGCGACGCCCGCTTCGAGGCGGAACGACGGATGATCTGGCCATGACCGACCTCAGCCTTCGCGACCTCAGCGCCTTTGTGGTCACCGACGACAAGGGGGCCAATCGGCTGGAGCTTCTGGTCCAGGGCGCCCGTTGCGCCGGATGCATGTCGAAGATCGAGACCGGGACCGCCAGGCTTCCCGGTGTTGCGTCAACCCGCTTCAATCTGACCACCGGCAAGCTGGCCGTAACCTTTGGTGATGGCCCGGCTGATCCGGCCTCGGTGATCGGGGCCATCGAGGCCATGGGTTACCGCGCCAGCCTGTTCGATCCCTCTGCCGCAAGGTCGGCAGAGGACCGTGAAGGGCGCGAACTCGCCCTGGCCCTGGGCGTCGCCGGGTTCGGGGCGGGAAATGTCATGATGTTCACGGTCCCGGCCTGGGCTGGACTGTTTGGACAGGAACTGACCCCGGCGACCCGGGATCTGATGTACTGGCTGGCCGCTCTGGTCGCGACCCCCTGCGCCCTGTTTGCCGGCATGACCTTTTTTCGGTCGGCCTGGCGCTCCCTGCGCCGGGGCAAGGCCAATATGGATGTGCCGATTTCCATCGGCGTCCTCCTGACCCTGGCGGTCAGCTTCTCGGAAACCATGCTGCACGGCGCCCACGCCTATTTCGATGCGGCCGTCACCCTGCTGTTCCTGCTGCTGATCGGCCGCTACCTCGACCATCAACTGAAGATGCGCGCCCGAAGCGCCGCTCGTGATCTGCTGGCGCTTCAGGCCCCGATCGCTGTCCGCCTGGACGACGCCGGCCGGGAGCATGGCGTACCCGTGGCCGAGATTTCGGTCGGCGACCGGATCGCTGTCGCGCCCGGCGACCGGATCCCCGTCGACGGGGTCGTGGAATCCGGCAGTTCCGATCTGGACAATGCGCTGATTACCGGGGAAAGCGCCCCGGTTGTCGCCAGTCCGGGCGGCAAGACCTTCGCCGGCGCCCTGAACCTGACAGGCCGGCTGATCATGCGGGCCAGCGCCCGCAGCGAGGATTCAGCCGTCGCGGCCCTGGCCCGCCTGATGGAAGCCGGCGCCCAGTCCAGAAGCGCCTATGTCCGGCTGGCCGACAAGGCGGCGGCCCTCTATGTGCCGGTCGTCCACACCCTGGCGGCCGGGACCTTCCTGGGCGGTTGGGCCCTGGGTCTGGGACCGCGGGAAGCGCTCCTGCGGGCTGCGGCGGTCCTGATCGTGACCTGTCCCTGCGCGCTGGGACTTGCTGTTCCTGCCGTCCAGGTCACGGCCTCCGGCCGCCTTTTCCGGCGCGGGGTGCTGGTCAAGTCAGGAGCCGCACTGGAGCGACTGGCCGAGGTCGATCACGTCATCTTCGACAAGACAGGGGTGCTTACGGAAGGAAGGCCTCGACTGCTCACCGACACGCCCGCCTTGCTGTCGCTTGCCGCGCCCCTCGCCCGCGGGTCCAGGCATCCCCTGGCGCGCGCCCTGGCCGATCGGGCCGGACCCGGTCCGGTCGCCGAAAACCTTCAGGAATCGCCGGGCCTGGGCGTTTCCGGGATCATTGACGGCCGACCCGCCCGCCTGGGCCGCGCCGCCTGGCTGGGCCTTGAAAACAGTTCGGGCGCCGAAACCGAACTGTGGTTCGGGTTCGACGGAGAGACCCGCGTTCGCTTTGTCTTCGAAGACACGATCCGCCCGGACGCCGCCCAGGCCGTGGCCGCCCTGATCCGGATGGGTCTGACCGTCGAGGTTCTGTCTGGCGACCTGCCGGGCCCTGTCGGCCGGATGGCTGGGGCTGCCGGCATCAGCCGCTGGAAATCAGGCCTGACTCCCTTCGAGAAAGCCGCTGAAGTGGCGGCTCGAAAGGCAAGCGGCCGCAAGGTCCTGATGGTCGGGGACGGCCTCAATGATGCGGCGGCCCTCGCTGGCGCGGACGCCTCCATGGCGCCAGGCACGGCTGTCGAGGCCAGCCAGACCGCCGCGGACCTGGTCTTTACGCAAGGCGAACTGACGGCGGTGCCTCTGGCCATTTCCGTCGCCAGGGCTGCCCGTCGGCGGGCCATGGAAAACTTCTCCTTTTCAGCCCTCTACAATGCGATCGCGGCCCCGGCGGCGGTTCTGGGATTGATCAATCCCTTCGTCGCCGCCATCGCCATGTCCGGGTCCTCCCTGGTCGTCACCCTGAACGCCCTGAGGATGTCATTTGCCGGAAGGCGCCTATGACCATCATCTTCATCTTGGCGCCGTTTTCGCTGTTGCTGGCGCTCCTCGGTCTCGGCGCATTCTGGTGGACCCTGCGCGCGGGCCAGTATGAGGATCCGCAAGGCGACGCCGCCCGTATCCTCTATGATCACCTCGAGGAGGGTCCGCCTGCCTCGCCGGAAGCGTCCTCCAAGGGCCAGTTCCGCAAACTGTGAAGCGGTCAGCGAGCAGGCTCTGGTCTTGATCCAGATCAGGGCCAGGGTTTGAGACCCGGGGCAAGCTGCCCCCATGAACGCGCTTCTTCCCGTTTCCGCCGCCACCTCGGCCCTTGCCCCGCTCCTCGCCAGACATGACGGCCGGGCCCCGAGGTACACCAGCTACCCCACGGCCATCAGCTTCACAGATGATGTTGATGAAACCGTCTACAGGACCTGGCTGTCTCAACTGGACCCCGGCCGCGCCGTATCCCTCTATCTGCACATTCCGTTCTGTCAGCGCCTCTGCTGGTATTGTGGCTGCAATACCCGGGCGGTCAGCAAGGCGTCCCTGGTCAGCCGGTATGTCGACCTTCTGATCGAGGAAATGTCGCTACTTGAGACGGCCTTGCCCGGGCATTTTCGCGCAGGCCAGGTTCACCTCGGCGGCGGCACGCCAAACCTGCTGTCGCGCGATGATCTGACACGCCTCTTCAAGGCGCTGAAGCATGTCTTCAAGGTTTCGCCGGGCGCCGAGATCGCGGCGGAACTGGACCCTGCCACCCTGAGCCGGGACTGGGTCCAGGCAGCAGCGTTCCACGGCCTCAGCCGGGCCAGCATTGGCGTCCAGGACCTGTCGCCCAGGGTGCAGAAGGCCGTAAACCGCATCGAGTCCTTCGAGGTCGTGCAGCAGGCCGTGGGCTGGCTGCGGGAGGTGGGGGTTCTGTCGGTCAATCTGGACCTGATGTATGGCCTGCCCCACCAGACCACGACCGACGTGCTAGAGACTCTCGATCAGGTCCTGACCCTTGCGCCCGAACGCATCGCCCTGTTCGGCTATGCCCATGTTCCCTGGGCCAAGCCCCACCAGAAACTGATTCCGGAAAAGGCCCTGCCCGGGGCGCTGGAGCGATTCGACCAGGGCGAAGCCGCGGCGGCCAGGCTTGCAGCCGAAGGCTATGTCCGGATCGGTCTGGACCATTTCGCAAGGGCCGATGACAGCCTCGCGGTCTCCGCCCGGACCGGCGCCATGCGACGGAACTTTCAGGGCTACACCGTTGATCCCTATGATGTTCTTCTGGGACTTGGGGCCTCGTCCATTGGCCGCCTGCCACAGGGCCTTGTCCAGAACTCGCCGGAAGAAACCCGTTGGCAGGCCCAGGTCCAGGCCGGACAGCTGCCGGTCAGCAAGGGAGTCTCTCTCACGCCTGAGGATCGCTTCCGGAGTGACATCATCGAGCGTCTGATGTGTGATCTGGCCGTTGATCTGAAGCCGATATGCGACGCCCATGGGCGCAGCCTGTCCGAGCTGGACTCATCCCTGGCCCGACTGGAGTCCCTGGAGGCCGATGGTCTGGTGGTCAGCGATGGGCGGAAGGTGACGGTCACCCAGATGGGCCGGCCCTTCCTTCGCAGCGCATGTCAGGCCTTTGACACCCGGTCGAAAGACCCCGGCGCCCACGCCCGGATTGTTTGACCGCCCCGCCCTGTCTGGCTTCCAGACAGGGTCAGGACTTATCCCGGCAAGTCGTGCGAGGCATTCACGCCCCGCAGGTTTCTCACCGAACCTACAACAGCCAGCCGGCGGTAAAGCCGGTGACATCACCCGAAAGGGTGATCAGCAGATCGGCGACGCCATCGCCGTTCACATCGGCCGCCAGGACGCTTTCGTTCGCCCCGCTGTCATAGACCAGGGTGTATTGCCCGGCTGTCCCCGACAGGCTTGCCGCCTGGAAAAAGGCCTGGTTTCCGCCAAGCCCGGTATTGGCGTCGATGGCTGAAAGGTCGAGAATATCGTCAGCGGTCATGTCCAGGATGCGGTCCCGGCTGCCCTGGGCCGACTCGATGACGGCCGTATAGACAATGCGGTCATCCCCGGCCCCGAGGGTGATCTGGTCGCCGCCGCGGCCGCCAATGAGGATGTCATCACCGGCGCCGCCCGACAGGGTGTCTGATCCCCGTCCGCCCGTCAGCTCGTCATCGCCGGCGCCGCCCTTCAGGACGAACCGTGCGTCGGTCTCGCGATTGCCCTTGAAGGTCATGACATCGCCGGCGCCGAGGGTTGATCCGTCGACCGTCAGCACCAGGCCGGCAGCAACGGTCCCGTCGCTGGACGTGATCTCGTAGCTGTTGCCGGAGGTCAGGTCGATCCGCTCGATATTGACCATGGTCGAGCCCGTGAACTTCACGCCGCGCGAATAGTTGCCGTCCATCAGCACCCGATCCGTCCCGGCTCCCCCATCCAGACGGTCGGACTTGGTCAGGGCGCCGCCCACGATGAACAGGTCGGCGCCTTCGCCGCCCAGGGCGTCATCATTGCCGCCATAGGTGAGGTTCAGAGTGTCTACGCCGCCACCGCCGTTCAGAACATTATTGATCTCGTTGCCGATCAGGATGTCGCCGGCCGAGCCGCCAGAGGCATTCTCGATCCAGGCTGACATGGCGCCTGGCACCTTGCCGCCATAGGCAATGCAGATGTTGTTGGCGATGGCGCCGATCGAGGAGAAGTACCCGGGCCGCAGGTCGATGGTCACCTTGCCGGTCTGGTTGGACGCGTTGATCTCGTCCACGCCGCCGGCGTCCCAGATGGTCATGATCAGGGATCCGCCATCGTCCAGAGCAAACTGCTGGCTGGGTCCCGGGCCGAAATAGCTGTCGTTGCCGGTGCGGGTGGTCATGTTGGCGCCGTAGAGGCTCTGCATGGCCTGGATGTCGAACATCATGAGGGTAGCCGGCCATTGGGCGACCAGTTCCGGCTCGTCCGCCTGGTCCGGATGCGGATCATAGGACATCACCGTATACTGGTTCGAATCCAGCTGGCTGGAGAGCAGCGGCGAGCCGTCGAAGGGATGCTTCAGGCCCAGGGCGTGGCCAAGTTCGTGGAGATAGGTCTGCCAGCCGGTGTTGTAGAGGTCGGCAGCCTCCTGTTGCGGAATGTTGCTGATCCAGACGTCCCCGTTGTCGCCCGAACCGCCGGTGAAGCTGTTGTCCGGAAAATCGGCGACAAAGCCGAACAGGCCGGGGAAATTGCCCTTGGCGAAGGTCACATCGCCAATCTGGCCAGGAGCGGCCGCCACCAGCCTGATGTTGCAGACATCGTTGAAGCGTTCGACGGCCAGGTTGGCCAGTGCCTGCTCGGCGGCATCCAGTTCGACATTGAAATTGGTCGACAGGACCTCTCCGCCGACGATCTTGGTGTCGGGCTTCTTCCCGTCCTTGTAGTAGCTGGGGATGCTGGTCAGGAACGAGTAGGTGACGCTGCCACTGCCATCGTGCCAGCTTCCGACGCCAAGCAGGGCCTTGTAGTTGTTGGAATCGAGCGGATTCTTGCTGGGCATGTCGGCTCCTTGCGGCATTGAAATTCGGGCGCCAGCGCCCTGTCTGACGGCAGTCTAACGCCTTCCGGGCTGTTCGCTCCACCCCCAATCATGCAGCCCGCATCAACGCGCGCGAGATCGCCGTGTCATTGCCGCTTGCCGTCATAGAGGAACAGCGACTCCTGTCGATCATCCCGGAACGAGAAATGGGGGATGCTCGAGGACGCCGTCGCATCCGGGTCTCGCCCAGGATCGCGATGGTACCACCTCTCAGGTTCGAACTGAGGACCTCCAGAGCCACAATCTGGCGCTCTAACCAACTGAGCTAAGGCGGCGCTTCATCAGCGAAGGGTTCGTTTAGTCGGTTGCCGCTTCATGTTCAAGGCGCGCTTGCGCGATCCGGCCCAAGGATCCACCTTCTTTGCATGACAGCCATCCACACACGCCAGATCCAGGCCAATGGATTGACCTTCACCCTCGACGAGGCGGGCACGGGAGACGACGTCGCCCTCTGTCTTCACGGGTTTCCGGAAAGCCGCTTCTCCTGGCGCGCTCAACTTCCCGAGCTTGCGGCTCTGGGATGGCGGGCGGTCGCGCCGGACCTCAGAGGCTATGGCGACAGCGACCGTCCCCGGCGCAAGGCGGACTATCGCCTGCCCCATCTGGTCGCCGACGTCGCCGGCCTGTTTGATGCCCTGGGCGCCAGAAGACGGCTGCTGATTGCCCACGACTGGGGCGCCCTGATCGCCTGGGCCTTCGCCCTGGAGCGGCCCCTCCCCCTGGACGGCCTGATCATCATGAATGTGCCGCACCCGGTGGTCTTCCAGGAAGTCCTGAAGACCAGCGCGGCCCAGAGGCGCAGGTCCTGGTATGCCGCCTTTTTTCAGCTCCCCTGGCTGCCCGAACTGACGCTGAAGGCGGGCGGCGCCCGTGCGATCGGTGAGGCCTTCAGCGGCATGGCGGTGGACAAGAGCCGGTTTCCCGAGCCGGTCCTGGATCACTACCGTCAGAATGCCCTGAAGCCCGGCGCCCTGACGGCGATGATCAACTATTACCGCGCCAACCTGAACGAGCTGAACCGCTGGAAACGGGAAGACTGTCCGCCCATCGAGGTTCCGACCCTCATGCTGTGGGGCGAGGAAGATGCGGCCCTGGGGATTGAACTGACCGAAGGCTACCAGGGACTGGTCAAGGATTTCACCCTCGGTCGGCTGCCCGGTGTTTCCCATTGGGTTCAGCAGGAGGCCCCTGAAGCTGTCAATGAACGCATGGCGGCCTGGCTCAGGTCTCGAAACCTGGCCCCCTGATCACCCCCGTCTCATCCGCGGCAAGCTTTCCAGCAACAAAAAGGCCCCGGAGATTGCTCTCCGGGGCCTTGATCTGTTGGCCGGCTGGCCGGTTCATCATCCCTCAGGGATGCGGAACACGATGGGGATACGAACCGTGCCCCCTTCAACCGGGCTACCGTCAGCGCGCTTCGGCTTCATCCGGAACCGTGTCGACAGCTTGATCGCGGCGTCGCCGAAACCATAGTCCGACGGGCTTTCCGAAACCACCGAACAACCGATCACCGTGCCATTGGCCTTGACCGAGCAGCTGATGGTCGCCCTGCCGTCGACTTCCTGGCGCAGGGCGCGGTCAGGATAGTATCTGGCCACGTCGTCGCCCGAAGGCTTGCGGTCCCAGGTCGGGTTCTCGATGACCGGGTTACGCGGCGGCGCAGGCGGAGCCGGGGGCGCGACCACCGGCGGAGCCGGAGGCTGCGGCTTGGGATCCGGCACAGGCGGGATCGGAAGCGGCGGCGGCGGAGGGACGTCGCTTGGCACATCCACCGGCGGACGCGGCTGCACCTTGGCCGGCGGCGGAGGCTTGTCCGTCGGAGGCGGGGGCGGCGGCGGCGGCGGGGGCGGCGGCGGCGGCTTGATCAGCTGCGTGTCGAGCTTCTCGTCCTCGAAGATGCGTTCCTTGATGGTGAAGCGCATCTGGTAAAGGTAGAGAATCAGCCCGGCGTGCAGGAGGACAACGACGCCGATCGCCACGAACCAGGCCACAGGACTGGTCTTGGGCTTGGGCGCGTCAAACGGATTGTGAATGGGCCTGGCCAGGTCTTGTTTTTGATCTGACATAAGCGTCACCCACCCGCAGTTCGACTGTCGTCCTGACCGATCAGAGCGACGCTGTAGAAACCATTGTCCTGCAGCGCGTTCATGACCTGCATGAAGGCCCCGTAACGGGTCTCCTTGTCAGCCCGAATGAAGATCCGTTCCTTGGTCGGATCCCGTTTGCCGACCTGCTTGCGCAGATCTTCGCCAATCACCGCCAGATCGGTCGGGAAGTCGCCGATATAGATGGCGCCGCCCTTCTGGATCGAAATGTAGATCGGCGTCTGCGGATTCGGTCGAGGCTTGGCCACCGCAGCGGGCAGCTTCAGCTCGACATTCACGCTGGCAAGCGGCGCAGCCACCATGAAGATGATCAGAAGGACCAGCATGACGTCCACGAAGGGCGTAACATTGATCTCGCTGTTCTGTTCTACCTGGTACCTGCCGCCGCCGCCGGAGCCTGCGAGTTTGGCGGCCATCTGGATTAGGCCCCCTTGTCGAGCTGCCGCGAAATGGCGTTCATCAGTTCAGCATTGAAACCGTCCGAGCGGGTGCCGTACGCAGAAACCTGCGTCTGGAAGTAGTTGTAGAAGATAACCGCAGGGATAGCCGCGAACAGACCGATACCGGTGGCCAGCAGGGCTTCGGCGATGCCGGGAGCCACGACGGCGAGGTTGGTGGTGTTGGTGTTCGCGATGCCGATGAAGGAGTTCATGATCCCGTAGACGGTGCCGAACAGACCGATGAACGGACCGGACGAACCGACCGAGGCCAGGAACTGCATGCCGCCGGAGAGGCGCTTGGCCAGCGAGGACTGAACGGCGCCGACAGCCGTCTGGGCGCGCATGATCGTCGAGTCACGATGCTCGCCGGAAACATGCAGACCGGCCTGACGGGACAGCTCGACTTCCGAAGCCGCCGCCGCAGCCATATCGGCCAGGGGGTTGCCTTCGAACTCTTCCGAGATGCCGATACGGCCCATGTCGTTGATCGACTTGGCGCCGCGGAACGCTTCGACGAAACGGTCCGACTTGCGGTTCAGGCCGCCGAACTCGATCATCTTGGTGATCAGCAGAACCCAGCTGAAGATCGAGGCCAGCAGCAGGCCGATCATCACGACCTTAACGACGGGCTCGGCGTCCATGAACATCGAAACGGGCGTCAGCTTGCCGCCGTGGTTTTCAATGGTCTTGGGGGCCTTGTCTTCCGTGGCCGGGGCTTCCGGCGCAGCGGCGGGAGCGGCCGCAGGTGCGGAGGCTTCAGCGGCAGGGGCCGGGGGCGGAGCTTCCTGAGCGAAAGCGGGGGCGCTCGCCATCAGCGCCAGGGCGCCGATGATAGCGAGGAGGGGGGTCGTTCGTTTGTTCTCGAGCATCTTTCGCCAGTTCCTGCTTGGTCTAGCACTTTATGGACAGAAGGGCTGTCACGCGTGAGCGCTCCGACCCTAGACTAATTATTCCTACGGCGCGAACCGGGATTGGTCCGAGCCGTAGTGGATTTTCGCTGCGCCCGACCCGCCACACGAACCGGGCGCCTGACGGCGCCGGCCGTGTCCCGAAGGCGCACGCCAACCACGTGGTCCGAAGACCCTATAGCTTCAACGCCGAGTTAGACTTGGCGCAGGGGCCCTTTGGCAACCCCTTTTTGCATCGTCAAGAGGGACCAAAAACATGAATAGCCCCCTAAAGTCTGCCTGAATGGCGTTTATGCTGCAGCGCAACATCCGACAGTCTTCATTCTTCGAACGATTTTCCCTTTTCGAGGGAAAATGCATTTTGCAGTGCAGCAAAATCAGGGAGCAGCGACGGTGGGGCGAGTCAGGCGCCGGTTCACTCGCGCATCGAGGGAAGGATGGTGCCTGGGGGCGGATTCGAACCACCGACACGCGGATTTTCAATCCGCTGCTCTACCAACTGAGCTACCCAGGCCCGGGCCCCTTGGGGGCCGCCCTCTCGGGAGGAGGGTCTATAGAAGAGCCAAACCAGCAAGTCCAGACGGGTCCGGACGGAATTATCGCAGCGATTCTGCCTATTCTTCCTCGTCGCGAGGCGGCGACTCGTCCTCCAGCCCCGGGATCACATAGGCGCCGGAAAGCCAGCGATGCAGGTCGACATCCGCGCATCGCTTGGAACAGAAGGGTCGAAAGCCGTCATCCGTCGGCTTGCTACAGACAGGGCAGCGTCTGCTCATAGGCTGGTCACTTCCAGACGATCGACCGGCCAGCCCGGCTGTGGCATGACCCTGAACCGGCCGCCCAGCAGATCGGCCATGCGGCTTGTCAGCGACCCGAAGGCATCGGCCACGGTTGGCGCGCAACGCGCCTCCAGTCGAGCTGCCGGAGCGCTTCGGCCTTCAGCCTCCAGCAGCCTCGCCAATCTGAACGCTGCGGACTGCGCGGTCAGCTGTCCGGTGGCGTCCGCCATGCGGTCGAGCACCGGACTGCGCCGTCTTGGAATGGTCAGTTCGAGGGTCCCGAAGCGACTGATGGGCCCGATCGCCACCCCGGGATTGTCCGCCGCGAAGGCCGCGCGCACGGCGGCCAGGATGGCAGCGCCGTCATGTCCCCGTCCGGCCAGGTCGAAAACCACCAGGCCGCCCAGGCCCTTCAATCGCAGCAGACGGGCCGCAACGCTCACCGCACCGAGATTGGCCTGCCTGGATACCCGTTTCGAATCGCCGCCCGTCATCTGGCCAGTGTCGACATCAATGGCGGTCAGGGCCCGGGTGGGCTCGATGGCGATGTTGCCGCCGCCCGGCAGGCTGTGGGTCCGCGCCAGAACCTCCCCTTCGGCCTCGTCAGCGAGTCTGCGGGCCTCGCTCCCTGTGAAGACCTCATCGGCCCTGGCCAGATGCTCAAGTTCATCCCGCAGGGAAGGGCCCGGCGCGATCAGCCGGGGATCTCCCTGCCCTTCTCCCAGCAGCCAGGCCGTCGCCAGCTTGCCTCGCCGGGCTTCCGATCGAATCTCGACCTCGACGGACGCGCCCCGGACCGGCCGGGGCGAATCGGGTCGAAGCGGCAACAGCGCCTGTCCCCCCTCCGGCAGATCCAGAAAGGCCGTTGCGAAGGCCGTTTCGATGCTCCGGACCCGGGCAATGCTGCGGGCGCCCAGCTGCAGGGGAACGGGGTCGCCGTCCCGATGGATCAACAGGCGCTCGGGCCGTCCGTCCAGGGTGACAACACCGCGCGTTTCGCCCGGACCTTCATCCAGATAGGCCGCTCTTACGCTCACGACCGCCACCCCAGGCCGTTGAGCAAGGCCATGGTCTCATAGAGCGGAAGACCGACCACGCCTGTGAACGACCCCTTCAGATCGGTGACGAAGGCTCCGGCTCGCTGATGGATCTTGTATCCGCCGGCAGCGTCCTCCCACTGCCGACTGGCGATGAACCCCTCGATTTCCGGGGGCGACAGGCGCTTGAAGGTGATTCGACTTTCCACCACCCGCCCTGCAGACCGCCCGCCGGGCGCCACGACCGTAACCCCGGTCAGGACGCGGTGGGCGCGGCCGGACAGCAGATTGATCATCGTCCTGGCGTCGGCCTCGCCTTCGGGTTTTCCGAGGATCCGTCGACCGACCGCCACAAGGGTATCGGCGCCGATCACATGGGCGCCGGGATGACGGCCTGCGACCACGGCAGCCTTTTCGGACGCCAGCCGCGCGGCCAGCCGTCTGGGGGTTTCACCCTTGAGCGGCGTTTCGTCGATATCGGCGGGATCAACCAGATCGGGCTCGATCCCTGCCTGTCTGAGCAGGTCCAGGCGCCGGGGACTGGCGCTTCCCAGAACCAGCCGGGGGGACGTCGGCGCGGGCACGCCCCGCCCCTATTTGAAGCGATAGGTGATACGGCCCTTGGTCAGGTCATAGGGCGTCATCTCGACCAGCACCTTGTCTCCCGCCAGAACCCGGATCCGGTTCTTGCGCATCTTGCCCGCTGTATGGGCGATGATCTCGTGGTCATTCTCGAGCGTCACGCGAAAGGTCGCGTTGGGCAGCAGTTCGCTGACGGTGCCCGGAAACTCAAGCAGTTCTTCCTTAGCCATACGGCCTCTCAATAAGGTGGTCCTGAAAGCAAGACGGCCCGCGCACCTCGATTCGGGGCGCGAGCCGCAGCCCGTTGGCGCGCCTTATAGCGCAGAAGGGGCCGAAAGGTCGATGGGGCGCGGACCGCAGGATGATTCGGCGTGATTCCGGCTGTTCCACCTCTATCCGCCCGCGGTCAGCACCCGGCCAAACCGCCGCCGGATTCGGCCGTAGAGCTCGTCCCGGACCTGCCGGTAGGCATCCAGCATCTGGTCGCGGGATCCGGTCGCCAGGGTCGGATCCAGGGTCGGCCAGTATTCGATCTCGACCGCCCTGCCCCGGGACAGCTCCACAGCCCGGTGCTGCGCCTGGGCGGTCAGGGAGATGACGACATCGAAGCTGTCGTCCTCCAGCTGGTCAAAGGTCTTGGGCCGGTGGCTGGCGGTCTCGATCCCAAGCTCCTCAAGGACCGCAGCTGCAAAAGGGTCCATGCCGGGATCGGTCGCGTCGGCCTTGAGGCCGCAGCTGTCGACAAAGATCGCCGTCCCATAGGCCCGTTTCAGAAGGGCCTCGGCCATGGGGGATCGCACCTTGTTGAAGTTGCAGGCGAAGAGCACTGCCCCCGGCAGCCTGTCCAGACTGCTCATCCGCGCCAGTGCAGGGCGCAGATCAGGGTGAACAATCGACGGGCCGTGTCCAGGTCGGTCCTGACCTTGCCCTCCAGCCTGGCCTGCAACAGCGTCGAGCCATCATTGTGCAGGCCACGCCGCCCCATATCCAGGGCCTCGATCTGCGACGGCGTCGAGTTGCGGATCGCTGCGTAATAGCTTTCGCAGATCATGAAGTAGTCCTTGATCACCCCCTTGAAGGGCGACAGGGACAACAGATGGGTCTGGTCCAGCTCAGGCCCGAGGATATGCATGGCCAGCCGGTTCTCGATCAGGGCGATCTTCAGGCGGTAGGGGCCAGCGACAGCCCCGGCCGGCTGGAAATAGTTGGCTTCCAGCAGATCGAAGATGGCGACCTGCCGCTCCTGGTCCTGGTCGCGGGAGGCCGCGCCGAGCGACTGGTCGTCGATCTCGATGCTTTCCAGGCGATGGGTGGCGCGGTCGTCGGTCATGGGGCGATCCGCAGCTTAGCGGGGTTCAGCCGCGCGGCAACCTCAGGGCTGCGGAAAGGGCGTGGGCCGGCAGCCCTTCGGCTTCCGCAAGGGCGACCGTGTGCGGCCCCAGCCGGGCAAAAGCGGCCGCATCGGCCCGGATGATCGAGGTGCGCTTGAGGAAATCGAACAGCGACAGCCCCGACTGGAACCGGGCCGCCCGGCTGGTCGGCAGCACATGATTCGATCCGGCGACATAGTCGCCCAGCGCCTCCGGCGTGAACCGCCCCAGGAAGATCGCCCCGGCATGACGCACCGAAGCGGCCAGGATTTCGGGATCAGCCGTGCAGAACTCCACATGTTCCGGCGCAATCTGGTTGACCAGCTCAGCACTGACCGACAGCGGCGCGATGATGATCGCCCCGTGATCGCGCCAGCTGGCGGCGGCATCCTCCGCCGTGGCCAGGTCAGGCAGCCGCCTCTGCAGGGCCTCGACGACCAGATCCGCGAAGGCCTCGCTGTCGGTGATCAGGATCGACTGGGCGGCGGGATCATGCTCGGCCTGCGACAACAGGTCACCGGCGATCCAGTCGGGATCATTGTCGGAATCGGCCACCACCACGATCTCGGAAGGTCCCGCCAGGGCGTCCAGACCGACCACGCCATAAAGCCGGCGCTTGGCGGCGGTGACATAGGCATTGCCCGGCCCGACGATCTTGTCCACTGGCGCGATGGGGCCGGCGCCATAGGCCAGGGCGGCCACGGCCTGGGCGCCGCCGATCCGCCAGATCTCGGTCACCCCGGCCTCCCGCGCCGCGGCCAGCACCGCCGGCTCCAGCCGCCCGGGCGGCGTGACCATGGCGATCCGGCCGACCCCGGCGGCCCGGGCCGGGACGCAGTTCATCAGCACGGTCGAGGGATAGGCGGCGCGGCCGCCCGGCACATAGACCCCGACCGAATCCAGCGGTCCCCAGCGCCAGCCCAGCTCCACCCCGGCCTCGTCGGTCCAGCGCTGGTCCGCCGGTCTCTGCCGCTCGTGATAGGCGGCGATCCGCGCCGCGGCGAAGGCGATGGCCTCTCGAACCTCGGGAGCACATTGCGCAACACCCGCCTCGATGTCCTCCGGCGTGACCCGCACGGTCTCGGCGGTCAGCTCCACCCGGTCAAAGCGCCGGGTGAATTCGAACACGGCCTCCAGCCCATCGGCCTTGACCGCAGCCAGGACGGCGGCTGCGGCGACGTCCACATCCTCTGGCCGCCCCCTTGGCTCGGCCAGGAAGGCCGCAAAGGCGGCGGAAAACTCGGGATCGGCGTGGCGGAAACGGCGCATGCGGCTGACTTGGCGAGTTTGGCCGTCAGATCAAGCCCAATCGCGCCGCCATCGTTCTGTCCCCGGCGACCTCAGTCCTCGTGGACAGGGCGTCGGGGTGTCGGCCAGGGCTCGGACAGATCTGCAAGCACGGCATCGATACAGTCGACCGTCACCCGCAGCTGGCCGCCCCCGGACAGGGTCAGGACGATGACGCCGCCCGGCGCCTCTCCCGGTTCGAAGTCCACGGCCAGAAGGGAGACCACGGCGTCCGGCGCATCCCGGCGCAGACGCTGGCTTTTCATCGCCAGGACATCATTGATCTGCAGGCCGGCCCGCACCCGCTCGCCCGCCCGGGCAGCCTTGCGTCCCCCGGCTTCCCAGCGAAACCGGTTAAGCGCGATCGTCAGGCTGCGCCCGTTTGGCGACAGAGCGATGTCGCCGACCCGCGCCACGGCGTCCTGCAGGGCCGCCGAGATGACCGCCAGGTCCTCTGCATCCTGGGCCAGAAGCTTCAGCCCGCCTGCGCCACCCTGCCCGCTCATTCGTCGGAAGAACCATCGCCCTTGATGCGGCGGACATTGGCGCCGCAGGCATTGAGCTTTTCTTCCAGCCGCTCGAACCCGCGGTCGAGGTGATAGACCCTGCTCACGGTCGTCGATCCCCGGGCGGCCAGGGCGGCGATGACCAGGCTGACCGAGGCCCGAAGGTCGGTGGCCATGACCTGGGCGCCTTCCAGATGGTCGACCCCATGGACCCGGGCCTCGCCGCCGGACACGGCAATGCTGGCGCCCAGCCTTGCCAGTTCCGGGGCATGCATGAAGCGGTTCTCGAAGATGGTCTCGCGAATCACGCTCTCCCCGTCCGCCAGGGTCATGAGGGCCATGAACTGCGCCTGCAGGTCGGTGGCGAAGCCCGGATAGGGGGCGGTGTCGATGTCCACCGACTTCAGTCGCGCGCCGTTGCGGCGGATGATGACCCCGTCATGGGTCCGCTCGACCCCGACATCGGCCTCTTCCAGCTTGACCAGCAGGGCCTCGATCAGGTCGGGCCGGGTATTGGTCAGCCGCACCTCGCCGCCGGCCATGGCGGCGGCCACGGCATAGGTCCCCGCCTCGATCCGGTCGGAGATCACCGCATGGGTGGTCCCGCCCAGCCGGTCGACGCCGGTGATCTGGATGGTCGGGCTGCCGGCCCCGCTGACACGCGCGCCCATGGCGTTCAGGCAGAGGGCCAGGTCCTCGATCTCGGGCTCGCAGGCGGCATTGTTCAGCACCGTCTCGCCCCGGGCCAGGACGGCGGCCAGCATGGCATGTTCCGTCGCCCCCACCGACACGAACGGGAAGGTGATCTCCGCGCCCCTCAGGCCCCGGGGGGCCTGGGCATAGACATAGCCCTCATGCAGGTCGATCTGGGCGCCCAGCGCCTCGATGGCCTTCAGATGCAGATCCACGGGCCGGGCCCCGATGGTGCAGCCGCCCGGCAGGGAGACCTTGGCCTGGCCATTGCGGGCAACCAGGGGGCCCAGGACGTTGAAACTGGCCCGCATCTGGCGGACCAGGTCATAGGGCGCGAAATGGCTGAGGATTTCCGGCGTGTGCAGCAGGGTCTCCGGACCCGCCTCCCCGTCCCGCTCCTCGATCCGGGTTCCCAGATGCCGCATCAGCTTGCCCAGGAACCGGGTATCGGCCAGGCGCGGCATGTTGGTCAGGCGCAAGGGCTCATCGGTCAGCAGACTGGCGACCATCAGCTTGATGGCCGAATTCTTGGCGCCGCTGATCGGGATTTCCCCGTTCAGCCGGGCGCCGCCCACGATGGCGATGCTGTCCATCCATCCTCTCTAGATCTGCAACGCGGCGGTGCTCGCCCCGGCAAAAGTCATCTGTGGTCGGCGGCATAGCGGGCGCAAGGCCCCGGCGCCAGTGACCAGGGTCAATTCCCCGTCAGGACGCATCCTTGTCCGCTGGCGGGCGACTGGCTGCCTTCCGCCGGCGAAGATTGGTGCGCAGGGCGGCGGCCAGTCTGGCCTCCCTCTGCTGCTGCTCTTTCAGGGTTTCCGGGCTCGGCTTGGACATGCCGGGAACAGGTCCTCGACAATCAAATTGGGTCAAGTCGATTTTTCCCTTCTCCTGACCGCCGACATTGGCTATCAGGCGCGCCTCGCCTTTTCGCCGCCGTAGCTCAGTGGTAGAGCGCATCCTTGGTAAGGCTGAGGTCGGCAGTTCAATCCTGCCCGGCGGCACCAGGCCTGTTTCGTTCGTCCAGCATCAGATTTTCCGCTCCAGCGGAACCACCGTCTGTTCGTTCACCAGGAACAGCGGCGAGCTTGCGAGGTCGATGAACCGACGCTCGTCCTCCAGCAGTTCCAGGGCCGCCGTCCGGGCGGCCGGGTCCGGATTGGCCATGTCTTCCAGGCTGTCCCACCACAGCTCGGCGACCCCGTCATAGGCCGGCGGTCCGGCCCGGGAGGCGGCCATGGCGGCGAAGGCCTCATCGGGCAGGGTATGGCTCTGGACGTAGCGCTTGATCCGCAGCAGCTCGGCCCGGGCCGCCACCAACGGCGCATGGGTCTCCCGCCAATAGGTCTGGAACTCATCCCGGCTCAGATGGGGCAGCCGGGTCAGGCAGAAACTGATCTTGATCATGGGGCGCGTCCTGTCGGGGATGTTGAAGCCCGGCCAGACTGCGCCGCCGTCGTCAGGCCCCGCAAGCCAGACCTAGGGTCAACCCTTGACCAGCTGCCCGCCGAAATAACCCGCCGTCGCCACGGCCGCCGTGACAAAGGCGCCCCAGGCCAGGTCGGCCGCCACCACCGTCCAGGAAAACCCGTTCAGGGTGGCCATGTTGGTCAGGTCATAGGTCGCATAGGCCACCAGCCCGAACGCCGCCCCGGTCAACAGCGCCGTGGTCCAGGACCCGGCCATCAGTCCCGGCCGCACTGCAAAATACAGGGTCCCGGCCAGATAGGTCATATAGAAGGCCACCGCCGCCACCATGTTGGGCTTGGCCAGCAACAGGGTCCCGATCTCGCGCTGATAGAGTTTCTGGGCGATCACGGCCAACCAGAGGAAATCCAGCAGGATGAACACGACCCCGGAGGCGATGAAGGCGGCGATATAACGAAGCATGGCGGGTTTCCTGAGAGCGTTTGTCGACAGAACTAGCGCGCAGAAGCCGGAGTTCCAAAATTCCGATGCACCGTCGCCTCATGCGAACCCACCCCTGGCGTCACCCCGGCCGAATCGCAGCGCAGAGCCGGGGCCCAGGGTTGCGGGCCCGGCTCTGCGCTGCGCTCCGGCCGGGATGCCGCAGCAAACGCAGGACGGTATCCTAAATTATTGATCCGGTTGCTATTTTTACCTCTCCCACGGGGAGAGGGAGGGGCCCGCGACGCGAAGGCGGCGTGGGAGGGTGAGGGGTTACTGTTCCTCCGGATCGCCCCCCTACCCCGCCATCGCCATCTTCGCCCCGGCGGTGAAGCTGGTCTTTTCGGCCAGGGCGGCCTTGGCCGCCTCGTATTCGGCGGCCAGGCGGTCGACCATCTGGCCGGCGGTGGGGATGTCCTTGACGGCGCCGATGCCTTGGCCACAGCCCCAGATGTCGCGCCAGGCCTTGGCCTCCTGGTTGCCGCCCGAGCCGAAATTCATCTTGGAGGGATCGCTCTGGGGCAGGTTGTCGGGGTCCAGGCCCGCCTTGATGATGGAAGGGCGCAGATAGTTGCCATGCACGCCGGTGAACAGGTTGGAATAGACGATGTCGTCGGCGGCGCTCTCGACGATCATGTCCTTGTAGCCCTCGGTGGCCCGGGCTTCCTGGGTGGCGATGAAGGCCGAGCCGATATAGGCCAGATCGGCGCCCATGGCCTGGGCCGACAGGATGGAGCGGCCGTGGGCGATGGCGCCGGACAGGGCCACCGGACCGTCGAACCATTCGCGGATTTCCTGGACCAGGGCGAAGGGCGAGGTGCCGCCGGCATGGCCGCCAGCCCCGGCCGCCACGGGAATCAGGCCGTCTGCGCCCTTCTCGATGGCCTTGTGGGCGAAGCGGTCGGTGATCACATCATGCAGGGTGATGCCGCCCCAGGCATGGACGGCGTCATTGACATCCTCGCGGGCGCCCAGGGAGGTAATCATGATCGGCACCTTGTATTTGGCGCAGAGCTCGATGTCCTCTTCCAGGCGGTTGTTGGTGCGGTGGACGATCTGGTTGGCGGCGAAGGGCGCCGAGGGGCGGTCCGGATTGGCCTTGTCCCAGGCGGCCAGTTCCTCGGTGATCTGGGCCAGCCATTCGTCCAGCTGCGAGATCGGCCGGGCGTTCAGGGACGGAAAGCTGCCCACCACCCCGGCCTTGCACTGGGCGATCACCAGTTCCGGCCCGGAAATGATGAATAGCGGCGAGGCGATCACCGGAAGGCGAAGGCGGTCGCGCAGGATGGGAGGCAGGGCCATGGGAGCGTCTCTCTGAAAACGTGGTATACGCTGTAAATAGATCAGCCCCCTGGACCCGGCAAGGGGCCAAAACAGTTGCCGCAGGGGCGCCCGGACCCAGCGCAACAAGGGTCTTGCGCGACGATTGCGGCTCCCTGTTCGCTTGACGCTCCTTACGTCAAAAGCGCATGACCCGGCCCACGATCGACCCTCTTGCATTGGGAGACTTCGCCTTGAGCGGACCTGTCCTGTCCCTGGCTGACGACTTTGAGCCCGCGCCCCGCGCCGAATGGCTGGCCCTGGTGGAAAAGACCCTGAAAGGCCAACCCTTCGAAGAGGCCCTGGAAAGCCGCACCCTGGGCGGACTGAAGATCGAGCCGCTCTATCTGGAGGGCCCGGCCAATCCCCGCGACCTGCGCCCCCGGGACCGCGACCGGCCCTGGGATCTCCGGACGGTGACCGCCCATCCTGATCCGGCCACGGCGAACGCCGAGATCCTGAAGGATCTGGAACAGGGGGCCGCTTCGGTCCTGGTGAAGATCGATCCGCAGGGCCTTGCCGGCGTGGCGGTCGGCGACGCCGCCGGCCTGGCCCGCGCCCTGGACGGGGTGATTCTGGACCTCGCCCCGGTGGCGCTGGACGCCGGTTTCCTCGGCCCCAAGGCGGCCGACTGGCTGGCGACCCTGGCCAAGGCGGCGCCTGGCGCCCCCCTGACCTTCCATATGGATCCGGTCTCGGCCTTTGCCCGCAGCGGCGCCAGCCCCGGCCCCATGGAAAGCCATCTGGTCTCGGCCGCCACGGTGGGCGCGCGGCTTCTGGACATCCATCCCAAGGCCAGCCTGATGCTGGCCAGCGGCTCTGTCGTCCATGAAGCCGGCGGCGGCGAGGTGGAGGAACTGGCGGTGATGATCGCCGCCGCCGCCGCCTATGCCCGGGCCCTCGTCCGGGCCGGCCTCACCATGGACCAGGCCTTTGGCGCCATCACCCTGGGCCTCAGCCTGGATGGCGAATATTTCACCGGCATCGCCAAGGTGCGCGCCGCCCGGGCCCTCTGGGCGCGGTTGACCGGCGCCTGCGGGGTCTCGGGCCCCGCGAGGATCGAGGTCCGGTCGTCTGGCCGGATGCTGACCCGCAAGGACGCCTGGACCAACCTGCTGCGGATCACTGCCGCAGGCTTTGCCGCCGCCGTTGGCGGCGCCGACAGCATTGTCCTGGGGGCCTTTACCGACGCCCTTGGCCTGCCCAACACCTTTGCCCGCCGCCAGAGCCGCAACACCCAGCTGGTCCTGATGGAAGAGGCCCATCTGGGACGGGTGGCGGATCCGGCCGGCGGTTGCGCCTATCTGGAAAGCCTGACCGACCAGATGGCCCGCAGCGCCTGGACGCGGTTCACCGCCATGGAAGCCGCCGGAGGGATCATCGAGGCCCTGTCCGGCGGCGATGTCGCCCGGGCCGTAGCCGAAACCCGCGACGCCTGGCTGGCGGCGCCCGGCAAGGTGCTGGGGGTCAACGCCTTCCCCATCAAGGACCAGGCGCCCATCGCCGTGGAAACGCCCGACGCCGCCGCCTTTGCGGTGGCCGGCCCGGAGGTGCGCCTGCCCGGCCCCTCCGCCGCCTGCCCGCCCCTGACCCCCATGCGGCTCGCCGCCGCCCTCGAGGAGGCCTGAACCCATGTCCGCCTTCCCCAATTTCGCCGACCTGCCCTTCGACGCCGAGACCCCCGAGGCTGCCGCTGCTGCGCCGTCCGGCCCCGCCTGGGAAACCCCGGAAGGGATTTCCGTCGCCCCCGCCTATGGGCCGGACGACGTCGCTGGCCTTGACTTCCTGACCGGCTATCCGGGTGTCGCCCCGTTCCTGCGGGGCCCCTACCCGACCATGTATGTCACCAACCCCTGGACCATTCGCCAGTATGCCGGGTTCTCCACGGCCGAGGACTCCAATGCCTTCTACCGCCGCAATCTGGCGGCCGGTCAGATGGGCCTGTCCGTGGCCTTCGACCTGGCCACCCACCGGGGCTACGATTCCGACCATGAGCGGGTGAAGGGCGATGTCGGCATGGCCGGCGTGGCCATCGATTCCATCCTCGATATGCGCACCCTGTTCGACGGCATCCCGCTGGACAAGATGAGCGTCTCCATGACCATGAACGGCGCCGTGCTGCCGATCCTGGCCCTCTATATCGTGGCGGCCGAGGAGCAGGGCGTGTCGCCCGAGAAGCTATCGGGGACCATCCAGAACGACATCCTCAAGGAGTTCATGGTCCGCAACACCTACATCTATCCGCCCCTGCCTTCGATGCGGATCATTTCCGACATCTTTTCATATACTTCGGCCAAGATGCCGAAGTTCAATTCCATCTCGATCTCCGGCTATCACATGCAGGAGGCCGGCGCGACCGCCGACCTGGAACTGGCCTATACCCTTGCTGACGGCATCGAATATGCCCGGGCCGGGGTCGCCGCCGGCATGTCCATCGACCAGTTCGCGCCGCGCCTCAGCTTCTTCTGGGCCATCGGCATGAACTACTTCATGGAAGTGGCCAAGATGCGCGCCGCCCGCCTGCTCTGGGCCCGGCTGATGAAGCGGGAGTTCGATCCCAAGGACAGCCGCTCCCTGTCCTTGCGCACCCACAGCCAGACCTCCGGCTGGTCCCTGGCCGCCCAGGACGTCTACAACAACGTGCCCCGGACCTGTGTCGAGGCCATGGCGGCGGTCAATGGCCAGACCCAGAGCCTGCACACCAACAGCCTGGACGAAGCCCTTGCCCTGCCAACGGATTTCTCCGCCCGGATCAGCCGCAACACCCAGCTGTTTCTGCAGATGGAAAGCGGCACGACCCGGGTCGCCGACCCCTGGGGCGGCAGCTACTATGTCGAGAAACTGACCCACGACCTGGCCGCCCGGGCCCTGACCCATATCGAGGAAGTCGAGGCCCTCGGCGGCATGGCCAAGGCCATCGACCAGGGCCTGCCCAAGCTGCGGATCGAGGAAGCCGCCGCCCGCACCCAGGCCCGGATCGACGCCGGAAAGCAAAGCGTCGTCGGGGTCAACCGCTACCGCCCGGAGGTCGCCGACGACATTCCGGTGCTGAAGGTCGACAACAGCGCCGTGCGCACCGCCCAGCTGGAAAAACTGAAGCGTCTCAAGGCCGAACGCAATGAAGCTGAGACGATTGCCGCCCTCGACGCCCTGGAGGCCGGAGCCCGCAGCGACGGCAACCTGCTGGAGCTCGCAGTCAATGCCGCCCGGGCCAAGGCCACCGTCGGCGAAATCAGCTATGCGCTGGAAAAGGTGTTCGGCCGCCACCGGGCCGAGATCAAGTCGATCCAGGGTGTCTATATGGCCGAAGCCGGCGACAACGCCCTGGTGCAGCGGGCCCGGTCCATGGTCGAGGCCTTTGAACAGGCCGATGGCCGCCGGCCCCGTATCCTGATCGCCAAGATGGGCCAGGACGGCCACGACCGGGGCCAGAAGGTGATCGCCACGGCCTTTGCCGACCTGGGCTTCGATGTCGATATCGGGCCGCTGTTCCAGACCCCGGCCGAGGCTGCCCGCCAGGCCGTCGAGAACGATGTCCATGTGGTAGGCGCCAGTTCCCTGGCCGCCGGTCACCTGACCCTGGCGCCGGAACTGAAGGACGAGTTGGCCAGACAGGGCCGGCCCGACATCATGACGGTCATCGGCGGGGTCATTCCCCAGCAGGATTGGCCGGCCCTCGAGGCGGCCGGCGTGGCGGCCATCTTCCCGCCGGGCACCGTGATCGCCGAGGCCGCCATCGATCTGCTGCAGAAACTGAACCGCCAGCTGGGCTATGAACAGGCCGTCGCAGCGGAATAGCCGGCCCAATCTGTCAGAAAAATGACACCCGCAAGGCGAACGAAACACCCTTAACAACGCCCTCGATGAGAGTTAACCTTTCGTTAGGCCTGCGGGCTAAACGGGGGGATGCGTCATGGGGCCTTGGCGACCAATTGCGCTGTCGGGACTATTGTTTGCAGTTCTGACACTGCCGGCGGCGTCCCAGACAGCCCCGCCCTCGCCAGCGAGCGGCCCGGGCACGGCGAGACCGACCGCCGACCAGCCACGGTTCCAGGCCCAGACGGCTCCAAGGGTGACCAGGCCTCCTCCGCAACGCCAGCCGGAACCGGGCGCCCAGGGCGGCGCCCCGCAGGGCGGGATCGACTGGAAATCCGCGGTGACCGGCGCCCGTCGATCCGAAGGCGATCAGGCGCTTCTGGGCAAGATTGACCGCGACGCCATCGACAGGACCGCGGTTCCCATCCTGCTGCCAGCCGATCCGGCCCTGACCGGCAATGCCCGCCTCTACAGTTTCGGTGACTATTACAGCCTGACCGCAGACCTGTCCGGGGTGGGCGTCTCCCTGACCGGAACCACCACGACCGTCACCCTGCCAGCCCAGTCGCCGCTGAAGATGTCCGCCGATGCGCCCGAGCAACTGGTCATCCAGCGCACCGTGGACGGCCAGCTGGCCAGTTTTGTCCGGTTTGGCGTCCTCTACACCGTGGAGGTCCGGTGCGACGATCCCAAGGACGTACGCTGCCGCAATGACGGTCTGGTCCGCCAGATACAGAGCCAGACCAATCGCGTCGTCATGGGCCAGGCCGCAAGGCAGGCCGCCGGGCTGGGGGCTAGGCCATGATCCGTAGAACACTGCCTCTGCTGGCCGTCCTGGTCCTGACCCTCGGGGTCACTGCCTGCGGGGACAAGAAGCCCGCCGCGCCGTCCACGCCCGCAAGCCCTGCCCAGCCGGCCGGTCCAGGGGAGCCTGTCGCCGAAAACGCCGGCGATGGCGGTTCGGAACAGCTGCCCGACGAGCCCCTGCCCACCGACCCGGTCGATCCCGTGGCCTCGCCGCAACCCACCCCGCCCTCGCCGCCCGTTCCCATCGATTTTGCCCATAACGAGGCCGGGTCGCTGATCCCGGGGTCGGGCTCGGGCTATCTGGACCGCACGGTCTGGTCGCCGCAGATGTGTTTCCCCTTCGAGGAAACCGCCTACGCCAATTCCCAGGTCCATGGCCCTGGCGGCTACAAGGGACCGGCGGGGACCAGCCAGTGCAATGCGGCCGCCTACAGCCTGCCCTGGCGGGACAATTTCTGCGAGACCCGTGGCTATGCCAGCCCCCTCTGCGCCAATGGCAAGGGCCATCAGGGCCAGGATATCCGCCCTGCCACCTGCAAGAAGGGCGTTCACTGGGTCGTGGCCGCCGAGGCTGGCACCATCACCGACATCGGGTCCTATAGCGTCACCCTGACCGGGTCAGCTGCGCCTCACCGGGTCTATCGCTATCTGCACCTGCAGATGTCCACCCTGTCGGTGGCCGAGGGGGCCAATGTGGCGCGCGGCGCCCGTCTTGGCCGGGCGTCCAACGACTTTGGCAGCACGCCCACCACCATCCACATGCATTTCGAACTTCGCGCCGGGGTGGCGGGAGTCAGCACCGATGGCAAGCCGGTGATGGTCCACACCTTCCTGCCGCCCTATCTGAGCCTGGTGGAGTCCTATCGCCGCAAGATCAATGGCGGAAGCTGCAGCTGAACCCGGCGCGCGAGGCGGTCAGACCGCCGGCATGACCTTGCGGCCCTTCTTGCGGGCTCGCCGGTTCAGGGGCACGTCGGCCGGCGCGCCATGGCGGTCTTCCACGTCCTTCTGCAGGGCGGTGGCGGCCATCAGGTGGCCCTGCCAGAAGAAGTCCACCGCGTCGCCGAGCACCGGGATTTCCGACGTCAGGGCGTCGACCCCCAGATAGGTCAGCATGCGGGCCAAGGTCAGGAGCGACACGCCCGCCAGAACGCCCTGGACCAGCAGGAACCCTCCGGCGGCCAGGCTGTAGACGATGCCCACGCCCGGTATCCAGGTCAGCAGGCCGTCCATGCCGATACCGAACGGGCCGATGCCGATCACCCGGTCAGAGACCTTCTTGATCGTTTCGGCGTTCTTCCAGGCACTATGGGCGCGTTCGCGGCTCATGATGGGGAAAGCCTATACCGACACCATGGGTTCCCGCCAGTGGGCGCCGGCAGACCCGTGTGAACTTCAGCTGGCCTGAATCAAGCCGCCCCAACCAAACCCAATGAATCAAGCCCGGAGACTCAGGCAGCCGGGGCGGCGGGCTTCTTGCGCCGGCCTTCGCCGCCCAGGAAAACCACCCGGCGGCTTTCCTTGCCGGCCCGGACCCGGGCCATCAGGTCACGATATTCCGCCGAGTTGAGCGCCTCCTCGCGGGTGCCCTCGAAATAGATGGTCTCTTCCATATGCTTGAGCAGCATGTCCGCCGACCATTTGTGGCCGGTGAACAGGACGTCGGCGATGGAGCCCAGCTTGCCGGTCAGGGGCGCGATGGTGTCGACGGCCAGTATGCCGGTCATCTGGACCAGCACCATCGGCGCCGCCTTGGCCCGGATCCCGTCCAGCAGCAGGAGCAGCCCGGCCATGAGGCTGTAGATGGCGCCGGCGCCGGGCACGAGGTTCAGGACTGCGTCCAGACCCACGCCCAGGGGGCCAACCCCAACGACGTTGTCCGACAGTTTCTTGGTCCGCTCGATGCTGCCGCGAATATTGTGCAGGTCGAGATGGGTCCGGGCGACGATCATGGTTTGGCTCCGCGTGCCACAACGGCGCCTCCCGTCGGATGCGCCTGCCCACTCTGCATCAAGCAGGCCGGGGGATGGAAGGGGCGGCGGCCGGAATTCCCCTTTTGGCCTAGACCTGTGGCCTTCCCGTTCGCGCAATGCGGGAACCCTGGGCGTCTGTGACGATTCTGCACAGGATGAATGACATGAAGCCCAGGCCCGCCATTCTGGCCCTCGATCCGGACCATGATACCTTCGGCCCCCATGGCGCGGTGATGATGGTTTCGGTTTCGGGAACCGCCGTGGTCCTTTAGAGCGATCGGCGTGAAGCCCATGCTCGATCTTGATGACCTTGAACGCCGTGTCTCCGCAGGAGAACGGTCCGCCCTGGCCCGGGCGATCACCCTGGTGGAAAGCCGCCGGGCAGACCACCAGGCATTGGCAAGGGCGCTGCTGCAACGGCTCATGCCCCGCACGGGCGGCGCCCTGCGCCTGGGAATCACGGGGGTTCCCGGCGCCGGCAAGTCGACCACCATCGAGGCCTTCGGCTGCAACCTGACCGCCATGGGGCATCAGGTGGCGGTCCTGGCCGTCGATCCGTCATCCACACGGCATGGCGGGTCCATCCTGGGCGACAAGACCCGCATGGAACGGCTGGCGTCCGACCCGGCCGCCTTCATCCGTCCCTCACCGTCAGGTGGAGAACTGGGCGGGGTGGCGCGCAAGACGCGGGAAGCCATCCTGCTGTGCGAAGCAGCGGGCTTTGACATCGTCATCGTCGAGACCGTCGGGGTCGGCCAGTCCGAAACCGTGGTTTCCGACATGGTGGACCTGTTCATGGCCATCCTGATCCCGGGCGGCGGCGATGAACTTCAGGGCATCAAGAAGGGCCTGATCGAGATTGCCGACCTGATCCTGATCAACAAGGCCGACACCGACCCGGCCCGGGCCGAGCGATCCGCGAGGGAGTATCGAAACGCCCTGCATATCCTGTCACCGGCCCATCCGGACTGGACCCCGCCGGTCCTGACCGCCTCGGGCCTGAACAATCAGGGCCTGGACCAGCTCTGGAGCCAGATCCGGCGTCACCGGGAGGTCATGACAGCCAATGGAGCCCTGGTGGCGCGCCGGGCGGACCAGAATACCCGCTGGATGTGGGCCATGGTTCGAGACAGGCTGGAAACGTCGTTCCGGACCGATCCGGCGGTCGCCGCCCTGGCGCCGGCGCTGGAACAATCTGTCCGGCAAGGCCAGACTCCGGCCTCCGCCGCCGCAGACCAGCTTCTGGCCGCCTTCGACCTCCAATAGTCGGACGAAGAACAGCTCGCCCGATAGAAGGGGTTAATGCCCTGCCAGCGTCTTCGCCTGGGCCACCCAGCTGTCCCGCTCGATCCTGCCCATCAGCTTCATCTCGCTGTCCAGAGCAGCCACCTCTTCCGGTGTCAGGGCGGCGATCTGGGCGAAACGGACAATGCCGCGATCGGCCAGCCGCTGGGCCAGCTTGGGGCCAATGCCGTTCAGCACCGCCAGGTCGTCCATCGGATCGACGCCAGCCAGCGCCTGTTCAACGGCCGCCGGTTCGGCGACCCCGATTTCCGCGGAAGCCGCCACAGGGATCTGGTCTGGCTCAACCACCAGCGCCGGCGCCTCGCTGACAGGATCCGGAACAACCGTCGCGGCGTCCAGCGGCTGGGGCTCGGAGACTGGAACAGCCTCGATTGCCAAGGGTTCAGCGGCCGTCATCTCCGGCGGCGCCTTCAGCCTGGGCATTTCCAGAACCGGCATGGCCGGACGCATCCAGCGGGTCGACCAGAAGGCGACCGCCCCCATCATGGCGGCTGTGCCGATCATCATCCAGAGGGGAGAGGCGGCGCCAATGGGCAGGCGCAGGGCCTTTTCGGCATCGGCGGACAACAGGACGGGCGAGGTCGCAAGGGTCATGGCAGGATCAGTCCAAGCGTTGATTGTGCAATGCAACATAACACAGGGAATCTCGCCTCGCACTTGCGGAATGCTCAGCCGTCCAATCGCCAGAGCTCGCCCTTGCCCTGTCCTTCGCCAAGCCGGGAGACCCAGTCACAGACCTGCTTTAGCGGCGGCTCGATCCCCGCCGGCGGCCGGGCGATGACCAGGGCGCAGCCGTTCATCTTCATGGGATTGTCCAGCGGCCGCAGCCGGCATTCCGCCACCAGGGCGTCCGGAGCCGTCGGCGCGATGGACCTCACAAAGGCGTCCAGGGTCTCGAGGTCCTTGAGCGGCAGCCAGGCCGCGACACAGGCCCTCGGGTTGGCTGGTAGAATCGTTTCCATGACGCTGGCGATCTGGGCGTAGTCGTCGGCCCGCTCGAAGGGCGGATCGATCAGGACCAGAAGCCTGCCCGTGCGTCGCCCTTCTTCCCTGGCGGTCAGGTAGCCATCGGCCAGACGCGCTTCCGCGTTCGGAAAAGGGGCCAGGGTCTCGGTCAGCAGGGCGCCGTCATCTTCGCGAAGCTCGCAGGCCAGATATCGGTCGCGGGGCCTGAGGCGCTGGGCGATGAGACTGGGAGAGCCAGGATAGAAGCGGATAGCGCCTGCCGGATTGCCCCTGGCGACAGCCTGTTTCAGCCCCGAAAAGGGCTCCGGAGCCCTGTCATCCGCCATGAGCCGGAAGATACCCTGCGCCGCCTCGCCGGTTCGACGGGAGAGTTCCCCTGTCAGGTCATAGCCGCCCGCCCCGGCATGGGTGTCGATGACCCGGAGGGGTTCCGGATCGGCCATGAGGGCATCGAGCAGCAGTGTCAGCCCGGCATGCTTGACCAGATCGGCGAAATTGCCGGCGTGAAAGGCGTGACGATAGTTCATGAGCCTGACCGCCTAACGGTTTTTGGCCTCCGGACAAAGCCGTAAAGGCGCAGGGGGCCGGACCGGCAGCGGCCCGAGTTCCGCCAAGTCACCCTTCTATTCCCTGGAATGGCAGGTAAACTGAACGCCAATAACCAAGCCAATTGTCCTGGGAGGGACCCCATCATGGCCGGCGCAAAGCTGCGGTTCGGGGCGTTCATCGCCCCCTTTCATCCCCTTCGCGAAAACCCCACCCTCGCCCTCGAGCGGGACCTGGAGCTGGTCCAGCACATGGACCGCCTGGGCTTCGAGGAGGCCTGGATCGGCGAGCACCATTCGGCCGGCTATGAACTGATCGCCAGCCCGGAACTGTTCATCGCCACGGTCGCCGAACGCACCCGCCACATCCGACTGGGTACGGGCGTTTCCTCCCTGCCATACCACCATCCCCTGATGCTGGCGGACCGGATCAACCAGCTGGACCACATCACCCGCGGCCGGACCATGTTCGGCGTCGGTCCCGGCGCCCTGCCCTCCGACGCCTTCATGATGGGTATTCCGGTCAGCACCCAGCGCGACCGGATGGACGAGGCCATCGATGTCCTGATCCCGCTGCTGCGCGGTGAGATGGTGACGAAGAAGACAGACTGGTTCGAGCTGAACGAAGCGCGCCTGCAGATGACGCCCTTCTCCCGGCCGCATGTCGATATCTGCGTCGCCAGCCAGGTCTCCCCCACCGGCGCCCTGGCCGCTGGCAAGCATGGCGTCGGCCTCCTGAGCATCGGCGCCACCCAGAGCGGCGGCTTCAACGCCCTGTCCTCGAACTGGGCCATCGCCGAACAGAACGCCCGGGAAAATGGCCAGGTCATGGACCGCAGCCAGTGGCGCCTTGTCGGTCCGGTCCATATTGCCGAGACCAGAGAACAGGCCCGGGCCGATGTCCGGTTCGGCCTGGAAGACTGGCTCTATTATTTCCGCGAGGTCGCCGCCCTGCCCCTGGCGCCTTCCGACGGCACCGATCCGGTGGACGCCCTGATCGCCTCCGGCATGGCCGTCATCGGTACGCCCGATGATGCGATCGCCCAGATCGAACGGCTGCAGGCGCAATCGGGAGGCTTCGGCGCCTTCCTGAGCATGGACCACAACTGGGCTCCCTGGGAGGCCAAGAAGAAGTCCTACGAGATGCTGGCCCGCTATGTAGCGCCGCGTTTCCAGGAGCTGAACGTCAATCGCGAGGCCTCCCTGGAATGGGCGGCGACCAACCGGCCGCGCTTCATCGGCGAGGCCATGGCGGCCGTCGGCGCCAGGGTCGCCCAGCACATCCAGAACAAGGGCACGGACAACATCCGCCCGGAAATCCTGGAAGCCATGGGCATGGCCAGCAAGCCGGCGGCGGAATAACACCGGGCGGCCGGAGCCAGGGGCTCCGGCGCCATGGGCAGGAAGGCGCTCCTGCATCACCGGAGCGCTTTTTTGTGGTCTCAGGTCAGGGTCGGATCGACCATCACCTTCACATGGATCTCGGGATCACCCAGGGCGACGAAGGCGTCCGCAACCCCGTCCAGCCCGACCGTTCCGGTGATCAGCGGGGCAACATCCAGCCGCCCCTCGGCGATGTCGGTCAGGGTGGCGGCAAATTCGTCGGGCGTGTAGCCAAGCACGAACTTCATATCCAGCTGCTTGTTGATCGCCAGGGACGGCTCGATCCTGTCGGCCTCCATGCAGACTCCGGCAACCAGGATCTGCGAACCGGGCGGACAGCCTTCGATACAGGCCTGCAGCACGCCTGGCGCGCCGACGCATTCAAACACCACCGATTTACCCTTCAGCTGTCCGGTCATCCGGGCGATCGAATGGCCGGCCAGGGTGTTGGGCACGCCAAAATCGCTCCACCGGTCATGGGGCGAGCCATCGGCCGGATTGACCACCAGGTCAGCCCCCAGCTTCTCGGCCATGCGACGACGGGCGGCCGAGAAGTCGGCGGCAATGACCGGTCCATGACCTTTCAGCTTCAGGGCGGCAATGATCGCCAGGCCGACGGGGCCGCAACCCACCACCAGGCAGACGCTGCCCGGCTCCAGCGATGCTTCGGCCACGGCGTGGGCGCCGACCGCCATGGGCTCGGTCATGGCGGCCAGGGGCGTCGCCAGACCGTTGGGAACCTCCAGCAGCATGGCCTCGGTCAGGATCATCCTTTCGGCGTAACCCCCCGGATAGGTGTTGGAATAGCCCACGGCCTCGAACCCGGTCGCGCTGATATTGACGGGGATGCTGACGACCCGGGCGCCCGGCTTGAAGCGGCCGCCACCCGGTCCGTGATCCAGGATCTCGGCGCAGAACTCATGGCCAAAGACGATGTCCTGTGCGGGATTGAGCCTGTCGCCGCCGCCGGCCCGCCGCGTCATGTCCACCATGTGATCCAGGTGATGCAGGGCGTGCAAATCTGATCCGCAGATGCCGCAGGCAAGCGTGCGCACCAGGGTCTGGCCGGGCCCGGGTTCCAGATCGGCGATCTCGTCGCAGATGAGCTTTCCTGAACGTCTAACCACGGCCCGCATGATGATCTCTCCCTGTCCGCGTCTCTGTCGGTATGGGCCGACGATAGCGATGGATGAGGCGGCGGGAAGTCTGTCCTTGGGGAAGGCGCTGGGGAATCCTTGCCCCTTCCAAGTCAGGCCATCCGGCTGATCAGGCCGGCCAGCCGCCGGACGCCTTCTTCAATCTGCGGGTCAGAGGGCATGGAGTAGCTGAGCCGGATCGTGTCCGGGGCCGCCGTCTCGGCGAAGAAGGGTTCGCCCGGCACGAAGGCCACCCGCTCCTCGGCCAGGGCGCGCTCCAGCAGGATCTTGCCATCCATCCCGCCCGGCAGCTGGACCCAGACAAACATGCCGCCCTGCGGCTGGCTCCAGGTCACGCCGCCCGGCATGTGCCGCTCAAGCGCCGCCAGCAGCACCCCGGCCTTGGCGCCATAGGCGGCGCGCAGCCGCCCCAGATGCTGGTCATAGCCTTCGACAACCGACCGGTGGGCGACCATCTGGTTGATCGTCGAGACGTGCAGATCACAGCCCTGCTTGAGCAGCACCAGCTTTTCGATCACCGCCTGGGGGCCGCAGACCCAGCCGATCCGCAAGGCCGGGGTCAGGGTCTTGGAGAAGGTGCCGCAATAGAGGGTGCGGGCCTGCTCGATGGAACCCTGCCTTTCGATATCCACTGACAGGAGCGTGGGCAGGGCCTCGCCGCTGAAGCGCAGGTCACGGTAGGCGGCGTCCTCGATCAGGGTGATGTCCAGTCCGTCGGCCAGGTCCAGAAGCGCGGTCCGCTCGTCCCGCGTCAGGCTCTGGCCGGTGGGATTGGCAAAATCGGGGACGAAATAGCCCACGGCGCCCTGCGCCCGCGCCAGGAAGGCCGGGTCAGGACTGCCGGACAAGGCGCCTTCCGCCAGATCGATATAGGTGGGCTGATAGGCGTTGAACGCCTGAAGCGCCCCCAGATAGGTCGGCCTGCCGGTCAGGACGGCGTCGCCGTCGCTGAGCAGGAGCTTGCCCAGCAGGTCCAGGGCCTGCTGCGACCCGGCGGTGATGATGATATTGCGCTCGTCGCAGGGCATGCCGTCACGGGTCATCCGCTCGGCGATCCACTGGCGGAGCGGCAGATAGCCCTCGCTGACCGAATACTGCAGGGCCTGGCTGGCGAGAACCGGATCGGCCAGGATCTGTCGATAGCCCGCCTCGATCCGGTCCGTCGGGAACAGCGCGGGGTCGGGAATGCCGCCGGCGAAGGACAGGATGTCCGGCTGGTCGAGCAGCTTGAGCAGCTCGCGGATTTCGCTGGCGCGAATCCGGGACATGCGGTCGCTGAAACGGGCTGACCAGTCTGGCGGCGAGGAAACAGTCATGGCGGGCGTCTTCAGAAGGCCCGCCGCCGGGCATCCTTCAGGATTTCCCGCGCCGCATTGTGACCCGGCGCCCCTGTGACGCCGCCGCCCGGATGGGTCCCGGCGCCGCACATATAGAGGCCTTTGAGGGGCGCCCGGTGCGCGCCATGGCCCAGGACCGGCCGGGCCGAGAACATCTGGTCCAGGGTCAGGGCGCCGTGGAAGATGTCGCCGCCGACCAGGCCAAAGTCTCGCTCCAGGTCCATGGGGCTCTTGATCTGACGACCCAGAACGGACGCCTTGAACCCCGGCGCCCAACGGTCGACCGTATCGATCATCAGGTCCGCAACCTCTTCGCGATGGTCGTCCCAGGACCGGCCGCCGGACAGCACCGGCTGGACATGCTGGCAGAACAGGCTGGCGACATGCTGGCCAGGGGGGCTCAGGCTGTCGTCCAGGGTCGAGGGGATCAGCATCTCGACAATGGGTTCCTTCGACCACCCATGGGTGCGGGCGTCGATATAGGCCCGTTCCATATAGGCCAGGCTGGGGGCCATGATGATGCCGGCGGACATGTGATCGCCGTTCTGCGGCAGGCAGGTGAAGCTGGGCAGCTGGCTGAGCGCCACATTCATCCGGAAGGTGCCCGAGCCGGACCGATAGCGTTCGATCCGCTCATTGAAGTCTGGCGAAAGGACCGCCGGATCGACGAGGTTCTGGAACAGCAGCCTGGGATGGATATTGGACACCACGGCCCTGGCGCGCAGGGTCTCGCCGCTGTCGGTCACCACCCCGACCGCCCGGCCGCCCTCGGTCAGGACCTGGGCGACACCGACCCCGGTGCGGATCTCGACACCTTTCTCGACGCAGGCGCGGCCCATGGCCTGGGTGATGGCCCCCATGCCGCCGATGGCATGGCCCCAGGCGCCCTTGTTGCCGTTCACCTCGCCGAACACATGGTGCAGCAGCACATAGGCAGAGCCGCCCGCATAGGGGGAGGCGTAGTTGCCGACAATGCCGTCAAAGCCCAGCACCGCCTTGATCGGATCGCTTTCGAACCAGCCATCCAGCCAGTCCCCGGCCGATTGCGAGAACAGGGCCAGCAAGTCCCGCCTCGCCGTGGTGTCCAGACTGGAGATCCGCTTGCCGAGCGTCGCGCTCTTGAGCAGTTCCGGCAGGGCCGTGATCAGCCCCCCCTCGACCATGTCCGGCGGGGTCTGCAGCACGAGATCGCGCAGGACGTCGGCAATGACCTCCAGGCGATGATTATAGGCGTCCAGCTGATCGGCGTCCTTCTGGGAGAACCTCGCCACCTGGGCCTTGGTGCGACCGTCGCCGGTCACCAGATAGTCCCCGTCCAGCGGCAGGAAGTTGGAAGCCTTGCGCTCGACGACCTTCAGGCCGTGGCGCGGCAGGTCCATGTCCCGGATGACCTTGGGATTGAGCAGCGAGACGGTGTAGGCCGCCACGCTGTTGCGAAAACCGGGATGGAACTCCTCGGTGACTGCAGCGCCGCCAACGACGCTTCGCCGTTCCAGGATGGTGACCTTCAGGCCGGCGCTGGCCAGGTAGTGCGCGCAGGTCAGGCCATTGTGCCCGCCGCCAATGATCAGGATATCGCTCATAGGTCCCTGTAGAGCCCAGAATGCTGGTCGCGCAACAGGGCCTTCTGAACCTTTCCCATCGCGTTCCGCGGCAGATCGTCCACGAAGATGACCTTCCGCGGCTGCTTGAACCGGGCCAGCCGGTCCGAAAGGGCCGCCAGAACAGCCGCTTCGGTCAGGTCGGATGAGCCGCCCGTGGCGACCACCGCCGTCACCCCCTCCCCCAGGTCTGGATGCGGCAGGCCGATCACGGCGCTTTCCACAACGCCTGGAAGGGCGTCGATCTCGGCCTCCACCTCCTTGGGATAAACGTTCAGGCCACCGGAAATGATCAGGTCCTTGCCCCGGCCGACGATCTGGACATAGCCGTCTGCATCGATCTTCCCCAGGTCCCCGGTAATGAACCATCCGCCGGGCCGAAACTCGGCCGCGGTCTTTTCCGGCATGTTCCAGTAGCCGGCAAAGACATTGGGCCCCTTGACCTCGATCATGCCGATCTCGCCCTGCGATAGAGGCGCGCCCGTGTCGGGATCGGTGATCCGCAGGGCGACATCCGGCAGCGGCGGCCCGACGGTCCCGGCGACCCTGGGCCCCTCATAGGGGTTGGAGCTGTTCATGCCGGTCTCGGTCATGCCGTAGCGCTCCAGGATGGCCTGGCCGGTGCGCGCCTGAAACGCGCTGTGGGTCTCCGCCAGCAGGGGCGCGGATCCCGAGATGAACAGTCGCATGCCGCCCACCGCCGCCCTGTCGAGACCCGGCTGGGCCAGCAGCCGGGTATAGAAGGTCGGAACCCCCATCAGCACGCTGGCCCGGGGCAGCAGCGACAGGACCTCGGCGGCGTCGAACTTCGGCCGGAAGATCATCGCCGCCCCGGCGGCCATCACGACGTTGGTGGCCACGAACAGGCCATGCACATGATAGATGGGCAGGGCGTGGATCAGGACGTCCGCGGCCGTGAATCGCCAGAGTGAAACCAGGGTGCGCGCATTGGCGACCAGGTTTCCATGGTTCAGCATCGCACCCTTGGACCGTCCCGTGGTGCCGGAGGTGTAGCAGATGGCGGCCAGGTCCTGCGCGCTGCGCTCCACCGTGGAGAATTCCGGCGGCTGGCCTTGAGCGAGGTCCGAAAGGCTGCCGGCGCCCCGGGAGTCCAGCGTGGCGACCCGGGCTCCGATCCGCGCCGCCAGGCTTGAAACCCCGGCCTCGACGGCCGGGTCACAGACCACCAGGGCCGGCCCTGCATCGGTCAGAAAGTAGTCCAGCTCGGTCAGGGTATAGGCGGTGTTCAGCGGCAGGAAGACGGCCCCGGCCCGGAGGGTCGCCAGATAGAGATAGAGGTTCTCGGGACTCTTCTCGACCTGGACCGCCACGCGATCCCCGGGCCGGACGCCCAGGCTGACCAGGGCGCCAGCCAGCTGCGCGGTGTGGGCAAGGACATCCTCATGGAGGTCACGCCGGCCATCCGGCCGTTCAAGGAAAAGCTGGTCCGGCCTCGCCGCTGCGGTCAGGGTGTCGAAGAGCAGATTCATGCGGACTTGATGCCATGGCGCGGCCCGTCACGCCACCGGAGGAAGGCCGGGCGCCAGGTCGGCTTCCGCATCCTCGGCGACCACGATCCGCCGAAGTCCGGGACGATCCAGCACCCTGATGCGGCCATAGCCCGGCCGCACAAGTCCCCGGTCGGCCAGTTCGGCCAGCCGCACATTGAGGGTCTTGCGACTGATCCCGATCATCTCGGCCAGTTCGGCCTGGCCAACAACGATGTCCGGCGACGCGCGCGAAAGCATCAGCAGCCGCGACGCCAGCAGGGCCCGGAGCGAAAGAGCCGTCCGCTCGGCCAGGGTCCGGACCATCACCTCAAGCTGGCGATAGATCAGCTGCGACAGATCCTGCCAGAGCCCCGGATGGTCGATGGCGACGGCCCGCAGCGCCCGGTCCGACAGGACAAAGACCAGGCTGTGACCGGTGCTGATGGCTGTGACCAGACGCGGTCCGCCGCCAAACACCGCGCTCTGGCCAATGATCGATCCCGGCGGCAACAGGCCGATCAGGGCGATTCGCCCGCCCGGCGCCCGCGCAAAGGTCCGCAAGGACCCTTCCAGCACTGCCAGCAGTCCGGTTTCCTCGTCCCCCTCGCCATGGGCCCAGATCCCGTCGGCAAGGGCCCGGATCTGGCCCGCCTGCAGCAGGGCCTGTCGCTGGGCCGCCGGCTGGCGGGCAAACCAGCCGAGGCCTTCGAGACGTTTCAGGGCGGCCAGATCTCGTATTGCCATGCCCAAATGTAACGTAGGTTACAATACAGGCGCCAGTCCGGTGGCTGACTGTCGATCAAACCGGAGGACCCGCCCCATGACCCAGACCGTCCTGACCATCGACAAACTTGCCGGCTGCGGCGCCATGGTCAAAGGCGTCGATCTGGCGTCCGTCGACAGCGTCACCGCAGCCGCCCTGAAAAACGCGCTGTTTGAGCATGGCGTGCTGTTCTTTCGCGGCCAGTCCCTGGACCGCCAGGCCCATCTCGACCTAGCCCGCCGCTTTGCCCCCATCGACGTAAACCGCTTCTTCCCGACCGACCCGGATTGGCCGGAAATCGCCAAGGTCGAGAAGGCCCCGGAACAGACCACCAATATCGGCGGCGGCTGGCATACCGATCACTCCTATGACGCCGAGCCAGCGCTTGGATCCATCCTTGTGGCCCGCGACCTGCCCGCCAGCGGCGGCGACACCCTTTTTGCCGACATGTACGCGGCCTATGACGCCCTCAGCCCGGACATGAAATCGCGCCTGAAGGACCTGCGGGCCGTACATGGCTCAGCCCATGTGTTTGGGGCCGGCGGCGCCTATACCAACACCGATCAACAGGCCCTCAGCGGGTCCAGGGAGACGCCGGAAACACTGCATCCGGTGATCATCCGCCACCCGGGCAGCGGCCGCCCCGCCCTCTATGTCAATCCGGCCTTCACTCTGCGCTTCGAAGGCATGAGCCGGGAAGACAGTCAGGCCCTGCTGTTCGAGCTCTATGCCCACGCCATCGACCCGTCGCGGGTCTATCGCTTCGTCTGGGAGCCAGGCTCGGTCGCCATCTGGGACAACCGCGCCACCTGGCACTTTGCCCTGAACGACTATCACGGCCAGTACCGTCTGATGCACAGGGTCACCATGGCCGGCGAGGCCCTGCAGGCGGCCTGAGGCATGAAAAAGGCCCCCCGGCTTTCACCGGAGGGCCCTTTTCAGAACCATAACCGAGCGATCAGGCGGCGCCGGCGCCGCCCTTCTTCTCGGCATAGATCAGCAGGGGCTGGGCCCGGCCTTCCACCACCTCGGCATTGACCACCACTTCCTCGACGCCCTCGTAGCTGGGCAGCTCGAACATGGTGTCGAGCAGGATGCCCTCCATGATCGAGCGAAGGCCCCGGGCGCCGGTGCGGCGGGTAATGGCCTTGCGGGCCACGGCCGCCAGGGCGTCGTCGGTGAACTTCAGGCCGATATTCTCCATCTCGAACAGTCGGCCATACTGCTTGATCAGGGCGTTCTTCGGCTCGGTCAGGATGGTCATCAGGGCCGCTTCATCGAGATCTTCCAGGGTCGCGATGACAGGCAGACGGCCGATGAATTCCGGGATCAGGCCAAAGCGCTGAAGATCGTCAGGCTCGACGCCGCGCAGGATCGCGCCGGTGCGGCGCTCGTCCGGGTCCGACACCTTGGCCCCGAATCCGATGGAGGTTCCCTGGCCGCGGCTGGAGATGATCTTTTCCAGGCCGGCAAAAGCGCCGCCGCAGATGAACAGGATATTGGCCGTGTCGACCTGCAGGAATTCCTGCTGCGGGTGCTTGCGGCCGCCCTGGGGCGGCACGGACGCCACCGTGCCCTCCATGATCTTCAGCAGGGCCTGCTGAACGCCTTCGCCCGAGACGTCCCTTGTGATGGAGGGATTGTCGGACTTTCGGCTGATCTTGTCGATTTCGTCGATATAGACGATGCCGCGCTGGGCCCGTTCGACATTGTAGTCCGCCGCCTGAAGCAGTTTCAGGATGATGTTCTCGACATCTTCACCGACGTATCCCGCTTCGGTCAGGGTCGTGGCGTCCGCCATGGTGAAGGGAACGTCGATGATCCGGGCCAGGGTCTGGGCCAGCAGGGTCTTGCCCGTGCCGGTCGGACCGACCAGCAGGATGTTGGATTTCGACAGCTCGATGTCGTTGTTCTTGGTGGCGTGGTTGAGACGCTTGTAGTGGTTGTGAACAGCAACCGACAGGACCTTCTTGGCGTGTTCCTGGCCGATGACATAGTCATCCAGGACTTCCCGAATTTCCTTGGGTGTCGGGACGCCATCCTTGGATTTGACGAAGGCGATCTTGTGCTCTTCGCGGATGATATCCATGCAGAGCTCGACGCATTCATCGCAGATGAATACGGTCGGGCCGGCGATAAGTTTGCGCACCTCATGCTGGCTCTTTCCGCAGAAGGAGCAATACAGGGTACTTTTTGAATCGCCGCTGGCGGCCTTTGTCATATCGCTTCTCACACTCCGGGGACGAATGATCGGTGATCAAAGCCCCCTACCCGCGGACCGATCCTGCGAGTCGAAAACACAGGTTACATCAAGCGGGTTTTCCAAACCTTGACATTCCCCGATCCTGCGTCCGGCGGCAAGCGCTGCAATGACACAAAAATGCAGGAACACGCCTTTGGGGTGTCCCCTCTGGACCGGGCTGTCGTCAGACGGCAGATGGTGCCGGACTTGCCGCACCACAAGCGCCCGGACCGGCAATAAACCTTGTCTTGAGACGAATCGTGTTCAAGACCTCTGATAAAAACCAATAATGAGGACCCATGGCCCGCAAGGCTACGATGCTCGGAAGACTGTCCCTCGGCAGTCCGTCCATGACCGATCCCCTTGATGAACTGGGCCTGGTTGCGTTCGATTTTGACGGCACCCTGACAATCCGCGACACCTTTACGGCCTTTCTGGCCTGGCGGGCCGGCCCGGTCCGCTACGCCTTCGGCTGCCTGAGGCTTCTGCCGGCCACGGTGGCCTATCTGTTCAGCCGCAATGCCGGAAAGCTCAAGGCTGCGGCGGTGCGCGAGTTTCTGAAAGGCGCCCGGCTGGCGGACCTGCAGGAACAGGCGAGACGATTCGCCGAAAAGAATTCAGGCAGGCTCATGCGGCCGGATGCTGTCGAGACCTGGCGGCGCTGGCGCTCCAAGGGCGCCCGGACCATCATCGTCACGGCATCGCCGGACTTTGTCATCGCCCCTTTTGCCCGGGGCCTGGGCGCAGATGGCCTGATCGGCACGGAACTGGCTTTTGACGCCGAGGGCCGGGCGATCGGCGTGCTGTCAGGCCTCAACTGTCGCGGCCCCGAAAAGGTCCGGCGGCTGCGCGAAGTCTATGGCGAGGATATCCGGCTCATGGCCGCCTATGGCGACACGGACGGCGACACCGACATGCTCAAGCTGGCCGAAGAGCCGGGCTACCGGATCTTCCGCGGCAAGCCGTGACATGCGCCACGCGACGGCAGAGGCGCTCGACGAACTGGAGCCCCTGCTCCAGTCGATCCGCCTGTTGCCAGGCTTGAAGGAGACGTCCCGGGGCGTCTTCTATCGAAAAGGCCGCGCCTTCCTGCATTTTCACGAAGACCCCGCAGGGCTTTTCGCTGACCTGCGGACCGGCGCCGATTTCCAGAGGCGCTGCGTCAACGCCCCTGAAGATCGCATGGCCCTGCTGGCGGAAATCTCCGACTGGCTGGAGGCCTAGGCCGCCGCTTCAGCCCCATCGCGGGTTTCGTAGACGTGGTCGACCAGGCCCCAGGCCTTGGCTTCTTCCGCACTCATGAAGTGGTCGCGGTCCAGGGTGGTCTCGACCTCTTCATAGGTCCGGCCGCAATGCTTCACATAGATCTCGTTGAGGCGCTGCTTGGTCTTCAGGATGTCCTCGGCGTGACGCATGATGTCGGACGCCTGGCCGCGGAAGCCGCCGCTGGGCTGGTGCACCATGATCCGGGCATTGGGCAGGGAAATCCGCTGGCCGGCCGCGCCCGCGCAGAGCAGCAGCGAGCCCATGGAGGCCGCCATGCCCATGCAGAGGGTGGTCACCGGGCTCTTGATGTATTGCATGGTGTCATAGATCGCCAGGCCGCTGGTCACCACGCCGCCAGGCGAGTTGATGTACATCTGAATTTCCTTCTTGGGATTTTCAGACTCCAGGAACAGCAGCTGCGAGCAGATCAGGGCCGACATGCCGTCCTCGACCGGACCGGTCAGGAAGATGATCCGCTCCTTCAGCAGGCGGGAGAAAATGTCGAAGGCGCGCTCGCCCCGGCTGGTCTGTTCGACCACCATGGGGACGAGATTCATCGCGGTATGCATGTAGTCGTTCATCGCTTGGCTCCCGGTTTCGCACTGCGTGTCGCGAATCGAGCCGCGCCGACGCTCTTGGCCTTGGATATCGGGCGCGGGTTAACAGGATGCAAGGGCGCGGGCGTTCGGCCGCACCATCCAAAGGAAAACGGCCGCCCCTTTCGGAGCGGCCGTCGTCCTTTGGATGGAAGGCGGGATCAGTAGCCTTCGGGCATGTCGTCTTCGGCTTCCAGCTCGGCCTTGCTGACCGGCTTGTCCTCGATGGCCGCCTTGCCGAAGATCAGCTCGACAACCTTGTCTTCATAGAGCGGCGCCCGGAGCTGGGCCGAGGCCTGCGGGTTCTGGCGCAGCAGATCGAAGGCCTGCTGCGGCTGCATGCCATACTGCTGGGCCATGGCCATGGCTTCGCGCTGCAGGGCCTGGGACAGTTCCTGGTCGCTGACCGTCACATTGTTGATCCGGCCGATTTCCGCCAGCACCAGGCCCAGGCGCACGCGGCGCTCGGCGATCTTGCGGTACTCGGACTTCAGCTCGTCCTCGGACTTGCCCGCGTCTTCGTCAGGCAGGTTGTCGCTGGTCTTGTCCTGCTGCACCTGGGCCCAGATGCCCTCGAACTCGGCCTCGACCATGCGCGGCGGCAGGGGGAACTCGTGGCCCTTGTCCAGCTGGTCAAGCAGGGCGCGCTTCAGCTTGAAGCGCGAGGCGCGGCCATACTGGTCGGCCAGGTTCTTGCTCAGCACGTCCTTGAGGGTGGCCAGGTCGCTGAGGCCCAGGCGCGTGGCCAGTTCATCATCGATGGCCGATTCCTTGGGGGCCCGGACCTCGTGAACCTTGACGGCGAACTCGGCGACCTTGCCCGCCAGATTGGCGGCCTGGTAGTTTTCCGGGAAGGTGACGGTGACCGTCACGTCGGAACCGGGCTTTGCGCCGACCAGCTGGTCTTCAAAGCCGGGAATGAACTGTCCCGAGCCCAGGACCAGCTCTGACCCTTCGGCCTTGCCGCCATCAAAGGGCACGCCGTCGATGCTGCCGACAAAGTCGATCAGCAGCTGGTCGTCCGCCTTGGCCTTGGGGGCCTTGCCGGTCCGCGGCTCATAGGTGCGGGCCTGCTTGGCCAGTTCGGTCAGGGCTTCATCGACCTCTTCGTCGGTCGGGGTATAGACGGGCCGGGTCAGGCTGAGGCCCGACACATCGATCGGCTCGAAGTCAGGCATGACCTCGACGGCCAGATCATAGGTCAGGTCGGTGCCGCCGGCGACCACGGCGTCCATGTCGGAGGACGGCGTCAGGTCGGGCTGGGCGGCCGGGCGCAGACGGTTGTCGTCCAGCACCTTCTGGGTGGTTTCATTGAGGGTCTGTTCGATGACCTCGCCCATCAGGGCCTTGCCATAGACGCGGCGCACATGGGCGGCCGGCACCTTGCCCGGGCGGAAACCCTTGATGTTCATCTGGGGCGTGATCTCCTTGATCCTCGCCTCCAGACGCGCCGCCAGCTCACCGGCCGGGACGGTCACACCATAGACCTTGCTCAGGCCTTCTCCGGATTTTTCAACGATCTGCATGGCCAGTCTTTACATTCGGGACGCGCGGACAATCAGCCGCCTGTGGGTCCGCTTTGGAGTGGAACGGGGCGCGCAGACCAGGGCCGACGTGGCTCAGGCCTGCGCGAAGCGGGGGCCCTTATGTCATGGTGACCCCGCAGGGCCAAGCCCCAAGACAAAGGCGACCGGTCAGGGATGGTGCGGATGAGAGGACTCGAACCTCCACGCCTCTCGGCGCTGGAACCTAAATCCAGTGCGTCTACCAGTTCCGCCACATCCGCAGGTCCGAACGCCCTGTATCTTTCAAGCCCCGGCGCGTCGAGGGTGTTTGCGCCGGGGGAAGCGCCCGCGATCATCCGGGGGTTTCCGGCCGCCGCCATGGGATAATCACCGGCGCCGCTTCGAAACCCAGCGAGAGCCCATGTCCCGACCTGCCGCGCCGATGAGAACGCCCGACCGGACGCCGGACAGAACGGGACCGAAATCGGCGACCGCCCGGACAACGGCAGGACCAGAACCGGCGACCACCCGGACAAGCACCGGACAGAACGCCACGTCCGCGACAGGACGGACTCCGCGCCAACCGGGTGGACGAAAACGGCAAGTCGAGGCCGAGGCGCTCAATAAGGCGCATGAATTCAAGAGCTTGCTCGAATATCCAGGTGAAACCATGGCTGCGGCCAATCCGCCAAAACACCCCGCGACGGCGGCTGAAATTTCCGAAGGCGTTTTCTTGAGCGCTTTCGTTGCCCGCTACGCGCCAAAACCGGATGGCGACAGACCGACGCCCACCCGCTTCACCGGGGGTGATCTCCCTTCCCCGCCCTCAGCCCCGCCGGCCGGGAGACGCCGTGGCGAAAAGCCGGGACAGGGTTGCCGGGGCAAGTCCCGGCAGATCTTCGGCGATCAGGCCGGGACCAAACCGGGCGGCGCAATCGCTGTGGATCCAGACAGCGGCGCAGGCGGCGGAAAAGCTCTCCATCCCTTGCGCGATCAGTCCGGCCACGAAACCCGCCAGGACATCGCCGGACCCCGCCGTGGCCAGCCAGGGACTGCCATTCAGATTGACCGCCGTTCGGCCGTCGGGACTGGCAATGACGGTGTCGGCGCCCTTCAGGATCACCACGGCGCCAGCCCGCCGGGCCGCCTCGATTGCCGCCGCGATGCGCTGCGGACATGCGGCCAGCAGGCCGGGGAAGATCCGCTCGAACTCTCCGGGATGCGGCGTCAGGACATCATCCTTGTCGAGCACGGCAAACAGATCGTCCGGACGGTCGGCAAAGACCGTCAGGGCGTCCGCATCCACCACCAGGGCCGCCCCTGTGGCAGTCAGGGCGAAAAGGTTGGCCCGGGTCAGGGCCGTGACCCCGGCGGCCGGGCCGATCACGGCAGCGTCGGTCGAGGCCGCCAGCTGGATCAACTCGGCATCGGAGTCGAAGGCAGACAACATCACGGCCTCCAGAGCCGTGGCATAGACGGTCGCTGCCGCGGGCGAACTGAGCACCGTGACCAGGCCGGCGCCAATCCGCAGCCCGGCCCTGGCCGCCAGCCGGGCGGCCCCGGTCCGATAGGCGTCCCCGCCAACAACGGCCAGTCGACCACGCCGATGCTTGTGGCTGGCGGCCTCGGGCCAGGGCAGTCTCGCCTGCCAGAGCTCTGGATCGTTCTCCACCAGCCCGGTGGAAACCTCGGACAGGCCGATGTCAGCCAGGACCACCTCTCCACAGGCCGATCGGCCGGGCTCGAGCACATGGCCGATCTTGCGGCGGTGGAAGGTGACGGTCAGGTCGGCCCGGAAGGCGGTTTCCCCGACAATACGGCCCGTATCGCTGTCTATGCCGCTGGGCAGGTCAATGGACACAACCGTCTGGGCCCCGGCCGCCCATTTTGCGGCAGCCACCGCCGCACCCTCCAGGGGGCGGGTCAGTCCGGTCCCGAAGAGGGCGTCCACCACCAGATCGGCATGGGGTCCGGACCCGAGCTTGAAGGTGGTTCCATGCCAGCGGCCAGCCATGGCCCTGGCGTCCGGGGTCACGGGCGGAGCCGAGGCCTCGACCCACACATTCCAGCCCCGGCGCTTGAGCAACCGGGCCACGACATAGCCGTCGCCGCCGTTATTGCCCGGACCGCAGAGCACCGCGACCCGGCAATGGCGGTGTCGACTGCGGATGGCGTCGACCACCGCCTCCCCCGCCCTTTCCATGAGGACGACGCCGGGCGTCCCGGCGGCGATGGCAGCGCTGTCCGCCGCCGCCATCTCCTGCGCGTTGAGAATTGCCCGCGCTGTCATGATCTGCCCCTACAACACCTGGGTGGACGCTTCCCGCCCCAGGTCGATAAGGGTCAGGCGGCCTTCAAGTTCCTGGAACGTGGTGACAGAGGTGTGGTCCGGCCGAAATCCCATGACCAGGTCATCACCGCGCACTGTCGAGACGGCGGCGTTGATCGCCACATAATGGCTGAAGACCGCTGTCCGGGGATGAGAGGCTACCGCGGCTGCGACCTCGCGCCGCCAGACTTCGTAGTCCAGATCACCGACCATCTGCGACCAGCGTCCCTGGAAGGCCTTCCGCAGCCATTCGGGCCGATCGGCCGCCGGCATGTCCGACGGCGTCGGAATCTCGCCGACTCGAGGATCGATTTCGACGGTCACGCCCAGCGCGCTGGCGAGCGGCGCGGCCGTCTCGCGGCACCGGCGCAGCGGCGAACTGACCACCTTCAGGGGCCGGAGGTCCGATGGCAGGGCCAGGAGCTTGTCCGCCACCGCCATGGCCTGGGCGCGGCCGGTCTCGTCTAGGCCGGGGTCCGCTTCAGCATCATCGCCCCAGGACGACGCTGGCTTGCCGTGACGGATCATGTAGAGCCGCGTCATGTCTTTCTCCCGGAGCCCGAACGGCAGGATGGATCGTTTGGTCTTAGACTCTGCTTGGATGGCGGGAAAGCCGAACAGTCACCCCGGACCGGTCTGCCAGGGCTCCGGCCCGGCGAATTCGGTCATGGTTCTTGGGGAACGGTTGAAGAGCAGGCTCAGGACGGGTCCCGACCGCGGAACGCCGTAAAGTTCAGCAACGCTACTGAAAGGACGCACTGTAAGTCGGACCGTCCTGACCGGCCATCGTGTTCGATTTGGCGTATCACCCGCGAAACCCACAGTTTCCTGTCGCAAAGGCAGCCAAAGGCTCCTGCTGCCCGATGCAAAAAGTCGATCCATCCCGCCGGAGGGTGGCCTGAATGAAATACGGGCGCACTTTGCCTGCTTTTTGAGCGACACGGCGGTCCATCCGGATGAGCGTTCGAGGGAGAGCAATGCGGCCTTGTTCCCCTGCCCGCCAATGTGTTCGGTCGCCCCAACTGGTCCAGGAACGACATGAAGAAGATCGAAGCCGTTATAAAGCCCTTCAAACTCGATGAGGTGAAGGAAGCCCTGCAGGAGCTTGGCGTGCAAGGGATGACCGTGCTCGAAGCCAAGGGTTACGGGCGCCAGAAGGGCCATACCGAGCTTTATCGTGGCGCCGAGTATGTCGTGGATTTCCTGCCCAAGATCAAAGTCGAGGTCGTGGTCGATGACGGCCAGCTGGCCGGGGCTCTGCAGGCGATCCAGGATGCGGCCCGGACGGGACGGATCGGCGACGGCAAGATCTTCGTGTCCGAGATTGTCGATGTGGTGAGAATCCGAACCGGTGAGAATGGCCCCCAGGCCATCTAGCCCATCACCAATCGATCCAAGAATTTATCAACCTAGGGGATAGGTCAATGACTACCGCCAAAGACATTCTTGCCATGATCAAGGAAAAGGACGTCAAGTATGTCGACGTTCGTTTCACCGACGTGCGCGGCAAGCTTCAGCATGTCACCTTCGACATTGATCTGGTCGACGAGGACTTCCTCGAAGACGGAACCATGTTTGATGGTTCGTCGATCGCCGGCTGGAAGGCCATCAACGAATCCGACATGAAACTGCGCCCTGACCTAGGCTCGGCGATCATCGATCCCTTCTATCAGCAGACCACGCTGTGCCTGTTCTGCGACGTCGTGAACCCGGACGACGGCACCCCCTACAACCGCGATCCGCGGTCCATCGCCAAGTCTGCTTTGGCCTATGTCCAGTCCATGGGGGTCGGCGACACGGTCTATTTCGGTCCGGAAGCCGAATTCTTCTTGTTCGATGACGTCCGCTGGTCGGTGGCGCCGAACAACACCAGCTACAGCTATGACTCCACCGAACTGCCCGGCAACTCGGCCAAGGAATACCCCGAAGGCAACATGGGTCACCGCCCGGGCCCCAAGGGCGGCTATTTCCCTGTCAATCCGGTCGACAGCGCCCAGGACATCCGCGGCGAAATGCTGGCCGTCATGGGCGAACTGGGCATGAAGCCCGAAAAGCACCACCACGAAGTGGCGCCGGCCCAGCACGAGCTCGGCCTGAAGTTCGACACCATGGTCACCATGGCCGACCGGCTGCAGCTCTATAAGTACGTGATCCACAACGTCGCCGCCGCCTATGGCAAGACGGTGACCTTCATGGCCAAGCCGATGTTTGGCGACAACGGCAGCGGCATGCACGTGCACCAGTCCATCTGGAAGGACGGCAAGCCCATGTTTGCTGGCGATCTATATGCCGGCCTGTCGCAGGAATGCCTGTGGTACATCGGCGGCATCATCAAGCACGCCAAGGCCATCAACGCCTTCTCCAACTCGACCACCAACAGCTACAAGCGTCTGGTCCCCGGCTACGAAGCCCCGGTGAAGCTGGCCTACTCGGCCCGCAACCGCTCGGCTTCGATCCGTATCCCGCACGTCGACAGCCCCAAGGCCAAGCGCCTGGAAGCCCGCTTCCCGGATCCGATGGGCAACCCCTATCTGACCTTCGTGGCCCTGCTGATGGCTGGCCTGGACGGTATCGAGAACAAGATCGATCCCGGCCCCGCCATGGACAAGAACCTCTACGACCTGCCGCCCCGCGAGCAGAAGAAGGTTCCGGAAGTCTGCGGCAGCCTGCGCGAAGCCCTGGAAAATCTCGACAAGGACCGGGCCTTCCTCAAGAAGGGCGGTGTCATGGATGACGACTTCATCGACAGCTACATCGAGCTGAAGATGGAAGAGGTCATGCGCCTGCAACTCCACCCGCACCCGGTGGAATTCGACATGTACTACAAGTGCTAGTCTGTCCGTAAGGACCGGTAGATCAGGGGCCGGCAGTCATCTGCCGGCCCCGCTTTCCTTGAAATCATTGGCAAAAATGCCATGCGTCAACACCGGCTGAACCGGGCGGGACTAACTCCTGCCGCCGCCGCCAGGCAGGGGTTGGCATAGGTCTTGTCGTCCGTGCCGCAGACCGGCATGTACTCGCGGGTGCAGGCCCTGGGCTTCTGGCGACAGGCTCCCGCGCCATCCGGAATGCCGATCATCGCTGGCGCGACGTGACAATAGAGACCCTGCTCGCAGGTCAGGGCGGCAATCCCGCCGCAGGTGGCGCCAACCCCGCCGGACGGTCTTGGACCGGAAGGGCCGACAGGACCCCCGGCCGGGCCATCGGCGCCGACAGCCTGACAGCCAAACAGGATGGAAACCGCGATGGCGGCGGTTCCGGCAGCGCGAACCCATTGGACCATGGCGTCTTCCTCGGACCGGGCAGTCCTTCCGCCCGATCTGATTTCTTGTGGGTATTTTTGCCGTTTGTGGGGCAAGGCCGAGCGAACCCTTGATCCTCGTAGCGTTTTCGCCTGTTGTCGATGGTTCAGGCTGCTGGGATGGCTTTATGAAAATCAGATTCGTCGCGGCTCTGGCCGTTGGGACCCTGTGCTTGTCGGCCGGAGCCTGCGCGACCACCGGAACGGCGGCGGTGGCCGCAAAGCCCGCAGAAAAGGGCGAGTCCAGGCCGCTTCCCGCCGGTCTGGACGGCTCGGCGACGACGGCCTTCCCGTCGACCTACAGCCCCCTGCCCTCCACCCCGACCGCCATTGTCGGAGCGACCATCCTGACCGCGGACGGCCGGCAGATCGACCAGGGCGTCCTGCTGATCCGGGATGGAAAAATCCTGGCCGTAGGCGGCGCCGACACGGAAATCCCCGCGAGCTTTGCCCGGATCGACGCCAGGGGCCGCTGGATCACGCCCGGGATCATCGACGCCCACAGCCATCTGGGGGTCTATCCTTCGCCCAGCGTCAGCGCCCGGTCGGATGGCAATGAAGGCACAGATCCCAACACTGCCAACGTCTGGGCCGAGCACTCGATCTGGCCCCAGGACCCCGGTTTCAATCGGGCCAGGGCCGGCGGCGTGACCACGCTTCAGATCCTGCCCGGCAGCGCCAACCTGTTTGGCGGCCGTTCGGTCACACTGCGAAACGTCCCGAGCGTCACCATGCAGGGCATGAAGTTTCCGGGCGCGCCTTACGGCCTCAAGATGGCCTGCGGCGAGAACCCCAAGCGGGTCTACGGCGGCAAAGGACGCTCGCCCTCGACCGCCATGGGCAATGTCGCCGGCTACCGGAAGGCCTGGATCGAAGCCGCCGACTATAATCGCAAGTGGGAAGAGTACCGGGCCAGGAAAGACAAGGGCGAAAAGGCCGACGCGCCCAAGCGCGACCTGCAGCTCGACACCCTGGCCGGGGTCCTCCGCGGCGAGATCCTGGTCCAGAACCACTGCTATCGCGCCGATGAGATGGCCGTCATGATCGATGTGGCCAAGGAGTTCGGCTATCGGATCACCATGTTCCACCACGCCAGCGAAGCCTACAAGCTTGGCCCTCTTCTGGCGAAAGAGAACATCTGTTTCGCCACCTGGGCGGACTGGGCCGGCTTCAAGATGGAATCCCTGGACGGAATCGAAGCCAATGCCGCCATCGCCTACAAGGCCGGCGCCTGCACCGTGATCCATTCCGACGATGAAACCATCACCCAGAGGCTGAACCAGGAGGCGGCGATCGCGATGGCCGCCGGCAACCGGATCGGCCTCAACATAACCCCCGCTGAGGCCATTGCCTGGATAACAGCCAATCCGGCTAAGGCCATGGGGATCGGCGACCAGACCGGATCCCTGACACCCGGCAAGCGAGCCGATCTGGTGATCTGGTCGACAAACCCGTTCAGTGTCTACAGCGTCGCCCAGACCGTGTTCATTGATGGCGCCGTCGCCTTCGATCGCCGCGATCCCAAGTTCCAGCCCAAGTCCGACTTCGAGCTCGGCCAGCCCGGTGAAGGCGCGTTCCACCCATGAGAAACCTTCTTGTCGCCCTCGCCGCTCTGGTTCCGGCTGGAACGGCTTCGGCTGAAACCCTCGCCATCATCAATGCCAGACTGGAAACTGTCTCCAGCGCAGGGGTCATTCCGAAAGGAACGGTGATCCTGCAGAATGGAAAGATCGTCGCTGTGGGCGCCAATGTTGCGATCCCAGCTGGCGCCGTGGTGTTTGATGCAAAGGGCGGCGTGGTTACGCCAGGCTTCATCGCTCCCTCAACAAATCTGACCGTTTCCGAAGTGGATCAGGTGTCCGAGACGCGGGATGACCGATCCGGAAAACTGTCGGCCGGGTTTGACATCCAGTATGGCGTCAACCCAGCCTCGGCGCTGATCCCCCTGGCCCGACAGAGCGGCCTGACCCGAGCCGTTGCCACGCCGGTTCTGTCCAGAGGACGGGATGGTCACCGGGATGACAGCGGCGCGACAGATTTCGCTGGCGGTGGTGGCGGCGGCGAAGGCGACCCTGCGCTGTTTGCCGGCCAGGCCGCGATTGTGAGCCTGGCCTCCGGCCCGACCGATCTGGTGCTGAGCGCCAAAGTCGCCGTGGCGCTTGACCTGGGAGAAACTGGCGCCAGTGCCGCCGGCGGATCGCGTGGCGCTTCGCTGGTCCTGGTCCGGGCGGCGCTTCAGGACGCTCGGGCCTTCGCCAAGAACCGAAGCGGCTATGAAAGCGGCGCGAGCCGCGAATTTGGACTATCCCGGATCGATCTGGAAGCGCTGATTCCTGTGGTGCAGGGCAAGACACCGTTGTTGATCCGGGTGAGCCGCGCTTCGGATATCCGTCAGGCCCTGCGACTGGCCCGTGAAGAGGGCGTCCGGATCATTCTGGAAGGCGCCGAGGAAGGCTGGATGGTGGCCGCGGAGATCGCTGCGGCAGGTGTTGGCGTTCTGGTCAATCCCCAGGCCGATCTGCCTTCCAGCTTCGAGACGCTTGGTTCGCGGCTGGACAATGCCGCAAAGCTGCAAGCTGCTGGCGTTCTGGTGGCCGTCGTTGGCAGCCGCGACTACACAAACCTGCGACAGGCGCGCTTCAATGCCGGGACAGCGGTCGCATATGGCCTGCCCTATGAAGCGGCCATCGCGTCCCTGACGCTCAATCCCGCCAGGATCTGGGGGATGGCCGACCGGGTCGGCTCGCTGGAAAAGGACAAGGAGGCCGATGTTGTGGTCTGGTCAGGCGATCCCCTGGAGACCTCGACCTGGCCCGTCGCCGTGTTCATCGGCGGTGTTCGCCAGCCGGACAGCACCCGGGCCTTTGAGCTGCGCGACCGTTATGCAGCCCCGGCGTCGAGCTATCCTCAAGCCTATGTCAATGGGAGACCTTAAGGGCTCCCCGATGTCGGCTCTACACCGAATGACCGGGTGATACATGGTGCCCGCTGGTTCGACACTGGAAGTCGCCTATCGGAACTACAACAAGATCCGGAATCTTGGGGACGCGATCAACCCCTTGATTGTCGAACATGTTTCAGGCGCACAAGCCGCCTTTGCCTTTGGCGCTGCGCCCCATGTTCTGGGCATCGGAAGCATCATGTTCTCAGCCAACATGCGCTCCCATGTCTGGGGCGCTGGCATGATCAACGACCAGAAGCCCCTCCCCCGTTTTGATTCCAGGAAGGTTCACGCCCTGAGAGGGAAAGAGACTTTCTCCGCGCTTCGACGACTGGGACATGTCATCGGAGACGTTCCCTTGGGCGATCCTGGAATCTTCCTGAACGAAATTGTGGGCCCCTGGACGAGCCAGGAAGACCACAGATATCGCGCTGCCGTGGTTCCGCACCACGCATCCTTCGACCTGCCAGTTTTCAAGACTATGGCCAAAGATCCTTCGCTAACTGTCGTCGACATGATGACAGATGATCCCGACGTACTTTCCAGACTGGCACTGTCGGACGTCGTAATTTCGCAAAGCCTGCATGGCCTGGTGTTCGGTGAAGCCCTCGGCAAACCAACCCTCTGGATCTCGTCCAGCGAGGAAGACCGCTGGACCTTCAAGTTCAGAGATTGGGAGAGCATGCTAGGGCGCCCGCAGGGACGACCCTTTTCTCTCGACGGAACTGTCGAGGATTGGATATCTGCCGCCGAAACCCGGGAATGCGCAATCGACCGGACGGCCTTGCGCGAGGCTTTTCCGCTTGCGGAAACCGCGTACCGACCGGCTGCGCCTCGGCTTGGCTGGCGCGAATGCCTAAAGCTTACGCCGTTTAGAATCGAAGCCGACCCCTATGACGGGCGGGCTGATTACTGGACAGTCGCGGCGTCGGATCACCACGGCGCGTGGGCCGAATCGCTCAAGAGACTCTGGCGAAAGGCGATCCAGGGCCTGGGCTGTCCCGTCTACTCGGTCATCGTGCCGCCCGGTCACAACCCCGATCCGCACCTTCTGGATTTTGCGTGCCGGTTGCTGGATGAAAACACTCGCTATTCCTTTGCCACCCTGGCGCCGGCAACTGCATCCGCAGGGAAACCGACGATCAGTAAAGGCGCCAGGCTATTGGGCGGGCCGATCGTGATACGACCCAACGGTCGGATAGATCCTGCCCAACCCTTCGTCACGATTCGAAACTGATCTGCCCGAACCGGTCCCAGGGCGATCTCTCAAGATCGTCGAATCGCCTAGAGTTCCAATTGAAAATGTCCACGCCTGCCCAGAATTCGCTCTTCGATGAGCTCCCACTCCCCAAGCCGGTCGCCCCGATGAAGGCGCCGTCTCCGGCGGTTGCAGAAGCGACCCGCGAACCCGTCCAGGGCGCCATGCCGCAGTCAGGCTATACCGCCAGCGACATTGAGGTGCTGGAAGGCCTGGAGCCGGTCCGCAAGCGTCCGGGCATGTATATCGGCGGCACGGACGAGCGGGCGCTGCATCATCTGTTCGCCGAGGTGCTGGACAACAGCATGGACGAGGCCGTGGCGGGCCACGCCAAGTTGATCGAAGTGACCCTGGGCGCCGAGGGAGCCCTGACGGTCCGTGACGACGGGCGCGGCATCCCCATCGACCCGCACCCGAAACATCCGGGCAAGTCGGCGCTCGAAGTCATCATGACCGTCCTGCATTCGGGCGGAAAATTTTCCGGCAAGGCCTATGAGACCTCCGGCGGTTTGCACGGGGTTGGCATCTCGGTGGTCAACGCCCTTTCGGAGCGGGTCGAAGTCACGGTCTGGCGGGACGGGTTTGAACACCGTCAGGTGTTTTCGCGGGGCAAGCCTCTGGGCGGGATGGAGCAGATCGCGCCCAGCCGCAAGCGCGGCACGGCCATCAAATTCGTTCCTGACCCGGTGATCTTCGGCGAAGGCGCGGCCTTCAAGCCGGCTCGGCTCTACCGGATGGCCCGGTCCAAGGCCTATCTGTTCCGGGGCGTGCAGATCAAATGGACCTGCGCGGTCGAGCGTATCCAGGACAAGATTCCGCCGGAAGCGGTTTTCCACTTCCCCAATGGCCTGGCCGATTTCCTGGCGGAGCGGGCCGCGGGGATCACCACGGTGACGCCGGAAGCATTCAGCGGGCGGATCGAGCGGACCGGCGAGGCCGGCGCTGTGGAATGGGCCATCACCTGGACGCCCCAGGGATTTGGCGAAGCTGATGGCTTCATCCAGTCCTACTGTAACACCGTGCCCACGCCGGAGGGCGGCACCCATGAGAGCGGCCTGCGCGCCGTCCTGACCAGGGGCCTCAAGGCTTATGGCGAACTGGCCGGCGAAAAGCGCGCCGGAATCATCACAGCCGATGACGTGATTGCCAATGCCGGTGCCCTGGTCAGCGTTTTCGTGCGTAATCCGGAATTCCAGGGCCAGACCAAGGAGCGGCTCAGCTCCATCGACGCCCAGAGGCTGGTCGAGACGGTGATGCGCGATCCGTTTGACCATTGGCTGACCGCCTCGCCCAAGGCTGCGCGGGCCCTGCTGGACTTTGTCGTAGAGCGGGCCGAGGAGCGACTGAAGCGACGGAAGGACCGGGATGTTGCCCGGGCCAGCGCTACACGGAAGCTGAGGCTGCCGGGCAAGCTGGCAGACTGTTCCGGTGAAGCGTCGGAAGGAAGCGAGATCTTCCTGGTCGAAGGCGACAGCGCAGGCGGCAGTGCCAAGCAGGCGCGAAACCGCAAGACCCAAGCGATTCTGCCCCTGCGGGGCAAGATCCTCAATGTCGCTTCCGCCACCGGCGACAAGATGACCGCAAACAAGGAACTGTCGGATCTGATGCTGGCCCTGGGCGTCCAGCCGGGTTCACGGTTCAAGGAAGAGGAACTGCGCTACGACCGGGTCATCATCATGACCGATGCTGATGTCGACGGCGCTCATATCGCTTCTCTGCTGATTACCTTCTTCTATCGGACCATGCCGCAGATGGTGCGAGCCGGCCGGCTGTATCTCGCCCTGCCGCCGCTCTATCGGATCAGCCATGGCGGCAAGTCCACCTATGCACGGGACGACGCCCACAAGGACGCACTGTTGGCCGACCAGTTCAAGGGCAGGAAGCCGGAGATCAGCCGGTTCAAGGGCCTCGGCGAGATGATGGCCAGCCAGCTGAAGGAAACCACCATGGATCCGGCGACCCGGACCCTGGCGCGGGTTACCCTGCCCCGCTCCGAAGAAGCCGTCGAGGCCCTGGTGGAGACCTTGATGGGCCGAAAACCGGAACTGCGGTTCCGGTTCATCCAGGAAAATGCCGAATTCGTCGAAGAGCTGGATATCTAGCGACCGGCCGCTAGCTTCCTGCTAGGCCCCGCTTCACGGAGTATCGCTCGATGGTCGCCTTTATGGTCACCTTTGCCGCCATGACGGCTATCATCGCGGTCCGTTACGTTCTGACGTCCGGCCTGATCTACATGCTTGTCGCGCGCAGGCCCGATGCGCCAAGGCCTCCCGCTGGGGCAGTGCGGCACGAGATTGTCCTGTCGCTGGCCTCATCCGCCATCTATGCCCTGCCGGCCGCCCTGGTGATAGAGGCGTGGAAGTCTGGCCACACACTGCTCTACACTGACATCAACGCCTATCCGCTGATCTGGCTGCCACTATCGGCGGTGCTCTACCTGCTGATCCAGGATGCCCACTACTATTGGGCGCACCGCGTCATGCATCATCGTCGGTTGTTTCGATGGTTTCATGCCGGCCATCACAGGTCTCACACACCGACCGCCTGGGCGTCTTTTGCCTTTGATCTCAGCGAGGCGGCGCTGGTCGCCTGGGTGTTGCCGTTACTCACGTTCATCATCCCGATCCATGTCGGTGTGGCCCTGGGCCTTCTGATCCTGATGACGGCAACCGCGACCCTGAACCACTGCGGCGTCGAGATCTGGCCGGAGCGCTTTGTCCGGGGCCCCATCGGCAGCTGGCTGATCACTTCGACCCATCATGGTCTGCACCACCGTCGCATGCTTACCAATTTCGGGCTGCATTTTCGCATCTGGGATCGATTGATGGGGACCGACGCCATGCCGGAAGCCTCCACGCGGTCCAAACCTGCAGGCGGGTAACATCCATCAAGACCCCCCAAGATGGTCTTGCAATGGTTGTTCAGATTGACTTGCTGGCCCAAACGCCTATGTATCGCCACACTTCGGAGCAGGTCTGGCGAATCCGCGCTGCCCGCTCGCCCAAGCACGGGCGGCTCCGGGACTTCAACAGCGTGACATGACCGATTTCTCAACTCTGGGGCTTTCGCCCCTCACCCTCAAGGCCGTTGCTGACACCGGCTACACCAACGCCACCCCAATTCAGGAACAGGCCATTCCGGTGGCGCTTGCAGGACGGGATGTCCTGGGGATCGCCCAGACCGGCACTGGCAAGACGGCAGCCTTTACCCTTCCCATGATCGACCGACTGGCCGCCGGCCGGTCCAAGGCGCGGATGCCGCGGGGGCTGGTCATCGCCCCGACCCGCGAACTGGCCGACCAGGTTGCCCTCAGCTTCGAGAAATACAGCAAGTACCAGAAGCTCAGCTGGGCCCTGCTGATCGGCGGCGTCTCCTTCGGCGACCAGGAAGCCAAGCTAGACCGAGGCGTCGACGTGCTGATCGCCACGCCGGGGCGTTTGCTGGACCATTTCGAACGCGGCAAGCTCTTGATGACCGGGGTGCAGACCCTGGTGGTCGATGAGGCCGACCGGATGCTCGACATGGGGTTCATCCCCGACATCGAACGCATCTTCAAGATGACCCCGCCGAAGAAGCAAACCCTGTTCTTCAGCGCTACCATGCCGCCGGAAATCACCCGGCTGACCCAGCAGTTCCTCAAGGATCCAATCCGAATCGAGGCTGCCCGTCCTGCCACCACGGCCGAGACCATCACGCAGCATATTGTGCGGGTCCCGATTGTGTCCCCCGGCGCCAAGCGAATGGCGCTACGGTCCCTGGTCGAGCGGGCTGATGTTCGTAACGGGATCGTCTTCTGCAATCGCAAGAGCGAGGTCGATATCGTCGCCAAGTCGCTTAAGGTCCATGGTCAAGACGCTGCGCCGATCCACGGCGACCTGGACCAATCGACGCGATCGCGCACCCTGGACAGCTTCCGCAAGGGCGAATTGAAGCTTCTGGTGGCCTCAGACGTCGCGGCCCGGGGCCTCGACATCCCGGATGTCAGCCACGTCTTCAACTATGACGTTCCGCACCACGCCGATGACTATGTCCACCGCATCGGCCGGACGGGCCGTGCTGGCAAGCTGGGCGAGACCTACATGATCGTCACGCCGGCCGATGACCGGAACCTGGACAAGGTTCTGAAATTGATCGGCAGGGCCCCGGACGAGGTCACGCTCGATCTGGACTGGGCCAGCGCCAAGGACAAGGATCAGCGTCGCAAGGAAATCGAGCGGGAGCGCGGCGGCCCCCGTGGCCGGCCCGATCGCAAGGAGCAACGCAGCCGCGGTCGTCCGGAAACCGAGACCTCCATGGTCGGGATGGACGCCATCGTTGCGCCGGAACCAAGGCCTGGCCCTGAACCGTTGCCGCCGGCCTGGATTGAAGCGGTGTCTCCGGACGCCGAGCCGGCGCCAGCCCGTGAGTCCGCCAGCCGCGAAGATCGGCCAGCTAGGCGCGAGAGAGGTGGGCGAAATCGTGGCCGCCGCGAAGAATCACCCACGGCCGTGGATGCCGAAGCGGCGCCGGTCGAGCGGATGGTCGAGACCCGCACAAAAGAGCCCCGCTCTTCAGAGGCGCGGGCCGAGGTCCGGCCAGATGTCCGCCCATCCGAAGTCCGGGCGGATCGCCGACCAGACGCCGTACGCGGTGTTCGCACCCCCACTCCGCGCGATGATGATGATCGGCGGGTGGTCGGGTTCGGGTCTGACGTGCCGGCTTTCCTCGCCCGCCCGGTTCCCGCATTTTCAACTAGCGATGATTGACGCTATCCGCTCATTGCGAGCGGATCGGCAACGGGCGATCAGTAGCCGAGCGTCTTGTCACAACGCCTGGCCTCTTCAACCAGCGCATCGTGGCCCTGCCCCTCGAGGCTGTTTGCAGCACTTTCCTGAATGGCAGCGGGACTCTGTCCGGCCGGGACGTCGCGCCTCGCCGCCAGAGCGAGGGCGGTACGTTCCCGGTTTCGATCCAGCGCCTTGACCAACGCCTTGTCGCCGCCGCCCTGCTCGATGGCACTGGCTGCGGCTTCGTACGCGGCGAGACATCGAGCCTGCGCCCGGAAGTCCGGGGCGGATGTCTGGGCGAGCACCCCCTGTCCGACCGAAACAGCCAGGACCAAGACTCCGAAGATAGGCGCGCGCATGTTGATCGACTCTGACCCTTCACCGCCAGACCTCTGGCAAGACCGATGTAGCCACCTCTTCATGTCAGAGTTAGGGCGAGACGAGGGCAGGCCTGTAACGGGCCAGATAGCCAGCCTGCCCAAACGTCGGGAGACTCAGTCCGGGCAAGAAACGGCCCGCGACCTCAGCGGCCGATCTGGCCCGCCAGATACTTGCGGATTGCCGGACCATAGGGCGGCCTCATCTGGATCATCGGACCGATATCCTTTTTCAGCTGGGTATAGATCGCCTTGCGATGGCTGAATTCGTAGAAACCGTCCACGCCATGATAACTGCCCATGCCGGAGGGCCCGACGCCGCCGAAAGGCAGGTCCTCCTGGGCGACATGGAAGATCACGTCATTGACCGTCACGCCGCCGCTGGTTGTAGACGACAACACCTTGGTCTTTTCCGCTTCGTCATCGCCAAACCAGTAGAGGCCCAGAGGCCGGTCATGGGCGTTGATATATCCAATCGCCTCGTCCGTTGTGCGGTAGGTCTTAACAGGCAGCACGGGCCCGAAGATCTCTTCCTGCATGACTGTCATGTCGTCGGTTGGATTAAGGATCAGGGTCGGAGCGATCTTTCGGCGCTCCTGCTGGGAAAGATCCTCGGACTCGGGTTTCAGCTCGATGATCTCGGCTCCCTTGGCCCGGGCGTCATCAATATATCCCTTGATCCGGTCATAGTGACGCTGTGCGACTACCGACGTGTAATCAGGGTTGTCCTTGATCGTCGGGAACATCCGCCCGACCGCAGCCTTGGCCTCGGTCACGAACTCGCCAACCCGATCATCAGGGGCCAGCACATAGTCAGGGGCCAGACAGATCTGGCCGGCATTTAGGGTCTTGCCATTCATGATTCGGGCGGCGCTTGTCGCCATGTCCGCCGTCCGCGAGATCAGGACCGGGCTCTTGCCGCCCAGTTCCAGGGTGACCGGCACGAGATTGGTCGCCGCAGCCCGCATCACATGGCGGGCGATCGAGGTGGCGCCGGTGAAGATCAGATGGTCAAAAGCCAGCTCCGAAAAGGCCTGTCCAAGTTCCGGTCCTCCGGTGACGACAGCGATTTCCTCCTCCGAGAAGACCTTGCCGAACATGACCTTCATCAGTTCAGAGGTCTGGGGTGTAAATTCGGACGGTTTGATCATCGCCCGATTGCCCGCGGCCAGCACGCCGGCGAGCGGCGCAAAGGTCAAGTTGATCGGAAAATTCCAGGGGCTGATGATCCCGACAACTCCCTTCGGCTGGAAGACCACCTCGGCCTTGGCGCCGAAAAGGCCCAGAATGGCTGGACTGGTCTTGCGGCGTTCCGGCTTCATCCATTTGCGCAGATTTTCGCGGGCATGTTTCAATGGGCCGATAGAGCCGGCGATATCCGTCAGCTGTGAGGCCTCCCTGGAGCGGTTGCCGAAGTCGGCGTTGAGGGCGTCCTCGATAGCCTTGGCGTGATCAACCAGTAGTCCGATACAACGGTCGATCCGATCGATGCGCTGTTCAGCGGTGGGCGCGCCGTCGCGAAGGTGCGCAGCCTTCTGACGGGTGAGGACGTCCTGCATGGCGGCAATCATCTTTGCGGTTGTCCCTCGTTCTCGAATTGCCGGCTCCGACCGGCTCTGGTGATCACTGGTTACCATGCCGCGCCGGCAAGCAGGCTGCAAGGCGTCTGCATTCAGGCCTTTAACCAGAAGTTTGGCGTTGAGGGCGTAAGATTTGGAGAACTGAGACGACGACCGGTTCAGGAAATCGGTTGAAATGGGGACCAAGACCAATGGCGGCTGATGTCGAGATGACCCTCCGGGGCCCGGATGCCTACCGTATCGCCCGCAAGGCGATCGAAGCCATGGAACGTCACCATGTCTGGCCGACCGCGCTCAATTTTGAGCTCTGGTCCCATTTCATCGCAGATCCCAATGGCGCCCTCGCCCGGGAACTGTCCCGGCTGATCAATCTTGGCGAACCCCTCACCGAGACCGTCAGCGAGGAACTGGCGGCTCAGTTCCTGGCCAAGTCCAAGCTAAACGAGCAGATCAGGGACGCGGGGGATCAACTGTCCAAGGAACTGGCCGCCGTTTCCAGAGCGATCCAGACGGCGCAGAAGTCCAATCAGGCCTACGGCCAGACCCTGGCTGGCGCCAGTCAGGAACTGGTCTCAGCGACGGACGCAACGGCCCTCAAGTCCATGGTCGATACCCTGACCACCGCCACGGCACTGGTTCAGCAGCAGAACCAGACCCTTGAAAAAAAGCTCTCGGAGTCGACGACCGAAGTTGCGCGGCTGCGCGAACATCTCGAACAGGTTCGCCGGGACGCCACGACAGACGGACTGACAAACCTAGCCAACCGAAAGGCGTTCGATGACGAACTGGCGCGGGCATGCGCCGATGCCGATGAGCAGGGTTTGCCCTTGACCCTGGCCGTTCTCGACATTGATCATTTCAAAAACTTCAATGACACTTGGGGCCATCAGACAGGCGATCAAGTAATCCGGTTCGTGGCCAGCGTGATCGGCCGTATCGGGGCGACCCCGCGATTTGCCGCCCGTTACGGCGGTGAGGAGTTCGCTATGATCTTCCCAGGCGAAGACGCCGGAATCGTTGAGGGCTGTCTCGAGGAAATTCGAGACGAAGTCGCTTCGCGGATGTTGAAGCGCAGGTCGACCAACGAGGACTTGGGCACTATCACAATCTCCGCCGGACTGGCCCAGCGCAAGGCGGGCGAAGCCAGCGCTTGTGCGATGGAACGGGCGGACGCGGCCCTCTACATCTCCAAACGGGCTGGTCGTAACCGGGTGACCAATGGCGAACGGGTCGCGTCCGTCGCTGCCTGACCGCGGCATTCCTCACCGACCGGAGAGCAATTTTTTTCTGGCGTTCCCCCGCGTTATTGCAGCTTACCTGCTCGCAAGAGACGACGTCAGGGAGTTGCAACATGGAATACAAGAAGATCAAGGTATCGGTGGAAGATGGCGTTGCCATCGTCACCATGGCTGACCCGGCCACGATGAACGCCGCCGGCATGGACCTGGCTGCGGAACTGGCCCACGCCTTCAGCGATCTGGCGGCTGGCAAGGGCGGCGCGCGGGCGATTGTCCTGACGGGTGAAGGCCGGGGCTTCTGTTCCGGCGCAAACCTGGCGGGCGGCGGGGCCACTGCCCGGGAACTGGACGTCGATGGCAAGCCTGATGCCGGACGAGCGCTGGAAACCATCTACAATCCGCTGGTGACCATCATCAAGGACAGCCCGCTGCCCATGGTGACCGCCGTCAACGGCGCTGCTGCCGGCATTGGGTGCTCATTCGGCCTGCTGGGGGACCTGATCGTGGCCGCGGAAAGCGCCTATTTCCTCCAAGCCTTCCGCCGGATCGGCTTGGTGCCGGATGGCGGGTCCACGTATCTGTTGCCGCGCATGATCGGGCGGGCCCGCGCCATGGAAATGGCCCTGATGGGCGACAAGATTTCGGCCGCAAAGGCGCTGGAGTGGGGCCTCGTCAACCGGGTCGTTCCGGATGCTGAACTGATGACGGTGGCCGTGGAACTGGCAAGACAGTTGGCGAACGGACCTGCGTCCCTCGGCCAGATCCGCAAATTGATCTGGGAAAGCCAGGATAACAGCTGGAGCGAACAGCTTCAGGCCGAACGCAAAGCCCAGAAGATCGCAGGCAAGTCGGAAGACTTCATCGAAGGTGTCTCAGCCTTCCTCCAGAAGCGCGTGGCGGCTTTCAAGGGACGCTAGTCCTTTCGTTCAGCCATCCCACGGCCCGGGACCGATATCGGCCCGGGCCGCTCTCTTTGTGTTGCGGGCAGCGGTTCGAAACGCTGCTTCAATGCCCAGCCGGCCCCATCGGGACGCCTCGGCCGGGTCGTCCGCCGCGTTGTCCGGAAGACTGAAATAGTTTAGGGAAGCCTCCCTGTTGCGGCTTTTCTGTTGATAGACAAAGGGCCTTGAACCGGCGGCGCGGAAGACGGCTACGGTCCGGTCGTCGACCTTTACGTAGACTGTGCCTCCAAAGGCCAGAGCGAACATTCGGCCTTGGAACCAGACACCCTGCCCTCCAAACATCCGCTTGACGACCACAGGACCCAGCGGTTCGAAGAGATCGACGAGGCGGACCTCAAGGTCGTCCATTTGGGTTACCCCGGATGTGAGTAAATGATCACTTGCATCGGGCGAGAGATGTGAGTAAATGCTCACACACATCCGAAGGGCCCGCCATGTCAGCCAAATCTCGCATCGAACGCGCCGCGCTGGAAGTCTTTGTCCGCGATGGTGTGGACGCCGCCACGACCCGGGCCATCGCCATGGAAGCCGGCGTCTCGGAAGGCGCTTTGTACCGCCATTTTCGCAGCAAGGACGAACTGGCAACCGGACTGTTTATGGCCACCCACCGTCGGCTCTCCACACTAATCCGGGAGTCTTCGGACGCAGCTGTTGGGATCGACAACAAGGCGGCCGCCATCGTCCGGGCCTATTGCCAGGTCGCCGACGAGGACTGGCTAACATTCGCCTTTCATCTAACCCAGCTGCACAGGTTCATTCCGCTCTACCAGGAAGATGGCCGAGATCCGGTCAGCGTCACCGAAGCGGTGATCAAACAGGCCATGATCACCGCAGAACTTCCGCCAGCTGACCCTCGGGTCCTGGCTGCCATGGCCATCGGCATCATTACCCAGACAGCCACCAACAAGGCCTATGGTCGATTGGGCGAAGACCGCCTGTCGGCACATGCTCCCCTCATGACAGCCGCGGTCAAAGCCGTGCTGTTCGCCCGCTGATTTCCAGACAGGAACCTTGCGTCATGCGCGCTTATCTCTTCGCCGGCTATTATTGGATCGCGACGGTCTTCTATGCCCTGAGCGCCGTCATCCTGGCTGCTCTGCCCGGCCGCCGGCCCATGGCCGGGGCCATCAAGCAATACACACATCGGATGATGCGGGGCATGCGGGCGCTGGCCGGGATAGAGGTTCAGGTGAAGGGCAAGGAACGGCTGCCCAAGGGGCCCTTCATCATCGCCGCCAAGCATCACAGCTGGGGTGACGGCTTTGTCCTCTATTCCAGCGTGCCGAACCTGACCTTCGTGACCGGTGATCATATGGAGAAGTTTCCGCTGGTCGGCGGGATCCTGCGCAAGATGGGCGCGATTATCGTCGACAACTGCGGGGGACCCGAGGCCCGTCAGGCCCTGGCCGAACAGGCCGCAACAGCCAATGCCGAAGGTCGACGCATCCTGATCTTTCCCGAAGGCAACCTGGCCAAGCCCGGAGAGCATTTCCGGTACCGCACCGGCGTCTATTTCATGGCCAAGGACTTCGACCTGCCGGTGGTCCCGGTTGCGACGAACCTCGGTTGCTTCTGGAGACAGCAGGACTTTGCCAAGACCCCGGGTCGGGCGACCGTTGAGTTCCTGGACCCGATTCCGACGGGGCTCGAAAAGGACGACTTCATCGCCAGACTGCAGTCAGCCGTGGAGACCCGCAGTCAGGAACTGATTGCCGAGGCGACCGGCGGGCCCGTGGTGGCCTCTGTGCTGGTCCCGACGCCCGATGAACTCAGGAAACAGGCTGCAAGCGCGTAACCCGTCGCCGGGCCGCCTCAGGAGGCCGCAGCCGGAACGATGGTGACGCTCTCCCCGCAGCCGCAGGCGTCCGTTTCATTGGGATTGCGGAACACGAACTTGGCGGAAAGGCGGCTGACCTCATAGTCGATCTGGGTGCCGATCAGGAACAGGACGGCCTTGGGATCGATCAGGATGGTCACGCCCTGGTCTTCGACCACTTCGTCCATAGGCGCAGCGGATTCGGCATATTCCAGAACATATTCCTGTCCGGCGCACCCGCCATTCTTCACCCCGACCCGAAGGCCGGCATAGGGCTTTTCGGCCCGGTCCATGATCTCCTTGACGCGAAGCGCTGCTGCCTCGCTCAGGGTGACGACCTTGGGACGAGGACGGCGGGTTCGAGGGGTGACGGTGGTTTCCATGGGCTGGGATCCAGGTCCTAGAACATGTTCAGTTGCAGCTTGGCCTCGTCCGACATCCGCGACGGATCCCAGGGCGGCTCAAACACGAGATCGACGGTGCAGGACTTGATTTCCGGGATCTTCAGCACGGCATCCTCGACCCAGCCAGGCATCTCGCCGGCGACAGGGCAGCCCGGTGCGGTCAGGGTCATGTCGATAGCGACATGCTTGTCGTCCGAAAGATCGACCTTGTAGATCAGGCCAAGTTCATAGACGTCCACAGGGATTTCCGGATCGAAGACGGTCTTGAGCTGTTCAACCAGCTTGTCGGTCAGGATATCCAGTTCCTTCTGGCTCAAGGGCGGCGGCGCCGCTGCTGCAATCTCTGAGGCGGGCGCTTCAGTCGGGGTCGGGACAGCGTCGGTCATGGCTCTCTTACGCGAAAAAGCTGCGGGCCTTGGCCAGGGCGTCCACGAACGCGTCGGCCTCTTCCAAGGTGTTATACAGGGCAAAGGAGGCCCGCGCGCTTGCAGTCACCCCAAAACGGGCCATCAAGGGCTCGGCGCAGTGGGTTCCCGCTCGGACGGCGACCCCTTGCTTGTCCAGGATCTGGGCAATGTCGTGGGGATGGGCGCCTTCGACGGTGAAGGACAGGATCGCCCCCTTGTCCGGCGTCGTCCCCAGGATACGCAGCCAGTTAGCGCCGTCCAAGCGTTCGATCACCCGGTCATGGAGGGCCCGCTCATGGCGTTCGACGGCGTCACGGTCGAGATCCATCATCCAGTCGACGGCGGCGCCCAGGCCAATGGCCTCGATGATCGGCGGCGTGCCGGCCTCGAACCGCATGGGAGGATCAGCATAGTTGATCGCTGTTTCCGTGACCGTCCCGATCATTTCGCCGCCGCCCTGGTAGGGCGGAAGGGCAGCCAGCCGTTCAGCCTTGCCATAGAGAACGCCGATGCCGGTGGGACCATAGAGCTTGTGGCCGGTGCAGACATAGAAGTCGCAATCCAGCGCCTTGACGTCGATGGCCAGATGGACTGCGCCCTGACAGCCGTCGATCAGCACCAGAGCGCCGGCAGCATGGGCGGCATCCACCAGGGGTCGGACCGGATTGATGGTCCCAAGCACGTTGGACATATGGGTGAAGGCCACGACGCGCGTGCGCTCGTTGATCATGGCCAGGGTAGCAGGCAGGTCCAGACTGCCGTCCTCGGCGACCGGCGCAAACCGCAGCACCACGCCCTTGCGTTCCCGCAAGAGGTGCCAGGGAACGATGTTGGAGTGATGCTCCATCTGGGTGATCAGCACCTCGTCGCCGGCGACCAGGGACTGGCCAAGGCTGCTGGCGACCAGGTTGACCGCCTCGGTGCCGCCCTTTGTGAAGACAATCTCGCCCTCATCGGCGCCAAGGAACCGCGTGACGCTTTTGCGCGCCTTTTCATAGGCTTCCGTGGCTTCGTTCGCGAGGGTGTGCAGCCCCCGGTGGACATTGGCGTAGCTGCCTTCCATCACCGCCGTCATGGCCTGGATGACGGCCCGAGGCTTCTGGGCACTGGCGGCATTGTCCAGATAGACAAGGGGCCGGCCGTTGATCTGCCGCGACAGGATCGGAAACTGGGCGCGGATGGCCGCCAGGTCCATCTCGGCGCCTTTGGCGGCAGAATGAATCTGGGCAAGCATCAGAGGCCCGTTCCAAGTTGTTGAGCGGCCCAGGCGCGGGCAATGTCGCGGGCGCCGTCATGGTCGATACGGTCGATCACCTCTCCTACAAAGGCTGTGGTCAACATGGCGCGGGCGTCATCGGCCGGGATCCCGCGCTGCTGGGCGTAGAAGATCGCTTCCTCGTCCAGGGCGCCGACCGTGTTGCCATGAGCACATGAGACGTCATCGGCAAAAATCAGCAGTTCCGGCTTGGCGTCGACCTCGGCTCGATCACTGACGATCAGGGCGTGATGACCCATACGGGCGTCGGTGCGATCCGCGCCGCGTTCCACAACGATCCGGCCCTGGAACACGCCCCGGGCCTGATCACGAACCACGCCCTTGGTCATCTGGCTGGTGGTCCCGTCGACGCCGCCGTGAGTGACGACGGTGGTCAGATCGGCATGCCGCTGGCCGGAGAGCAGATAGGCCCCATCGAGGCGAACCGTGGCGCCTGCGCCGGGATGGGCGACCCGGGTCTCGATTCGCTGGCGTCGGGCTCCGCTGGTGAGGACTGTCTGCTCGAGTCTGGCGCCAGCCGCCAGAGACACGGTCGCGGTCGAGACCGTGATGCTGGAGGCCTGATCAGCTGCCAAAATGATCCGGCGCAAAGTCCCCCCGGTCTCGACGATGATATCGATATCGGCGCTGGTTACAGCTCCGTCTGACAGGGCCTCATAGGACTCCAGAAGCAACAGGCTGTCGCCTTCGCGAACTGTGATACCGAACCGGGAAGGATTGCTACTGGCCTGCGTCGCCACATAACGAAGCTGAAGGGTCGCGTCCTGCCCGCCCGGAGTGACATAGTCACCTGAGCCCACGACTTGGCCGTCAGCAATCATGATTTCAGAGCCACCCAGTCCATTGAAGGGGCCCATTTCATCGAACACGGTAGGCAAGGCTGCTGGCGGCAGGGTGCGAATCAGGCCCCGCAAATCCGTCCAGCGCCAGTCTTCATCTCGGCGGGATGGCAGCTGGGTCAGGTCGCCGGTGCGAAGCGCCGAGGCCAGGCTCATGCCGCCACCTGAACGTATCTGTCATAACCGTCCCGCTCCAGCTCCAGCGCCAGCTCGGGGCCGCCCGAGGCGACGATCCGGCCGGCCGACAGGACATGGACCCGGTCCGGTTTGATGTAGTCGAGCAGGCGCTGGTAGTGGGTGATGACGAGCATGGCGCGGTCCGGCGAGCGCATGGCGTTGACGCCGGCCGAGACGATCTTCAGGGCGTCGATATCCAGGCCGCTGTCGGTCTCATCCAGGATCAGAAGGCGCGGCGACAGCATCGCCATCTGGAAGATTTCCATCCGCTTCTTTTCGCCGCCCGAAAAGCCGAAGTTCAGGCTCCGCTTGAGCATCTCGAAGTCGATCTTCAAGGAAGTCGCCGTTTCCCGGGCCAGTTTGAGGAAGGCCGGGGCGCCGATCTGGGTCTCACCCTGCGCCTTGCGCTGGGCGTTCATCGCGGTGCGAATGAAGGTCAGGGCCGGAACCCCCGGGATTTCAAGCGGATACTGGAAGGACAGAAACACGCCCCTGGCCGCCCGTTCATTGGCTTCCAGGCCCAGCAGGTCCTCGCCATCCAGACTGGCCGTGCCCCCGGTCACCTCATAGCCGGACCGTCCAGTGAGCACATAGGACAGGGTCGACTTGCCAGCCCCGTTAGGCCCCATGATGGCATGGACCTCGCCGGCCGGCACATCGAGGGTCAGACCCTTGATGATCGGCTTGTCGGCGACGGACGCATGGAGATTATGGATTGAGAGCATTGGTTTTGAAGACATTTCTCTATCGAACCATCGAAAGGGATGGCCCGGCCAGGGGTTTCAGGAACTCCAGCCGATTGCCGAAGGGGTCGAAGACGAAGGCCCGTTCGACATCGGCGATTTCGTCGTCCGGCTTCACGGCGTAGCCGGCTGCCCGGGCGCGGTCCGACAGGGCCTGGACGTCATCGACCTCGAAGGCGACATGGGCCTTTACGTTGGCTCGGAAGCCCTTCTCGACGCCAAGATGAACCTTGATGGCGCCGAACTCGAACCAGCACCCGCCGCGCGCCGCCAGCGTCGGCGGCTTGGGGACCTCGACCAGGCCGAGCAGATCACCATAGAAGGCGCGCGCCCTCTCCTCTCCGCCCGGCGGGATCGCGATCTGGACATGGTCGATGGCGCGCAGCATCAACCGACAGACCCCTCAAGGCTTATCGCGACAAGCTTCTGAGCCTCGACGGCGAACTCCATGGGCAGTTCCTGCAGGACTTCACGGACAAAGCCGTTGACCAGCAACTGGACCGCCTCTTCCTGGGTCATGCCCCGCTGCATGGCGTAGAAGAGCTGTTCCTCGGACAGGCGGGTGGTGGTGGCCTCGTGCTCGAAAACCGACTGACCGTTGCGGGCCTCGATATAGGGGACCGTATGGGCGGCGCAGTCCTTGCCGATCAGCAGGCTGTCGCACTGGGTGAAGTTACGGGCGCCCGTCGCCCTGGGATGGGCCGACACCAGGCCACGATAGGTGTTGGAGGACCGGCCGGCGCTGATGCCCTTGGAAATGATCCGCGAACGGGTATTGGCGCCCAGATGGATCATCTTGGTGCCGGTGTCGGCCTGTTGGCGGCCATTGGTGATGGCGATGGAATAGAACTCGCCGCTGCTGCCCTCGCCCCGCAGGACGCAGCTGGGATATTTCCAGGTGATGGCGCTGCCGGTCTCCACCTGCGTCCAGCTGACCTTTGAGCGGTCGCCACGACAGTCGGCCCGCTTGGTGACGAAGTTGTAGATGCCGCCCTTGCCGGTCTCGGGATCGCCCGGATACCAGTTCTGGACCGTGGAGTATTTGATGGTGGCGTCTTCCAGGGCGACCAGCTCGACCACGGCGGCATGCAGCTGGTTCTCGTCTCGCATGGGGGCGGTGCAGCCCTCCAGGTAGGAGACCTGGGCGCCCTTGTCGACGATGATCAGAGTCCGCTCGAACTGACCGGAATCCTTGGCGTTTATCCGGAAATAGGTGGACAGCTCCATGGGGCATTTCACCCCCGGGGGCACATAGACAAAGCTGCCGTCGCTGAAAACGGCGCTGTTCAGACAGGCGAAATAGTTGTCGCTGACGGGAACGACCGAGCCCAGGTATTTTCGGACCAGTTCAGGATGCTCGCGGATGGCCTCGCTGATCGGACAGAAGATCACCCCGACCGCAGCCAGTTCCTTCTTAAAGGTGGTGACCACACTGATACTGTCGAACACCGCATCGACGGCATAGCGCGGCGCGCCCTGGACACCGGCCAGAACCTCCTGTTCGCGCAGGGGAATCCCCAGCTTGGCGTAGGTGGCCAGTATCTCCGGATCGACATCGTCTAGACTCATGGGGCCATCGCGGCCCGATTTCGGTGCGGCGTAGTAGTAGCTGTCCTGATAGTCGATCTTGGGGAAGCTGACCTTGGCCCAGTCCGGCTCCTCCAGCGCCAGCCAGCGCTCAAAGGCCTCGAGCCGCCAGGCCAGCATCCAGTCCGGCTCGTCCTTCTTGGCAGAGATGAAGCGAACCGTATCGGCGCTCAGCCCCTTGGGGGCAAACTCCTGGTCAACATCGGTGACGAAGCCGTGCTTGTAGGCCTCCAGTTCACCGACCTGATCGACGGTTTCCTTGACAGCGGCCATGTTTACGCGACTTCCCTGACGTGGTTCTGGCGAGACCTGTGAACATCGAGGGCGGCCAGCCAGACGTCACCCGCCCGGATCCAGTCCGCTTCGCTGCTGCTCCAGCCTCCACTGATACGGATGGAACAGGCCGCCAGATCAGGCCGACCCATGGCCATGACGGTCCGGCTGGCCTTGACCTTGCCTGACGAGCAGGCTGCGCCGGCGCTGATCAACACCCCGCCCAGATCCATATGCATGACCTGATTTTCCGAAGGCCAGCCCGGCATGGCGGCGCAAAGGGTCTGTGCGAGCCGGTCCGCACCTTCGCCAAGGACGATCGCACCGGCAGCCTGAAGGCGAGCCTGCAATTGATCACGCCAGCAGGCCTGATTGGCCCAGCCAGACAGGCCGGCGAGGCTCGCTTCGGCGGCCGCGGCGAAACCGGCAATGCCCGGCAGATTTTCCGTTCCCGCCCTACGGCCCCGCTCCTGTCCGCCGCCATGCTGGCGCCGGACAAGAGTCGCACGGGCTCCGCACACTAGCGCGCCGATCCCCTGGGGTCCGCCCAGCTTGTGGGCAGACAGGGCCAGGCTATCTGCGCCGAGGTCACTGAAAGCGATTTCGATCTTGCCGGCCGCCTGGACAGCATCGACATGCAGCCAGCCGCCAGCCGCCCGTACCAGATTGGCGGCCTCGGCCACAGGATGGATCACGCCGGTCTCATTGTTGGCCAGCATGACGCAGACCAGAGCCCGGCCCGGCTGGTCGAGTGCGGCCGCCAGGGCCTGCAGATCCACCGCTCCTCCTGCATTCACCGCCAGTGTCGAGACCGGAAGGCCGCTGGCCTGGGCGTTTTCCCAGACCGCGTCATGCTCGGTGGCGCCGACCAGGATACGCTCAATGCCGGTCGCTGCCGCGCTGTGGATAGCCAGGGCATTGGCTTCGGTACCGCCGCTGGTGAAGGTCACTGAGCCGGCGACGGCGCCGACAAGTCCCGAAACCTGGTCTCTGGAGCTTTCCAGCACGCGGCGGGCACTGCGGCCAAAGGCATGGAAGGACGAGGGATTACCCCCCTGGTCGAGCATCGCCAGTACAGCATCCCGAGCCTGCGGTCTAAGCACCGACGTGGCGTTGTGATCCAGATAGACCGGCTTCATGCGGCGGCCATCTGTTCGGGCTTCAGTCGGCCGGTCAGGACGTCCTCGAGCGAAACCGAGGCCAGATAGCTGTGGAGTTGGCGGCCCATTTCCTCCCAGAGCTCATGGGTGGAACAACGTGCGCCGCCTTTCATGCAGCCCTTCGAGGCTTCAAAGCCGCAACGCGTGGCCCGGAGCGGTTCATCCACCGCCAGGACGATATCGGCGATGTGGGTCTCTGCGGCCGGCCTGGCCAGGCGGTAACCGCCCCCGGGGCCGCGAAGGCTCTTTACAAGGCCGCGACGACGCAGTCGGGCGAAGAGCTGCTCAAGATAGGACAGCGAGATTTCCTGACGCGCCGCGATATCAGCAAGCGAAACGGCCCGTGAACCGTCTTCATCCTGACGATCTGCCAGATCTGTCATCGCCATCACGGCATAACGGCCTTTGGTAGACAGGCGCATTGCGGATTCCTTGGCGTCCGACGCGGGCGTTGTGCTACAGCCCCCGGCGCGTCGGCGGGGCCGGCGCGACCTGCGACTGATCTAGGAAGACCAAGCGCATTGGTCAAGTATTCTGAGCCGCCCCAAGGAGACGTTTCCCATGCCCGAAGTGGTCCTGACCGGCGCAGCAGGCCGTATTGAAGGTCGCTATTCCCCCGGGAAGCGCGACAATGCCCCCATCGCCTTGATTCTGCATCCACATCCCCGCGCTGGGGGTCACATGAACCACCCTGTCGCCGTTCAGATGTACCACCTCTTCATGAAGCGGGGCTTTTCCACCCTCCGGTTTAATTTCCGCGGCGTGGGGCGCAGTCAGGGCGAGTTTGACGGCGGCATCGGCGAACTGGCCGACGCAGCGACCGCCCTGGACTGGTTGCAGACCACCAACCCTACGGCGACCCAGTGCTGGGTGGCCGGCTACAGCTTTGGGGCCTGGGTTTCCATGCAACTCTTGATGCGCCGACCTGAGACCGACGGGTTCATCAGCGTGTCACCGCCTGCCAATATGTACGATTTCAGTTTCCTGGCGCCCTGCCCTGCTTCGGGACTCTTCCTGCACGGTTCCGCAGATACGGTGGTCCCAAACATGGAAGTGGAAAGGGTCGTGACGAAGCTGCGATCTCAGAAGGGCATCGTCATCGACTATGACTTGATCGAAGGCGCAACCCACTTCTGGGCCGAGCACCTGCCCAGTGTTGAATCCCGTGTTGGCGACTATCTCGACAAACGCCTTGCAGCAGAGCCCGCCTGATGAATCTCGACGCCATTTCAATAGGCAAGAACCCGCCCGTCGACGTGAACGTCGTGATCGAGGTCCCGCTAGGCGGCGAACCCATAAAATACGAACTGGATAAGGACGCCGGCGTCCTTATCGTCGACCGCTTTCTGTACACCTCCATGCGGTATCCGGGGAATTACGGCTTTATTCCCCATACATTGTCCGGCGACGGCGATCCCTGCGATGTAATCGTGCTCAACACCCGTGCCATAGTTCCCGGCGCCGTGATGAGTTGCCGGATCGTCGGTGTCCTGCTCATGGAAGATCAGGCCGGCGTTGACGAAAAACTGCTGGCTGTCCCCTCATCCCACCTGACGGCCCGCTATGATAGTGTGAAATCCTATACGGATCTGCCGCAAATTACCCTGGACCAGATCGAGCATTTCTTCAGTCACTACAAAGACCTTGAGCCCGGAAAGTGGGTCAAGGTCAACGGCTGGGGGGACGCTGAGCAGGCGCGGCAGATGGTACTCGAAGGCATAGAACGGGCACGAACCGAGAAGTCCTGAGCAATTGGCCGTGGCCCGAAGGCTACTTCGTGTCTCAGTAGAGCAGGAAGGCTCGACGAGCTTCGATCCAGGCCCTCTCGTCGCACCCTGCTATCGCGTCCAGATCACCGGGCTCAGAGGCCCGGTCGTCAACCCATTCTCGCAGGCCGGGGCCGCCATTGATTACGTCGATAGCAAGCCGGTCGACCACATACTCATAGGGAAAGTCCCGCCACAGCGGGTAGCCTGGATAGAGTTGCGCAATGGCCTTAAAGGCCAGGGCCTGAAGCCGCCATGGCTGAAATGCTTGGTGGTTGTAGCCCGGCCCCTCGGTATGTATCTGGACACCGCTGCAAAGAGCGCCAACATGCTTGTGAAAAGTCGGCTCGAAATTGCAGGCCCGCAACTGACAGCCTTGCAGCCATTGCGGCGCCAAAGACCGCATTCTTGAAATCAAATCGACGGCATTGATATCCGGAGCGCCGAAGAGTTCGAGAGGCCTTGTCGTACCACGACCTTCAGAAAGCGTGGCGCCCTCCAGCATGACGGTTCCCGCATAGGCCCTGGCCATCCACAGGTTGGGTGCGTTGGGGCTGGGGTTGATCCAAGCGCGTTCGCCCAGAGGCCAGCCGAAGCCCGGCCCGTGGTCGGGGCTCCACCCCTCCATCCCGATTACCCGATAGTCGACCTCGAGTCGGTTTGCAGCGATGAACCAGTGACCCAATTCGCCCAGGGTCATACCATGGCGCATGGGAATAGGCCCCGCCCCGACGAAACTCTCCCAGCCAGCCAATAGGGTCGTGCCCTCCACGGGCCGGCCTGCCGGATTCGGCCGGTCCAGAACCCAAACCGACTTTCCATGCTCCGCTGCAGCCTCCAGCACATAGAGAAGCGTGGTGATGAAGGTGTAGATGCGGCAACCCAGGTCCTGCAGGTCCACCAGAAGGACATCGAAGGTTCCCATGGACTGACCGGTCGGCCTCCGGACCTCGCCGTATAGGCTGAAGACCGGGATGCCGTGGACTGGATCATTGAAGTCCGACGACTCCATCATGTTGTCCTGCTTGTCGCCGCGCAGGCCATGCTGCGGACCAAAGGCCGCCGTGACTTTCAGGTCCGGGCAGGCGATCAGGGCGTCGAGCGAGTGGGTCAGGTCCGCTGTCACAGAGGCCGGATGGGCCAGGAGGGCCAAGCGGCGCCCCTTGAGGTCAGCCCGCAGATCGGGGTCGGCCAGCAGCCTGTCGATGCCGAATTTCACCATTGCACCACGGTTGGAAGGTCGCAAGCAAAGGCGACGGGATGATGGAAGTCGGGTTTACCCGGCGGATGGGCGAGCGCCCAGAAGGATTTGTGGCCGCCGGTCTCTTCAATGATCGCGGAAACTCCCATGCGCCAGGGATGGTCGAACGCGAGGCCTGCGGAGGCGTCCAGCTCAATAGTCGCGATCAAGTCACAGGAGCCCGCCTCGCCGCGCCTCACGGCGCTGACGCGCGGCAGATCAAGTCTGGCCATCCCCAGGCGATACCCGTCAAAGCGATAGGCGGCCCATTGGGACGATGGCGAGAAATTGAACTCAAGATAGCTGTCCCCGACACCTGGATCAATGAAGGCCTCGAAACAGGTAGCTTGCCAAAGGCCATCCGCTCGCCCCGCAGGCTGGATAGGAGGAAGCCTGATGCGCGACATGTCGCCTTTCAGACCGTAGGCCAGGACAAGTCCGTTCGCCTTTCCGCGGTGCACGGCAACCTCTACCGAACGCACGATATCGGTCGGATGATCAGGATGCGGGATGAGGTCCAGTCGCATGGACTCTGGATAGCGTCAGCTTGACGCCGGTCAATCGGGAACGCTATGCAGAACAAGATGATCGCCGTTCGCACCCTCTCCAGCCTCTATTATCCCCGCTCGTCCTGACGAGCGGCGCTGCGATCGCATGCCGCGTCCCACCGGCGGCATGTTTCCCCCGAACAGCAAACAGCGTCGCCGGCCCCTGTCCAAAAGGAGCCTTCCGATGTCTATCGACTTGCAGACCGATCCACCCGTGATACAGGCCGCCGCCATGACCGACGCGCCCCAATTCAAGTCCGCCTTCCTGTGCACCATGCGCGAACGGGGCTTCATTCATCAAATCACCCATCCGGACGACCTGGATGCAGCAGCGACCGATTGCGTGATCACCGGCTACATCGGTTTCGACGCCACCGCTCCTAGCCTTCATGTCGGAAGCCTTATCCAGATAATGCTGCTTCGCCGCCTGCAGCAGGCCGGCCACAAGCCGATCGTTCTGATGGGCGGCGGCACCACCAAGGTTGGCGACCCTTCGGGCAAGGACGAGGCCCGCAAGATGCTAACCGAGGATGACATCAAGGCCAATATCGCCAGCATCCAGCAGGTCTTCGCCAGATTCCTGACCTTCGGCGAGGGGCCCACCGACGCCATGATCGTCAACAATGACGACTGGCTGAGCAAGCTTGGCTACATCGACTTCCTAAGGGAATTCGGCGTCCATTTCACAATCAACCGGATGCTGGCCTTTGACTCGGTCAAGCTGCGGCTGGACCGCGAACAGCCGCTAACCTTCCTCGAATTCAATTACATGCTGATGCAGGCCACCGATTTTCTGGAGTTGAACCGCCGCTTCGGCTGCAGTCTGCAGATGGGCGGCTCCGACCAGTGGGGAAACATCCTCAATGGCGTTGAACTGATTCGGCGGGTAGACGCCAAGCCAGCCTTTGGCCTGACCACACCCTTGCTCTCGACTGCGTCAGGCGCCAAGATGGGCAAGACGGCGGCCGGCGCGGTCTGGCTCAATGCCGACCTTCGCAGCCCCTATGATTACTGGCAGTTCTGGCGCAATACGGAAGATGCCGATGTTGGCCGGTTCCTAGCCCTGTTCACCGATCTGCCGATGGACGAGGTCAATCGTCTGGCGTCCCTTGACGGCGCCGCGATCAATGACGCCAAGAAGGTGCTCGCTGACGAGGCGACCAGGATGTTGCACGGCGAGGACGCTGCGTCAGCGGCAAGACACGCAGCGACGGCTGCATTTGAACATGGCGCCGTGTCCGACGAACTCCCGACCATCTCTGTTTCATCTTCCCTTCTAGAGGATGGCATCGCCCTGGCCGCCCTTGCCGTCGACGCAGGTCTGGCTAGTTCCCGGGGAGAAGCGCGCAGGCTTTGCCAGGGAGGCGGACTGCGCCTCAACGACTCCCAAGAACCGGACGGCATGCGATTGGTTACCAGTGCCGACCTGAAGGACGGCGTCATAAAGTTGGCGGCCGGGAAGAAGAAAATTGTGCTTGTTCGTCCTGTCGAATGAGAAACAAGGAAGAAAACCATGACTGCAATACTCAATCCTGGCGACAAGGCTCCAGATTTCGCGCTTCCGACCGATCAAGGTCAGATCAGCCTCGCTGACCTCTATGGCAAGCTGGCTGTAGTCTATTTCTATCCAAAGGACGACACAGGCGGGTGCACCAACCAGGCCAAGGCTTTCACCGCCGCTCTTCCTGAGTTTGTATCCCTTGGAGCCGTAGTGATCGGCGTGTCGAAGGATAGTGTCGCAAGCCATGCCAAGTTCAGGGCCAAGCATGACCTGGGAATCATCCTAGCGTCAGACAAGGACAGTGATGTGAGCGAACGCTTCGGCGCCTGGATTGAAAAAAGTATGTATGGGCGAAACTTCATGGGAATCGATCGCTCGACGTGGCTGATAGACAAGGAGGGTGTTCTTCGCGAAATCTGGCGAAAGGTGAAGGTCCCCGGACACGTTGATCGGGTGCTTGCTTCTGCCCGCGCACTCGCCGATCAGGATCACTAGAGGAGACTTACGTTCTCGTTCGGCAACTCCCTCCAATTGGTCACTCAAGCCGGAACGGCTTTTCCGCACCTGATTCGGCGGAAATAGCCTCCTGCAGTTGGTGCAAAGTTCTGTAGATTATTGAGAGCAACCGACTCAGACTTGGCTGATCCTTCAGAATTCCTCAAAATGGGCTCTGGAACGAAAGTCCGACTCAAATCGTTTCGACCCAGCAGGACTTAACGCTTGATGCGCGAATGGCCTTGCACGGGCTGACCTGTTTCATGCATATCGCCCTCGGACAGGAATTCAGGTATCGGGGGCTATGGCGTCTTCACGCTTGCGACAGGTGCGAGGAGTTCTGGAGGATCTGTTCCCAGAACGTCACCTCTATGTACGCTCTGGCGGCGAGATGCGCGGCTATGTGCTTTCGACCACCAAGCAGTTGGCCGTGGCCGGATTTGTCGCCCTGATTTCACTCTGGATGGGCGTCTGCACAGCGGCGATGCTGGTGAGCGCCCTCTCTGCCGGCGCGTCTGATCAGGAGCTCGTTCGGCAGAAAGCCTATTTTGAGCGCGTTACTGCGGATCGGCAGGCCAGGCTCAACAGCGCCATGGCCCAGCTCAACGCCACTAATGGCTCCCTGGGCGAGTTGGCCCAGACGGTAGAAAAGCGTCACGCCGCACTGGCCCAGCTATTTCAGGAATTCAAGGGCGTCCCTGGAGCTGCCGAAGCGCTGGCACCTGCCAAACCGAGGCTGCTCGCCAAAAGTCCTGTGGAGCGCGTTCAATACACGCGCATGGACCAAGAACGCCTGATCGAATCTGCTGATAACTTCGCTCGTTCCAGAGCGGAAAGACTGCGGGCGGCGTTCCGTCTGGCTGGACTGACCCCTGAAAACTTCTCCGAACGTGGCTCTGCGCTTGGCGGGCCATTGATCGAAGCCAAAGACCCTCGGGCTCTCGCGGTTGTGTTGGATGTGGACGAGGACTTTGCCCGACGGATTCAGCGGGCCTCTTCCAATATGTCGGACATGAGAAATCTCTCGGACGCATCGAAGACCCTTCCTTTCTATCGACCGACCGCCGCCGCTGCTGTGTCCAGCAGTTATGGCGTCCGCCTTGACCCCTTTACGCGGCGACCGGCCTTCCATTCCGGGCTGGATTTCCCAGGCGGTTTCTTCACTCCGATCCAAGCCACCGCGCCGGGCGTTGTGGCCTTTACCGGCGTCCGGTCAGGATATGGCAACACTGTTGAAGTAGACCACGGTGGTGGCTTCAAGACCCGCTATGCACACCTGCAAGGCATCGCGGTATCCGTGGGCCAACGGGTCGGCGTCGGCCAAAGAATTGGAGCCATGGGCTCCACCGGCCGGTCTACCGGTCCGCATCTTCACTATGAAATCTGGGTCGGCGGCCGCCCCCAGAACCCCAACCGTTTTTTGAGAGCCGGTGAATATGTTCAGCAAGCCCGCTAGCAAGCCTGTCACGCCCGTCGCCAAGCCCGCGACAGTCCCCGAACCGATGGCGACCCAGATGGCTATCGAAGCGCCTCGCGCGAAGCCAAGAGTAGCGTCCCTGATTTCCAGCGGGATCAGCATCGACGGCGGAGTAACCGGTGACGGTGAACTGCAGATCGACGGTATTGTTCGCGGCGACGTTCGGGTTGGCCGACTGACGGTCGGCGAAACGGGCCATATAGAAGGATCAGTCTATGCCGAAGCCGCCGAAGTCCGCGGCAGGATCGTCGGGTCCGTAACGGCAAAGCAGGTCCGCCTCTACGGCACATCCTATATAGATGGCGACATCACCCATGAGCAGTTGGCAATGGAAACTGGCGCCTTTTTCCAGGGACGGAGCCTCAAGTTCCAGCGTCCGGCTACGCCGCCTCCCGCGCCTGCTCCGACGCAAGTGTCGCATCACCCCGTCCCAGACACGGGGCTGGACATGCCCAAGCCGATCGGCTGACGAGCGCTTGGATACCAATATGAATTTGGCCCGACGCCAGCACGGCCTCGGGCCAATTTCTTGCGCCCAGGCGCCCAGGCGCAAGACCCAGCGGCTGGACCGTCCAACCCCCAATGCCCGCCGCCCCGATCAATCGGAACGAACCTAGGCCGGCACGAATTTCAAGGCCACACCGTTGTTGCACCAACGTAGACCAGTTGGACGGGGACCGTCAGGAAACAGATGCCCCTGGTGGCCCAGGCATCGAGCGCAATGATACTCGGTCCTCGGGATCAGCAGCACCAGGTCCTGCTTCTTTCCGACATTGGACTCTATCGCCCTGAAGAAGCTGGGCCACCCAGTACCCGAGTCATACTTCCAGTCGCTCTTGAACAAGGGCAGATCGCAGCCGGCGCAAATGAAAGTTCCCCTTCGCTTTTCATGATTGAAGGGACTGGATCCCGGGCGCTCGGTGTCTTCTTTGCGCAGCACGCGGTAGGCGGCAGGCGAAAGTCGGCGTCGCCACTGCGCGTCGCTCATCTTGCGCCAAGGGGAGGATTCGAAGTGTTTGTCAGCTGCTGCCGCTGACTGGGTTCCAGCACAGGCGATGAAGCTGCCGGCCGAGAGCAGCAGGAGGCGTCGGTTCATGATCATGCGACCAATATGGGTGACTTCAGTGTCGAGGCCAGTCAACCGTCCACACAGTCTGGTGAGAAATTGTGAGGAAGGCGATCGATCAGCTCAGGGGCCGCGAAAAGGCCCAGCCCTACTCTCGTCTCCAGACATAAAGTATATCCGGTTCTCCTTCTTCGTTGCCTGAGCCATCGGTCATCCGGGCGACCCGAAAATCCGCACGCTCGTAGAACCGGCGTGCCCGGTGATTTCTCTGAAAGGCCCACAGCTGGAGCGACGTCCTGCAATCGAGGACATGGGCCAGCAAGGTCCAGCCGACCCCCACACCCTGGTGAGCTGGATCGACGTAGAGGTGATGCAGCCAGCCATCAGCCGCGGCCGAGAACCCGATCAGCTGATGGTCGATTTCAGCCAAAGTCACCGCCTGGTTTGGAAAAACTGTGTTTCCGAAAAAGGTCAGGTCCTCTTCTGCAGAGTGGAGTTCGGGAAGCCATGGCATTGCGGCCTTGATGCTGCGTCGGTGCAGGGCCGCGACACCGGCGACGTCAGCCATCACAGCTTGACGCAGCCGGATCACCAAAGGCCGATGGCCTCCTCCAGGCCCAACATGAGGTTCATGTTCTGAACGGCAGCCCCTGACGCTCCCTTGCCGAGATTGTCCAGCATAGCCACCAGCCGCGCCTGGCGCCCTGTTTCAGCGCCAAACACGAAAAGGCGGAGCGAGTTGGAGCCGTTCAGTCCTTCGGGTTCCAGCCCAATCAGGGTTCGAGTTTCCTCCCAGGAGGCAACCTGAACAAAGGGCTCACTGCAGTAAGCTTCACGCAACAGATCGTGCAGGTCCCGCACATCTGGGTGGCCCTCAAGAAGATCAAGGTGCAACGCTACCTCCACGATCATGCCCTGCGCGAAGCGTCCGACCGATGGACAAAAGACCGGTGCGCGGGACAGACCGCTGTAGGTCGTCATCTCCGGAACATGCTTGTGCTGAAGCTCCAAGCCATAGATCCGGAGGGGTTCGGCATCCGGGCGTTCAAACTCGGCGATCATGGATTTGCCACCGCCGGTATAGCCGCTCACGGCATGGATCGTCACCGGATAGTCGGAGAGCATCAATCCACCCGTGACCAGAGGTCGGATCAGAGCGATCGCGCCGGTTGGATAACATCCAGGGTTGCTGACCCGGCGCGCGGCCGCAATGTCAGCCCGCTGGCTCGAGGCCATCTCGGGAAAGCCGTACACCCAGCCCGGGGAAGTCCTGTGGGCCGAGGACGCATCAATGACCTTTACATCCGGCGAACGGATCAGGGCCACGGCATCTCTCGCCGCATCATCGGGAAGGCAAAGGAGAACAAGATCAGCGGAGTTGAGCATTTCAGCCCGGGCCGCCGGATCCTTGCGATGTGCCGGATCGATCGTCAGGACCTCGAGATCCTTGCGCCCTGCCAGCCGTTGGCGGATCTGAAGGCCGGTCGTCCCGGCCTCGCCGTCGATGAAAATCCTGGGGGACATGGCGAGCTCCACAACCAATCCAAAGAAAAAGGGCGCTCCGGTTTCCCGAAGCGCCCTTTTCGCAACGTGATGAGACGTCGCGCGCTAGCGCTTCGAGAACTGGAAGCTACGGCGGGCCTTGGCCTTGCCGTACTTCTTGCGTTCGACGACGCGGCTGTCGCGGGTCAGGAAGCCGTGAGGCTTCAGGGCCGCGCGCAGACCCGGCTCATAGTAGGTCAGGGCCTTGGACAGGCCGTGACGCACAGCGCCGGCCTGACCGGAAAGGCCGGAGCCTTCGACGGTGGCGATGATATCGAACTGGCCAACCCGATCGGTGACCTGCAGCGGCTGGGCAATCATCATCCGCAGCACGGGCCGTGCGAAATAGACTTCCTGGTCGCGGCCATTGATCGTGATCGTGCCCTTGCCGGGCTTGATCCAGACGCGGGCGATGGCGTTCTTGCGCTTGCCGGTCGCATAGGCGCGGCCGAACTTGTCGATCTTGGGCTCCGCCGGCGCCGCGTTGGGCGACGAGGACAGGGCTTGCAGGGCTTCGAGACCTTCGGCCATCAGGCGCTCCGCACGTTCTTGGCGTTCAGATCAGCGAACGCAATGGATTGAGGATTCTGCGCGGCATGGGGATGTTCCCCGCCGTTGTAGATACGCAGGTGGGTCATCTGGGCGCGGGCAAGGGGGCTTTCCTTGGGGAGCATGCGCTCCACAGCCTTTTCCAACACCCGCTCGGGGAAGCGGCCATTCAGCTGCTTGCCGGCCGTGACCTGCTTGATGCCGCCCGGGTGACCGGTGTGGCGGTAGTAGATCTTCTGCTCGAGCTTGCGGCCCGTGAACTTCACTTTGTCGGCATTGACCACGACGACAAAGTCGCCGCAGTCGACATGCGGGGTGTAGTCGGGACGGTGCTTGCCGCGAAGGCGCATGGCGATGAACGAAGCGAGGCGGCCAACAACGGCGTTCTCGGCATCGATCACGATCCAGCTCTTCTCGACCTCGGCGGGCTTCAGCGAAGCCGTGGTCTTCATCATGGGTTCGATATCCAGTTCGTGGGGAAGCAGCGGGCTTCCGACTTGAGCGCGGGCTGATACGGGTTGCGCGAGACTAAGTCAATGGAGAGAAAATAGTCCCCACGCCTCTAATTCATTGTTTTTGCTGTGTTAAATCGATACGGTATTATTATACCTTATTTTTTGCCAGGCTTGATCCGGCTTTCGATGACGAAAGTCCAGCTTTCCCGACCTTTCTGACCCCTGCGACCAGCCAGGCGCGGGTGATCCGCGATGGTCGCGCCTGTGTCCTGACCGGATCGCCCGAGGGTGAAAGGCGGTCAGCCGGAGAGGATGACCTTCGCTCCTCTTGGATCAAGCTCACCGACAAACCGGGCATCGCCGACCCTGGATTGGCGTCATTTCCGGTCAGAAACCCGGGCAGAAGACAGCGCCCAGAAAATTCGGGCGTCGCTCCAGGGACCGAGCCGGATGGCCGGCCCCATCCAATGGCCGCCAGATCGGTACAACGCATTGAATTCATGGAATTCATGGACTGTGGCAGCGCCGGCCGACCGCCTTGATCCGCCTCTTTGGCCTGCCGTTCGCACAGTCCAAAGCGTCGCCTTTCGGGACAGATATTGTCGGGTTTTGTCGGGTTTTCGCTGGTTCCCAGTGGGTTTTGGCGCGCGTTTTGTCTGATGTTTCCCAGGATGCAGCGGGGCGACACGGAGACTCCGAAGGCGCTCGAAGCGGCGCTGACATGATAGACGATGACCGTCGTCCCATCCCTGGTCTCCGCCCAAGGATGGAAAGATGCAGTCCGTTCGGGAGCATGGTTTCGGCTTCCTGCCCCTCATTGGACCGCCGGCCATTTTGGACAGGTCGGTTTCCAGGAGGGGTTTCGTCGGGGTGGTCGCCAGTTTCGGTTCGGCGGTTGTCAGGGTCGTCACGGGTTTCGGTAACGAGGAAGTCCGGGCCGTCACCGGTTTCGGTAACGACGTTGTCAGGGTGGTCACCGGTTTCGGTAGCCACCTAAATGACGCCTCTTGAGGGTTTTCCTCTGACGTCGCAGAGGCGGACCTGGGTTCCCCAAACGCCTTCGAAACGGAAGGGGACATCATCGCACGCCGTCGGTCGGATCGTGCAGCCGAGCCGGCGGGGCCAGCCCTTAGCTTCGCCGGACTCTCCAGGCCAAAAACGTGGCCGCCAGTAACAGCAGCACCGCACCGGCCTGATGAAGAACGCCAAGCCACAGGGGCGTGACGGCCATCAGGGTCGCGACCCCGAGGCTCGCCTGCAACAGAACCACCGCGCCGAGGGCGTAGGCAGCCTGTCGGTGCTCAGGGGCAAGCTGTCCCCTGGCGTGGTTGGCGCAGATCACAAGCACCAGTGCTGCGAGGGTCAGTCCATAGGCGCCGAGCCGGTGGTGAAACTGAACGGAGGCCTGATTGTGGGCAATGGTCTGCCAAAGGCTGCTCCCGGCATAGTGCTCCGGGAACAGTCGCCCGTTCATGAACGGCCAGTCGTTGTAGAGGAAGCCGGCATCCGTACCGGCGACCAGGGCGCCCAGAATACATTGCAGGAAGACCGCGCCGAGCATGACCAGGGTCCAGAGCGGCCAGGGCCCCGAGAAACGCTGACGCACCGGTCCAGACCAGGCTTCGAGGGCGGTCCAGATCACCAGAACGAAGAGCGCCAGGGCCAGGCCCAGATGGGTTGCCAGCCGCTCAGGCGCCACGGACACCCGGTCCGAAAGCCCGCTGGACACCATCCACCATCCCACGACGCCCTGAAGACCGCCAAGGCAGAACAGCAATCCGCATCGCCAGAGGAGCCGGCGGGGAATTTTCCGGAGCGCCAGAAGGGTCAGAAAGGGAACCAGAAACACCAGTCCGATCAAGCGGCCAAGCAGGCGATGTCCCCATTCCCAGGCATAGATGACCTTGAATTCCGACAGGGTCATGTCCCGATTGAGAAGCCGATACTGCGGGATCGTCTGATACTTGGAGAACTCGGATTGCCAGGCAGCTTCGCCGAACGGCGGCAAGGCGCCGGTTATCGGTCGCCATTCGGTGATGGAAAGACCAGAGCCTGTCAGACGCGTGGCGCCACCAACCACAACCATCGCCAGGATAAAGGCGGCCACGACGAACAGCCAAATCGCGGTGGGTCGCGAGCTCAGGTTGCGGGTCGACGAAGACATGGCGGGCTCCTACGCTTCTCAACATCCGGGGTCCAGCTTCGAGCGGGACATGTTAGGCTGGCCGCGAGAGATAGTTCGCAACATCGAGTTCACCATGTCCCAGCCTGGCCTGTTTGGCCTGGTCCTGATGAGCGCCCTGATTGGCGGTCTGGCGGCCTGCCTTTTCGGGCGACCACGCGCCGCCTTTGCCGGGATGATCGGCGCGGTGGTCGCTGGCTTCGCAGCGCCCGGGATGGCCAGCGTGATCGGATTGACGATCAGGTCCATCTGGGAGCTTGCGGCCGTCATGGTGCTGATGGCGCTGATGGCCGTCGCGATCTGGAGCCTGACTCGCCATCGTGGGGCGCAGTCAAGGCAAGGGGGTCGTTCAATTCCGTAGCTTGACCCTTGTCCTGGAAAGTCCTGTCAAACCGGGCTCCCCCGCCGACCGGATTGCGCTAGGTCTTTGCGGTCGGGATGGCCCAGACGGAAACAAAGCATGACCCTGATTGTCAAGAAGATCGTCGGCACCCTGGCGATCCTGGTTTTTCTGGCGCTGTACGCCATGGCGGCTGTCAGCCTGCACGACCTCCTGCCACGCCATCCCGCGATCGAACTTGTCTATTTCGCGGTGGTGGGAACGGCATGGGGGCTGCCGCTCTTCCCCCTGCTCTCCTGGATGAACAAGGAGCCCTGAGGGTCCAGAGTTCAGGAGAATGGTCGGAGCGACAGGATTTGAACCTGCGACCCCTTGACCCCCAGTCAAGTGCGCTACCAGGCTGCGCTACGCTCCGACACAGGAAGGAGGGTCCTTATAGGGATGACCCTGCCCTGCGGCAACGGGCAATGTTGCTGATTTAGTCACGGGCGATTCAAACGTTCGATCGACGGGAAAATTCAGGCCAAGCCAGCGACCGGGCGCTATCTGCCTACCAGGAGCTGATCGATCCGATCTCTTGCCGCCAGCAGGTCGAAAAGGGCATCCGTGAGCCGAATTCGGGCCTCGGCCGTGATCGAGCCGGTCTCTGCAGGATCGCCTTCCACGACAGGCGGGCGCTCCATCGTCAGACCCTGCCCTGCAGCAAGCAGGACCTTGACCCCGTGGTCCTTGTGCAGCTTCTGCACGCCCTTGATCGTATAGCCTTCGTCATGCAGCAGGCGCCGGACTCCGGCCAGGAGGAGAATATCCTGAGGTCGGTAGAATCGCCGACCCCCGGCCCGTTTCATCGGTCTGACAAAGGAAAATCGGGTTTCCCAGAACCGCAGGACATGCTGGGGCACGCCCAACTCGTCGGCGGCTTCAGATATTGTGCGAAAGGCGTTGGGGCCTTTGGCCAATGACGGTCCTAACCCTCAAGGGCGCGATCGATCCGCGCTTTCATGACCTGGCTCGCACGAAAGCCAATAACCCGGCGGGGCTCGATTTCCGCAGGTTCGCCCGTCTTGGGGTTTCGTCCCATCCGGGCGCGCTTGGCCCGGACCTGAAAGACGCCAAAGCCGGACAGCTTGACCTGCTCATCAAGCTCAAGAGCCTGGGCCATCAGGTCGAGTGTCCGCTCAACAAGTTCAGCGCAGTCCTGTCGCGTCAGTCCCACTTCCTCGTGGACAGCCTCACACAACTCCGCACGCGTTAGCGTCGTCCCCTTCATGGGACCTCTCCCCAGACCACCAATATGCCATCCATGGCGCGAAAACCACGCCGCGTCAAAGGGTTCTGCCCCTGGACGAAGGCGGCGCCTAGAGTCTCACCACACAGGCGCCCCAGGTCAGCCCGCCGCCCATGGCCTCCATCAGAAGCAGGGAGCCCGGCTTGATCCGTCCGTCATCGACGGCATGGGCAAGGGCAAGCGGAATCGACGCAGCGGAGGTATTGGCGTGAATCGCGACGGTCTGAATGACCTTGTGTTCTTCCAGACCGAGGCGATTGGCGACCCCTTTCAGGATTCGCTCATTGGCCTGATGGGGAATGAACCAGTCCACTTCCGGAATCGTTACACCAGCCTGAGCAGCTGCAGCCTCCACCGCCTCGGAAATATTGATGACCGCATGTCGGAACACCTGGTTTCCGATCATGCGCAGCTTGCCCACCGTTCCGGTCGTTGACGGCCCCCCATCGACATAAAGCAGATCCTGCTTCGTGCCGTCGCACCGCAGGGCAAAACCCAGCAAACCGCGATCGGACGTCTTGCCCTCTCCCATGACGGGTTCGACAACCACCGCGCCGGCGCCGTCCCCGAAGAGGACGCAAGTTCCGCGGTCAGACCAGTCCATCAGCCGGGTCATGGTCTCCGCGCCGATGACAAGGGCGCACTGGCTATGGCCCCTGCCCACAAAGCCGTCAGCCACGGTGAGGGCATAGACGAAGCCGGAACAGACCGCCTGGACGTCAAAGGCGATGCCGGTTCCACAGCCCAGCTTGCGCTGAACGATCGCTGCCGTTGAGGGAAAGGTAAGGTCAGGCGTGGTCGTGGCGACGATGATCAGATCAACGTCTTCGGCCCTGCGTCCTGCCGCAGCAAGGGCGCGTCTTGCTGCTTCCACGGCGAGATCGGAAACCGCCACATCATCCGCCGCGCGACGTCTCTCCCGAATGCCGGTCCGCTCGGTGATCCATTCATCGCTGGTGTCCACGATCCGCGAAAGGGCATCGTTGGTGACGACATCAGGAGGCAGATAGCCGCCAACGCCGGTGATGGCGGAACGCAACTGAGCCGTCATGTCGCAGCGTCCTGCGCCGGAGCCTCGGCCTTCATCCGGACTTCGGACAGGCGCTTCACGCTTCGGTCGATTTCAGCGGCATAGTCGCTGCGCGCGAGATTTATGGCAACGCGGACCGCCGACGCGTAGCCGGCGGCGTCGGCTCCGCCATGACTCTTGATGACGATGCCATTCAGCCCCAACAGGGGCGCGCCGTTGCCGGCGCCCGGGTCCATCCGACTCTTCAGGGTCTTGAGAGCCCCGGAGGCCAGCAAGGCCCCGGCCATGGCCAGAGGACCTGAGGTCAGGGCAGACTTGAGCCCTGCTGCAAAGAAGCGCGCAACGCCCTCGGCGGTCTTCAGAAGGATATTGCCGGTGAATCCATCGGTCACCACGACATCGACAGTGCCGCGGGTGATGTCGTCGCCTTCCACAAAGCCGAAATAGTCGAATTCGAAGTCGGTGCTGCGAAGCAGGGCGTGCGCTTCCCTGACCTCTTCATGGCCCTTCTGCTCCTCGGAACCCACGTTCAGCAATCCGACCACCGGTCGCCTGGTTCCGTGAATGGCGTGATGAAAGGCGGCGCCCATGATCGCAAATTCGACGAGTTGTTCGGCATCACTTTCGACATTGGCGCCCACATCCAGAACCGTTGTCACTCCGCGCAAGGTGGGCCAACTGGCCGTCAGGGCGGGCCGGTCAACCCCGGGCGCAAGGCGAAGCAACAGCATCGAAATCGCCATCAGGGCGCCGGTGTTGCCTGCAGAAATCGCGGCATGGGCCTCTCCGGACTTCACGCAAGCAACAGCGTTCCACAAGGACGAGCCTTTTCCCCGGCGCATCGCCTGGGCGGGCTTGTCTTCCATGGATATCGACTTGTCCGTATGGCGAATTTCGCAATGCGACGCGAAATCTGGCGACCGCGACAACTCACGGGCAATCTGGCTCTGGTCTCCGTGCAGCAGAAACCTGACCGAATCGCCGGTTGGCGTAGCGGACGCCATGGCGAGTGCCGGGATGACGACGGAAGGTCCGTTGTCTCCGCCCATAACGTCGACTGAGAGGATGATATTGTCGGGCAAAGCGGGCCAGTGGCTCCCGAAAATGCCGCAGAGCATTTTCCGATAAGTGTGGAACGGCTATCGGCGTGAAAGGCTCTACTTTTAAGAGTTGAAACCCTCTTTTCCCGAGACTGATTGTTTCGATCAGTCCGAAAAGGGTTTCAGGGCGAAGGGGCCGGACGATAGCGCCCGATCTGCGGGATGCAAGCCTTCGTAGGTCAGCTGGGCCTACTCGACGTCCTTTCCCCGCAGGTTTCTCAAGACCGAGAAGGGAGAGATTTCCGCCTGGTCGGCAACGGGCTCAAACACAGCGCCAGGCTTGCGCGGAAAAGGATCGATCTCAAGGGCCAGATGCTCCACGACATAGGCAGCTACGTCGATACGGTCAGTTTCAAGCACATCGGGCGGGTCGTCGCCTTCCGGATCGATATCAACTTCAAGCTGGTCTGTGCTGGGCGCTGCATCACTGCCCTCCGGCACGGCCCGGACCGCGAAACGGGCCGTGATCAACTGCTCGAACGGCTCGCCGGAAAGGCTGCACAAAAGGGTGACCTCAGCCTTCAATTCACCGTCGATTTCGGCCCCGTCCAGCCAAGGGCGGACGGTCACCCTGGCCGTCAGAAGATCCAGACGCTCGATGTCAAGATCCCGGGCAATCGCCATCCGGGTCGCAGCGTCCGCCTCCAGCGCGATGATCTGCGGAGCGCGTGAGACGTCCGCCAGGGTCACCTTCCGGGACCAGAGCGGAGCACGGCTCAGATCTTCGGCCATGTCACGCTCCCGGACAGGATCGACTCTAGGGGCTGGCTGGCGAGGTCCTGCCGCGCCTGCAGGATGTAGGCGGAGAGAGCCCTGGCCAGGTCGGGAGCCCCCTCAAACAGGGTTCGCTCGATAAGGGCTTCAAGCGAGCGTTTATCGGGCAACGCGTCAAAGGCCTGGTCCATGGCGCGCCCGCGGCCGTAGAAGGCCTCAGCCAGTTTCTTCATGCGCTTCGCAACAGCCAGGTCGCCGATCCCCATCTCGCGAAAGGCGTCGTCCAGGCCCCGAGTGTAACGATCAACGAGAAACTGGGCCGTTTCAGCGGCCTGATCTCCCTGCGCCTTGAGGCGATCGAGGATCAGAATCACATGCAGGCTGTAGAGTTCGAAACGACCTTCGCGCGTGTCCGGGGCCTGATAGGCCTGATACAGGGCCGGAACACGCGCCTGGGCGACGGCGCCTGCGTAGAGCGCATCAGCGGCCGTCTGGGCAGGTCTGGTTCGCGTCCATCTCTTGAAAAACATGTCCGCCTCGATTTCGCCCTGTCCAGTCGCTACAACGCAGCCATTGAACTAGGCCCCCGCGGGCGATAGGTCAAAGGCCACACCGTCCGGAGACGTTATGTTCCGCAAGTCCGCTCTTCTGCTCGTCACCGCCAGCGCCCTGGTTCTCGGCGCCTGCACCCCGATGACCACCTATTCCGGTTTCCAGGTCGTCGAAAGCAATCCCGCTGATGTGAAGGTTGGCGAAGACACCAAGTCCACCGTGCTGTCGAAACTGGGGTCGCCCTCGGCCACCTCACTCACGGAAAGCCGCGCCGCCAAGCCGGGAGAAGAGATTCGCCAGGCCGGCGCCCTGGACTCCAATCTCTGGTTCTATGTCAGTCAGGTCACCGACCGCGTCGCCTTCTACACGCCGCGCGTCGCCAAGCGTGATGTTGTCGCCGTCTCCTTCAGCCCCGACGGTGACCAGGTTGAATCCGTGAACGTCTACACCCTAGAAGACGGCAAGGTTATTGCCTTCAACGGACGTGAGACGCCTACCCGGGGCCGGGAAATCACGATCCTGGAACAGCTGCTTGGCAATGTCGGCCAAGGCGGCATCCTGCCCCGTGACGATAGCGAAGGTCTGCCGGGCAGCCGGCCGGGCGACACGCGCTGACCTGTCCAGATGTCATGGCACCGTTTGAGGCGCGTCAGGCGTCCCGGCGCTCCTGTCTTTTGCCCTGGCTTCGAAACAGGCCATCAGGCGACTAACCGCAGGTTCGAAATTGGCCGCCAGGATCCGATCCAGCATGGGCGTCTTGAACTCGAAGTCGATATCGAATCGTACCTCACAGCCGCCTGGCGCATGGTCGAACTGCCAGCGGTTCTGAAGCCGGCGAAAGGGCCCGTACAGCAGGCTGACCTCGATGGTCATGAGCCGGCTGTCCCGGCGAACCCTCGTGGCGAATTTTTCCCTCAGAAAACTGAAGGCCACGCCAGCCTCGGCGTCGAGCTGGTCAACCCCGTCGACGGGGGGGCGACGGTTCCAGACCCTCATGCTTTGGCACCAGGGCACAAACTCGGGGTAACGCTCGACATCGCCAACCAGCGAAAAAAGCAGCTGCGGCGAATAGGGCAGAACTCGAATGACGTTATGCCGCAATCGTCTATCCCGCCGCGATCCGGGAAAGCCGTGCCGCCTTCAAGCGTTCGAAATCTTCTCCCGCATGGTGGGACGAGCGGGTCAGGGGGCTGGCCGACACCATCAGGAAGCCCTTGGACCGGGCGATCTGTTCCAGCGCGGCAAATTCATCGGGCGAAACGAAGCGGTCGACCGGGGCATGTTTGCGGGTCGGCTGGAGGTACTGGCCGATGGTCAGGAAATCGATGTTCGCCGATCGCATGTCATCCATGACCTGCATCACTTCCTCGCGGGTTTCGCCCAGGCCGAC